>Ga0209483_1001809_pt1 | contig 15720 bp, 16 predicted proteins | sample NGEPerA_FD_184508 | JGI IMG/M metagenome (GOLD analysis project Ga0209483, IMG submission 184508) | Arctic peat soil microbial communities from the Barrow Environmental Observatory site, Barrow, Alaska, USA - NGEE PermafrostL2-A... | ecosystem: Environmental > Terrestrial > Soil > Wetlands >... | reverse complement strand
GGCGAGCTTCGCCTGGTTGACGACGACGGCGCGATAGACGTCCGATGCACTCACGCTGCCGTCGGCGGCCACCACCATTTCGATGACGATCGCCAGCCGCGGCTGGCCCTCGTTCAGCGACGTGAGACCGGTCGACAGTTTCACCGGCAGCATCGAGAACGTTTCGGCCGCCGTATACACGGACGTGGTGTTCGCCGACGCGTGGCCGTCGATCGCGGAGCCCTTTTTCACCAGCGCGTCGACGTCGGCAACGGCGACGAGCACCTTGACCGCACCGTTCGGGGCCGGCGCGGAGACCGAAAGCTGGTCGAGGTCGAGCGAATCGTCGTTGTCGATCGATGCCCACAATAGCGTGCGCAGATCGCGAATGTCGGGGCCGGATGCGCTGGCGGCCTGCACGAGTTGCGCAGTCTCCGCCAGTACTTCGGGAGAAAAATCCGGCAACAGCTGGTACTCGATCATGGCATCGTGGGCGATGCGTTTCAGGTCCGCAAAGCTGGTCGCAGGTGTCGTCGTCATTGGAATGAGGTGGATTCGAAGGTTTGTACGGCGATGGACCCGCAACGCCAGACGGCGTGCAGGGCGTCGCGCAACGGGTGTTGGTGCGCGACGTTGCCATGATCGCGTCGACCGGTCAACTCGGGGCGCGGCACGATCTGTTACCGTTGCGACTCGTCGAACTTTCATTCGTCGTCGAGGAGACTGTCGTGGAGCTGCCCATCAATGGATTCAAGCGCGGCATGGCGAAGCGCCCGCAGATTGGCCTGTGGTGCAGTCTGGCCAATCATTACGCCATGGAGATCGTCGCCGGTTCGGGTTTCGACTGGCTGCTGCTCGACACCGAGCATTCGCCCAACGAGCTCGACATGGTGTTGCAGCAGTTGCAGGCCGCGGCCGCCTATCCGGCGCACCCGATCGTGCGCGTTCCGTGGAACGACATGGTGACGATCAAGCGCTACCTCGACATCGGCGCGCAGACGCTGCTGATTCCGTTCGTGCAGACGCGCGACGAGGCGCTCGCCGCGGTGGCTGCCACGCGCTATCCGCCGGACGGCGTACGCGGTGTCGCCGGCACCAGCCGCGCAACGCGCTTTGGACGCATCGCCGACTATGCCAAACGCGCGCAGCAGGAATTGTGCGTGCTGGTGCAGGTGGAAAACCAGGCGGGACTCGATAACCTCGAGGCCATCGCTGCGGTCGATGGTGTCGACGGCGTGTTCATCGGACCTGCCGACCTGCATGCGTCGCTCGGCTATACCGGCGAAACCGCCAACGAAAAGATCAAGCCCATCATCGACGACGCGTTGCGGCGCATCGTGAAAGCCGGCAAGGCGCCCGGGATCCTCACCGGCGTCGAGGCGGACGCACGCCGCTGGCTCGATTGCGGGGCGCGATTCGTCGCCGTGGGCTCCGATGCCGGGATACTCGCGCGCGAGACGGAGAAGCTGGCGGCGAAGTTTCGCAGCGCGTAACGGTGCGGCGCGAAAGTTTGCGCCATCGTCCGCGCCCTCACCCCAACCCTCTCCCGCACGCGGGAGAGGGAGCCTGTCGCGCTTTTGGAGCATGGCGCGCTTTGCAACGGTGTCCGTCACCCTTGCATCAGTACGTCGCCCGGCCACCCGAAATGTCGAATACGCCGCCCGTCGTAAACGCGCAATCGACGGAAGCCAGCCAGCACACGAGCGACGCGATCTCCTCGACCTTGACGAAGCGGCCCATCGGAATCTTGGACAGCATGTACTGGATGTGCTGCTCGCTGATCTGGTCGAAGATGGCCGTCTTCGCGGCCGCCGGCGTCACGCAGTTGACCAGCACGCCGCTTTGCGCGAGCTCCTTGCCGAGCGACTTGGTGAGCGCGATCACGCCGGCCTTCGACGCCGAATAGGCGACGGCGTTGGGATTGCCTTCCTTGCCGGCGATCGATGCGATGTTGACGATGCGCCCGTAGCCCGACGTCACCATGTGCGGCGCGACGGCACGACAGCACAGGAACTGACTCGTCAGGTTGATGCGCAGCACGCGCTCCCATTCCTCGAGCGGATAGTCGATCGTCGTCGCGTTGAGTCCCGCGACTCCCGCGTTGTTGACGAGGACGTCGATGCGGCCGAGCTTCTGCAGCGCCGCGCGTGTTGCGCGCTCGACGTCGTCGGCGTCCGCGACATCCACGCGTTCCGGCGCATCGAGATCCCAGATTTCGACTTGCGCGCCCGACGCGCGCAGCCGCGCGACCGTCGCCGCGCCGATGCCTTGCGATCCGCCGGTGACGATCGCCGTTCTACCGCTGAAATCGAGCGTGTTCATGGCGCGCAATGCTGCACGCCGCCCCGGTTTAAGTCAATTCCAACGACATGCAACATGCCTGGTTTAACTGAACATCAGCATCGCAGCGCCGCATTGCTCGACGCCCATGCCACGTACAAACGCGCCGGCGGCGCGCGGCCGTGAAAACCTGGCCGCGCGCTGCGTCAGTCCGCGCTCGAACCGTTCAAGCGGTCGCCGCGAACTTGCCGGCCTGGTAATCCTCCACCGCCTGCCGGATCTCGGCTTCGCTGTTCATCACGAACGGGCCGTACTGCGCGATCGGCTCGCCGAGCGGCTTGCCGGCGATCAGCAGCACGCGCGAAGGCTCTGTCGCCGTCAGCGTGATGCCGTCGCGATCCGCGGCGTTGGCGAGGATCGCCATCCGCTGCAACGGCACTTGCGTCTCGCCGATCCGCGCCTCGCCGCGATAGACGTAGACGAACGCGTTGTGCGACGCGGGCAACGCCTGCGTGAATGTCGCGCCCGCCGGCAGCTCGATGTCGAGGTACAGCGGCTCGGTCACCTCGCGCTGCATCGCGGCATCGACGCCATGGCTGCGCCCGGCGATCGCACGCACCTTCACACCCTCGGCCGTGGTGAACACCGGTATTTCGGCGCTCTGGATATCGCGATACCACGGTGCACGCATCTTGTCCTTCGCCGGCAGGTTGAGCCATAGCTGGAAGCCTTCCATCCGCCCATCCTGCTGTTCCGGCAACTCGGAGTGAATGACGCCGCGTCCCGCGGTCATCCATTGCACGCCGCCGTTCGACAGCAATCCTTCGTTGCCCGCGCTGTCGCGATGGCGCATCTGGCCGGCGATCATGTACGTGACTGTTTCGAATCCACGATGCGGGTGATTCGGAAAGCCGCCGATGTAGTCCTGCGGGTCATCGGTGACGAATGCATCGAGCATCAGGAAAGGGTCGAGCCGCTGTTGCAGCGAGTTTGTTAGCACGCGCGTCAGTTTCACGCCCGCGCCGTCGGACGTCGCCTGCCCGGCGACCACGCGCTCCACGCTGCGCGGGCGCGCGACCACTTCGGGTTGCACGTTGATGTTTGTCGTCGTCATTGCGTTCTCCTGGTTGAAGGGTCGTCCCTCAGTTGATTCGTCGTTGCGTGGCTGGCCCGCGACACCCCGCTCATGCCGCCAGCGCTTCCTCGATCTCCGCGTGCGCCGCCGCCAACGCGGCCTGCTCGGCATCCGCTCCCATCGCCAACCCCTCCGCGTACACGAAGTAGACGTCGGTGAGCCCGAGGAACGCCAACACCGTCGTAAGGTACGGCACCTGCGTGTCGGCAGGCGTGTTGCGGTATTTTCCGCCGCGCGTCAGTGCCACGTAAACTTTCTTGCCTTTGAGCAGGCCCTCGGGGCCTTGTGCCGTATAGCGAAACGTGACGCCGGCGCGTGAAATGGCATCGATCCAATTCTTGAGTTGCACGGAAACGCCGAAGTTGTACATCGGCACGCCGAGCACGATCACATCGGCGGCCTGCACCTCGGCAATCAATGCATCGTCGAACGCGACGCGCGCCGCCTGCTCCGGCGTGCGCTGATCGGCCGCGGTGAACAATGCCGTCAGCGCCGTGTCGTCGAGCGGGCGGTGCGCCGGATCGTTGAGGTCGCGCACCTGCAGCGTGGCTTCGGGATCGGCGTCGCGCAACCGCCCGGCCAACGTCGCCGCGAGACGCGTCGAGTGGGATGCGTCGCCGCGGGCGCTGGAATTGAGTTGCAGGATCGTCATGATTGCCCCATCGGGTACGTGGATGATGCAGACAATATAATTGTTGCTCCGGCAATACAGAAGTCCATTAAATGGATTACATTGTTCCACCAGCACAACAGTCTTTGAACGACAATCCGGGCATCCAACCGACCTGCCGTCCTTCGCCATGATCAAAGCGCCCGCAGTTGCGAATGTGGAGCCGAACGACCTGTATCTCTATGCCCGGGTCGTCGACGAGGGCAGCTTTTCGCGCGCGGCCGAGCGTCTCGGCCTGCCCAAATCGACGGTGTCGCGGCGCATCGCGGCGCTGGAAACGCAATTGGGCGAGCGGCTACTGCTGCGTACCACGCGCAAGCTGACCGTTACCGATTTCGGCCATGCGATGCTCGAGTTCGCGCACAACGTAGCGGACGACGTCGCGGCCGCGACCTCGCTCGCGCAGCACCGCCAGGCGGAGCCGAGCGGTCGCCTGCGCGTGACAATGCCCGGCGACATCGCCAATGTCGTGCTCGCGCCGTTCCTCGCCGATTTCGTGCTCGCCCATCCGGCGATCACGCTCGAGGTGGATCTTTCGGCGCGCTTCGTCGACCTGATCGGCGAGAACTTCGATGTCGCGATCCGCATGGGCGACCTGCGCGACGACGCATCACTGGCCGCGCGTCGGATCGCGCTGCTGAGCGGCAGCCTGTATGCCGCGCCGAAGTACCTCGCCACGCGCGGCACGCCGGGGGAGCCCGAGGCGTTGATGGAGCATGATGCGTTGCGCATCCTCGGGCGCGGCGGCGATCCGATGCCGTGGATCCTCTCGCGCGGCAAGCAGCAGTGGGAAGGAATTCCGCCGGGCCGCGTCACCGCGAACTCACCCGCGCTGCTGATGCGCATGGCAATGGCAGGCGCCGGCATCACCGTCGCCAACGACCACTTCGCGTTGCCTTATGTGCGGCGCGGAGAGCTCATACAGGTGCTGCCCGACTGGCGATTGCCACCGGTGCCCGCATGGGCGGTGTTTCCGGGACGGCGACTGATGCCGGCGCGCACGCGTGTATTCATCGACGCGCTGGCCACGTACTTCACCGGGCCGGAATGCGAGGCGGCGGACGCGGCGGTGACCAAGCACAAGACATCGTCGCGCATCCCATCCAAGCCCGAATCGGGACATCCCGCCGTAAAATCCGCGGCCGCCGCGCAGCGTCGAGCGCGTTGATTTCGGCACGAACACCAGGCGACCGCGTTGGCGCGCAATGCAGGTCGAAGGCTGCGGTGGCTACCCCAGCGGCGCCTCGAGCAGGCAGCCGAATTCGCGCGCGAAATCGACCGACACGCGCGCGTGCACCGCGCCCTGCTCGTCGTGGAAGCGCTGCGTACCGGCGCAGGCGAACACGCCTTCGTGCCACACGTTCGGGTGAATGTAGAGTCCGCGCCGGCCGTCGAAGCGGAAGCAGACGAACTGCTCGGGCGTGATGTTGTCGCCGGGCAGCGCGAGCGGCACCATGAAGGGTGCTGCGTCCAGCGGGAAGAAAAGCTGGCCGCCATCCGGATGGTAGTTGCAATGCCACAGCAGCATCCGCGACGGCGGCCGTGCGTGCGTGTCGTCGGCGCGCGTCGGCTCATCGGCGTATGCAAGGATGTAGTGGCCGTCGACCGCGTCGTTGCGGCCATAGAGGATGTCGCCACGCCATTCGCTGACGAACACGCCCTGCGTCGTGCCGCCTTCGTCGCCGGAATCGTCGTCGATGGCACGCCAGCCTTGCGCCGGCCAGCGCACGATCTCGATCTTGCAGCGGGCGCGATCGTCGACGAGGAAGCCGTAGCCGCGCAGCGTGTCGTCGTTCGCCTCGACGACCGGCATGCGCACGCGGCGCAGCCCATCGGGCAGTGCGGGATTGAGGTAGTCGGGTGCGCTCGTCATGGTGTGCGGCGAGTATCCCCGACTTGCGTGACATCGCGCAATAGCAGGCGACGCACACCCTCATCCCAACCTTCTCCCGCATGCGGGAGAAGGAGTCATGCAGGAGACGGCGCCGTCGAGCCTTTGCTGCAGCTCTTCGATCAACGGCCGCTGGGCAGCCAGTATCCGCGACAACGCCTCGGCAACACCGAACCACTCGGCGCGATCGACCTCGGGGAACGGTTGCTGAATGCCGGAGCGCGGCGGCCACTCCAGCGCAAACGTGTTGCTGCGAATGCCGGCCGCATCGATGTCGGCTTGCACCGCCCAGGCCTGCACCCGCTTGCCGCCCGCTTGCTGCACGGGCGTCAGCTCGACGAATGCCCCGTCGGGGGCCGAGCCGGTTTCCTCCTGGAATTCGCGCCGCGCTGCTGCGAGCGGTGCCTCATCGTCGTCGATCTCGCCTTTGGCGATCGACCATGAACCGCGGTCACGATTTTTCCAGTACGGGCCGCCGGGATGCACGAGAAAAACTTCCAGTACGCCCGCGTTGAAGCGAAACGGAAGCAATCCGGCACTTGTCTTCGTGGCCATTCGGATCCGATCCTTTCGACGCGTACGGGGCCGGGCCGGACTACGCAGCCAGTTCACGTAACGCCGCGAGCGCCCCGCCGAAAATTTCCTCGTTGTGATCGACAGGGTAGACCACATAGGCCGGCATGAAGAACTCGGGCGCATCGCCAACCCGATGCAATCGCTTGGCCTTGATCTCGGATCGCACAATCCGCAGCGGAAAGTAGCCTGAGCCGCCATTGCGCAGGATGTGCTGCAGCCCCAGCCATCCGACATTGACCGTCAGCAGCGGGCCGCTGAAGTTCGGAAACAGAACGCCGTGCTTCGCGTAGAACTCCGGGCCCCAATCGACGTATACATAGCCGGCCTGAGGTTCCGGTCTGCTCTTCGGCCGCGTCGAGACCATCACGAGCTTCTCGTCGAATAGTTGCTCCACTTGCAGTCCCGGCCGGCTCTGCGGCGTGTACATGACGCCGATGTCGATGCGGCCTTCGATGATGCCCTGCATGAGTTCCGGCTCGAGTCCACTTTCGGCGCGGACGGAGACGTGCGGGTTGCGCGCCTGCATCAGCGGAATCCATTGCAGCAGGAACGCTTCCCACAATCCGATGCGACCACCAACCACCAGCGTACCGATGACGCCATCGGGGATGCCGACATCCTGGCGCGCGTGCTCGACCGTGCGAACCAGCGTCGATGCATGCCGCAGGAATTGGCGCCCTGCAAGCGTCAGCGTGGTGCCTGCCTTGTTGCGCACGAACAGCTTGCATCCCAGCGCGTCCTCCAGCGTGTGGATGCGCGTGCTGACCGTCGACTGGCTGACGTGAAGACGCTCGGATGCGCTGACGAAATTCCCATCGGCAACCACGGTGAGAAAGGTGCGCGCGAGTTCGGTATCCATTGGTGTTTAATATCGATAAAGTCGATATAACACGCCATAATTTTTCGCTTGTCAAATTCGTAGTGGCGCGTAGGCTGGTTTACAGGGCGCCAATGCACGCAGAACCGACGCCCATGCCGATGCTGGCCGGCGTCTTGTCCAGCAACGCCGGGACCGCTGGATGCACGCCCGGCAAGCTCGAGGAACACAGCCATGCAAAACGCAACGCAATCCAGGCTTCCGCTTCAAATGATGGCGCCGGCGCGCAGGTATTCCAAAGTTGCAAAACCCGTCACGCTCGTTGCTCCGAAATACAGTGCTGCCGATATCGCCGCTGCAGTGGCGGAAAGCGGCAGCCCTCCGGGCGCCTGATCATTTCAGCGCAGCGATCGCAAGCAACCAGGCGCGCGCGGCTCCGCTGTCAATAGCAGCAACCGAGCGCGCAGCGCAGATCGGCATTGAGCAGGTCGGGCGGATGCCCCGCTGCGCGGCCGAAACCGAACACCGCGATGACGTTCTCCGCCGCCGCGAGCGCCATCTGCCGCTGCGCAGGTTCGCCGTCGCCGAGGTCCGGCGTGTTGGTCGCCATCACATTCGCGCGGCTGCACGCTGCGAGGTCGACGTCGGCATGGTCCGCGGTCATCTTGCACACCGCCTTCAGGTGCGGCAGCGTTTGCAGCAAGGCCGCATCGATGCCGGCGGTGCGCGTTGCCATCAGCGCGGACTTGCCGGCGAGGCGCGCGCCCAGCACCGCACGGTCGAGCACCATCGCGTCATCAGCCACCTCGACTTCGAAAAAACGCGCGAGGCGGGACAGCACCTCGGGGTAAGCGGGACCGGCCAACAGCACTGGATGGCGCCGCAATCCGGCCAGTGAAAGCCGCAGGTCAGTCATCGGCGGCCGCAAGTGCCGGTTGGCCACGCACGCGGTCGGCAATCTTTTCCGCGATCATGATCACCGGTGCGTTGATATTGCCCGACGTCAGGTCCGGCATCAACGACGCGTCGACGACGCGCAGGCCGCGCACGCCGAAGACGCGGCCTTCGTCGTCGGTCACCGCGAGCGGGTCGCCCGCCGCACCCATCCTGCAGGTGCCCGCGGGGTGATGCACGGTGATGGCGGTCTTGCGAATGAACGCATCCAGCGCGTCGTCGCTTGCGACGCTTGGGCCCGGCAGCGTTTCGCGCGCGACGAATCGCGCGAGCGCCGGCTGGCGGACGATGTCGCGCACCGTGCGGATCGTCTCGCGCAGCACCTGCCAGTCGTGCGCATCGGCGAGAAAGTTCTGGTCGATGCGCGGCGCGGCGAGCGGATCGGCGGACGCGAGCGTGACTTCACCGCGGCTGCGTGGATGCAGCATCACCGTGCGGCACGCAAAGCCGTCGACGAACGGCTTGCGCAGCAGCGGAAACCACGGCCACGCCGGCAGCGACGCCGTGGTGAGGATCATCTGCATGTCGGGGCAGGCGAGCTGCGGCTCGCTCTTCAGGAACCCGATGGCGCCGCCCGGAATATCGGCGGCGAAACCGCGCCCGAATGCATACGCGTTGACGAGCGACACGGCAACGCGGTCGGCGCGCATGTTGCGATGAAAGGGGCTGCGCTCGCGGCGCTCGTACATCAGGATCACCGAGACATGGTCCTGCAGGTTCTTGCCGACACCCGGCAGCCGCACTTTCACTGCGATGCCCTGTCGCGCGAGCTGGTCCGGATCGCCGATGCCCGACAGCATCAGCAATTGCGGCGAGTTGATCACGCCGCCCGCGAGGATGACCTCGCGCGATGCACGCACTTCGAAGCTCGCCCCGCCATGACGGTATTCGACGCCGCGAGCGGTGTCGCCGTCGAACAGCACGCGCGTGGCGTGCGCATGCACGCGCACGTCGACGTTGCGGCGCGCCATCGCAGGCCGCAGGTAGGCGCGTGCCGCGCTCATCCGCTTGCCGCCTTCGATCGTGACCTGAAGCTGCCCGAAGCCTTGCTGCTGTTGCGCGTTGTAGTCGTCGGTCGTCGCGTGGCCGGCTTCGCGCGCGGCGGCGATGAACGCGTCGTTCAGCGGATCCTCGTAGCGACAATATTGCACAGCCAGCGGGCCGTCGCCGCCGCGCAGCGCGTCGCCGCCGCGCTCCCAGCGTTCGAGCCGCTTGAAGTACGGCAGCACGTGCGCGCTGTCCCATTGCGGCAGACCACCGGCGGCCCAGCGATCGAAGTCGCAGCGGTTGCCGCGCACGTACGCCATTGCGTTGGTGGACGACGAGCCGCCGACGACCTTGCCGCGCGCGCACTCGACGGCGCGCCCGCCGACGTTGGGTTCGGCGCTCGCGAAGTACTGCCAGTCGTACAGCCGCTGCGTGAGGATCTTGCCCCAGCCGAGCGGGATGTGGATCCACGGACTGCGATCCCATCCGCCTGCCTCGAGCACCAGCACGCGCACGCCCGGATCCTCGCCCAGCCGATACGCAAGCGTGCAGCCGGCCGAGCCGGCGCCGACAATGATGTAGTCGAATTCGTCGCGGGACATGCTGCTTGCGAGCCGGGCCCTCACCCCAACCCTCTCACGCCAGCAGGAGAGGGAGCGCAATCCGCGCCGCCGCGGCGAGATCGGCCGGCGATCAGCGTGCGATCAACCGGCGATCGGACCGCGATCCGCACGCGCTTCAGCGCTTCAGCGCACCGGATTTTTCGACGAAGCTCGCGTTGTACCCGCCCGCTGCACTGAAGTCGGCCGGCAGCATGCCCTGCTCCTTCAGTACCTGCGCGGTCGCGGTCCACTGCTTGTCGGAGATGGCGCCGATGCCGTGCTGCTTCGTGTACGCGCTGAAGAACGTCGACTTGATGTCGGCGTCGAGCTGCGCCAGCAGTGTCGCCTCCTTACCCTTGTACTCCGGATTGGCCTTGACGACGATGTCCACCGCTTCCTTCGGATGTTCGACGGTGAAGGCGAACGCCTGCAGGTAGGCCTTGACGAAGCGCTGCACGACGTCAGGCTTGTCGGCGATCATTTTCTCCGACGTGAACAGGCCGGAGCCGTAGGCATCGTAGCCATAGTCGGCGCCCAGCAGGATGGACAGCGATCCGGGTCCGCCCGCCTTTGCCTCGAGCTCCGGCACTTCGGCATCGATGTAGCCGGGTACCACGTCGACGCGTCCGAGAATCAGCATGTTCTCGTACGGCGGCGACACGGTGCTCTGCTTGAACTTGGCGAGGTCGAGGCCATTCTTGGCAAAGAACGCCTTGAGGAACACATAGGTCGAGCCGCTGGGATGCACACCGATGTTCATGCCCTTCATGTCGGAGGGCTTGGACATCGGGTGCTTGGCTTTGATGGAGATCATCGCCAGCGGGCTTTCCTGGTTCACCGCCGCCAGCGCCACCACCGGAAGATGCTGCGAACGCGCGACCTGCAGCGTGGGCAAGTCGGCGAAGCCGAAATCGGCGTTGCCGTTGGCGACGAGCTTCAATGCCTCGGTGGAACCGGTGCCCTTGCGAATGGCGGTGACATTGATGCCTTCCTTCGCAAAGTAACCGTTGTCCCGCGCGACGAAGAACATCGCGTGGTTGCCGCGGACGAGCCAGTCGAGCTGCACCGAGACGTCGTCGGCCGCGGCCGCCGCACCGATGCCGGCGAACATCGAAGCGGCTGCGACGGCTGCCAGCAGCCACCATGTCCATTTTCTCGTATTCATGATTGATTGCCCCTCTCGTTGACAACGATGTCCATCGACAAAATTTCCGTTTGCGTGCATGACGCGTGCGTCAATTCGCACCCGGCAGCCAGTTGACGTAGCGCTTTTCCAGCCATTCGATGATGTAGTAGAACAGCAAACCGAGCACCGATACCTCGACCAGTGCCGCGAACACCAGCGACGTCTGCATCTGTGTGGACGCGAACTGGATCATGTAGCCCAGCCCCGCCTGCGCGCCGGCGAACTCGCCGACGATCGCGCCGATGACCGCGAGCGTGACGGCGACCTTGAGCCCCGCCATCAGGTAGGGCAGCGAATTGGGAACCTGGATGCGCATCAGGATCTCGTTCCTGCTGGCGCCGACGGAGCGCATCAGCGCCACCAGGTTGGAATCGACCGTCTGCAGGCCGACCAGCATGTTGATCGCAACCGGAAAGAACGCGATGACGACGATCAGCATCACCTTGGGTGCGAGGTCGAAGCCGAACCACAGGATGAACAGCGGCGCGAGCGCGACCTTCGGCACCGTCTGGAACAGCACGACCAGCGGATACAGCGCGCGGCCGAACGTGGCGAATCGCGCGATGACCAGCGCGACCGCCGCGCCGATCACCGCCGACAGCAGGAATCCGAACAGGACTTCGCGCGCCGTCACGTACGCCGCAAAGCCCAAGTCGCGCTGATGCGCGATGAGTACCTGGAGGATCGCCGTGGGTGGGGGCAGCACGAACTCCGGCAGCTTGAAGATCCGCGCAATCCCTTCCCACACCACCAGCACCACGACGAACAGCGCGAACGCCGGGACGAAGCGCACGAGTGCACTGCGTGCGCCGGCGACGCGGCCCGGCCCCGCCTCGACACTTGCGGGCGACACGACGATATCCCGGTTGACCACCACGCTCATGCGGCCGCCGCCTGGCGGTGTCCTTCCTTGAGCAGCCGGCGCAAGCGCGCGGTGGCTCGCGCGAATTCCGGCGCCGCGTAGCTGTCTTCGTTGCGCGGATAGGGCAGGTCGATGGGCAACGCCTCGATGATCTTCGCCGGATTGGACGCCATCACATGCACTTCACGCGACAGGAACGTGGCCTCGTCGATCGAGTGCGTGACGAGCACGATCGTCTTTTGCGTGCGCTCCCAGATCTCCAGCAGGAACGCGCTCATTTCCTCGCGCGTGATCGCATCGAGCGCGCCGAAGGGCTCGTCCATCATCAGCACTTCCGGGTCGAGCGCCAGCGCGCGGGCGATCGACACCCGCTGGCGCATCCCGCCCGACAGTTGCGCGGGACGCTTTTGCGCCGCGTGCTCGAGGCCGACGAGGCGCAGCATGTCGGTGGCGCGCTGGCGGATTTGCTCACCGCTGCGGCCCGCATGCGCGACCTGCATCAGCATCGCCACGTTATCGAGCGCATTCTTCCATGGCAGCAGCGTCGCTTCCTGGAACACGATGCCGATGCGCCGCTGGCGCACCGCCTCGATGGGCGGCACGCCGGCCACCGTCACTTCGCCGGCCGTTGGCGGCAGCAGCCCGGCCAGCACCTTGAGCAGCGTGCTCTTGCCGCATCCGGAGGGACCGATCAGCGAGACGAACCCGCCCTTCGGCACCGACAGGCTGACGTCGTGCAGCACGCGGTTCACGCGCCCTGCCACAGTAAAGTCGACACAGACACCGCGCGCCTGGATGTGCGCGGGCGCCTGCGGCGCGCTGCTGGGGTTGGCGTTCACGAAACGGAACTCGACATGTGCCCGTCAACCGGCCGCGGTGGCTTTCTGGAACGCCGGACGCGCCTGCAATGCCGCCACCCACGCGGAGATCTTCGGAAACGCCGGCAAGCCCAGCGGAAAGCCGGCTCCGCGCTTGACGACAGGTCCGAGCGCGACATCGGCGATCGAAAACTCGTCGCCCGCCACCCATCGGGTTTTCGCGAGCTGGCCCTCGAGCAACTTGAGCTCGTTGCCGAGGTTGGTCGCCGTGTCGGCCGCACGTTCGGCTTCGGCTTTCTTGGCGTCGCGAAAACCGGCGAGATAGGTTGGGTTGTACTCGGCCAGACACCAGTCCATCCAGCGGTCGATCTGCGAGCGTTGCGCGGCATCGGCCGGATACAGCGCGCTGCCCGACTTGTCCGCGAGGTAGCGCAGGATGGTGTTCGACTGCCACACGACGGTATCGCCGTCGACGAGCGTAGGCACCTTCTTCATCGGGTTCATCGCCGCGTACTCGGGCGTGTTGGTGTTGTCGAACTGCTTGCCATAGTCCTTGCGCTCGTAGGGCAGCTTCAGTTCCTCGAGCATGAAAATCACCTTCTGCACATTGCCGGATGTCGCCCGGCCCAATAGTTCCATCATCAGTGTTTCCTCACGTACGTGGCGTTGAACCGGTCAACGGGGTTTGTAGGCAATGCAATCGATTTCGATTTTGGTGCTGATCACCGCGCGCGCCTCGACCGTGGTGCGCGCGATGCGTCCTTCCGGAAAATATTCCTTGAACACGCCGTTGTAGCGGCCGAAGTCGCGCGCGTCCTCGAGAAACGTCGTCACCTTGACGACGTCCGAGAGCTCGCAGCCGGCGTCGGCCAGCACGCGCTTGACCGCATCCAGCGTCGCGCGCGTTTCCTGCTCGATGCTGCCGGCCACCATGTTGCCGTCGGCGTCCTTGCCCACCTGTCCCGACACGTAGACGAAGTCGCCGGCGCGCACCGCCGGATGGAAGGGCAGGTTCGGATTCTTCTTGCCGTACACCTCGATGGACGAGTTCATCAAACGGAGCTTTCGATGATGCACAGGCCGCGCTGGCGGTCGAGCAGGTAGATGAGCCCCGAAGGGTCGACGGTGACATCGTTCGACGACACCATCTCGTAGCCCTCGGGCGGATCGGGCTCGTAGAAGCCGACCTCCTTGGGTGCGAACGGATCGGACACATCGACGAGCCGCAGCCCGCGCGCGAACCACGCGAACGGAATCACCGTGCCGCGAAAGCGTTCGGACGGCTGGTGGCAGCCCATCATCGGCGGTTGCGGCGCGCCGTCGGTGTCGAGACCCGGCACTTGGAACGTCGCGATCGCCGTCGGCTGCTGCTCGAAGCTGATGTCGTAGACCCACGCGAACGCCGGCGCCGACGGCCGCAGCTTGGCAACGTCTTCGTCGGCCACCAGCAGGATGTCGCGGCCCTTCAGCTTGTCGGGCATGCGCAGCGCCGTATGCGTCGGATGCGGATCGGCCGGACCGGTGTTGATGCCGGACACCAGCTTCGGCTTGCTCATGTCGTCGATGTCGAGGATGAAAAAGCCGTGGTGCCAATACGAGACGTACAGCCGGTTGCCATGACGCAGCGGATGATGGCAGCGCGGCTTCACGTAGTCGTCCCACGGATACTCCTCGCCGCCGGCGACGTGCTGTCCGGGGATCCACCAGCGTCCCACTTCCTCGGGCGCATCGGGCTTGTCGAGGTCGAGGATCATCATGATGTTGCCGACGTAGCCCTCCGCGGTGGGCGAAATGTACGCGTAGCGGCCGTCGAAATCGTAACGGTGCACGCCGCCGCCCTCGCCGCTGACGCGCCACTTGTCGACCAGCTTCGGCTTCGACGGCGTGGACACGTCGAAGATGCCGAGGCCGCCACCGAACTCGGGCGCCCCTTCGCGGAATTTCTCGTAATTGATCACCATCAAGTCGTTGGCCACGCGCACCTTGTGCGAATGCCAGCCCATGGGTACATCGAGCTTGGCGATCAGCTTCGGATGCTTCGGGTCGGCGACGTCGTAGATCGACGTGCCGTCCGGCGGCCGCATGTGCGACACGTAGAGCGTGTTCCTGTCCCACCACACCTGCCCACCTCCGGGACAGTCGATGCGGCTGACGAGTTTGGTATTCGACGCACGTGCCATCGTTGCCGGATCCCTCAGCGCAGGTTCAGCAGGTTCACGACATCGCCCGACGCGGTGCGGCCGTAGCGTGTGAGCAGCCCGAACGCCGCCAATGCGGGCTCGTCGCTGGCGACGAACAGGATCAGCGGGTCGGTGCCATCGTTGACATACTCGGTCCACAGCCCGCCGGGGATGGCGAGCGTGTCGAAGCGCTCGAGCTCGAAGCGCGTGCCATCGATGAGCGCATGGCCACGGCCTTCGAATGGCGCGACCAGCAAGCTCGCCGACTGCTTGATCGGCAGCGTCTTCTCGCCCGACCGCAGCATCTGCATGAAGAACGTCATCGTCTTGTAGACGGCGCCGCCGGTCAGCGGATCGACGTACTCGATCAACAGCCCTTCGTGCAGGTTTTCGCCGTAGTCGCGATGCTTCTCGAGCACTTCGCGCATCGCATCGTAGCGATAGACGAACATCGGCGACGAGCCGCCGACGCCGCGGAAATGATCGACGAACCGCGGGCGCAGCCCGCCGGCGCCATAGACGCGCGCCGAGTAGTCAGTGGGAAAGCGCGCGCTCTGCTTCTTCGTCGCGACGCCGCCTTCCTTGTAGTCGTGATCGAACGCCAGCGCATTGAGGTTTTCGACCAGCGGATAGTCGAGCACCGACAGGTTGATCGCCGGCTCGTCGCCGGTATTGCCGTGGTTGTGCCAGGTGTCGCGCGGCGTCAGCACCATGTCGCCGGGGCCGAACGTGATGTCCTCGCCTTCGACGCCGGTGAAGTTTTTCGAGCCGGTGAGGCCGAAG
>Ga0209483_1001808_pt1 | contig 15737 bp, 13 predicted proteins | sample NGEPerA_FD_184508 | JGI IMG/M metagenome (GOLD analysis project Ga0209483, IMG submission 184508) | Arctic peat soil microbial communities from the Barrow Environmental Observatory site, Barrow, Alaska, USA - NGEE PermafrostL2-A... | ecosystem: Environmental > Terrestrial > Soil > Wetlands >... | reverse complement strand
TTTACAACAACAAGCCGAAACAATTTCGCAAAATCGAAGCGGAAGTTTCAAAATTAGTCCCGCACCTGGGGAAATTGTACACGCCGACCATCCAGAACGCCGCCACCCTCGGGCTGATCGATTCGAGCGATGAGGACTTGGTCTATTCGATGGACCAGATGAGCTTCGGCACCCGTTCCCTCGTGGCGATTGTGGCCAAGATCGTTTTGGCCAAGCCGGGTTCATGGGTCTGCATCGAGGAACCGGAAACGTATTTGCATCCGAAAGCGCAGATGGAGCTTTTTCATTTCCTGCGCGACGAAGCCCGCACGAAACGTGTTTTTGTGGCGACGCACTCCACAGCCATTGCTGCGTCCTGTCCAATCTCGTCGCTCTTTATCGTGCAACGCGACGAGAATAATTGCACCGTGGCCCTGCCGGTCACGGCGACGGATGCCGGCGAGGTGATCGAGCAATTGGGAGTCAAGCCGTCCTTTAGCTTCGAGGCCGAGGCCATTGTGTTTGTCGAGGAAGCCGAACACATTCCGATCTTCGAAGCCTGGGCGCGGAAATTTAACTTCCACATCAAAATGCAATTTCTCGATTCCGAAGGCGCCTGCACCCTGCATTACTATGCCAACACGCGCATTGCGTTGAGCAACTTTGTCCACACCCTGGTCTTCGCCATCTTCGGCAACGGCAGCGAACAAGCCAGCCGCACCCGCAAAAAGATTGTCGAGCAACTGAAACTTCCCGAACAGCAAGTCATCACCCTGGATTTTCCGGAATTGGAAGGATACCTGCTAAACTCGATCGCGATTTTGCGCGCCTTTCCCGCCGTCACCCTTTCCAACGCCGACCTGGAAACCCGCCTGGACCCCGCGCGCACCATGCCCAACCAAAAGAAAGCGCTTTCCGAATTGTTGACACAATTTCGCATTGGCGAATATGACAGCCGGGTGGGCGCGCGCATCGCCGAGGCGATGGATCAAATTCCCGCCCCCATTCGCCAACTATTCGAACAAATCGACGCCAGTTCCAAACCCTATTGGAAAATCTAGTGCGACCCTTTGCGGCGGACGGCCAGCTCGCTGAAGACCTTGAGAAATTTCGCCATTTCGTCCTTCTTGCTTTCGCCCATCGTCAGCACGTCCTGATGCACCAGCACGCCGGACTTGGCGTCGCCGCCGGCCATATTCGTTATACACGACACGCCCGCCACCGTCATCCCGCATTGCCGCGCCACAATGGCTTCCGGCACCGTGCTCATCCCGACGGCATCGGCGCCCAGCCGCCGGAACGCGCGAATTTCCGCCGGCGTCTCGTAATTCGGCCCGCAGACCGCCAGATAAGTTCCTGTGCGCAAACGCAGCTTGCTCGCCTTGGCCGCCTGCTGGGCCAGCTCGATCAAGCGAGGGTCATAAACCCTCGTCAAATCCACGAAACGCGGCAGTCCCGGCAGGGGCGGCCCGCGCAACGGATTGACCCCCATGAAATTGATATGGTCCTCCAGCGCCATAAAATCCCCCGCCCGATAAGACCGGTTCACCGCCCCCGCCGCGTTGGTCAATAATAAAGTTCGGATCCCAAATTCCGCCAGCGCCCGCACCGGGAAAGTCAGGCGCTCCATCTCATGCCCCTCGTAATAATGCGCGCGCCCCTTCAGCGCCAGCACCGGCGTCTTGTTAAAAAGCCCCAGCACCAACTTCCCCGCGTGCCCCGTCACTCCCACCGTCGGAAATCCCGGCAACTGTCCGTAAGCGATTTCGCGAGTGACCTCCAGATGCGTCAAAGCATGTTGAAACCCGCTCCCCAGCACCATGGCCAGCGTCGGACGCAAAGGCGATTCCTTGCGCAGCAACGCCGCCGTCAATTTTGGATCATACAACACAGGACAAGATTATTGGTTGATTCGGTTCGTAATCACTGTAGGTGCGATTTTATCGGGTCGCGATCCTTTTTTCAACGACGTTTAGTTTCATCCCAAGAAAAAGCGCCGGATGGGGCAGAACGACTGAATTCCGATTTGATATGAGAAATGGTATTAAATCGCCCAAGCGCAAAGCTTGTCAATACCAAAAGCAACTTGTTAACTCCCAGGCGCAGCATTTATAGGTCTTGGAGGAGACGTCCAATTTGGATGCCAGAAAAGACTCCAAAGGCTTTCCAACGACACACTTTCCACATGCCCGTCAAAAAAGCCCATGTTAATCCCGCCAGGCAAAGGCTTGGTAAGATTCGCGTTTGCCGGCGGCACGTTGGGCCGCTTGGGACCATGCCGGGCAATCAAGTACCTATCCATTCCCTGGCCTCCACCAGGTCCAACGCTAGCGAATCCCGTCTGCAAGTCGTTAACGGGCTCGTCGATCCCCTGGCCGCTTGGATTGTTGTCTTCGGGCCAGGCATCCGGCCAAATCCCATCCCCAAAGACCGGGATTCTAGCCGGCGCGCTTACTCCCGCGTCCTTCTTAAACGCTTCGGCAGTAGGGTTACCCGCAGGTCCGACACCCTGAAACGTAAATCCGCCGCCATAAAGCCAGCCATTCATGGTATAGCTGGCATTAACGTTGGTGGTTGAACCGGGGTTATAATACCAGGCTGTCTTGTAGTCACCTGGTGTTGGGACTCCTGGCTGCGGATTCTGGATGGTAGTCATGGGGCAGATTACCACATTATCCACATTGCCATAGACAGGGCGAAGCACGGGAATCCATGTCAGCGCACTGCCGCTCGGATACGGAAACATATTACCGTTGTAGTCATTGACATATAAAGCCTCCGCCAAACTCAACTGCCTTAGATTACTTCTACAGTTTGCCTCTTTTGCCGCTATTTTGGCATTGCTCAAAGCCGGCAGGAGCAGCGACGCGAGTATCGCGATGATTGCTGTCACGACCAGCAATTCAATGAGCGTAAATGCGCCGCCGGCCTTCGATCTAAACATACAAGATCTTTTTTGAGAAGTCAGCCGACAGTTTTCCGATGCCGATGCAATCTTCCCTGTCAAACTTGATATGTTTGTCACAAAATGTAACTTGGCACCTGGCTGATCGGTTTGGAATCAAGGGTAAAATAGACGATAGAACACACTGCTGACGTTCGTATAAATCGGAATAATGATTTGATTGGTCGAAGTCGAGCCTGTCACATCGACCCAATTGGTGCCGATTACAGAGTTTGTCTGCACCTGAAGCGTCCAACCTAGATTCGTCGGCCAACTTAGGGTCAACAGATTGCCTGCCACCGAGTGTTGAATCGTTCCTGGGTAGGGGTTGATTGGAGACACCAGCGTGATGACGGTGATGTTGGTGCCATAGGCGTTGGTCACAACCAATTCCAATTGGCCGGCGCTCAGGCTGCTGCTGGAAACGCTGAGGTTGGCGGAGAGCGGCGCCATGTTGTTGGTTGAACCCGACGCGATAACCGCGCCGTTGTTGCTCCAATAATAACCGAGGGGCGCCGAGCCGAAGGCCGTCGCTGAAATCGCCACCGTCGCGTTTGTCAGCACGATGCTATTGGTTGGCGGCACTGGATTAAGGAGATAGGGCGGAACGCCGCCGGGCGCCACTTGAGACAGCGAGAAGTAATTCCACTGAATATCCCCGGGAGTGCTCAAGGCGTTTTGGCCAATTCCAACGCCGCTGATTGGCGGGTTGCTGGCATAGGTATTTGTCCCCGCTGAAACGCCATCAATATAAGCATACATAATCCATTGAGTGCCCGTCGTATCCAATGTGACCGTTACTGTGTGGGTTCCGGTGCCGGCGGTGAAAAAGTTATTCACATTGGTGACTGTCCCATTACCACTCGCCCCCGCAAAATACTCCGCGTTTCCACTGGATTCATTCAGGAGAATCCAATCATAACCGTTGACACCGCTTTGATTGAACTGCCCGCTGCCAACAGCCGCGTTAATCGGGACGTGCTGCACAAAACCCAGACAGGCCCAACTGCCCGGATTGCCACTAAACGTCAGCGAAGCGGTCGCAGTGTAAACATAACCGGCGTCCGGCGTAAGTGGCAACAGCCAGCCATCTGCCAACGCAGTCGTGGGAACGCCGTTGGCCTGCATGCGGCCAGTGTCATTAGTTCCCAACGCATCAACCCATGTGGTATTGGTGCCGCCGACCAGACTGTTGGCCGCTGTCACTGGCATGCCGCCAATCGACCACGTCCCTCCGTTGAAATAGTTGGAATAAAGAATGGGGCTGGTGTAGCTCAGCGTTACCGGCGGCGCCGGACTGAACAAAGTGACGAACCAGTTGGTGGAAGTGTCGGCGTTGGTGGCAACCAGTTCCAATTGGTCGCCACTCAGGCTGGGGGAAGCGTTCGGAATGGTCAAGGTTGCGTTCAGATTTGCAAGGGCGTTGGTTCCACCCGATGCGAGGACAGTGGCGGTGGTCAGGTTGGTCCAATAGTAACCGATGGACGACACACTGAAAAGTGTCGCCGGAATCGTCATGGTCTGGTTCGCCTGGAACACGACATTGGCCGGCGGCAGCGGAGCAATAAAAGAGATCGGAATCGTGTAGCCGCCCGACTCATAGAGGGTGGCCGCCTGCGCAGCCGAGAGCGCGTAATTGAAGACCGCCACATCGTCGAGTTCACCGCTAAACTGCAAATCATATCCGGACGTGGATGACGTGCTTCGGGCGCCGATCGTCATCGGCGCGCTGGAGTTCAGCAATCCGCTCCCCGACGGAATTGCAACGCTGCCAGACTGCAGGCCATTAACATAAATCGTGACGTTGCTACTGGCTTCATTGCACACACCGACAACATACTGCCAGGTTCCATTCGGGCCCGACGCTGCCACGGCGCTGTAAAGGGCGCCGCCAGCATTATAAACCGAAAACCGATACTTGCCGCCGGTTGTGTCCACAACAAACTGTTCCGCGTTGAGATAGCCTTTGGCGACAATACCGCCGTTATTGGCAGCGGACGTTCCATTAACCCAAACGCCGACGGACAAAGTCGAACTGGTATTGGTTGGAGCAGCGAAGTTTATTCCCTGGATGCCAACAACGGCGCTATTCGGGTAGGCAACAGCACTAAAGTCCGCCGCCGTTTCACTGGGATCCGTGATTGAGCTGTAACCTGAAACGCCGAGATACGCATTGGTGTAGATGCCGTTATTGCCGCCGCCGGAATCGAGAGCAAGGACGCCATCGTCGCCGTTCCCATCATCCGGCCCTTCATCTAACCGCCAATAACCGAGGGGTTGCCATGTCAAAACCGCCTGTGGGAAGGGTGTCGCCGGCGCGTGGACATACGACACTGACCAGGCATTGGTTGTCATACTATAGCTATTGGACACAATACAGGCGAAGTTGGACGGACTGCTCAACTGGCAATTCGTTAACGTGAAGCTGGCATTGGTTGCTCCGCCGACGGCGACGCCGTTGCTCAGCCATTGATACGCCAAGGGCACCGCGCCCAACACTGAAACCGAGAATGTCGGACTTGCACCAGCATAGTTTGTTCCCCCAACATTGGTTCCGCCAAACAATGTTATTGGATTGGTATAAGCAACCGGATACGCCGCTGAAATCACCGGGTTGGTATAAACCGTCAGACTCGCCACACTGCTGGTGACACGACCACATAATAATTGGTGCCGCCGTTGGTGACTGTCACTGGATCAAATACTAAAGACGCGTTGGTGGCTCCACTGATCGAAACGCCGTTGTTGAACCACTGGTAGTGCGGCGTGGTGGCCGCGACCAGAACCGTGTTGGTGAAAGCACTGCCCGCGTCAACGTTCGCCGACACTGGTTGTTGACCGATTACAATCGGCGCGGCGGAAAGCGTCAAAGAAGTCCATTGATAAGTTGAGGGAACGGTCTCAGTATGTTGGCCAACTCCAAGCGCGCCGATGGCCGGGTTTGAGGCATAGGTGAAAGGCACCCCTAATTGCACACCATTAAAAAAGGCGGTGACAACCCATTTACTGCCCGTCGTATCTAATATCTGCGTGAACGTGTAGGCTCCTGCACCGGTGGGGATAGCAGGGGTGGCATTGTAGATGGCATTCGCTGCGGCCCCGCCCCCAAAATACTCTGTGTTTCCAGTGAAATTACGGAGCGTCCAATCATAAGCGCTTATACTGCCATTGGGCGGGGCGCTGGCAATAGGATAGTTGGTGTAGTGTTGCGCAAAACAAGCTACAACCCAACTGCCCGGATTACCGTTGATGTTCACCGAAGCTGACACATTGTAAACATAACCGGACTGCGGCGTAAATGGCAAAAGCCAGGTGTCTCCCAGCAGGGTTCCGACGGAGCCGTTTGCGTAAAGAGAATTGGTTTGACCTCCTACGCCTCCCACGTCAAGCCAAGCCGCGTTGTTGCTGCCGCCCAGGAGGTTGGTGGAGAAATCGGGCACCGTGTTGGTAATGTTCACCGTTCCAAGCCCGCCAAAGGAGTTGGAATAAATGAGCGTCGCCCCAGTCAAGGAGCTGGGATAGCTGAATTGCGCGTTGCCAATGGAGCCACAGAGCACAGCGATCAGACCTGCGGCTAGAAGGTTTTTAATTTTTTTCATAGTGAAACTCGAATGGGGGTTTAAGCTGGAGAGCGAAATCATGCCAATTTGCCGACGACTGTTCGGCTATGGAGATGGAACGAGGCTGGGAATACTCCCCAGTAGGCGCACCGATCCGCGGACACTGCCTCGGAAGCGCGTGCTGACTTGTCCCGGGCCTTTAAGTTTGGGGGCAGCAAGCCCCAGTTCAATGGGCACGGGGATTTCTTCATACGTCTGTATAATAACGGCGTTAGGTCGCTGGTCTATATCCACAAATGTGGAGAGCACTTGGCCTTGGGAAGAACGCCGGACTCCAGCCCGAACGAAGGCGGTCCGGCGCCTGGACTTCTAAAACAATTTCAGGGAGCTGTCGGACGAGTGGCTTTATAGCGAATGACCGCTTCGGTGCGGCAATGCACATGCAGTTTTTCGTAGATGGTCCTCAGATAGGTGCGTACCGTTTCGAAACTCAAGCGCAACTGATCGGCAATTTCCTTGTTTGAAAGTCCGCGCGAGAGCAAACTCAATACTTCAATTTCCCGCGTGGACAAACGCGCCTCGTTGTGCGGATTGCCCGGCGGACGGCGGAACGAGCGCACGACGCGCCGCGCAATGGCGCTGCTCATCGGCGCGCCGCCGGCCAGCACGTCGAGCAACGCCGCGCGCAAATCGGCCGGCTTGCATCGCTTGAGTAAATAACCATCCGCACCGGCTTCCAAGGCTCTGAAGATTAATTCGTCATCGTCCAACACGGTCAGGATCACGATGGGCGTCGATGGCCGCAGTACTTTCAGGCGTGACGTGCATTCGATTCCCGACATGCGCGGCAACCGGATGTCCATCAGAATGACATCCGGCCGCGTGTCTGGAATGACGCGCATCCCTTCCTCGGCCGACGCGCAAGTGCATACGCACTCGAAGTCTTCGAAAGATTCAATAATTTGCACCCAGCTTTGGCACAAATCCTTCTGGTCTTCCACCAGGACCACGCTGACGCAGCGCTGATGTGAAAGATGGCTGGGCGCATTCGCAGGGTATGATTTCATTCGGTCATTCCGCTTTGCTCACCAACACCGGATCAAGCCTGTCGTCAAACGGAACTCCGGAAGCGAAATCATTCTGCGGCGGCATCCGGAAAACTCTCTTAAAAAACGACCGCTGTTTAACCGGCACCCGAAAACTCACCCGGCAGCCTTCGCCGCGGCGGCTGGCCACTTCGCAATCGCCGCCAATCTCTGCCATCCGCTGTTTCATATTGGTAAGCCCGTTCCGCTTCTGGCTCGCGTGGGCCGAATCAAAACCGCGGCCGTTGTCGGCCACGGCGACGTTCAGTCGGGCGCCGGCCAATTCGATGCGCACCGTCAACTCCGTCGCTTGTGAATGTTTGGCGGCATTATTGAGCGCTTCCTTAATAGCCAGAAACAGATTGCGCCGCCTGAGCTGGCTCAAGGGTTGGGCCGGCAGTTCCGCAGCCACGTCGAACCGAAAACGGACGCCCGTGGACTCAAGAAAATGTTGCGCGTATTTGCAAACGTAAATCCCGAAATCATCCAGGCTATCGTGCTGCGAGTTGACAATCCAGACCACTTCGTCAATCGTCGCCAGAATGTTCCGGGCGCCATCGCACATTTGCGACAAGGGCGCGTCAGCGTCCGGGTTGGCGCCCGCCTTGATTTGCGCAACTTCCCCCGTCAGCAACAATTTGGTGACTGTGGAGCCAAGGTCGTCATGAATGTCTCGCGCGATTCGATCGCGTTCGGCTTGCACCAGATGATGCGCCTTGGACTGGCTCAACAATTGAATGGAAAGATAAAGGCAAATAATAACAAAGACGCTGCAGCCGACGAACAAGGCTTCTTGAAAAACGCGCCCCTGCCAAACCGGAATCGGATTCGGCAACTTCCCGGGAATGTGAAGCACGGAAACGGGGACAGTCCACCACGGTATCCTGCCAAAATTGGAGGCGAACGAGGCATAGGGCCAATTTTCGGCGGGCCGCAAGGCAGTTTCCCAACTGCGGTCCGTATTGGGAACGACGCGCCACGTTCGGTCCGAACGGATTTGTTGCTCCTGGCCGTTGGCCATTTTCAGGCGCAGGCCGAGGATGATGCCCGCCTGATCATTGTCGTTGAAGCCTTCCACCGCGAGGATGTGAGCGCCGGGATTCAAAGTGCCTGCGAGATGGTAAATGCTCAACGTCCGCCAATCGCTGCCGCTGCCCAGTTCCTGGCCGTCCAACCACACTTTGAAAGCGTTATCAGCCGCGATGCGCAATTCGGCGCCGGTCACGGGATTAGTCTTCGGAACCTCAAAGCGATGCCAGAACCGGACGGTTTGTTTGTTGAGTGTGGCTTTGTCCCACATCCAGCAGCCTAAGCCGTTAGTCACCTCTGGGCGTGGCTTGGTCACCAAAAAAATCGCGGGATAATTGCTGGCGACCATGGCTAAATCCTCCTCGGCCCGCGCCGAGACACCATTCATCACCAGACACAGTAGCAAGAACGCGCAGCGCTGGAAGGCTTTCCCGCCAACTCCGGCAGGCCTTGGAAGATGAAAATTCATAGCCACGCAATGGTCGAATTCTAAAGTATTTTCTTGCACGGTTGGCGTCAACGCAAATGTGAGGAGCGCTACCGCACCGGTTTTTACGGATGATTGTGATTGACTCGAATTCAAAATAAGTATAAATGATTCGCCCATTACGAACACTTTATGCCATCCGCTACACCCGGCCGGAGAAAGATCACAAAATGCTTTTGGCGCAATTGGGCTGGGAAACTGCCGCCCCAATCACCCCCGCGCATCACTCAGAAAGGCCAAATGCTGCCCGAATAAGTTTGGTGCAGACCTTTTGGATCGTTGCGCTGATTTGCAACGAATTGCGCGCTTAATTACCCTCCAGTTGCGAAAGTCGGGCTAAATTCTCGCGCAGGTTCATAAAAAACGCATATTCATTGGTCGTCTTTGCGTTTGTCAGAAAAGCGAAAATGAACCACGACGAACCATTGTGAAATTTTTCTGTGGGAAATTGTGGGGAAAAATCAAGTCTGCAACAAGACTTTGAGTTTGGCTCGTGCGGCCGCCAGAATGTCGGTTGGCAAAACTCCAATTGCTCCACTGATCACCGAATCATGTAATGTAACCAGTTTGTCAGGCCGGATGACAGAGTGCATTTTTAGGCCAGTACGGTTCCATGCAGGATGGGCACGCTCTATGACAACGGCGGAAGGCAATCCAGCAGTGGCCGCATTGGTCGTGATGAACGCAACAACAAAATCGCTTGGCGTATCTCCGGCGGCGAGCACCACGCAGGGCCGTCGTTTGATACCGGCCAGCGAACAAAAAGGAAACGCCGCAATAACTATCTCACCAGGGCAGAACATCCACGCCGGCCCTTGAAACGAGGATTGCGCCGCTCCGGCAAAATATCCGCATCCGAATAGAGATCCGGTTCATCGCTCAGAAAATCAACACCGCCGCCAGCTTCGGCCATCTTCGCGACATCAAGGCCAGACTCATCATCCCCTATCACGATCACAGCCAAATGCGAATTTGGAGGGAGCCGTATCTCGCCAGGCAGGCGAAGCACACCGTCGCAAATCTCGATTGGCAATGTCTTCATAACGCGCAGACAATAGCGCAACTCCGCAGCCATTTCAATCGCCATTTTGCCGTCAAATCCTCGTCGAAGCAATTGTTTAACCGCGAACCATGCGGATCACCGCGAAAAGGCATAAGGAGAATTCCCGCCGCGCATGTAAAGGGCGCATGAAATGGTGCGTCATATTCCCATACCCACTCATTGCCGACGACAAAACGAGAAAGCCCGGCGTTCGGGTGCGGCGCGGCCTTGGGACGGATGACCAAACCGAGGCCCAAGCCAAGAAGATTAATGTGATGTTGGGTAACCAAGATTACTGGAAAGGCGGGGCGATGGACGCCGGCATCCCGGTGAAATGGTGGAGGCGGCGGGAGTTGAACCCGCGTCCCTGCCTGATAAACCAGCCGCGACTACATGCTTAGTCAGAATAGAGTTTCAACCGCTGAATAACGTTCTGACGCGAATTCATCAGTCTAGCCCGCATGAAAACGTTTCGGTGAAAATCGCGCGGTCTCCGGCCTTCACCTAACCTGCAGTGGCGTTTGTCCCCCGTAGCAGGTGTCCAGGGGCAAACGTCGCAGCACTTTAGGCCGCGAGAGCTAATTGTTCGTTAGCAGTTATTTTTGGTTCGATTTTTTACGAGGCCAACGAACCGTCCTCGGCATGCCGCCTCTGGCGCATCTTGCAGGTCGAAACCAGTACGCCCCCAGCACGTCCTTACTATCCCGCTGATCGTCTCCGCCGTCAAGGGTCTTGGCGAATGCCCGCCCGCGGTTTACAGTGCGAACGACTTATGGAAAAAAATGCCCTCATCACGGGAGCCACGGCGGGGATTGGCTTTGAATTCGCGGAGTTGATGGCGGCGCGCGGTTATGCCTTGGCGCTGGTCGCGCGCGACGAAGCTCGATTGGCGGCGATGACCCAATCTTTGCAGGCGCGGCACAATGTTCCGGTCCACTTTATCGCCCGGGACCTTTCTGATCCGGCTGCGGCGGAGCAGATTTTCAAAAATGAGATCGTTCGAAATTTTCGAGTCACCGTCTTGATTAACAACGCGGGCTTTGGCGTTTTTGGGCCTTTCGCGGAGACGGATCTGGCCAGGGAATTGCAAATGCTGCAAGTCAACATGGCGTCTCTGGTGCAATTGACCAAGCTCTTTCTCAAGGCGATGCTTGACAGCCGCGGGGGCCGCATTTTGAACGTGGCCTCGACGGCTTCCTTCCAGCCCGGCCCGCGCCTGTCGCTTTATTCGGCGAGCAAGGCGTTTGTTTATTCGTTCTCGTGCGCGCTGGCAGTCGAGGTGGAGGGCAGCGGCGTGACAGTGACGGCGCTTTGCCCGGGCGGCACGAAAACCGAATTCCAGCAGCGCGCCGGCATGGAGCACGCCCGTGTTTTTAACGGCCCCTTTTTCCGGCCGATGAGCGCTCGCAGCGTGGCGGAGATTGGCTACGCGGCGATGATGAAGGGCAGGCCCACCGTGGTGGCGGGATGGAGAAATAAAATCATGGTCGCCGTCTCGCGGCGCGTCCCGGCGATGTGGGCGGCGCGGGTGGCGGAGAGGCTCAACCAAAATCGTTGAGCAAAATGGTTCTTGAACTCGCGGCGGCGCGTGGATTTGATTGCCGCATGTTGAGTGGAACTTATACGGCGCTCGTCACCCCATTTCGCCAGGGAAAGTTTGATGCGGCCGCTTTCGAACGGTTGATCCGGCTGCAAATCAAAGCCGGGGTCGATGGCATTGTCCCGGTCGGCACGACGGGTGAGTCGCCCACCCTCGATTACGAAGAACACATCGAGGTCATTGCGCGTTCGGTCGAATTCGCCCAAGGCAAAATAAAAGTGATGGCCGGCACGGGAGGAAATTCAACCAGTGAAGCCGTTTATTTGACAGTCGAGGCCGAAAAAGCGGGGGCCGATTCCACCTTGCAAGTGGCGCCGTATTACAACAAGCCGACGCAGGAAGGGCTTTACCAGCATTTCCTGGAAGTCAGCCGTTCCACCAAGCTGCCCGTTATACTTTACAGCATCCCGTCGCGTTGCGGGGTCGAGATTGCGGTCGAGACGGTGCGGCGGCTGGCGGCGGCCACGCCGCGAATTGTCGGGATCAAGGAAGCAGGCGGCAACCCCGCCCGGGTCAGCCAATTGCGGGCGGCCCTCGGGCGAAAATTCGCCATTTTTTCCGGCGACGACGCGTTGACGCTGCCTTTCATGGCGGTGGGCGCGCAGGGAGTGGTCAGCGTGGCGTCAAACATTATTCCGCAGCAAGTGGCGCACATGGTCCAAGCGTATGCGCGGGGCGATTTGGGGGACGCCCTCAAGTTGCATGAGCGTTACTATCCCATTTTCAAAGATTTATTTGTCGAGACCAATCCCGGTCCCGTCAAAGCTGCGGCGGCGTTAATGGGCTTGATCGAGGAGGAGTATCGCCTGCCCATGGTGCCGATCAGCGCGAAAAGCCGGGAAATTCTGAAAGCCACTTTGCGGAAATGCGGTCTATTAAAACCATGACTAAAATCATCATCACGGGCGCGAAAGGGAGAATGGGGCAGGCCCTTCTTCGCACTGCGGAAAGAATTTCGGAAATGGCCGTCGTCGGCCAGATTGATCTCGGCCAGCAATTGGCCCAACTCATCGCCGGGACCGATGTGGTGGTCGATTTCACCTTTCATGAAAGCACCGTGCCCTTTGCCCGGCTTTGCGCCCAGCACCAGAAAGCCATGGTTATCGGCACCACCGGGCATACTGAGGCCGAGCGAGCGGCGTTGCGCGAGATTTCCAACCAGATTCCGATGGTGTGGAGTTCAAATTTTTCCACCGGCGTCAATGCGTTATTCTGGTTGACAAGGAAGGCGGCGGAAATCCTGGGGCCGGAATACGATTTGGAAATTGTCGAGATGCATCACCGGCTGAAAAAGGACGCTCCCAGCGGCACCGCGCAAAGCCTGGCCGAGATTCTGGCCGAAGTCCGCGAACAGCAGCTTCACGAAATAGTGCGGCACGGCCGTGAAGGGATGGTCGGCGAACGCAGCGCGGTGGAAATCGGCATGCACTCCGTGCGGGGCGGAGACGTGGTCGGCGATCACACCGTCATTTTCGCCACCACGGGCGAGCGCGTGGAACTGACCCACAAAGCCTCCAGCCGCGAAACCTTTGCCGCAGGCGCATTGCGGGCCGCGCAATGGGTCATCGGCCAAAAGCCGGGCCTCTACAACATGCAGGACGTGCTGGGCTTATGATGGCGTTCGTCTCGTTAGGATCGAACCTGGGGGATTCGGAGGCTATCGTTCGCAACGCCATGGCGCAGTTGCAATCCATGTCCGACAAACCTTTGCTGAAATCCTCGCTGTGGCGGACGGCCCCGGTGGATTGTCCTGTCGCCTCGCCTTTTTTTATTAACGCCGTGGCGGGCTTGGAACCGCGCGCCGAAGAAACTCCGCAGACGCTATTGCGCCAATTGCGGCGGCTGGAAATTTTTTTTGGCCGCGAACCGAAAACGATGATCAACGAACCGCGCCTGCTTGACTTGGATTTGATCGCATTCGGACTGCGCACGGCAAACTCCCCGGAATTGATCCTGCCCCATCCTCGCGCGCACCTGCGCCGATTTGTTTTGCAACCCCTGAGCGAAATCGCGCCCGATTTTATTTTGCCCGGCCAAACCAAAACGGTGCGAGAATTGTTGGCCGGTTTGAAGAGCGAAGACATCGAACTGGCCGGATGTTAAATAAACCTGGTATGTTGACAAGGCGGGTGTGGAGGTCGCTTGGCGCTGTCAAAGAGCGTTGGACAATTCGCTGGTATAATGGCGGAAAATCAAATCCGATAGTTCCATTGGCAGACTGATTCCACCTTGGCGGCGGAGCCGTCGCGCAGCCAGCCGTCAAGCTGGGCCTGGTCTTTGAGTTGCTGGCCGCGCTGGCGGGGCACGGCGAAATAGCGGCACTCCAGTTCGGGCAGGGAACTCATGTCGCCCCATAATTTTTCGAATTGCGCGACGGGGAAGGTGTCTTCCTGGCCGTGGCCCCAACGCTTTTTGACCTCTTTGAGCGTAATATAGGTGGGCATGCGCGCGGCGAGCCGGCGGATGCCTGCGGCTACTTTTTCGACGTCGCTTAGGTCGTCACGGGTCAGTTGGAAAACTTCGAGAAGCTTTGGCAGATTAATCCACGTAGTGAGCGAGTTATAGTAGGATAGGTTAAATTCGTCTTCTTCGCGCGGCACGGCGAGGCCTTCTACGATGCGCACTTTGCCGTTGACCCGCGCCAGGCCGCCGCCGCGATCTTCCAGCCGGCGGGTGATCATTTCGAAGGACAGCGTTCCGCCGTGGTGGATGTGCAGGCCGAGGAGAGCAGGGTTTAAATCAGCGCCGAGTGAGTCGATGTTATGCAACAACAAATGTTTCAGATTGGGCCGTTCCGCGAGCAAACGCAGGAGGACGCCGTTGCGCAAGAGATTGGCAATCTCGTACCAATGTCCGACAGGATGAAGGCATTGGGCGGGAACGTTGTCTGTATAATCGCTGCCTTCGCCAGCGCGTTTGGCCCAGGCGATCAAAGCGGCGCGCAGGCTGTCCCGGACTTTTTGCGCTTGTTTGTCCAGGATTTGCTGCGGCATTTCCTCCCATAAAAAGCGCAAGTCCCGCTCCATCGGCACCAAACGCAAACCGATGGCGCGACCGGGCGAAAGCAAGACCGGGCCTGGATACCCGTAGTTATTTACTCGGGCAAGAAACTGTTCAATCGCGTCGTGCGTCAGATAACTGGTGGTGATGATATGAGGAAGCATCGCACCGGATTGCGAACTGATGCGCCTGCTTTTGGCCAAATGAACTTCCAGGAAAGTGCGATATTGGCCGCCCAATTTGGCGAAAGGATGGAGCGCTTTGACCACGCCTGCGCCCTGGGTCCATCGGCTGCCCACACCGGCAGCGAGAGTGACCACTGCGGCCTCGCCGCGAGCGAGTGACTCCCGGCTAAGTGTCAAGTATTCATCCGATAATGGCCCGGTCGCATCGACGACGTCCTCCGCTTGGACGTCTTCGATGGTGGCGCTGGCCGGCAGCCGATTTTGCGCGAGGCCGATTCTTCCTTCTTTCAGGTCAATGCGAATTTGCTCGTGTTCCCCGCGGTCAAAACCATTTTCGCGCAGCAGCGTGGATAGACTTTGTCCAGCCGACGAATCTTCTTTCAGGCGCGGCAGCAAACGATCGAAGACCGCCTGCACGACGCCGCTTAACTCTGTTTTATTTCGGCTGCCTGCGGAGAATTTATCCAGTTCCGCCCGGCGCAAGGGGGAGAGATTCTGTAAATCCTGCTTGAGCAGTTGCGGCACGATCATGACGTAATAGCGCGCGGGCAAAAGCGAATCTTCTCCGGTCAACAAATCGGCCCATGTGCCTTGGTCGTTGATGGCGAAATCATAGACGACCGGCTCCATGGCAAAGGGCAGCCCGCTTTCCATTTCCCGTTTGGTTTGGGTCATGATGTCTTGCAAGCGCTCCTGGGCTGCGGGTTTTTTTCGCGGATCGAAAATGAAACCCATGCCGCCGCCCGCCATTCCCCCCAGCATCCAGAACCCCCAGAAGTCGCGGCCAAACTCGGCTCGCACTTTGTCAATCAGAGTTTCGGTGTAA
>Ga0209483_1001807_pt1 | contig 15741 bp, 15 predicted proteins | sample NGEPerA_FD_184508 | JGI IMG/M metagenome (GOLD analysis project Ga0209483, IMG submission 184508) | Arctic peat soil microbial communities from the Barrow Environmental Observatory site, Barrow, Alaska, USA - NGEE PermafrostL2-A... | ecosystem: Environmental > Terrestrial > Soil > Wetlands >... | reverse complement strand
GCCATAAGGCGTATCGATCTCCTGCACCGCGCCGCGCGCGGCGCGGTGCAGGAGATCGATACGCCTTATGGCCGCCTGCGCTTTGCCGGCAGCGGCTTCCAGCTTGCGCATGGCGGCGGCAGGCTTGATTCCATGGCGCCCGCGCTCAGCGCCCACACCGACGAGGTGCTGGATGCGCTCGGCTACGGGGCAGATGCGATCGCGGATCTGCGCGCGCGCGGCGTCGTCTGAGCCGCCGACCGCGAAACCTCCGGCGCTACGGCGCCGAACCCGGCAACACCTTCACGCCGCCAAAGGCGGCGATCTGGCCATGGCGCAGCATGACGATCTGCGTTGCCAGCTGTCGCAGTTCGGCCGCGTCATGGCTGACATAGACCATGGGAATCCTGGCTTCGTCGCGCAGCCGTACCAGATAGGGCAGGATCTCCATCTTTCGTCCCTCATCCAGCGAGCCCAGCGGCTCGTCCAGCAACAGCAGCCTCGGCTTCGACAGCAGCGCGCGGCCGAACGCGACGCGCTGGCGTTCGCCGCCGGACAATTGACCGGGACGGCGATCCAGCAGGCCGCCGATGTCGAGCAGATCGGTGACGCGCTTGCGCGCCGCGGGATCGTCGGCGAGACGGTTCATGCGCCGGCCGTAGTCGAGATTGCTGCGCACGTCGAGATGCGGGAATAGGCGTGCATCCTGGAACACATAGCCGATGCGGCGGCGATGCACCGGGACATGCACGCCGGCCGCGGTGTCGTCGAGCGTCTCGCCGTCGAGGACGACTGTGCCGCGATCCGGCCGTAAGAGGCCCGCAATGATGTTGATCAGAGAAGTCTTGCCGGCGCCGGAAGCGCCGAACAGCCCGGTCACGCGTCCCTCGCTGGTGAAAGAGGCCTGCAGCGCGAATTCGCCGAGCTGCCTGGTGACATCGACGCGCAGCATGGTCAGTTTCCATGCAGGCGCTGGGTGGCGCGCCGCGCGAACCACTCGGAAGCGACCAGCGCGGTGACCGCCATGACGACGGAAACCACGACCAGCCGCAGCGCCGCGTTATCGCCGTCCGGTGTCTGGATCAGCGAATAGATCGCCGATGAAATGGTCTGGGTCTCGCCGGGAATGTTCGACACAAACGTGATGGTCGCGCCGAATTCGCCGATCGCCTTGGCAAAGCCCAGCACCATGCCGGCGAGCACGCCCGGCAATGCCAGCGGCAAGGTGACGGTCAGGAATACGCGCCACGGTTCGGCGCCCAGCGTGCCTGCGGCCTGCTCGAGCCGTCGGTCCACCGCTTCGATCGAGAGCCGGATCGGCCGCACCAGAAGAGGGAACGACATGATGCCGCAGGCCAGCGCCGCGCCGGTCCAGCGGAACGCGAACACGATGCCGAGATGATCGGCGAGCCAGGCGCCGACCAGTCCGCGGCGCCCGAAGGTCAACAGCAGAAGATAGCCGGTCACCACCGGCGGCAGCACCAGCGGCAAATGGATCGCCGCGTCGAGCGCTGCTTTGCCCCAGAACTCGCGCCGCGCCAGCAGCCAGGCGAGCGCGATTCCGATCGGCGTCGCCACCAGCGTCGCAACGGTCGCGACCCGCAGCGAAAGCTCGATCGCTGTCCATTCGGTCGGCGATATATCCAGCACGTGTCAGGTCGTCGGGCTGACGAGGAACTTGAATCCGTATTTCTCGAAGATGGTCTTGGCCGCCGTCGTCCCCAGGAAGGCGAGGTAGCCTGTCGCGTCCGGTTTCGCGGTCGTCGTCGCCGCCACCGGATAGGTGATGGCGGGATGAGAATCGGCCGGGAAGATGCCGACGATCTTGACGCCGAGGTCGACCCTGGCGTCGGTCGAATAGACGATGCCGAGCACGGCCTCGCCGCGCGACACCAGGGTTAGCGCGGCGCGCACATTCTCGGCCATCGCGAATTTCGGCTCCGCCGCCTGCCAGGCGCCGAGCTTCTCCAGCGCAGCCTTGGCGTATTTGCCGACCGGCACCGCCTTGACGTCTCCGGTCGTGATCTTGCCATCTCCCGCAAGCTTTGCGAGATCGAAGCCCTGTCCGATGGTCACATTGTCGATCTTGGAGTCCTTCGGCGCGATCAGGACGATGCTGTTGCCGAGCAGGTTGACGCGGGTCGGCTCGTTGATGGTCTTCTTGTTGATCGCATAATCCATCCAGGCGGTGTCGGCGGAGATGAAGATATCCGCGGGGGCGCCCTGTTCGATCTGCTTGGCCAGCGTCGAGCTCGCGGCATAGCTCGCAGAGATCTTGACGCCGCTCTTGGCGGTATAGGCTGCGTCGACGTCGTCGAGCGCATTCTTCATCGAGGCCGCGGCGAATACGGTGAGGGTCTTGTCCTGCGCCAGCGCTGGCGACAGGGCCGACCCGGATAGCAGGGTGAAGGCTACGAAAATTCCGGCAAGACGATGCATTTTGGCGCTCCGTGCGACATTCGCGGGGTGCGCGCGTTTCGGCGCGCGAAAGATCAGGCGTTGGTTGGATCCGCATGCGAGAGCTGGAAGCGCCGTTCCGTCAAATCCCGCTGGCTTACGGCCGAACGGGATATCGCAAGCAAAAACAATAGCAGGCCGGGGGTCCGGGTAAAGCTGATCGTTGGTCTAGCCGGGCCCTATTCCGACGGCAAGATTGCGATCGAGATCGAATCTTCCTTGGTCCCGCTGACCTGCAATACGAGCGGGCTGGCCGAAAGCTCGTATTTCATGGTCTTGCGGATGCCGTCACAGTCGGTGGCGCCGCTGAAGGCCTTGGGCTTGAGGAAATGTCCGTCCTGCATCACATCGATCCAGGCGCCCTTGGACAGGCTGATGGTGTAGATGCCGGCTTTCGAGACACCCTTGAAGCTTTCAAATCCCCCAAGCGTGCCCTCCTTTGGCGCACGCTCGGGCGGCGAGGGCAATTTGGCCTCGGCGAGCGGACGCAGACCGAGCGTCATCCCGGTCGAGGGCAGGGCGGCGAGTTCGCCGCCCGACACAAGCTTCGTCCGATCCAGCGGGGTCAGCGCCCCGCGTTCATGATCGATGTTCCATTTGAACTTGACGCAGCCGCTCGGCTCGTCCGCGGCAAGGGCGGGCGCGGCTCCGAACAGGACCAGCGCGACGGCCAGGGATGCCCGCATGATCAATCCACGGCGATCATGACATCCGAGGCCTTGATCACAACCGTGACGTGGCCTTTAGCCTTGATGCCCAATTCATCGACTGCCTCGTTGGTGATCGAGGAGGTCATGACCTGGCCGCCGCCGATGTCGACACGGACATGCGAGGTGGTCGCGCCCTTCCTTACTTCGACGACGGTGCCCTTGATCTGGTTGCGTGCACTGATGCGCATGGCGGTCCTCAATGTGTTGGGCCGTGCGCCGCCACGCCACGCACCCGCGGACTGAAGATGAAAAATCGGGACCGCCGTCCCCAATCGTCGTCGACCGCGCTTACGGCGCGATGATGGCGGACATTAGCGCATCTTTGGGACGATTGAAATCGCCTTGCGCTGTGTCCGGTTCAGCCCTTCGGTGCTCCCTGCAGTTCAGCTTCGGACCCGTCGGTGTCCTCAAAATGGACGTTTACCCTGGCGCCATCGAACGTTAGCACCCAGGTCTGCGTTTCGCTGTGTCCCAAAACCCTGCGTTCGACGACAAAGCTATGCTGGTTCAACCAGCGTCCCTTGACGGCATTGATCCCGTAATAGGCCGGCGGGCTCTTGCGAAAGAGCCCATCAAGTCCCATCGGCCCCGAGAATTGCTCCGTCGGCTGGTCCGGCTTGCCGGTGTCGGTGGTAATTTCCCATGACGAATCCGTATCGAGGAATTTCAAGGTGGCGGTCTTGACCCGCAGCACGTTGTTTTCGAATTCGAACGTCTTTCCGGATATGGCCCTTGCGAGTTCGGGAGTAGCGCCAACAGCGGAAGGTCTTTCGACAGCGGCCTCGCGAATGGAAGCGGCCAGCAAGGATGTGGCGATGGGGTCGGGCGGCAACGGCTGGTCCGACTTGACCGATCTTGAGATGTCATTGATCAGCCGGGCGTTCGGATAGAACTCGTCATCCCGCAAGGCGCCGGTCATGACGGCGACGAGATCCAGTTTCGGAAGTACCAGAATGAGCTGTGAATGGCGGCCAAGCGCCATGACCGCCCCCAGTTCGGGCTTCGACCACCACAGGTTTGCGTAGTGGAATCCAAAGGTCGCCTTAACCTTGCCTTCTTTCACCCGGTCGACCCATGACGACGGGATGATCTGCTTGCCATCCCAGTTGCCGTCGTGGAGGTAGAGATAACCTATTTTCGCCATGTCATGCGGTGCCAGCGAGAGTCCGGCTTCGCCATCCGTCACGCCCTGGGCGTCGACGCCGCCCCATATTGCGCTGGTGATGCCGAGCGGTTCGAACAGCTCTTTCTTTGCGAAATCGAAGGCGCTGCGTCCGGTCTTCACCGTAATCAGGGCCGAGAGGAGATAGGGATTTCCGCTGTTGTAGTAGAAACGACTTCCGGGCGCATTGGCCATCGGCTGGTTGAGGACGAACCCGGTACGATCGGGACTCGCATACATCCGCATGATGGACTCATCCGGTGTGTATGCCTTTTCCTTCCATTCCATTCCCGAGGTCATGTCCAGAAGTGTCTGGACCGTCATGGCCTTCTTGTTTTCATCGACGTTCGAAATCTTCTTGTCCGCAAACAAATCCAGTACCGGATGATCGACGCCGTCCAGCAGGCCGCTCTTCAGCTCGATGGCGGTCAAGGTGCCCACGATGCTTTTGGTGACCGATCTCAGATCGTGGCTGATGCCGGCGGCATAGGGAGCATAATAAGCCTCGGCGACGATCCTTCCGTGCCGGACGATCATCAGGCTGTCTTGCTTGTAGGCGCCCACGGCTTCGATCAGCCTGGCGAGGCTGGCTGAGTCCATGCCTTGCTCCTCGGGCGTCGAAACTGGCCACGATCTGGTCGGCCAGAGAATCTCCGGAGAAGCTTTCGCTTCAGTCTCGCCCGCGGACGCGCTGTATCCGGTAAAACATTGTAACCCCGCGAGCAGCGCGGCTACCGTCGCTGTCCTGAGATACACGTTGGGATCCTCCGTTCGGCGTTGGCAAACGTTTCGTCAGGCAGGTCTCGCCGGCCTCCGGTTATTGCTTCGCATTCGGCGCGTTGAGCACAGTCTTGCAGGCGGCCGGCAGCTGCGCCAGCGTGATGCCGTGCCTTGGCTTCGACGGCTCTTTCGGTGGTTGGGGATGGATGATGGAATCCTTGAACCAGTAGGCGAGCTCGGCGGGCTTGCAGCCTTCGCCGCCCGACTGCGGCCTCTGTCCCTTGCATTCCGTGCCGCCCGGCGGGCAGGCCATGCGGATGTGAAAGTGATAGTCATGGCCCCACCATGGACGGATTTTCTCCAGCCAGCTGCGGTCGCCCCTGGCTTCGCGGCACAGCGCCTTCTTGATCGCCGCGTTGACGAAGATGCGTTGCACGCTGGGCTCCTGCGCGGCGTCGCGCAGCACCAGCAGATGACCTGACGTGAACACCTGCGGATCGATGTCAAGCCGGTCGGGGCGCACCATCATGACCGCGGACGTCTCCTCGCGCTCCTCGCGCGATAACATGCGATCGGGCATCGGCGTCAGCCAGATATCGGCATCGAGCCCGATCTGATGGCTGGCATGACCCGACAGCGCGGGGCCGCCGCGCGGCTGGCCCATATCGCCGACCAGTATTCCGGGCCAGCCGGCGTCCTTGTGCGCCTTGACCGACAGCCGCTTTAACAGCGCGACCAGATCGGGATGCCCCCAATTGCGGTTGCGCGACAGCCGCATCACCTGCCAGGTGTCGCCGTTGATCGGCATCTGCTCGGCGCCCGCGATGCACCCTGCGGTATAAGAACCGATCGAACGCGTCGGCATTGCCGCCGGCAATAGCTTGCGGGCGAACAGCTCCTTGGCAGCCAGTTTGGGATCCCTCGGATTGGCCAGCGGCGGCAGCGGCTTCTGATCGACGCTCCCCTTGTCCTGCGCCCGCGCGGCGGCACAGGCAAAGATGGCGCAGGCGAGGACGAGGGTGACGGCGAGGGGGCACTTCATTGGAGCAACCTGTTGCGACTCGAACGTAGCACGGATTTGGCAAGGGCAAACAAGGAGGGACCAGTCGCAATTGCTTGATCGAGAGGTCGCGTCTCCGGCAAGCGGCCGGCTGGCGTGGGTCAAGATCAATCCGCGACGGTTCACATCCGCGATGGCTCCCGCTCTTTACGCAACGACATCTCGTCGGCTCGGCGGTCCGGCCTCGCATGGTTGCGTCAGCTTGCATCCGTCGCATGCGGCCATGCTGTTCTCGCTCGTCGAACATGAGGGCGCGCGCAAAACCCGCATCGAGATTTCGAACTAGGGTTTTCGCTTCGACCGCTGCTTATTCAAATGGTAGGTCAGCGCCAGCGCCACGCAGTGGCGCAATGCAGCTCGCGGGAGGTCGTTCCCGGCGTCGAGCAGGATGCTTCGGTTGCCGCCATACCGGAATTCGGTCGGGTACAGTTCGCGAAAGGTTTCGACCAGATCGGTCTGGCAGTGGAAATAGATCGCGTAAGCATTGGCGGCGGATTTCACCCGGTCGATCCGGATCGTGCTGCCGCTTTTCGTCTCGGTGGTGAGGTAGCTCGGCTGTCCCCATTTCAGGGTTTCCTGCAGCGCGCCGACGCCGGCTGTCGCCTTTGCCGTGTCGAAGATCAGCCGGCGCAGTGCCAGCAACCGCGCCTTCAACGGTCCTGGATAGGTCCTGAAAACCGCTGCCACCGCGCGATCGGAGATATCTGCGGTGGGTTCCCTTACGGCCGTCCTTCCCGCCTTCTTCCTGGTCGGGCTCTTCATGGCGCGGCGCGGTTCAATCGCGGCCCAAACCGCGGGAGACCTGGCTGCCGGCCAGGATCGCCTTGCCGACATCCTCGTAATGGGTGTCGCGGGACTGGATCTGCTGGGCGATGGCGTGCATGTCACGGAAGCGGCGCTCGAACTTGTTGGCTTTGAACACCGCGGTGGCGCCTGCCATGTGATAGGCGGTATCGACCACTTGAGCTGCCTGATGAATGGTCCAGGTGGAGGCGAGGCGCATCGCGGCGCGATGCTCCTCGGAGAGCGTTCCGGTCTCCGAGAGGTCGCGCCACGCTTCTCGAGCCGACGCATAAAGATAGGCGCGCGCTGCGCGCAGGTTGCCCTCGGTGCGGCCGATCAGGCCCTGAACCGCGTTGTTCTCGCGCATCGCTGCAAGGCCGAAGGACTGCTTGCCGCGCGCCAGATCGGTTGCGGCATCCAGCATCGCGCGCGCGACGCCGAGCGCGACCGCGCCGAAGCCGAGGCCGAACATGGAGTAGGTGCTGATCTTGTACAGCGGTCCCTTTTCACGCAGCGCCGTGACATCGTCGCGCAACGCGACGAATTTTTCCGGAATGAAGAGATTGTCGACCGAATAGGAATCGGTGCCGGTGCCGCTGAGCCCGATCACGTCCCAGACGTCGTACATCGTGGCGCTGGTTGCCGGAAACACGATGGTCCGCACTTCAGGCGCGCCATTGGCCTTGAGCCGCGGCTTGCCGTCGGCCTCGGCGACCCGGACATGGGCGCCGAGCCAGTTCGCCTGCCGCGAGCCCGAGGCAAAATCCCAGCGCGCGGTGACGCGATAGCCGCCGGGAACCACGTGTATTTCGTGGGCAATCGCGCCCCAGGCCAGGATGCCGGGCGGCGTGTTAAAAATCTCGTCCGCCGGGTCGTGATCGAGATAGGCCGCCGTCATGGCGCAGACCGAGCATTGCCCGAGGCACCAGGCGGTGGAGGCGTCGGCCTTGGCGATCTCCTCCAGCATCTGCATGAAAACTTCCGGCGGCGCCTCGGCGCCGCCAAGACTCTGCGGCAGCAGCACCCGGTAGAGCCCGTTCTCGATCAGCGCGGAAACCACGGGCGCGGTGAGCCGGCGCGTGCGCTCGATCTCGTCGGCTTGTTCCGAGATCAACGGCTGCAACGCTTTCGCGCGCTCGATCAGTCCGAAACCGGGAAGCTTGTTCATGCGTTGCCTTGGCCCATTTTGGGTTCTTGGTTGGCGAAGCCGCAATGGTGGGCCATCCGGGGCTGCGGATCAAGATGGGGGATCGGTCATTCCGGGGCGCTAATGGGTCCACACGAAGCGTGGCTCGATGACAGGTTTCGCGAACCCGAAATCTCAAGATTCCGGGTCTGCGCTTTGCGCATCCCGGAATGACGGGGCCTCAGCTATCCACCTTCAGCGCGGCAATGAACGCCTCCTGCGGAATGTCGACCTTGCCGAACTGCCGCATCTTCTTCTTGCCTTCCTTCTGCTTCTCCAGGAGCTTGCGTTTGCGCGTGATGTCGCCGCCGTAGCATTTGGCGGTGACGTCCTTGCGTAGCGCGCGCACGGTTTCGCGGGCGATCACCTTGCCGCCGATCGCGGCCTGGATCGGGATCTGGAACATGTGCGGCGGGATCAGTTCCTTCATCTTCTCGACCATGGCGCGGCCGCGCCCCTCGGCGCGGTTCTTGTGCACCAGCATGCTGAGCGCATCGACTGGCTCGTTGTTGACCAGGATTTGCATCTTGACGAGGTCGGCCGGCTTGTAGTCGGTCAGGTGATAGTCGAACGAGGCATAACCCTTGGAAACCGATTTCAGGCGGTCGTAGAAATCGAACACCACTTCGTTGAGCGGCAATTCGTATTTCACCATCGCGCGGTTGCCGACGTAGGTGAGCTCCTTCTGCGCGCCGCGGCGGTCCTGGCAGAGCTTCAACACGCTGCCGAGATATTCGTCGGGGGTGAGGATCGTGGCCTCGATCCACGGTTCCTCGATCTCGGCGATCTTGACCACGTCGGGCATGTCGATCGGGTTGTGGATCTCGATCACCTGGCCGTCGGTCAGATGCATCTTGTAGATCACGCTCGGCGCGGTCGCGATCAGATTGAGATCGAATTCACGATGCAGCCGCTCCTGGATGATTTCGAGATGCAGCAGTCCGAGAAAACCGCAGCGGAAGCCGAAACCGAGCGCGGCCGAGGTTTCCATCTCGAACGAAAAGCTGGCGTCGTTGAGCCGCAATTTCCCCATCGCCGCGCGCAGCGTCTCGAAATCGTCGGCGTCGACCGGGTACAGGCCGCAGAACACCACCGGGATTGCCGGCTTGAAGCCGGGCAGCATCTCCGTCACCGGCTTCCTGTCGTCGGTGATGGTGTCGCCGACGCGGGTGTCCGCCACTTCCTTGATGGCGGCGGTGATGTAGCCGATCTCGCCGGGGCCGAGTTCGTCGACCTGCTGCATCTTCGGGGTGAAGAAGCCGGCGCGCTCGATGTCATAGGCGGCATTGGTGCCCATCATCCGGATGCGCTGGCCTCTTTTCAGCACGCCGTCGACGATCCGCACCAGCACCACGACGCCGAGATAGACGTCATACCAGCTGTCGACCAGCAGCGCCTTCAGCGAAGCCTCGCGGTCGCCCTTCGGTGGTGGCAGCCGGTGCACGATCGCTTCCAGCACGTCGTCGATGCCAAGCCCCGTTTTCGCCGAGATCATCACCGCATCAGACGCATCGATGCCGATCACGTCCTCGATCTGCTGCCTGACCTGGTCGGGTTCCGCCGCCGGCAGGTCGATCTTGTTGAGCACCGGCACGATCTCGTGGCCGGCATCGAGCGCGTGATAGACGTTGGCGAGCGTCTGCGCCTCGACGCCCTGGCTCGCATCGACCACCAGCAGCGAGCCTTCGCAGGCCGCGAGCGACCGCGAGACCTCATAGGCGAAGTCGACATGGCCGGGGGTGTCGATCAGATTGAGGATGTAGCTCTTGCCATCCCTGGCCTGGTAGTTCAGGCGAACCGTCTGCGCCTTGATGGTGATGCCGCGCTCGCGCTCGATATCCATGGAATCGAGGACCTGTTCCTTCATCTCGCGGTCCTGCAACCCCCCGGTCTTCTGGATCAGGCGGTCGGCCAGCGTCGATTTGCCATGGTCGATATGCGCAACGATGGCGAAGTTGCGGATGTTGGAAATAGGGATGGATGTCATGGGCGCGAGATAGCACTCGCACCCCCCTGCGGCAACCAGTTTGCGCCAATTTAACGGCACAACTTCACGGCAAGCTGATTCCACTCGTGCCAAAAACGCGCTACGCAGAAGTCCATGTCGACTGCATCACTCCTGCCCGCGGCCGTGCGTGCGCGCCGAAAACTGTCGGTCCGGCGGTTGGCGGCGTGGCTCGTGGCATCTGCCGGCGATCCCACCGCCGCTCCGCGGCTGGTGATCGGCTTTGCCTGCGCCCATGCGGTGCTGTGGACGCTGATCCTGATCAATCTCAAGGCGGCGCAGGACGTTCATATGGACGTCGCGGAAGGTTTTGCCTGGGGCCAGAAATTCCAGCTCGGCTACGGCAAGCATCCGCCGCTGGCGGGCTGGATCTCGGGCCTCTGGTTCAGGCTGTTTCCCGTTGCGGACTGGGCGACCTATGCGCTCGCAATGACGACGCTCGGTTGCGGGCTGGTGATCTGCTGGCTGATCGCGTTGCGGGTGGTCGATCGCCGCCGCGCTTTCTTCGTCACGGTGATGCTCGCGCTTTATCCGATCTTCAACTTCAAGGGCTTCAAATATAATCCCGACCTGCTGCAGCTCGTGACGCTGCCGCTTCTGGTGCTGGCCTATCTGAACGCGTTCGAGAAACGCAGCGTCAGATCCGGCCTGTGGCTCGGGCTCGCCGGCGCGCTGGCGCTGATGACGAAGTACTGGGTGCTGACGATGATCGGCGCCATCGGGCTCGCCGCGCTGATTCATCCCGAACGGTTGAAATTCCTGCGTTCGCCGGCGCCATGGGTCGCCATTGTCACGCTAGTGGTCGCCATGATCCCGCATCTGGTCTGGCTGTGGCAGGTCGATTTCGTTCCGCTGACTTACGCGGGCGACGTCTACGGATTGTCGAACCACGCCCAAAGTGCGCGGCTCGTGCTCGGCTATGTCGGCCACAATCTGGCGCTGCTCGCGGTGCCCCTCGCCTTGGCTGCACTGGCACTGGCCTGGGTGCCTCCAATCCGGCTGCGGCAGCCGTTTGGCTCGCTCGCGCGCGCGTGGTCGCGCGGCGTGAATAAATGCGTGAACGCACCGCAGGCGCTCAATGTCTGGGTCATCCAACTGATCGTCGCGGTCGGGCCGCCGCTCGGTGGCCTGATCTTCGACATCTACATGAAGACGGATTGGGGAATCTCGTTGTTCTTCCTGACGCCGCTCGCGCTGGTGGCGATGCCTTCGCTGCGGCTGCGGCGGATGGCCCTGTTCAACATCACGGCGGTCTGGCTCGTCATCACGCTTGTCACGCTTGCCGCATCTCCCTACATCGCCGACCGCGAGATGGCCGAGTATCCCAATGGCGCCGCCGGTTATGGTGCGCGCTCGCAACTGGCTCGCGAATTGACGCAGGAGTGGCAGCGGCGCTTCCACTCGAGATGGGCGGTGGTCGCCGGCACCACCGAAGTCGGCGAGCCCATGACGTTCTACAGCCCCGATCACCCGGCGCCGCTGACGCCGGGCGAGCTATGGTCTTCGGGGCTGACATCGCTGGAGGAAGCCCAGCGCCTCGGCTTCATCGGTGTTTGCGACACTTCGGATACCGGACGGCTACCGGCCTGCGAGGCCTGGATGAAGGCCAACGGTAAGGATGCCGAAGAACTCGCGATCACGACGCGGCGCTTCTTCCGCGGCCATCCAGGGCCCGCGATCACCTGGAAGGTCTATATCGTGCCGCCGCAGAAGTAGTTCATCGCAGGTTTGTGGCCGCATGGTTCGAGACGCGCGGCTTTGCCGCGCTCCTCACCATGAGGGTCCAATATCTCAGGGGTTGGACCTCATCCAGAGGAGCGGCCCCTTGGCCGCGGCTCGAAGGATGAAGCCACGGCGCTCGTTCACTGCCCTTCTTCGTTGAACTTGCTCGCGACGAGATCGGAGATCGCATTGACCGCGGCTTCGGCCTCCGGACCGATCGCCGAGACGATGATCGACGTCCCCGGCCCCGCCGATAGCATCATCAGCCCCATGATCGAGGTGCCCCCGACGGTCTCGCCGCCCTTGGTCACCCAGATCTCGGCATTGAAGCGCTCGACCATCTGGACGAATTTCGCCGATGCGCGCGCGTGCAGGCCACGTTTGTTGATGATGGGAAGTTCGCGGGACACTGCGCCCGCGGGAACCGCCGGCCCGGGATTGCTCTCAAGCGACGGGTCGTCGTCGTTCATTTGCCGGCGAGCACCCGGCTGGCGATGGTGACGTATTTGCGCCCGGCTTCCTGGGCCATCGCGATGGCGTCGGGAAGCGAGCGCTCCTCGCGTACCTTGGCGAGCTTGACCAGCATGGGCAGATTGATACCGGCGAGCACTTCCACCTTCGGACGGCTCATGCAGGAAATTGCGAGATTGGAAGGCGTGCCGCCGAACATGTCGGTGAGGATGGCTACGCCATCGCCGGAGTCGACGCGGTTGACCGCCTCGATGATGTCGCTTCGGCACAGATCGGAATCGTCCTCGGCTCCGATCGTCACCGCTTCGATTTGCTTTTGCGGACCCATGACGTGTTCGAGCGCCGCCTTGAACTCGTCGGCCAGGCGCCCATGGGTCACAAGTACTAGACCAATCATGAAAAACTCCTCGCGGGTGCCTTTTGGTGCACCGCACGAACGCGCCACTTTGACCATCCAGAGCCCCTGCGCAAGAGGGGATGTTCGCGATTCTCCCGGAAAATTAGCGGTAGCGGGGGAGGCCGGCGGCGGTCTATTCGGTCGCGATAGTGGGACTGATATGGTTACCAATTCCCTTCGGGCAATCTGCCGAAGCCTGGTCCGAAGATGAAATCGCGGCCATCGTCAGGGCGGCCACGACCAGCGGAAACGGGGCGAATCCCGCACTGACGGGAATTCGCGGTATCCTAACACCGTATATGGACGTCTGCAGTAACTCCGGCGGCGGCAGGCGTTCGGCGTCGTCGGCGCAGAGGTCGACTACCAGGCCCACGACAGCCTCCGGGGCAAATTCGCAGCGGCGAATGCCGAGCCCGCGGATTTCGATCAGGCCGGCCAATTCGCGCGCGGGGCGGACTGCGAGCTGGCCACCCGAGGCCTCGAGATGCACGCGATCGTCGCCGACCAGCACGGTTCGCGGAATCTGCCCGGCGCGGCCCGCGAGGATGAGATCGAAGGCGAGACGCGATTTGCCGGCTCCCGACGGCCCGCGGATCAGCACCGCGCGATCTCCGACCATGACCGCGGAAGCGTGAACGCTCGCACCGGCCGTGGACGTCATGGCGCCGGCAGCCGGACCACGAAGCGGGCGCCCGCCACGGTGGCTTCGCCCTCAGGACCCGGTGGGCCCTTGCGATTTTCCGCCCAGATGCGTCCGCCATGCGCTTCGACGATCTGCTTGGAGATCGACAACCCCAAACCGGAATTCTGGCCAAACCCCTGATGCGGCCGGTCGGTATAGAAGCGCTCGAAGACCCGCTCCAGCGCGTCTTCGCCGATTCCCGGTCCGTCGTCATCGACCACGATTTCGATCTCCGATCGCACGCGGTGGCAGAAAATCCGCACCTTGCTGCCGGCATTGGAGAACGATTGGGCGTTGACCAGGAGATTGGAGATGACCTGTCCGAGCCGCGAATCATGGCCCGGCACCGAGAAGGTGTCGTTGGCGCCGCGGCCGTCGAAGCGAACTTCGACGGCGATATTGTTGCCGCGGCGGGTTTCGTTCGCCACCGTCGTCAGCGCCATCAGCAGGCGGCGAAGATCGACCGAGGTCATATCCTGGCGCTGCAATTCGGCGTCGAGACGGCTCGCGTCCGAAATGTCGGAGATCAGCCGGTCCAGCCGCTTGACGTCATGCTCGATGACGGCAAGCAGCCGCGAGCGGCTGTTCTCGTTGCGCGCCAGCGGCAGCGTCTCGACCGCGGAGCGCAACGAGGTAAGCGGATTCTTCAGTTCATGAGCGACGTCGGCGGCGAACATTTCGATCGCCTCGATGCGGTTATAGAGCGCGCCCGTCATGTCGCGCAGCGCGCCGGAGAGATGTCCGATCTCGTCGCGGCGACGGGTGAAATCCGGGATTTCGACGCGGGTGCGGATGCGGCGACGGACGCGCTCGGCGCTGTCGGCGAGCCGGCGCACGGGTCCTGCGATGGTGCTTGCGAGCAGCAACGACAGCACGATCATGACGGCGGAGGCGACGCCGCCGACTTTCAGGATCGCAAGCCGCTCCGAGGTCACCATCTGGTCGATGTCGTCACCCTGGGTCGAAAGCATCAGCGCGCCGTGGATCGAGCGGCCGCGTTGCACGGGGACTGCGACCGAGACGATCACCTCGCCGCGCTGGTTGACGCGCACCATGCTGCGCTTCTGTCCCTTCAATGCGTCGGCGACTTCCTGATAGCCGTTGCCGTTCTCCGGCCCCAGCTCGCGGTAGAGCGGAAGGTCGCCGCGGTTGAGCCAGGTGCGGATCGCGGTCATCACGCGTTCGGCCTCGCCCGGCTTGACGGAGGACGGTGGCGGCAGCTGGAAACGCAGCACATTCTCGAGGTTGCGGCTATCGAGGATCAGGCCGCCGTCACGGTCGTAGATACGGGCGCGGGTCTTGGTCGGCGAAATCAGGGTTTTCAGCACCGGCGCGACGCGTTCCGGATTGATCGGAAATACCAGCCCGGAATATTCGTCCGGCGCGCCGTAGGTTTCGCCCGGCTTGAGATCCTGCAGCCGATCGGGATCGATGGTGATGGTGTTGGTTTCAACGGTGGCGGAAGCTGCGATCGCGCCGGCAATGATCTCGGCCTGCACCAGAAGGCTCTGCGCCCGCGCGTCGATCAGGCCGGCGCGGAATTGCGACAGATAGAGCACACTCGCCACCAGCGCGACGAGGCCCGCCAGATTGAGCGAAACGATGCGGCGGGTGAGGCTCGAGAAACTGAGTGCGAAGAAAAACTGACCGGCACGGCGCAGCCAGCCGAGCGGCCGCTGCCAGCCCGCGAGCTTCGGCTGTTCGACGGTCATGTCGTCGAGTGCCAGGGACGGCGAGGCGCCCTCGGCATTCAGGCTTTGATCAGGCTGCGTTCGATCAAGCAATGGCGATCACTGCCGGTTGTTTCGATGGCGCTGTGATGGCGCGTCGGTTCGCATCCTAGCCGAGAAGGGCGGCGGCGTCAGTTAACAAACCGCCCGATCACGCCCGGGACGCTCAGGTTTCCTTGAAGCGGTAACCGACGCCGTACAAAGTTTCGATCATCTCGAAATCGTCGTCCACGACCTTGAATTTCTTGCGCAGCCGCTTGATGTGGCTGTCGATGGTGCGATCGTCGACATAGACCTGATCGTCGTAGGCCGCGTCCATCAGCGCATTGCGGCTTTTCACCACGCCGGGGCGCGTCGCCAGCGCCTGCAGGATCAGGAATTCCGTCACCGTCAGCGTCACCGGCTCGTTCTTCCAGGTACAGGTGTGACGCTCCGGGTCCATCCGCAACAGCCCGCGGTCGAGCGCCTTGGCATCGGTCTCCTTCGGCGTGGCGGTCGGATCCTTCGGCGCCGCGCGGCGCAGCACGGCCTTGACGCGCTCGACCAGAAGCCGCTGCGAGAATGGCTTGCGGATGAAATCGTCGGCGCCCATCTTGAGGCCGAACAATTCGTCGATCTCCTCGTCCTTGGAGGTGAGAAAGATCACCGGCAAGTCCGACTTCTGCCGCAGCCGCCGC
>Ga0209483_1001806_pt1 | contig 15744 bp, 11 predicted proteins | sample NGEPerA_FD_184508 | JGI IMG/M metagenome (GOLD analysis project Ga0209483, IMG submission 184508) | Arctic peat soil microbial communities from the Barrow Environmental Observatory site, Barrow, Alaska, USA - NGEE PermafrostL2-A... | ecosystem: Environmental > Terrestrial > Soil > Wetlands >... | reverse complement strand
TCGGCAGTCTGTGGTCCCACCGCGAAGACCGCGACAAGCTCAAGGCAGAGATTCATGCGTTGCGGGATAAACACAAAGTCGGCGGCGAGTTCAAATGGCAAAAAGTTTCCCCCTCGCGGCTGGAATTTTACAAAGAACTGGTCAGCTCGTTTTTTAGCGAGGGCGACCGGCTGCGTTTTCGCTGCATCGCCGTGGACCGGACGAAAGTGGATTTGCTTAAATACCACCAAAACGACCAGGAGCTTGGCTTCTACAAATTTTATTACCAGTTGCTCCACCACTGGATTTTGGACTTCAACGAATACAGCATTTTTTGCGACTACAAGCGCAACCGGGAGATGCGCCGCCTGACTGTGCTGGCAAGGTGTGTTGCCTCCTCCAACCTCTCCGCTTCCCTTTCCTCCGTGCAGGCCATCAGGTCCGAAGAGTCCGTGATGATTCAATTGGCGGATGTTCTGGTGGGGGCGGCTTCGGCTAGGCTGAACGGCTCACTCGTTACCGGTTCGGCAAAGCACCGGCTCGTTGAATACCTCGAATCCAAGCTCGAACACCCCATCGCCGCCACCGCCAAAAGCGTGTCGAAATTTAATGTGTTCATCATTGACCCGCAAGGAGGCTGGTAAGGTGAGCATGCCACCGCTCAAGACCTTTGGCGATGCCGTGGAATGCGGTAAGCACTACAAGCAGTTGTATTGCGCCGGTCCCATTCCCACCTTTGACGGCATAATGGTTCGTTTCGATAGGGTCGATTTTTTACACCTGTTTTTTGAATCCAGTAAACGTGACGGGAACAAAGATACATTTTCGACTCGACGGGCAGAACGGATTGACTGGATCAAAGCCGCTCTGCAAGACCCTAAAGCTGAACTGTTTCAGGGATATGATAACAAAACGAAAGTTTGCCGACCGGACAGGCGTGTTTGTGTGGTGAGCGGGAATTACGTTGTCATCATTGTCCTGACCGATGTGAAAAAAGCCAAAATCGTTACCGCCTTTGTCATAGACGATCCCGAGGTGTTAAAATCCCTGAAGGCGTCGCCCAAATGGAAATGATGCCAGAAAAAGAAAAACCGCAGATTCGCCAGGCTGGCTCTGCGGAAGCCTTTGTAGGTTCTACTGCCACTGGCAGAGAACACCATCACTATCGGCATTTTCGCGAAAAACGCAATAACATATTAAAAAAAGTCGGAAGTACTTCATTTTTAGACACTTGAATCAAAATTTTGCGCCAAACCGAAAAATAGTGCCAGTAATTATTTATGCCCGCCAACCTTGGAACTGAATCAGTAACCGTCCAGCACCCGCTCACGCGCTACGCCCGCGATGCCGGTTGGACCATCGTGCCGCAGGGCGATGCCACCACGTTTCGCCGGGGCGAGTCGGGCTTGTTCTTTTACGACCTCCTAAAACAGAAGTTGCAAGACCTCAATCCCGGTATTGTAACGCCGGAACTGGCGGACGAGGTAATCATCCGCCTCGAATCTGTCCGCAACAACATTGAGGGCAATTCTGAAATTCTCGCCTGGTTGCGCGGCGAGCGGTCGCTGTATATCGAATCTGAAAAACGTACGCGCAACATCACGCTCATCCATTTCATGGATGCGTCCAAGAACGAGTTCCAAGTCACCGAGGAATGGCAATACACCAACGGCAACCACACCAACCGGGCGGATGATATTTTTCTCATCAATGGCATCCCCGTCGCCGTGGTGGAAGCCAAGAGCGCCAAGAAACACAACGCGATGGAGGAGGCGCTGATTCAAATCCGCCGCTACCACAACGAGACGCCGGAAATGGTCACCGTGCCGCAGGTGTTCGACTTCACTCAGATCGTCGAGTTTTTTTACGGCGTGACCTGGAATCTCGACCGCAAAAATATCTTCCCGTGGAAGCACCTCGACAAGGCGAACTACGAACAAAAGATTAAAACCTTCTTCGCGCCGCTCCGCATGTTGGAAATGATCAAGGAGTGGATTCTGTTTTTCGTCAAGGATGACGAACTGCAAAAAACCATCCTTCGCCAGCACCAGACCCGCGCGGCCATCAAAGTCATGGGCCGCTGCGCCGATGCCACCAAAAACACCGGCCTGGTCTGGCACACGCAGGGTTCCGGCAAGACGTTCACCATGATTACGGCCGCCCGCCTGATTCTGGAGCGGCAGGATATTTTCGGGAAGGCCACCGTCATGCTCGTCATTGACCGCAACGAGCTTGAAGGCCAGCTTATCGGCTGGGTGGAGCGGTTGCTCGGCGAACTGGAAAGCAACGACATCAAGATTGAACACGCCAACACCAAGGCGCGGCTGGTCGAATTGTTACAGGCGGATTTTCGCGGCCTCATCGTCACGATGATTCACAAGTTCGACAAGGCGGACGCCAATCTTTCAACCCGCAAGAACATCTATGTCCTCATAGACGAGGCGCACCGCTCCACCGGCGGCGACCTGGGCAATTATCTGCTGGCCGCGCTGCCCAAGGCCACGTTCATCGGTTTCACCGGCACACCCATTGACCTCATCGCCTACGGCAAAGGCACGTTCAAAGTCTTTGGCAAGGAGGACGAAGAGGGCTATCTCGACAAGTATTCCATCGCCGAGTCCATTGAGGACAAGACGACGCTCAAGCTCAGATACACCCACGCGCCGAATGAAATTTCCCTGCCCAACGAAATTCTGGAGGAGGAATTTCTGAAAATGACCGAGGAGGAGGGCGTCAAGGATGTTGAGGATTTGAACCGCATTCTTGATCGGGCTGTCAAACTTCGCACGTTTCTGAAATCCGACGTGCGCGTACCCGCTGTCGCCAAATTTGTCGCGGAGCATTTCAAGCAAAACGTGCAGCCGCTCGGATACAAGGCGTTCCTTGTCGCCGTGGATCGCGAAGCGTGTGCCCTCTACAAGCAGGAGTTGGACAAACTATTGCCGCCCGAATGGTCCGCGCCCGTTTATACCCACACGCACAACGACGAGGAGAAGCATCCCATCGTGGCGAAATACCAGTTGGACGATCCAGACGAAAAAACCGCCCGCAAGGAATTTCCCAAACCGGGCAAGCAGCCTCAGATTCTTATCGTCACCGACAAACTGCTCACGGGTTACGACGCGCCGATTCTGTATTGTATGTATCTAGACAAACCGATGCGTGACCATGTTTTGTTGCAGGCCATCGCACGCGTCAATCGCCCCTACGAGGTGCAAAATGCGGACGGTGGCGTTTGCGAAAAGCCCTGTGGCCTCATCGTGGATTTCGTCGGAGTGTTGGGCAAATTGAAAAAGGCGCTGCGGTTCGACTCCAAGGAGGTCAGTGGTGTCGTCGAAAACTTGGATGTTTTGTTTGCCGATTTCATCCGGCGGATGACCGGCCCGGCCCAGGAGTATCTGGCGCTCGCCACGGGTCAGATGAATGACAAGGCCGTCGAACGTGCCATTGATGCGTTCACCGATAAGAAAGTCCGCGATGCGTTCTACAAGTTTTTCAAGGAGCTCGAAAACCTTTACGAAATCCTCTCGCCCGATCCCGGCTTGCGGGCGTATGTCGAAAACTACGGCAGGCTGGCCACCCTCTATGAGGTCGTGCGGAACGCCTACGGTGTCAAAACCACGTTCCTGGGCGACATTGCGAAAAAGACGGAGTTGTTGATCCGAAGTGAGGCATCCTACGACGGGTTGGATAAATTGAGCAAGCCCGTCATCATTGATGAGAAGATGCTGGCGGCACTCCGCCAGAGCCAGTCATCCGACACCAACAAAGTCATCAACCTCATCAAAAACATCCAGACCACCATCAATGAAAAAGGCACCGTTGCGCCGTATCTGGTTTCCATTGGCGAGCGTGCCGACACCATCCGCGAACAGTTTGACGAGCGGCACCTTACCACCGAGGAAGCACGCAAGCAGTTGGAATTGCTGGCCGACGAAACCATCACCGCCCAGCAGGCCCAAAAAGACAGCGGCCTGGATAATTTGACGTTCACCCTGTTTTGGGAGTTGAAGCGGCATTCCTATAAAGACCCAAAATTGCTCGCCATCGCGTTGGCCGGGCCGTTCAAGCGGTTTTCAAATTTCCATTCCAACGCGGACGAAATGCGGGAACTTAAAGCCCAGCTTTACAAGCTGCTGCTTCCATTTGTGCAGGGCAAGAAAATGGTCGAAGTCGCCGACCGCCTCATCAAAGTCCGCACGCCATGAACTCGAATCCACCAATCACGGTGGCTGTCGCCGATTTCAAAGCCCAGGTCGCGCATTGGGCCATCCGAATCCGTGCCAAGCCGCGTCAAATCCGCATCCAGCAAATGCGCCGCAAGTGGGCCTCTTGCTCCACCAGCGGCACGGTGTCATTCAGCACGGAGGTTTTGGCGCAGCCAGCGGCGTTCCGCGAATACGTCATTGTTCATGAATTGCTCCATTTGAAAGTACCGAACCACGGCAAACTGTTCAAAACACTCCTCCGGGCATACATCCCGGACTACGAAAAAATCAAACCAAGCCGCTAGTAGGAAAATTATGGCAGACCACAAGCTAAACATAGAAACCGTTGCAATTATCAAATCCCTGTCGCCGCACGAAAAACACGCAAAGAGCAACTGACTTCTATGGTGCAGGAATCAAAGCGCTCAGTGCGCTAAAATATCAAACCGGGCATCAGTCGCTCAACCACCGCGACCGGCGGCATTCTTTTTCTTCCGCTCGCGAAAGTGGTTGCGAAGCTGCGTCACCGTCAGGGCAGGTTCCATGTGGTGAATCATTGCATGACAGTTCGGGCAAACGGGTATCAAGTCTTTTATCGGGTCAATCTCGTATTGTTTACCAATCTTCCCAATAGCCTTAATATGATGGACGTGGATAAAATCCTTCCCCCAATCGCCATAGACGGCAGCAAAGTCGAATCCGCACGTTGCGCATAAGTAGCCATGATGTGCGATACATGCTTGCCTGGCTTTGGGGTTGCGCTCGTAAGCATTAATCGTAACGCTGAATCGGGCGCCCTCAGGATATTTCTCAGGTACGGCAAGTTCCTCTGCGAGTGGGATCGTGGCATCGGGATCCTGGGCATACCATTCCTTGCCAATTTTCGTAAGGGTTTTCTCAGTAAGTTCTTCTGTAATCCTTTCAATTTTTGCAGTTGCCCCATCCTTCCAACTGTCTTCGGTAGGGTGCATAGGGAAGGTCGTCAGCCGGTAGCCATCCTCCTGAATCAGCCGTATGTGTTCTAGTGACTGGCCATACGACTTACTTTTCTGACGTTTTGAATTGAACGCCCAGTCCTCCGAAAAAATCACTGCCCTTTTGCCGTCCGTGAATCGATCCCAAGCTCCAAAAATTATGAGTCGCTTGGATTCGTTAATGAACGACCAACTCCACGTCCAGTTTTTGCACGTCGCGCCTTGGGATTTGATGAACGATTTTCGGTTCATATTATTCTCTTACCTGTTATGCGCACCCTTTTGCGCCTTTTCCTGTCAATGCGATACCGTCAATCATAAGACTGAATATACGAATTCAAGCCCCCATAACAAACGAAATTCAGTCCCCAATTTCGTTGCCGCGTTGCCGGAAACGGCGCGACAGCGCAATTCCCATCATCGAGCGAGGAAACTTCTGGAGCCTTTAGGTTGTCATCATACAACGCGCACAGCGTATTTAAATTTCAGACCGTGCATCAATCGCTCTCGACCGCCGCGACTGGCGGCCACCATTAAGCAGCCCCGCCAATCCCTTCTTCCCTAATTCCACCCACGGATTGCCATAACTGAATCCAGTGTAAAAACCCGGTTGGAACACGAGCCCAGACAGTACCCTGATATGTAAATCCGTCGCCCGACTCATGCTGGAAAACCAAAGAGACTTTCACCAACCGCAATTCTCCCGGATACGATCCACCCAGGTAAATCAGCTTGACCGTCTCGCCCGTGAGCATCGCCGATATAAAAACATTGGTCAGCTTGTCGCTGGACGCCATGAGCGGAATTCTTGGGCGTGAGAGCCAATCAAAGAGGCGTTCGGACGGGAAAAACTTCGGGTCCATTGCTGAAAACGGCATCTCGACAATCCTAAAATGCCTTTCTTTTTTCATGGGTGAAGCAGAGCGGCTGGCGTATATACAATTGCTGTCTAGCCGCGCCTTTTTTGGTGCATTTTTATTGAATGGGTTGCAAGACGGCGCCAGGCTTTGTATTCTCGGGCGCGCCGATGACGTTTGAACGGGAAATAGCAAAAGCGAAGGCGGCGGCGCTCGCTGCCAAGGGCGTCTATATCGGAACGTCATCGTGGAAGTATCAGGGCTGGCTTGGGCAGCTTTACACCGCGCAGCGGTACGAGTTTCGGGGAAAGGTGGCCAACACGCGCTTTGAAAGGGACTGTCTGGCCGAATATTCAGAGGTTTTCAAAACCGTTTCGGTAGATGCCTCGTATTACGATTTCCCGCGCGCGGAGAGACTTCAACGCTTGTCCGCCCAGGTCCCGGATGATTTCCAGTTCGGATTTAAAGTAACCGACGCTATCACGGTAAAGCACCTTCCAAACCTTCCCCGTTTCGGCTCGCGCGCCGGCCAAGTCAATAACGATTTCCTGAACGCGGACCTGTTCGCAACGGCATTTCTTGGACCATGCGCGGAGATCCGAAGCAAGGTCGGGGTCTTGATGTTCGAGTTCTCACGCTTTCGGTCGGACGATTACCAGCATGGCCGTGAGTTCATCGAAGTGCTGGACGGCTTCATGAGCAAGTTGCCGAAGGGCTGGCCTTATGCAATTGAAATGAGAAACCGCGATTGGCTACGGGACGAATATTTTGACTGCCTGGCACGCAACGGGATCGCGCATGTTTTCAATTCATGGCAAGCGATGCCGCCAGTTAGCGAACAAATGGCGCTGGCCAAAAGCCGGACCAACCCGGAATTGATCGCGGCCCGTTTCCTTCTGAAGCCCGGTCGCCGCTACGAGCAGGCCGTGAAGGCATTCCAGCCCTACGACAAAACCCACGAAATAAACCACGAAGCCCGGAACGCCGCCGCCTCATTGATCACCGAAGGGCTTCGATACGAGCCCCGGAGAAAGACATACATTTACGTCAACAATCGCCTTGAAGGCAACGCCCTTCACACCATCCAAGCCATTGTCGCGCTGGTCAGAAATCAGGAGCGACCGCCAGAACCATGACCATCCAAGAGTACCTAGCCAACCCCGCCTGAGTCTTTAGCGTGTCAGCGAACAATGCGCGGAGCGCGGTCATTTAAATCAAACGGGTCATCAATCGCTCTCAACCGCCGCGACTGGCGGCATTCTTGAAGCCAACGTCGTCCCTTCTTCCCTCAACCAACGGCGGACCGATCCGGCAACCAATCAACGAACGAAATTTGTCATGCTAATGCAAAACGTCTGCCCGTCCTTCTCAACCGAGTAATAGCCGCAGTCAAAAGCCAAAACCTTCACCACGTCCCCCTCCACCAACCCGACCGGCAACGTATACCCACCTGCGCAATTCTTAACAACTACCATTGAGCCACGCTTGAGCGCGAAATGACCATATGGACGAGGAAAACGGATGCCGGTTGAAAAGTTCTGATACATGCCGGCCAGCATGTCCCAAGCGGATAGACATCGGCAGGGCATGCAAATCTTGGCCCCGCTCGACGGACTGAGCAACAACACGGTCCGGGCGAAAAGGTTTGTGCCTCGGGACGAGTTTCGATAGCCTTCAAGACGTAATACAGAACCTTTTGTAGCCGGAAAAAACATGCAAGCCACGACAGGCCGCCGATGCGTATTCTGCCATTCGCCGGCAAACAGTGGCGAACACGTTTTTGCGAAACGGTTATGCAAACGCGCCGGCGCAATACGTTTCAACGTAATTACCGGTCTAGCCATCGATGGGAAAGCACCAATTACCCGACCACCTCACCATCTTGAGGCCTTTACCGTTCGCCATGTCTGCACACGCTGTAATAACGGTTGGATGAACGACCTCGAAATCTGGTTTGAGCGCCATCTCGGTTTTCTCATTGAGCCTCAATGGCCGAAGCTCGCATTGCCGATGATTGACGCTCTAAAAATCGAAAACAACGAACTGGCACGATGGCTCATGAAGACGGCGGTAATGTTCAACCTTGCGACTTTGCGGGGTGAAAATCGAGTCGAATTTGAACATGCGGTTCTGCTCGAGGCCCACCCCCCGCAAAAACAACAATAATAAGATAATAAATTTGGCGAGCTTGCCGCGCTCAGACCATCTCCGGCGAGAGAGAAAAAAGAGGCAGTCCACTTCGGTTGCTAAACGGTTGCTAAAATAGATATGAATTCAGCAACCGGAAGCGAACTCAAAGAAACTCAAGATGCATCTCGAAAAAAGCGAGAAGTGACTAAAACCCTTTATTTACAGGCATTTCGTGCGTATCCCGTTGAAAATTAAATGGTGCCAGCGAGTGGAATCGAACCACTGACCTCGGGCTTATGAGTCCCACGCTCTAACCAACTGAGCTACGCTGGCACAGGCAGTTATATTTCGCCAGGATCATTCCGCGTGTCAAACCTGATTCGCATTTTATTGGCCAACCTTTGAGGGCTCGCAATCCGCCTCTTACTCTAAAACGTCGTCACTAGATTAAGAATTTGAGAAACGCCTTTAAAAAACCAATCTTTGGGCGGCTTGCTAAAGGCCGCCGGCGCGTTTACGCTTTATTGTCGCTTTGAAAGTAAAAGGAATCAGACCTTCCGCCCGCTACACTCTGGCTATTGTCAGTGTCGCTGCGGCCGCGCTGGTTCGTATGATTTGCGGCCGCTGGGTCGGGGACGCATTTCCATTTTTCAGCTTTTATGTGGCGGTGGCGGTGACGACGTGGTTTGCCGGCCTGGGGCCTGGAATGGTCGCGCTGGTGCTGGGTTATCTGGCGACTGATCTTTTTTTCACCCGCGGATTCCAAACCGACCCGTTTGGAGTGTTGGTCTATTTTTCGGTGACCTTGACGTTCGTGCTCTTTGGGCAATCCATGCATCAATCGCGCCGGCGGGCGGAAGTCAGCGGGGCCGAGGCGCGGCAGCATCAGCGCGACCTCGAACAGGAAATTTCCCTGCGAGTGCAGGCCGAGGCCGCCTTGCGCCAGACGAGCGAAAAATCCACCACGCTGGCCGGAGACTTGGAAAAGGAGGTGGCCGGACGGACGGCTAAACTGATGGAAACCATCCGGTCGCTGGAAGGCTTTTGCTACAGCATCGCCCATGTTTTGCGGGCGCCGATTCGCGCCATGCAGGGTTACGCGGGCATTCTGGGCGAGGACGCCAGCCTGGGGACATCGGCGCGCGATTACGCCCATCGCATCACCCACGCCGCCGCCCACATGGACCAACTTGTCCAGGATTTGCTCGTCTATGGCCGGCTGATTCATGAGCCGGTCGAGCGCGGCCCGGTGCATTTGGAGGCGGTGGTGGACCATGTGTTGAGCGAATTATCGACGGAAATCTCGGCGCGAAACGCGGTGGTCAAGGTGGCGCGTCCCTTGCCGCAGGCCATGGCTCATGCGACCGTGCTGGAACAGTTGCTGGCCAATTTGCTGCGCAATGCGATGACGTTCGTCTCGCCAGGGACGTTGCCGAGAATTGTTATTCGCGCCAAGGAATCAGGCGGCATCGTGCGGCTGTCGGTCGAGGATAATGGCATTGGCATTGCTGAATGCTATCACGACCGCATTTTTAACGTGTTCGAACGCCTGCACTGCACGGAGAGTTACAAGGGAACGGGCATCGGGCTGGCCATTGTCAAGAAGGGCGTGGAGCGGATGGGCGGACGGGTTGGGGTAAGCTCAGATCCCGGGAAGGGGAGTTGCTTTTGGATGGAATTGGCCGGCGTGCCGGGCATGCACCTGCCGCCCGCGCACCCTGAGCTGAAACTGTCGGTCAATTCGTAACCGATTTGTCACATGAAATTCACCGTTGGAAATGCCGCTTTCGCTTGCGTCAGCCGAGGGGGTTTTGAATAATTTCCCATGCTGTGGATTAAAAAGGTGTTGACAGTTCTGGTTTTGGTTTTGTTGTGCAGCCAAGGGCGGGCGGCGGGCAGGGCTTCCCATGTGATTTTGATGGTGTGGGATGGAATGCGGCCGGATTTTGTCTCCGCCGCAACGACCCCCGCGCTGATGCAAATGGAGGCGGAAGGAGTGACCTTTTTGCATCACCACCCCGTATATCTGAGCGCGACCGAAGTTAACGGTACCGCGCTGGCCACGGGCGTTTATCCCGGAGAAAGCGGCGTGATCGGCAATCATGAATTTCGGCCGGCGATCGATCCGCTGGCGCCAATCGGCACGGAAGAGACCGCTGCGGTGCGCAAGGGCGATCAATTGACCAGCAACCACTACCTGGCTTTCCCCACCGTCTCGGAAATTCTGCATGACAATGGCCTGCCTACGGCGGTGACGGGCAGCAAACCGGTCGCGTTGTTGCATGACCGCGCCGCGCGCGCGCCCGGGTCCTTGGGAATAACCTTGTTTGCCGGGGACACCTTGCCCGAAGAAATGGAAAAAAGCCTGGCCGAATCCCTTGGAAAATTCCCCAAGGCGGGAGCCGGCAAATCCGCGCAAGACGACTGGACGACCCGCGCGTTGACCGGGCCGTTGTGGGAGAAGGGGCTTCCGGCTTATTCGCTGTTATGGATGGCTGAACCGGATTTTTCGCAGCATCGCTTCGGACCGGGTTCACCCGAAGCGCTGGCGGTGATTAAAAACAATGACGACAATCTGGCGCGCCTGCGGGCCGTGCTCAAAGCAAAAAACCTGGAAGATTCGACCGACATCATTGTCGTTTCCGATCACGGCTTCTCGACCATTTTTACCAACATCGATGTCGTGGCGACTTTGCGGGCGCACGGCCTGCAGGCCTATCGGAAATTTCCCGGCGCGCAAAGAAAGGAGAGGGACATCATGGTGGTGGGCAACGGCGGATCGGCCTATTGTTACGTCACGGGACACGATTCGAATCTCATCACGCAAATTGTCCATTACTTGCAGGCGGAACCTTATACCGGAGTCGTTTTCAGCCAGCCGCCGGTAGCGGGCGCTTTTCCGCTGGAAGATTCGCATCTGAATTCTCCCGCTGCCCCGGATGTTGTAGCCGTCCTGCGCTGGAAGCCGGACCAAAACAAATATGGCGCGCCCGGATTGATTTATTGCGATGGCAAAACCCTCGGGCCGGGACAAGGCCAGCACGCCTCCCTCGGGCCTGCAGACATGCACAATACCTGCGTTGCCTTCGGGCCGGATTTTAACAAAGGGATGAAGGATGCGCTGCCCACCGGCAACATCGATATCGCGCCGACCATTCTCTGGATTCTCGGTGTCAAGCCGAAAGAAAAAATGTCCGGCCGCGTCCTGAGCGAAGCTCTGACCGGAGGCGGCCCGGCGGTCACATCCAGCAGGTCTTATCACCGCCAAACATCCTGGAAAGGGGAAGGATTCGTCTGGCGTCAGTATCTGGACTCCTCGGAAGTCAATGGAGTGATTTACTTCGACGAAGGCAACGGCGATCAGACGGCGGACGTCACCTCCTCTGTGAAGTGAAGGCAAGAAAATGTGTTATAAAGTCGAGGCTGTGCTTCGACCGGCTGAAGTCATAGGCTCAACGCCGTCTCCTCCGCCAGTGGAGGAGAGGGAGAAAAAACTCCAGACCAGCGTATTACTGAGTGACCCGGAAACAATAGCGCCAGCCAGGAGCGCACTCGGTGCGCGCCGCGTTTTCGGCCCATTCCCATCGCGACAAGTATTTGTAGGTGTCTATTTATACATGTCGAATTCGAGGGAGTTCGACGGGAGAATGTCCGCCGGCGGCAAGCTTCCCCGCGAGGTCGGTGACGCTTTTTGGGAAGCCGGCGATAGCCATCAGTTTGATGGCGTTGCGGGTCGTGCAGGGTCCTTTGCGAAGGCGATAGTCGAAGCGCGCTTCGTTGCCGTTGATCACTTCGGAAAAATGGTAGAGGTCGAAGTCGTTGCGCAGCAGGGTGCAGAGTTCGTGATCATGCGTGCTCGCGATCACAAGGCCGTAGCTTGTCAAATAATTCAAGACCGCGCTGCCGGCAGAGACGCGTTCGAGGGTGTTGGTGCCTCTGAAAATTTCGTCGAGCACGAACCAATACTCCCGGCCGCTTTGGGCGGCGTCGTTGAGCATGCGGAGCAATTCGGAGGCTTCGAAATAAAAGTAGCTTTGCCCCGAAGTAATGATGTCTTCGCGCTCGATCAGGGTTCGAACGCGTGCTGGCGGGAGAACGGCTTTCTTTGCGAGGCACACGCCGAGCGTCTGGGCGAATAGGAGATTGACGGCTAGGGTCTTGATGAACGTGGTTTTCCCGGCCATATTCGTTCCGGTGAGGAGCAGGGAGTTGCCGCTACCTTCGATACTGTTGCACACGGGATTCCGAACAAGAGGATGCTGAATTTCCCGGAAGGAGAATTGGCGGCCAGCTTTTATTTCGGGGACGCAGACCGAAGGGTATTCGGCCAGGACGTTGGAAATACCCTGAAGTGCGTCCAATCGCGCCACAACTTGAAAGAGCTTTAGAAGGGCTTGCCGCTTCTGGTTGACAGCCTGGATGGCCCGGCACAAAGCGATCACTTCGAAAAGGCACAGCATGTTCAGGTACTCGATCAAGATCCTGGTGAGGTCATCGCCGCCGTGCCCGCGGAGAAAGGCCAGTGATATGCGCTTTTGAATTTTTCTCGCGACTGGCGCCGAGGTTTGAAGCTTTCCGAGTTCGGGCAGGTTGGTGCCTTGAAGGGCTTGCGCTATTTTCGGCAGGCAGGCCAAGAGAAGCCCGAGCGTGAGCAACGCGGGCGAATGCCGGACTAAACCGGGGCTGTAAAGATAACAGAGGAAGATGTTGACTCCCCAGAACGCCATGGAGGCCGGCAAAAACCAGGCGCTGAAGAAAAGCCCAAAAGGGCAAGCGATCGCCAGAGCCGAGGCCATGTAAAGGAAACGGTAGCGGGCGGGAACGGTGGGCGGCGGACCCATCAGGAAATCTGCGAGGTCGGCGCTTTCCCGACGGTTCAATTTCGTCAGGGCGGCCCGCAACGCAGACTGGACTTGCGGCTCGGATTTGAAGGTTTCGTAGGCGTTGACGTTTGCGGCAAGATTCGCCGGTTGGGTCTGATAATTCCGAAAGAGTGCGTAAAGATACTGGGCTCCAAGGGGCGTGACGCATCGGTTCAGACGTGTAAAGATTTTCTCCAATTCCAAGTCGGACCAGGCGCGGTCATCCACTTGGTCGGCATTCGGGGATTCTGCCACCAGACCGCGATGGTAAGCTGCGGTTTCTGAAACCGTTAACTCCCACTTCTGTTCGTCGGGCGCTGATTGTCCCTGAGGCCGGAAAGGAAAGCGGCTCTTGAAGCGTCTTAGCACGGCTGTCGCGCCTGATTTCAAGATTTGAGACAATCGCATTGCCTGTTTGATACCCGAAGGCGGGGAGGGGAACAAGAGCAACTGGAAGTGCGGCCGCGTGCAGCATCAGTGCGCTCCCGCCCGGGAAAATGAATCATCAACTGCTTCACTATCCTTCCGCAGCGAAACCGGCGACGACATCCAAATCGTGCTGAAGATCAGGGAATCAGATTTTGCAATCCATATGCGACGCCTCCTGATGCTTGCCGCCAGGTTGAGCCGGAGGCTCAACACTACAACTTCGCCATTCTGTTTTGGCTTGCCTACTGCAATTTGTAGGGCAATCCGGCCACGGTCGAGTAGAGCGCGGACAAAGTTTCGGCAGTCTGCTGGTTGCGCGCTCCGGGACCAAAGCGAAAAGTGGCCGCCGCCTCGAAATGATGCAGCATCACGCAATACGTGCTGTTGGCCATGACGCCGAGCAATTCCCCCGTCTTGCTGAAAACCAGGTCGCCGCTCGACGGATTGAATTTGCCGAACAACCCTTTCAACGAATTATGGTCCATCTTGAGATATTGCGGCGCTGTCAAATCGATTTCAAATTTGCACTCTCCGTAATAGCCCTCGCGTGCGCCGACCAGCACAGCGTCCTGGAATTTGAAAGGGTCGTTCGAGAGATGATAAACCTTGGCCCCCAGTTCCCGCGCCGCCCCGGACGAAACCGGCATGAGCACGATACGCGGGTCAAGAAGGTAAAAGGAGAGCGAGTCGATCGAAAACACGCTGGCGCCGCGGGCCAGCGTGCCGGTCAGTTCCTCCCATTGCGTGCCGGGGTCCCCCAACCGCAACGGCGTGTCCTGCACATGGCAGACGGCAAAAGTATTGGTGCCATCGGTCGCTAAAATTGTTTCAGTTTGTTTGGTTTTGGTGGAATCCGTCCCGAAAAACCCGTTGCGCGACGCGGAAAAACTGGCCATGACGCGGTTGGTGGTAAATTGGTTAAAAATGGTGTTCGGGGCCAGCGCCCGATTTTCGCGAATCTCCTGCACCAGTTCCGAGGATTTGCTGGCCAGCGACTTGACGCCTTCCGCCAGCTTCGCATTCTCCTGCCGCTGGGCGTTGACCTCGTCCGACATCTGGGCCAATTGCGCGGTGGCGGCGCGTTTTTCCGCCTCGGTCAATTGCAGTTGATTGGCCAATTGCTCGCGTTGCGCAGTGATCAACTGGTTGCTTTTTTCCAGAGAGGCCAGTTGCCGGCTCAAAGCTTTGGCTTTTTCCAATTGTTGACGCGCCTCGGCTTCCATGGCGGCGCGTTCTTCTTTGGTGATGACCGTTTCCACCGTGCTGGCGTGGAGTTGCTGGTTCAAATTCTGAATATGGGTCTGCGCATCCGCCATCTGCCCCAGTAAATTGGTCTGCTGGGCTTGCAAGCGCGCCGCCTGCTCTTCGCGCGTGCGAAGCTGTTGCTGGAAAGTCCCGAGTTGCTGCTCACGCTGGTTGAGCAGCGCCTGCTGCTGGCTGAGGGAATTGCGGGTCTTGGACAATTCGCCGGACAAGGCGTCGCGATTTTTTCGCTCATCCTCCAACGCCAGGCGCATCACATCGCCCAAGTCCTGCCTTCCGCTGGCCTGGTTGGTCTGCGGGGTGTTATCCATGTCCAGCTTCAAGCCGCGCGCCGCCGTTGGACTGGCCACTTGATTGATGTCCACGGTGGAAAAAGCCAGGAGGCTGATCAGCAGGAAGTCGCAAATAACAATGAGGATGCTGCGGTTCATGGCACGGTGGCAAAGGACGCCTCCGCCGCTACGCTTTCCTCTTCGGCCTGGAGCAGCAAGCGGCGGCGGGCGGGGCGGACATGGAATATTTTTAAGATCGACACAAACACGATGCCGAAGGAGGTCGAGGAGTAGGCCGCCATCAAGCTAAACTGCAAGACCCGGAACGAAACCAGAATCAGGCAAATAATCGTGCCGACAAAGCCGAGATAAAGCCCGGCGTCAAAAAGGTGCTCCTCGTTTTCGAGCAGTTTGAGTTTAAGGCGCGCCGGCGCTTTTTGGCGGAGGTCCTCGGCCAATTTGGCCAGGCACGCGGCGTAGATGAGCGCTTGCAGCACGAAGAAAAGCAGCAAGGTCAACACACTGGTTGTTAGATTTGACGTATTCATAATCGTTGATTTTACCTGGGTGATCTGGTTCGCGGCCATGCTGCCGATCGACGGCAGACGCAGCCGAAAGGGAGCCTCCCCTCTCTGGCTTTCCTGGGCGAGAAACGGCTCGCTCACCAGCAGGACCACGAGCAAAAAACCCGACGCAAACAACACATTGCGGGTCACCCGGACACCGCGTCCTTCGCCCGATGGCGGCGCGCCCGGCAGCGCCGCCATCGG
>Ga0209483_1001804_pt1 | contig 15753 bp, 15 predicted proteins | sample NGEPerA_FD_184508 | JGI IMG/M metagenome (GOLD analysis project Ga0209483, IMG submission 184508) | Arctic peat soil microbial communities from the Barrow Environmental Observatory site, Barrow, Alaska, USA - NGEE PermafrostL2-A... | ecosystem: Environmental > Terrestrial > Soil > Wetlands >... | reverse complement strand
ACCTTTGCGTCGAACTTTCATCCGAGATGCGATAGATCATCGCAAGGGCGCATCCCCCTTGTACGTTAGTGGAGCACTCATGGCCATGCCAGACCACCCCGGCTCGCAGAGCGAACCCCGATCCCCCGCCAAGCGCGCTAGCTACCGCTCCGGGTTCTTCTTCGGCACGCTCAGCTTCTTTGCCGTGGCTGGCATCGGGGTCGTCTCGACGATCCTCACCTCCCGCCTGTACGGCGTGCGGATCATCGGTCAGTTCGCGCTCGTCTATGCCCCGGTGGCGGCGCTTTGGGTCTTCTCGACTGTGAAAGAGCAGCAGGCGCTCATAAAAGAGATTACAGGACTATCCCCACGCCACCCACGCGTGACTCAACTGTTCGCGGCAGTCTTCACGTTCTCCTTCGCGCTGACTGTGGTGGTGGCGATGCTCGATGCGCTGGCCTGCTGGTTCGTCTTCCCCGGGCCACTCCATGCTCCCGAGCTGCTCGCACCCGCCTTCGCAACCATCGCGGCCTACGTGATCGTCACCAACACCGGCTGGAACATAGACTCGATCCTCGCAGCCTTCGTAGCTGGTCGCCAGATCTTCTGGGTGCGCCTGCACGAAGTGCTCAGCTTCCTCGTGATCGCGATGGCTGTGGGGCTCGTCTGGCGATCGGTCTGGGGGCTCGTGATCGGAATAATCGGCGGATGGCTCACCTCACTCGCCCATCGCATGATTGTGGTGCGACCATTTGTTCGTGGGCATCTGACCTGGGGGGAATACCGCATGGGGATACAGGTTCTGCCGGACCTGCTGCGCTTTGGGTTGAAGGCTACTCCGGGCATGATCGCACAGGGCGTCAGCCAGCAGGGCGGCATATGGGCCCTCGGCATGGTTGCACCAATAGGCGTGGTGGGCGCATACAGCCGCGCTCAGACAGTCCCGCAGCGTCTTCAGCAGGCGAGCAACCGCATCACTGAAGTCCTCTATCCAACGCTCGTCGGCCGCCACACGACCGGCGATGGCCATGGTTTCGACCGCGCTCTGATCGACTCGATTCGCTACGAAATGATCGGGATGCTGCTGATCGCAGCAGCGATCGGCGGTGCCGCCCATTCGGTTCTCGACCTCTTCGGACCGGGCTTCGGCCGCGCGACCACGGCACTGGCATTGCTGGCGCTTTTCCCTGCGCTGGCTTCGATCACGCTCACCCAGACCCAGGCGCTCTGGGCGACGAACCGACCCGGCCAGACCAGCGTGATCGCCATCGTGAGGCTGGTGATCACAGTAGCGCTGCTGGTGATGCTCACGCGGAGCCTCGGCGTCGTTGGCCCTGCGATCGCGCTGCTCGTCGGCTATCTGGCAGTCGTTGTACTGAGCGGGATTGCACTGCGCCCGACCCTTACCCGACCCCTGCGCGCGACATGGCCGTTGCGTGAGCGGTTCGCCGCCGCGGCCGCCTACGCGGCCGGGTTCGCAGCGGCTCACGCGACCGAGCACGCGGCTCCCTCCACGGTCGGGCTGCTTCCCAGCCTGCTTGCGGGGGCGGTTGCTTATGCCACGGTGTTCTTCGTATGCGGGGGGATGAATTTCCGCGACCGCCACCGGATGGTCGAGATCGTCGGCCAAGCGCGTTCCCGACGTGATCAGCGAACAATCTCGCGCCAGCCACAACCCGAGGGCGGCGGCCAAGGCCATGTATAGCAAGACGAACTGGGTCCCTGAAGTCACCACTCGACCAAGCCATACACTGAGCACTGCGATGTTAGTTAGGCTGATCCTTGCATGTGCGGCATAGTCGGTCAGATCAAAGTCGACGGTCAACGACCCGAGACAGAGCTTCTGCATCGGATGTGCGGCGCCATCGAGCATCGCGGTCCCGATTCGCGCGGCGTGCACATAGACGACGGCGTGGGCTTGGGGATCCAACGACTGAGGGTCATAGACCTCGTGTCGGGGGACCAGCCCATCTTCAACGAGGATCGCTCTGTCGCGGTGGTCCTGAACGGAGAGATCTACAACCATCGCGAACTTAGGCAGAACCTGGAGCGGAAAGGGCACCGCTTCACTACGCAGAGCGACACCGAGGTGATCGTTCATCTCTACGAGGAGGTTGGCACCGATTTTGTGGACTCACTCATCGGCATGTTTGGAGTCGCCGTCTGGGACGCTCGTGAGCGCCAGCTAGTGCTGGCGCGCGACAGAGTCGGCAAGAAGCCACTGTTCTATGCTGAGCGCGACGGCGTCCTGTCGTTTGCCTCGGAGATTCAATCGCTTCTCGAGGATCAGCGCATCTCGCGCTCGGTAGACTACGAGGCGCTGGATATATACCTTGCGCTTCGCTATGTACCTTCTCCCCTCACTGCGTTTCGAGACGTGCGCAAGCTGCCTCCCGCCCATCGCCTGGTCTTTCGGGACGGGCGATCACGGACGGAAGCCTACTGGCACCTGGACTACAGATCTAAGCGAGACGTCAAGGATGAGCGGGAACTCTGTGAGGAGTTGCGCGACCGCCTAAAGACGGCTGTACGCCGGCGGCTGATCGCCGATGTTCCCCTTGGAGCGTTCCTTTCCGGTGGCATCGACTCCGCTGCTGTGGTCGCCACGATGGCTCAGGAGTCCACCCACCCGGTCAAGACCTTCTCGATCGGGTTCGACAACGACCGAGTCAACGAGCTTCCCCAGGCTAGGATGCTCGCCAGTCGCTTCGGGACCGAACACCACGAGCTCATGGTCACACCCAACGCGATCGAGTTGCTGCCAAAGATCATCCGCCACCATGGCGAGCCGTTCGCGGATGCCACCTCGATTCCCACCTTCTACCTCTCGGAGATGACCCGACAGCACGTCACGGTCGCCCTGAACGGCGACGGCGGAGATGAGATCTTCGGGGGGTACACACGCTATGTGGCGAACCTCGCATCGGCTCGCGTCTCGGTCCTGCCTCTGACGCTACGTCGGGCACTCGCGCGGATCGGGACCGCAGTCCCCGCCAATGGACGAATCGATAGCTGGCCCAATCGCATCCGACGAGTCGCGGAGACGCTGCCGCTCGATCCCGCCAGCCGCTACTTCGCATACATGTCCCATCTCAACGGTCTCCGGCAAGAGGCGCTCTACACCGACTCCTTTCGGGAGAGCGTCGGCGTTGGGCGCGCCCAGGAAGCCATCGTCGATGCATGGCGGGCAACGTCCGCAACGGATGTCCTTGACAAGATGCTCGACACGGACCTACGCACATACCTTCCCGATGACTTGCTGACTAAGGTCGATATCGCTTCGATGTCCTGCTCGCTGGAGGCTCGATCCCCTCTCCTAGACCACGAGCTCGTTGAATTCGCGGCGTCATTACCGACGTCCGAGAAGATCCGAGGAAAGGAAAAGAAGGTCATCTTTCGCCGTTCCCTACGCGGATTGGTACCCGACGAGATACTCGATGCGCCCAAGCGGGGCTTTCACCCGCCGCTGGCGGACTGGCTGAGAGGCGACCTGGGAGGCTTCGCGCGAGAGGTGCTGCTGGATCCAGTAGCTCGTGAGCGGGGGCACTTCCGCGCCGATCGTGTCACAGCCATGCTCGACCGTCACGCTAAGGGAGTCGAGGATCAGTCCGAGGGCATCTGGAGGCTGATGGTCTACGAGTTGTGGCATCGCGAGTTCGTGGATGGCAAAGGTGGGAGGGGGGAACTCTCCGGACAGCCCGAGCAACTCTCACCCCTAGGGAGAACATAACATGTCGGAGCTGCCAAGCTATGCAGTGATCACACCGGTCAAGGATGAGGCTCGGCACTTTGAGCGCACAGCAGAGGCCCTGCTCACTCAGACGCATCGGCCGCTGCAATGGGTCGTGGTGGACGACGGGTCCAGCGACGGTACATTTGACATCGCCTCAAGGTACGCCGTCAAGCACAACTGGATAACGGTTATACGTTCGCGAGCGTCGGGCCGCCGTGAACGGGGGGCGCCGATCGTGCGGGCATTTAATCAGGGCCTCACATCCCTGAAGACACGCCCTGACTTCGTGGTCAAGCTCGACGGCGACCTGTTCTTCCCCGCACATTACTTTGCCTGGGTGGCTGCCACCTTCAACATCGACGTGCGCGCCGGGGTAGTGGGAGGCACTGTGTTCATCAATCAAGACGACGAGTGGGTCTATGATCAAATGAATCACCGGACGGTGCATGGTGCAATCAAGTCCTACAAGTACGATTGCCTCGATGACATCGGCGGCCTACATGAGTCGATGGGCTGGGATGGGATCGACGAGTTTGGCGCTCGAGCACGGGGTTGGAACGTCCATGTGCTCTCCGAGCTCCACGTTCTGCACTACAAGACACGGGGATCGGCACAGCCCTGGCTGCGCGCCCGTTGGGAGGAGGGCCGGGGCACCCACTACATGGGCTACCGCGTAAGCGCCATGGTCCGTCGAACAGGCTATCGCATGCTCGTCGAGCATCCTCCGATCCTAGGTGGGATCGTATTGGCCATGGGGTTCTGCTGGCGCAGCTTCATCAGAGCACCGCAGGCAGAGCCGCGCGCGCGCCAGCAGCTACGAGCGGAGCAGCGAGGCATCCTGTTTCAGCGTCCTGCCACAGACCGCAGTCCACGCTCTCGTCTCCCGGATCGCGGCCCCGCTTACTGGTTGACTGGCGCGGAGCCTGCGCTGCCGGACGGTGGTCCGGCAGCCAGTTCCGAGACGGCAGCCGGATGATCTTCGCAGAGGCGCCCACACGGCGAAGCTGCTATCGACATCTCCCACGTCAAGGCACAGCCAGACAAACGCTCACGGGGTGCTGTGTAGTTCCATCTTGAGTAGCTGCAGCTGGCTCCAGGGGAACGAGGCGAGAATCTGGTTGGGATATTTCCCTTCGAAGTAGCCGTCGGGACCAGCGTAGGGGTTGGTCCCGGTGGGGCTTGGGTCCTGTGCGTAGAACTCCGCGACGGAAGACCAGTCTGTGATGACGATCCCGTAGCGCTGCGCCGCTTCGGCGAGCATCAACGTCAACCGTGGAAGATGCAATGCCGCGAGGTTGAGGTTGGGATTCAGCCTCAGATGAGCTCCCTCCGGCAACGAGAGCGGATCCGCAGACTTACCGTCGCTGCGCTGAGCCGGCGATGCATAGACACCGGCACGTACCTCGGGGATCGCCATCTCCAAAGCGTGGTTGATCTGACCCAGTTCGAGGTCTTCAAGGGAGATCAGCCCACCGACGAGCGACAGAGAAGAGGCGGACATTCCCCACCACGGCTGGGCGCCCGGCCATGCTTCCGGCCCGTCGACACCTCGGTCAGACGACACATGCTGCATTGCACCGCCCCATGAGGCCTGCCAACCGTTAGCCTCATGCACAAACTGGTGGAATTCCCACAGTCGATCAGTGCTAGGCTGCCAAACGACGAGGCTACCATCGGCACCAGCCGTAGGCGTGGCCGTAGGCGGCAGCGGAACAGCGCTCCACGCCGAAGAGAGTGCGGCTTCCGGGGTGTGGTCAACGAGCTGGACCGCCACGGTAGGCTGACCCGCCGGCACGGTATAGACCGGAATACTGTACTTGGTGGTATTGATCCAAGGTCCACCCTTAAACTGCTCTTCGGAAGCGATTTCTTCATCGAAGGAACCCACCACCGCAGACGAACTTGGATCCAGCGGCCCATCGGGAGGCAGTTCTTCATTCCAAAAGCTCGCCGGCGAGAAAAAACGGAACGGAACGGACGAAGAGTGAGCGTTACTGACGCTCCTGCCTTCCTGGCGCACGCCAGCCAGCGATAATCCTCCAGGCAGCGAGGAGCCAGCGCCACAACCCGCCAGCGTACCGCACACGCAGATGAGCACAACCGCAACAACGGAGTGAGGAACCCTAGCTAGCATCTTAGTCGCGGAATCCGATGGTGCGGGTAGTTGATGCTGCGCTTGCAATCGAGCTGTGCAGCGCCAGGTGCAAAATTCTATCTGCCCCGCACATTAGCGGCACCACGTCGAACGATCACGATCCCATGATCAGCAAGCTTGCCGCTTGCACGAGATCTCCAACCACATGATCCGCTACCCGGGCTGCCGTTAGATCGCCATCTCTTCCGGAGATCAACACCGTCATCAGGCCGAGCCGCATTCCGGCCTGAACATCGCTGGAGGAATCGCCCACGATCGCGGCGCGAGCGAAGTCCAGCGCGGCGTGCTCGCCCTGTGCCTTCAACAGCAGGCCTGGATGGGGCTTCCGGCATGCGCACTCATCGACCTCGTGCGGACATACATAGATCGCGTCCACATACGCCCCCTCCAGACGCAAGAGGTGCTTGAGGCGCTCATGGATCGCGTCCAGATCCTCAGTGCTCATTCGACCAAGCGCGACACCTCGCTGGTTGGTCACTATGCCCGTCCATAGACCAGCGCGATTGAGCATCCTCACGGCCCCCGCTGCGCCCGGCAGCAGCTCCAGCGCCTCTGGACGCTCGATGTACTCGCCGTCTGGTGGCTTTACATTCAGCGTGCCATCGCGGTCGAGGAACACCCACCGGATCGCCCGGCTATGCTGGGGCACAGAGACAATGCGAGCCTTGGGCATCAAGATCAGCGTACCTGCTCAGTACTCAGTGAGGTCTCCGCCTCACAAGATCCTGGCCCATGCAAACGTTGCTGGTTGATGACGACAATGGATCTCAGAGCATGATCATCTCCAAGACTCCCCTGCGCGTGTCATTCGTCGGGGGCGGCACCGATCTCGGCGAGTTTTGCGATGCCCATGGCGGCGCCGTCGTCTCCAGCGCAATCGACAAGTGGATCCACGTCGTCGTCGCCCCGCGCTTTGAGGGTGATCTGCGGGTCAGCTACTCGAAGACCGAGATCGTCTCCACTGCTAATGAGATCCAGCACGAGCTCGTGCGGGAGGCGCTACGCCTGACGGGCCTGCCCCGCGGTCTGGACTTGGTGACCCTCGCGGACGTGCCCTCCCAGGGCACTGGGCTGGGCTCCTCCAGCGCCGTCACGGTCGGGCTGCTCAACGCGTTGTACGCGTACCAGGGTGTATTCCGTTCGCCGGCCGATCTGGCAGAGGAGGCTTCCCAGATCGAGATCGACGTCCTGGGGAAGCCGATCGGTCGCCAGGACCAGTATGCGACGGCCTATGGAGGCTTCAACTTCATCGAGTTCATGCCCAACAAGGGAGGCGTCAGGGTCGAGTCGATCGTCTGCCCCGCGCAAACACTTGAGCGCCTGCACCGCTCGCTCATGCTCTTCTATACCGGGCGTCAGCGCGCGGCCTCTGACGTGCTCAGCGGGCAGCGCGACGCGATCGTCGAGGGCAGCGCCACCACGGCGCTGCTCGGGATGCGCGATCTCGCCTACGAGATGCGTGAGACGCTCGGTCGGGGAGACGTCGAGAGCGTCGGTTCTCTGCTCGACCGCAACTGGGAGCTGAAGCGCTCGCTGGTTACCGGCTTGAGCGACATGCAGGTAGACGAGTGGTACCGGCAGGCTCGGGAGGCGGGTGCGAGCGGGGGCAAGCTGTTGGGCGCCGGAGCGGGAGGCTTTCTGCTCATCATGGCCCCCCCAACCCAGCAGGCGAAGGTACGCGCAGCGCTCGGCGAGCTGCGCGAGGTGCCGTTCCACTTCGCCGCCCGCGGAACCCAAATCACACTGTTGGAACGGAGCGCCGATCAACCATGATGGACAGCCACATGGACGAGTACCTTGGCCAGCTGCAGGCGACCGTCGAGGCGCTCCCGCGCGAGCGCATGAACGCGCTTGGAGAGACGTTGTTTCGTGCTTACCGCAACAACAAGCAGGTGTTCCTGCTCGGCAACGGCGGCAGCTCCTCCACGGCGAGCCACATGGCCGCCGACCTGGCCAAGAACACGATCGGACCGAACATGAAGCGGTTCCGGATCGTGAGCCTCAACGACAACGCCGCGATCATGACCGCCCTCGCCAACGACCTCGGCTACGAGAACGTCTTCTCAGAGCAGCTGACGAACCTCGTCCAGGCCGGCGACGTGCTGATCGTCGTCTCCGCGAGCGGCAACTCCCCCAACGTGCTGAAGGCGATGCGCTACGCGCGCTCGCGCAGCGCTGAGGTCGTCGGGCTGCTGGGCTTCGACGGCGGCGCGGCCGCCGACCTGGCTGATATCCCCCTGATCGTGCCCTCGGATCACTACGGCGTCGTAGAGGACGTCCACCTGATCATCAACCACATCCTCGTGGACTATTTCAAGACTCGCCTCGCTGAGACGCGGCCGTATGTCGTCTAGCCCGATCACACCCCGCAGCACCTGCCGATGCACGCGATGATCCTGGCCGCGGGACGAGGGACCCGCCTGGGCGAACTCGGAGAAACGGTACCCAAGGTGCTCGTCGATATGGGTGGAGAACCATTACTCGCCCGCCAGATCACCTACCTGAAGGACAACGGGATCCAGCGCATCGTCATCAACGCCTACCACCTCGCCGACCAGATCCAAGACTTCGTGGCCGAGCACCCACAGGCAAGCGACATTACCGTGCTCGTCGAGCCGAAGCTACTCGGAACCGCAGGGGGCGTGCGCAATGCACTGCTCCACCTCGGAGAAGACCCGTTCCTCGTGCTCTACGGCGACGTGATCACAGACGAGCCGATACACCTGATACTCAGGACCCACCGACGCAAGCGGGCCACAGCCACACTGACCGTCTACAAAAGCAGGGAAGTCGACGGTAAGGGCACCGTCCAGATCGACCCCAACGGCATGGTCAGCGCCTTCCACGAGAAGGCCACCCCAAGCCTCAACGAAGACGCCTACATCAACGCCGGGCTGTACATCCTCGACCCAAGCCTCTTGCGAGATCTAGCCCCAAGCGTCGCCACGGACTTCGGTCACGACGTGTTCCCCGCGACACTGGCGCAAGGGCACACCCTCGCAGCACACATCCTGGCCGCGCCCGTCATCGACATTGGGACTCCCGCGATGCTGGACGTGGCGCGTGGCGAGCTGGAGTAGAAGACGGTGAGCTTGCGGTTCCGGAAACGTGACGCCTGACAGTTACTGACGGCGCTGAACCAGCTTCCTCACCCGTTCTTCATGATCCACCACTTGCCAGAGCTCTCGTCATGGCGCATCTCCGAGGCGTCTACGGAAGCGCTCGCCAAGAACTCATCGACCGCCCGCCGTGCTCCCGGCCACGTGTCATCCTTGCCGTACTCGTCGAAAGCGACAATCCCGCCTCCTTCAACGTGCGGCCAGAGATTCGTTAGACAGTCCGAGTAGGATTGGTAGAGATCGACATCCACATGCAGTAGTGCAATGTGGCCCTTGTAACCCGGCAGCGTTTCGGAGAACAGGCCCGGCACGAGCTTGACGGACTTTGCGATCTCCTGGCCCGTCAGGCCGTAGGCAAGCAATTCGTCGCGAACCTTGGCGGTGCTGGCCGAGGAAAACATTCCGCTCACCGCGATACTGGCATCGCCCAAGTCGGCGTCGCTGGGGGTCGGAAGACCCTCCCACGAGTCAAATCCCCAAACCTGGCGAGTCTGACCATACACTTTAAGCAGACTCGCCAGAGAGGCAAGGCTCGAGCCATCTGCCACACCACACTCCACCACATCGCCGTCGACTGCGGCGATCTTCTCGACAAGACTGTTAAAATAGACCAGCCTGGCGAACCAACCACTGCCCAACGCGACCCGTCGGGCACGTGCAGGCACGATTTGAACTCCTACCGTTTGCCCGAGTACTCTGTTGATGGATCGGGTGAAAGCGCCCATTGATTATCTATCTCCTCGCGGGAAGGTTAGTTTCGGCCGCTCTCGCAAGTCGCTGATCGCTCGTCACGCTTGAATTCATCGATTAGAGCTTCATAAGTCTCGCGAAGACCCTGCTCAAGCGTAATCTGCGCCTGCCAGCCCAGCTCTCGTCGTGCCCGCGACGAATCCATGCAGCTTAGCTCGAGCTCGCCCTCGCGCAACGGCGCGAGCGTGGGCTCGAGACCGGCGCCCGATGCCTGCAACAGCGTGTTCCAGACGGTCATGACGTCTGTTTCCACGCCGGTAGCGACGTTGAACACACCGGCCACGCCCGACGCCGCGCGCAGGGCGGCCACGACGTCGGCCACGTGCACGTAATCTCGCGTCGGCCGACCGTAACCGAAAATCTTTGGAGAGCACCTAGTGTAGAGATGATGTGTAAAGATAGCGACAACCCCGGCCTCGCCATGAGGACTCTGTCGGGGCCCATAGACGTTACCCAGCCGGCAGATAGCGTGCGGAACGCCTGACGACGCCGACCAAGTTCTGATGTAGGCCTCGCCCGCCCACTTCGAGGCGCCGTAGGGAGCCAGTGGCGCCGGAATGCAATCCTCTGGGGTCGGAATCGGGGCCTCGTTGCCGTACAATGCCCCCCCGGTCGACGTGAATGCCACGGGAGCGTGATGGCGCGTGGCAGCTTCCAACACGTTCAGAGTGCCTTGCACGTTGACAGCACAGTCACGGGCGGGATCCGTGACCGACACGGTCACACTGGACTGAGCCGCAAGGTGGAAGATGGCCTGGGGTTTGCACGTATCGAAGACGTCGTCGAGCGTGTCGCGGTCGACGACGTCGACCTGGTGGAACTCAGCCGCGTCGGCGATCCTGCGCGCGTCTCCCGAGGACAGATCATCGATGACCGTCACAAGCTGCCCATCAGCGAGCATAGCATCGACAAGGTGAGAACCGATAAAGCCTGCTCCGCCGGTCACGAGAACCCGTTTAGGTATCATTTGAGATCCTTATCCTCGATTTTGCATGACGACGATGACATCAGTCACGCCAACCGTGATCGTCCCTAGAGACAACGCCTTGACCAAGGCCTGAATCGCCTGAAACGCTCTCCCAGTAAGCCTGAGCCTGGCGCGCAGCTTCTTCTGTTCCCAGCCCTCAAATTCAGATAAAAACTCAATAGCAAGACCGTGGTCTCGTGCAAATGCACATAGCTGCTTAGGCGTAATCGATGATGACATTACGGTTGGAAACGGCTCAGGACGACTGGCAGTGTTATCCATAAGGCGTCGGACCCATCCGTGAAACCAATATGGAGTAAATCGTGTGACTAGACCTCTGATGCTCAACGCATGCGGCACGGCAACTATTAGCACACCATGTGGCTTAAGTGATCGCTTGAAGTTGAGCAACGCGTTCTCGGGGTGCTTGATGTGCTCCAGGACGTACCAGCATATCACTGCGTCGAAGCATGAATGTCCCAAATCGCTAGTTTCAATGTCACCGACAATGGCCTCATCGAGAGCATTGTTGTTCACGACTTGATTCTCGCTGATATCTATACCGACCACATAGCGATCGCTCGCCACGGGAACCGCGCGATTTTGTCCGCAGCCCGCGTCTAGCATGCGTACGGGCTTAACATGCGCAAGCAGTTCATCTAGACGCGCCTGGAGAGCGCCTAGCACCACCGGCTCGGCGGCATCTAGACGGACTCCGTCAGACTGCTCAAGCATCCGCTGGGCATACCTTCCGTATACGGTCACGGGCGCTTCCTCCTGATTGCGAAATTGTGTTGACGCGCTTGACGTTGTCATATCATCCCACGACGGACCATAATAGTACATCTATAAGCGTCGGCAGTGTTCGTTTTGGCAAAGCTCGCCGGCATTTGGTCAGATATTCCAAGTCGGGAATGTTTTGCCGGTGAGCACACGCAAGCGCTCGACCTCTCCCGCATAGATCTCCTCGAGTCGCGCACGCAGTTGGCCATCGAGTGCTGGCGTGTCAAGCGGCCGAAACAGCGCGCGCTCGACCGAGCGGCGAACGGATCGTCGAGTGCGGCGGGGGATCCATTGCATGGCTGGAGCCAAGGTGTGTGCGACGAAGCGCTCGTAGCCAGAAGAATAAACGCGCCGCTCACTGCTCTTATATAGCTCTTTGTTAAATTGCGATGACGTAAATGAATCGTCAACCGTCAAAAACCTAAATACCTGACGCAGTATTGACCGTCGGCTTGTAAGGAACTCAGCTTGATCGATTACCAATATTCTCTCTTCCGTAAAGTGACATAGGTACTGCTCAAGCTGTGATGCATAAAGGCTATAGCATATCTCGGGCAATAAGAAAGGCTTTGAGAGATCGCTCAGCGCCTCCTGCAATGATCTATGCTCAGCACCGACCGCGACCAAGTGCTGGTAATGAGACACGGTGCGCGCGATTGGATCACGTACAAGATAGATGAACTTTGCCTCTGGTACAAGCTCCTTGATTTTTTCCGGTGCACCTTGACGTATTGGGTAGCTCGCATATGCAGGTGAAGCCTCGCCCCGTACTCCAACCGCTGGGTCGAAAAGCCGTTCATACTCCTCAAGGCAACTGATCCTCCCTATCGGATAGGGTTTCCCGTTCTCGGCGCCCGCAAAGAAGCTTGGCTCTTTGATTGCCGACATCTGAATCTCTGGATGCAGGCTCAAGTAGAAGTTAAGACTTGTGGTGCCAGCCTTTCCTGCCCCTATGATGAAGAAAGTAGGAAGAGTCATAGCCTACAAAACGTAGATACGCCCGTGCTCCGCTAATGCGTGCCGCATTTCATCGATCTTGGCGGCACTAAGATCGGTTGGAAAGCCAAACCGGGGGATAGACTCCATCTGCGCAAGATGACGTTTACGGAGATCCTCGATGCTACCTATCACCTTTGCCGGGTTGCCTACGGCCAAACTTCTGGCAGGGATCTCTCCACGCACAAGCGCGCCAGCGCCAATGATCGCATCGTCTCCTATCACAGCTCCAGGCAACACAGTCGTCCTTGCGCCTATGTAGCATCGCTCACCAATCACCACCGGACGGACCTCCGTATATCCAATAAGACGCTTGATCGCTGCATCGTGTGCGATGATGCGCACATCATTGGCGATGATGGTGTTGGCACCGATCTCTACTGCCCACGCGAAGTCTGGATCTACGATACTGCGTGAGGCTAGACGAATCGGGGAATGGGCGCGTACTCCGAGCTTGCGCATATGCCTAAGTGTCTGTTGTCCTCGCAGACGGGTCAGCATGCGAGTTCGCATGCTGACCGCTTCTATGACCCTTGGATCGGGCGTTGCGCTGGCGGGGGCTTTAGGGAAGGACGTGCTCATAATAAGTAGTAATCTTTTACTGCAGAGCCGCCCTCCACGCGGCATCGCTGCTGATCCCAACGGCCGTCTTTGCTCCCTGTCCTCGAGCCGAGAGAGGCGCGCGGCCCAGCGCGGCCCCCGCCCAAACCCATAACAGCAGCACGGGAAATGGCGCCTGGTAGGGATTGAAGATGGCAATCGTCAAAAAACACACGGTTATAGCTATCAGTCCGAGCTTCCACGGACGCAGAGCGGCCGACCCACGGCTGAGGATAGCCCCCCCGATACCCCATAGCAGCGAACTCAACCATAGCAGTGCACCGACCAAGCCCAACTCGACCGCGTAGGAGAGGTACGTGTCGTGGAGCGGCAGCGGCGTTTCAGGCGTCCCGTAACTGCCTTGTGCAAATCCACTCATTGGATAAGTTGCTGCTTGCCGGAAATATTCTAGACTGTCGCTTCTGTAACTGTCCCACCCAAAGCCAAGGAGCGGCCTAGCCGCGACCATCCGCAGGCCAGCTGAGGTCTGGTTCTGGCGAGCCCACACGGTCATCTCGTTGCTTACCCGGTTCGATGTTTTGCTTGCGAGCGTCGATGAGAGTAGCAGTGCCCCTACGATCACAAACGCGCAAGCGAGAACTCCAGGAATGAGCCAGCGTCGCCCCGTCTGTGTGGCGAGGGCAACGACCATGGTACCCGCCCCAGCACCGATCCACACGCCGCGCTCAAGAGTCAAGAAGCATGCAAAGATACAGACCACAGCGACAGCGACGGCGAGATAGCGCCTCCGCTGCTCGCGCCACTGTACGAACGCCATAACCGCAGCGACTGAGCAGCCAAAGGTCGCAAAGCCCTCAGCAACAGAACTCTGAAAAGGGCCGCCAGCTCGTTCACCTGGCAGTGTAGCGTCGACGTGAAGGATATACCGGGGAAAGACAAGAATGTGCGGGCCTAGGGACTCGAAGATTGCTGTGAAGCCGAGGTACGCGCCAATACCCACAAGCGTTGCAAGTAGCAGGTTGCGCTCGCGTTGGCCTGGGAAGACAGCCGGCGCTACGAGAAACATCAGGAATGGTGCTATCCCAAACTGGTCGATCAGGGATAGGAAGCCAGCTTCACTAGTCAGTGTCCCAACTGTAACTGCCGATGCCAGTACGTACATCACAGCCAGGCACATCAGCAAATGCACATTGCGAATCTGCAGGCGCGGCGAGTGCGCGACACCTGGAGCTCGCAGGAGAAACTGGAGCACCACCATCACAATCAGGAGTCGATCGAGCGGGAAGCCACCCAACCCGATCTGTCCCCAGGCACCGGAAAAGATCGTGAGCGCAATTGCTGCGCACATCGTCAAGGCAGGCGGGAACTCCCACAGCCTGCGCACGGCTAGCACACCTACAAGGATCAACAAGGGCCCGATGATCAGCCAATGACCCCGAAGGCGCCCAGGATCAACGTCATGCGTCAATGCCAGCGCTGCGAGCCCAATGAAGGTCCAAGCGTACCACGGCGGACGCCATACCGCACGCGCCGACATCAAACCGGTTTGGACCTCTGCATCTCGACCTCCGCCGCGGTGAGCGGCCGATTGATTCGACGCCGCTCGCGCCAGACCGCCACCAGGCATCCCGCGACGATTCCGGCAAGAAGTCCGATGAAGCCGAGCGTCTCGACCTTAGAGCGCAGAGCGTTGCTTGCGCTCGTGGCGCCCGCCAAGAGAGACACGAGCCCGCTGCGGGGTGCTTGGCTCGAGACAGCAGCGGTGTACGCGACGCCGATAGCCTTGAGCCTGACCGCTGCGGTGCTCCTTTCGGCTTCGGTAGCAGCGAGTCCGCTCGCAGACGCAGCCCGGCGTGCACCTCGGCTCTGATTGAGATGGTCAACACGTGCAACATTCGCATCGGCACGCTGCAGATCGAGGGATGCTTCGCGATATTCATGCAGCAGCGATGCAGCCTCTGGGTTGGCGCTATTGCTCTTACTCTCGTAAGCGATGAGCGCATTCGTCGTGACGTTTGCAAGCTGGATGGCGCCGGATTCCGTCGGCCCCGTGGCGATCACCCGGAACACCGGGCTGTTGGGGATCGGCTCGGCGGAGAGCCTTGCGACCGCCTTTGTGGGCGCAAGCTTGAGCTTGTGCTGCACCGCGGCGAGCACGGGTTCCGCGCTGATCGCGCGACTGAAGGCGGTGGCCAGCGCAGCAGCGGACTGAACATAGCTATAGAATCCCGGCGAGTTCGGGTTGACTTGGCCCACCTGCAAAGTCGCCGAGGCAGTGTAGGTCCTCTGGCGCGAGAGCCCGTAGCCTGTGCCGATCAGCGCGAGCGCCACGGCGAGCACGCAGATAATCAGCTTGTTGCGGCTGATCGCGACTAGAACGAAGCTGTTGGGTGGGTCGAAGACACCCTGGATCAGTTGGTCTGTCTCGTCGGGTGTTGTTGGCGGCGAATCGGTAATCTTGGTGGGAGCGAGCATGGGTTCTGGGTCCTCTTCGTTGGACCGCCACGGGTGCGGCGGACCCTTGCCTTCATTGTTATCGAGGGATCACGGTATCTAAACGGGCACCTTTGCGTCGAACTTTCATCCGAGATGCGATAGATCATCGCAAGGGCGCATCCCCCTTGTACGTTAGTGGAGCACTCATGGCCATGCCAGACCACCCCGGCTCGCAGAGCGAACCCCGATCCCCGCCAAGCGCGCTAGCTACCGC
>Ga0209483_1001803_pt1 | contig 15758 bp, 14 predicted proteins | sample NGEPerA_FD_184508 | JGI IMG/M metagenome (GOLD analysis project Ga0209483, IMG submission 184508) | Arctic peat soil microbial communities from the Barrow Environmental Observatory site, Barrow, Alaska, USA - NGEE PermafrostL2-A... | ecosystem: Environmental > Terrestrial > Soil > Wetlands >... | reverse complement strand
CACCGAAGATCAGCGCGGCGAGCATGGCCCGGGCGGAGACGCCCATGATGTTGGTGGTGACCGAGGACTGAGTTTGTATTGGCACGGCTATCGCTACGTCATTGGGCAGACAACTATCGTGGTGACTTCAAGAGACATGTCGTCGTCAGTGCTCAGCGTGGAGGGCGAGTGGGCATCGCCACCGTTCCACTTGGCACTCGTGGACCCGAACAAGTCAAACTTGTGGCCGGATGCAATGGATATTTCTGCTTGGACTCTCGAGTCTCCTCAAGAAGTCCGTGATGTCGAAATGAGGCTCGGCGTACTTGGCGTAGACGATCTCTACATGTCCAGGTTTCGTAATGAGCCGTAAAGCTAATTGGTGAATCGCGACGGACTTGGACTTCTAGAAGTGAATCTCTCCAAAGGTCGACTCTGCTCGTCCCTTGCATGCCATGCCCTTCCGCAGGGTTCTGTACCGTTCAGTGAGGTTCAACAAGTTCTATATTGCAAGGCTTTTGGTAGATGCGCGTTCACCCGGAACCGCAGCAGTTCAGAATATTTGCTGACGGAAACGCTGACGGAGATGACCACCAACCGTGCAGCCAACCCCAATTTAGAATAGTCGCGGTCTCTCCGTAGAAAAGGTGAGGCTTTGTCTAAGTTGATCAATGCCAGTCTGATCAGTCACATCAAGCACGGGCCAGAGCAGAGGCAATCCTCTACTCATAAGTGACAGAATTGGAAAATTCGCATTCGTATTTCCGCTTGCGGTTCGACTGGTAAAAACACAGACCAATTGCTTATTTTTGACAATATAAATCGCGACGGGTTCCGCGTTGAACGGTACTCTTCCAAACCTTCAAATCTTCATACAGTTGCCCAGTCGGCGCGACCGTTGGGATGCATGAGCCCGCAACGTTTGACTACTTTGGTGCGCCGGCCGGGACTTGAACCCGGAACCTGTTGATTAAGAGATCTAGGTGGCGTGTTTTGAAGCTTCATAAAGAACATGAAACCCCTTTGTTTTCAGGGAAGTTGGTGGTTCAAACGTCTATATCGTCAAATGGTGTTTGGGAAAAATGAGGGATGTAATGAGGGATGTTTTACTTACGAGCACATTCGGTGAAGACTATTCGGGGTGATCAAACGCTCGTCGCCTTTGTTTCCGCCGGCCTGTTAATTGAGAGAAAGCCTCGGATGGTTGTGGTGTGTCGGAGGGTTGGGCGGGTCGTTCGTTTTCCAGGAATCGTGTTGTCTCTTGTCGGTTTGGTTTCGTGGTGTTGGAGAAATATTAGGGTGCGTCCAGCAGCTCGGACTTCAGATTGTTGACCTCTTGCATGCAATGCCATTCCGGTTGGTTCAGGTGTGTTCGCTGGAGTTCAGGAAGTCCCATATTTCAAGGCTTTTGGTTCATGCGCGTTCACTGCGGACCACAGCAATTCAAAATATTTGCTGACGGAAACGCTGACATTTTGCCTCGGTCAGTTGATCGCGTCGACCACTGACTAGCACGCATTGCACGGTCGCCGGTCGGAAGGAACGTAGTCGGTGTCGACTCGACTCCTTGGTTCGATTTCTTGGCCCTCTTTACACTGTTGGCTGTGGTGGTACACGGTCGGATCTTCAAAGTTCGCCGTGTAGTAGTACTTTGCCATCCTCGCTTCCTTTCGCCAAAGCCAAATCAAATTGTACTGTGACCATTGGCACGAACTCAGAAACTGCGGCTTCAACGCGTCTTGAGCGATGTTCGTCCGAGCATCTGATATCCAATATCAAATGAGAGACTGTTGGGGGCAAGCCCCTTCGGCCTTGTAAGCCGAGAAACTCAACATATAGAGTTCAACACCAATGGGACGTTTCGCAAACAATCCTGACTACATGCTTGCGTGGCCTCCGGCCATCTTTCGCGCAGAACTCGAGGCGCTCATTGATAGGGCGGCGAGAATCGGCGAGCGCGAGTGGCTTGGCGAGGTCGAGACCCTCTTGCGACAAGCATTCGTGACAGATTCTCCGCTTCAAGACTTTAATGCGGAGGTTGCAAGAGGATCTTCCGCGTGGGACTTCAATGAGCCCTTCTAGCGCTTCCGAGAACTGGCTAAGTCAATTGCTACTCGACGTCGATAGTCTGCTGCAGCCACGTCCGCCACGACCCTATTACTCACAAAGGAATGATGTCGCAGAGCCGAACGCTCAAAGAGCCGTCGAATCAACTGCACAACGTCTCTTTGCGACGATTGATGAGCTCGTAAGACAGAACTTCTTCGCGAGGGCCGTTGGCTACGACTGTATAGACAATAGGGAAGAGCCCACTTCAACATTCCAAAGTGAACTTGGCAAGCGGATTAGGAAGCCTGAACTTTGGGACGGAGACTTTGCCTTATGGAGCGAGAACGATCTCTGTGACTTTGCCGAAGTGATGTATGACCTCGTTGCCCGTCCAACGCGGGAGTGGTACCACGACTACTCAGCATGCGGTTGGCACCCTATCTCGTACTCCATCTCGTCTGGTCAGGGAATTTTCTTGTGGCGGGCGAACAGCGTTCTGGACTCGTCAGGACTGGGTCTGCGCCTCGCTGAACATGGTGAAGATCGCGGGAGAATCGTGCGAACTCAACCGGCCAACCTGGAGAGCCTCGTCGATGAGTCTCTGACAAATCATTCTTCTGTAGGCGACGAAGTCGGCCATGCGGTTGCTCTTTTCCGGAAGCGAGACTCCGCCCGACCAGAAAAGCGATCCGCAGTCGTCGGCCTTGCAGGCATACTTGAAAGCCGTAGATCGCTGATTCAATCTACGCAGTTGAGCACTGCTGAAGATGCACTCTTTCAGATTGCAAATCGGTTCGACATCCGACACAGAAAAGCGAACCAGTTGGCCGAATACGATGATTCATTTCTCGACTGGATCTTCTACTGGTATCTCGCAACAATTAATTTGACCGAGCACCTCTTAGGGCGAAGCAATTGATTCGAATGGCAACCGACTCCCGAGCGGATAACTGTCGAAGCTCGATGGACTCGAAGTTCTTTGTTTTACTATTGGGCCGCCCGGGTCTCGATCCCGGCACCTTGGGATTAAAAGAACTATGGAGTTTGTTGTTTGCGTCTTTGCGGTCTGTCTAGTCCAGCAACTGCACGAAAATGTGTCTGGCTAAGTCGTTTCTGTCTCACTGATCTTTGTGGTGTGTGAGTTTTTTTGTGCGATTCATGGCGTCCCTCCTCCGAAAGAAAATCACAGAGGGGGGTTCAACTCAGAAGGCCGACCTCAACAATCGGATTAGCGAATCCAGGCAGGCGGTGCTGAATTCAAGGCTGTGACCTCTCGCATGTCGTACCGACTTGACACAACCGTGGGAGGTTCTCTGCGAGTTAAACGGCGCCAGCACGTGACAGACGATCCAAAACGCACTCGTGACTATTGTTGCCTGCGTGCGACGAGTCAGGGCGAAAACGGGGTCGCCACGTTGGGTGCACTTCCTGAGGCCCGGGCATACGGACCTGACCGTTTGCAGGCGTGAGACAGATGGCGTTCCCGTAGACGGACTCGTGACGTGTCCACGCTGTCTACTTGGCGCGCGCTCAGCCTCTTTGCATCGCTACTCGAGGTAGCGAGATGGGGGAACCTGTGGTTTTGAGTAGCCAGCAACGTCAAGAGCATTACGTCTTCGCGCCTCGCGACGAAGAGTTCGACTGCGACCGATACCTCTACCACTACACGAGGTGGGAGACACTGCTGGAAATTGCCTTCAGCAAGTGCATGCGGATGAGCAGTTTGGCCAAGATGAATGACCCCAGGGAGTCAAAGGATTGGCTCCTAGGGACTTCTCAGCACGGCCAGATCGACCTGGTGGGAATCGACTTCGCCGATCTCGTTCGCGAAGTGGCGTCGTTCAAGCGAAAGGTGAAGGTGCTATCTCTCAGCCAGGACATCGATCGAGAGGCGTGGCACGACCGTTACCTCGGCGCCGGCTTTGCACGTCCGACTATGTGGGCTCACTATGGCGGAAACCACACAGGCGGCTGCATCGTGTTCGACAAGCATCGTCTTATCGAGAGATTTGAGTCCAATCAAGACTTTGGGTCTCCAACAACGATGATCCATGACGCTGTCGAATACTCGGCCGACAGCTTCGGAGGAGACCTGAGCCTCAGAGGAATCGATGTCAGCACCATTACGGCGCACGGGGTGGAGAGAGCTGTGAGAGCCCACTTCGCCAGGTTTTCCAAGATCTGGTTTCAAAAGCACAGTGATTGGAGTTCAGAAGCTGAGTATCGTTTCATCTTCCCGGATTTCTTGGATCGCGAGTGGCGCGACGTTGATGTCTCTGGATGTGTCGTTGGACTTGTCCTGGGTATGGATTTCAGCGAGTCACATTTGAGCGTCGCGGAGAGCTTCGACGATGTATTTGGTCTGGGTGGCTGTGTGGCAGGGAGCGTATGGACCGGGCCCCGATGGAACAGAAGGAGTCTCGAGCAAGTCGACGGAGAGTGGCGCTATGGACAGGATCCGCGCGGCATGATTCACACTTCGATTTCCATTGTGGTGGATCCGCTGGCAGCATCTGAGTAGCGGATACTCAGACGAGCTCTCACCTCCGTGTTATCTCATCTACGAAAGAGTTTCAATCTGTGTCGCCACCTTGAAAGGGTGGATTGTGACGTATACGTCACAATCGGACCTACCTCATCAGATGATATTTAGCTAAAACGAATTGTCGACGACGTGGAAGGCAGGCACTCTACGGGCATAAAGGGTACGAATTTGCGACTCTTGTCGCAACTAGGACAGATTGGCTCTTCGAATTCTCTCGCAATAGCAGACTGGCTACGGATCGTAGTAAGTGATGAACGGAGGACCGCAAATGTCAAGTGACTCGGGAAGTGAATCTTATGAATTTGAGGATCGCTTCTCGCAGGTGTTGAACGAAGCGGTTTCCGCCATCGGGCGTTCGAATATGGCGCTGCAAGAAACCCTTCTACCAAATGTGCACCGTCACTCGATGCCCGAGATTCCAGTTTGGCGTCTACACCTGGGCGCGACCTCAACCTTTCTTGGGATTATTCAGTGCTTAAGGACTCGACCTTCTTCGCTGGGCGCTTTTTCACTACTTCGGGGAATGATCGAAGCCTGGGCGCACCTCTTCTTCATTGCAGACGAGTCTGAACCGGATTCCCCAGCTCTTCGTGCAATCCGCTTTGAAGCGGGAGTTCTAAGTGAATGGGCGAGCGTGTCGAAAAGGATGAACTCCGAAGTCGACTACGTCCAGCTCATGGCGCGAAATCATGACGGCATCAAGAAACTGTGGACTGCTAACGCCGGGAAAGACGAGCCGCGGCGGCGAACCTACAAAGATGTGAATCGAACGCTCGAGAAGATGGCGAAAACGCCTGAGCTTGAAAGCTTGGGGATCATCCACGCTTCGAGCTCTGTCGCGGTACATATGTCGGCGTCCGACTTCTTGCTCGAGTCGAATGATCTTGGTGTCAAGGTGGTATGGGCAAGTGATGCGCGACGTTGCGCGTGGCTTCAACTGGCCATTGTGAGTTTCGACTACCTGACGATTAGCGCGCTGTCATCCGTACCTAATAATGACAATGAAGCAATCGTTCAGGAACTTCACTCACGTTGGCAAGCGATTTACAATAATTCACTCTTGGTAAGTGCTGTCGCAACTGAAGGTGCGTCGGAGATGCACCTATAGGCGCTACCACTGGACGACGATAACTTCCTTAGCGTTTGGTGACGGGAATGTCTAGTCCTCTCAGATGATGAGGTCTTCGATAGTTTCAATGTCCCTGACTCAGAATGAAAACAGTGCAATACCGCTGAGCTCCTCAAAAGACGGCAGACCACCCGCGTAACCTCCTGACATTGCAAGTTCAATTTCGATTGGAAGACTTGGCTTGAGTCCACGCAAAATATGTTCGATGTAGGAAACGCCAAAATGTCCGGTATCTAGAGGGAAGGCTCTAAACACCGTGTCGCTCCGTGACGGCGAGAGCGTCGATGAAACAGCGGAGAATTGACCTTTGCGTATGATAGACGCAATTTTGAATATTTTCTTGGCGACCTCGCGCGATCCGATTTGTGGAGTCATGAGGAATTCCTTCAACTCAACGGACATGTTTTGAAAATTTGAATCAATTGCGACAACATCGAACATTCCGGGGACGACCAAATCTTCTACGGGCTCAGCCATCGCGAACGCTGTCGTCGCGTCCGAATTAAGTGCGGATAAGTACCTCGCGCAAATTGCCGGAAGTACCGAGACGCTGGCTCGGTCGCACCGATCGCAATCCTTTTCTAAATGAAGTCGACCGCATGGCATTCCGCCTCGGTACTTCGCGTCGCCACAAAAGAGTACGTAAACAGCGGGTACCTCGAGATGATTTGAAAGTGCGAGGAGCTTGTTCACCTGTGGTTCGTCACCACTTTGGTATCCGAAGTCGATTTTCCAGTTGTCTCTGACGTGATGAAGTTTCTTAGCCTGAACAAGCATTCCAAAGCATTCGCCCGATTTATCGACGAACCACCAAAGCCAATCTGCTCCGGTTGTCCCTTCTTGGCGGCGATTGAATTGTGCGTATCGTACCTCCGGCGATGCCGCCATCAAGTACGTGATGGTCAATTCTTCTTCGGAAGCTTCATCTCCGCTAAGCGAACGTTGGCACCAGTGTTGATCCACCTTCACTCGAGCGCTCGTCAACACTTTCTGAAGTTCAATTGCCTGACTCTCGTTCGGCATTTCGGTCATTGACGACAGGAATCTTCACTCGTCAACTGATTCAGTTGACGACTTTCGCGATTTCCATAGATGATGAGGAGAGCGGTCGTCCAGACCGCTAGATCATTGATCATTCTGGAGCCAGGAGTTCTCGAAGAGTTCCACCATCATTCTCACTTTTGCGCGCAGTTCGTCAAATGTCACGATTTCAATTTCGCGCTGGTTATTGCGCCACTGCTCAAAACACCGCTTTTGTTCATGGTTTCTGAGCGAAATCGAAGTGTCTCCTACTATTAACAGTCCTCTCGCTGCTAGAGCACGGCTGGACTGCATATCTTCAGTCGCAAGGTTGTCAAAATTTTCTGAAAGGCTTGCTCGATCGTAAAGTAGTTGCGCCATTCCGCCAGAAACTTCGTCAGAGACGCCGTAGACGTTGTTCCGATATCTGCTCCCTAAAAGGGGCGTTAATGGCGTCTTGATCTCGACGAGGACCACATTTCCCGTCACATTATTCTCATAAAGAAAATCGGCAGTGTTGCCACCAAGATTGGAAAAATGCTTGCCGCCCACGTACACCTGACTCTGGAGCAACATCACAGGAATTGTGAAGACCTGTGCGATTGCCCATCCGTTGCGTGAAAGTGAATCCTGCCAGATTCTTTCTTCTCCGATGGTCGCGTTCTCGTCAAGTTCGCGCAGGAATCGCTGTAGTCGAGCCAGGCCGAGGATTGCATCGAACTGTTGGAGCTCTTCGACCGTTACGCCATCAAGTCGAGCCGCGAGGACCGCACTTTCACGACTAATCATCCAACGAATCAGTCCACTCAGCAACGCGGAGGACAACTCCTCATCGCCGAACGCAGTCTGGAGTGCTTCTTCATCCTCTAGAAGGGAACGAATCGCCTGGCTCTTTGGTGCCGGAATGAACTCACTGGAGCCAAAGGGTATTCCGCGGTCCTCTACGAAGCGATAGTAGTTACTCAGGCCACTGAAGAATTTAAGCAACTCGGCAGCCTTAAGTTCTATCTTCACCCACTCTTCTGCTCGAAGTTGCGAGAGGGACAAGTCGCTATGGTCGGTCCAGACACTGTTACGCGATCGCCGCTGGTAGACAAATGTTCCATCGATGGACGCACTGTTATCATTTGGATTGTCAATGAGGACAGGCTTGAAGATGAGTCGCGTCGTGGAAGTTTCTCGTAACACAATCGGTGTGACATCCGCTGTCCTCGAAGAGGTGGACGTCACTCGAATACCTGAGTGAGCCTCGTCAGGCATAAATGTTCGAGACTTTGAGGCGATATCTGCGATTCGAATTGCGAATTGCGCGCCGGCGCATCATGACTACGTTTCCGCGAATATTGTCAAGAAGCGCCTCTGCTTGCATTTGCACAACGTATACCAAAGGTGTCACTCCAACTTGGCGATTCGTTTTCGGTTGCTGTGACAAGAGATTTCCTTTGAACCAAAGTCGTGACGACTTGTGTCCGCGAAGGAGCGCCGAATCTAGTACGTGGTGTCAGAGTATTTATGTCTATACCCCGCCCAGATCCGTGAGTTGGAGTTTTCCGATGACGTTGCTTACATGCTTTCGCATCAGATCAGAGATTGGTGGTCGATCGATCGGAGGCTTTGACGATGTTGTCAATCTGGACGAGTACTCCGTCAAACAGTCCAAATCGATTCCGGAGAATGGATTCGAGGCCAAGGTCTACGTAATTGACGAATCACCACATTCAGTCCCGCGGGGAACATTTCTCCAATCCGGTTTCGACAAACTCAATATTGGTCTTTCAACATCGCCTTCGGCTTTGTTAGTGGTCAAGATTCCAGAATTTGTACGAGGAAAAGTGAAGCGCGATTCACATAGTCCAGAATGGGGTGACGCTGGCTACTTCAACCTCAGCGACAACAGACAGTTTCACCGATACCTACACGGGGCCGTAGACCAAATGTGAATTTGCCCCGGTTGAGTTGACATACAGCTTCAATTGAGTGCAACTCTCCGACCTCTTGCATGCCATCGGCTCGAGACCCGTTCAAGAGGGTTCACATGGGTCCAAACAGGCTTCGTTTGCTGGGCTTTCAATTCGCCTCCGTTCATCAAAATGCGCCTCAATTCAATTCAACTGCTGAAGTTACTGCTGAAGTAAACCCCTTGCGCGCCGTGCAAGGGGTCAACGTAAAACAGTCGTTCGATCGGAAATGCTGCTGAAGTACTGCTGAAGTACTGCCATATTCTTGATGCGAAGACCGGCTGGACATTGACTTTTAATGTGATGCACATTCCGCCCCCGCCGTATCGGGGGCGTACGTGTGATAGAGAACAACTTCGCCCATGACAATTACCGCTTATCCGCCTTTAGGCGGCTTTACGGTTCCCGGTACTAAGGAGCAACAACCCGACGACGGTCGCACAAGCGATGCCTGCACCCTTGAGAGCTCGCTTTTGCTCAAACACGCTCTGGGCACCGGCCGCTTCTATGAGGTCGACTACAAGCGTCAACTCCTCCCCGTAGGGCGCAGGCATCAGCGCGGAGGCCACTTGCCGCGCCACCTCTACATCAGGCCGGTCCAGTATGCCAGCTGCCCTCACAGCGTTTGCTTTGACTTTCGGCCGAAGGCTTGCCAAGAGTTGATCACGACTCTTGGCATTTCGCCATCCACACGTCGAGGGACAGATGACTGGATACTTCTGCCATTCTTCACGGGTGTAAAGGAATGAAAGACCCTCGAAAGGGCGGCCAAGCGAATCCGGAACGACTTCAGAACCACAAGCAATGTGTTGCTCGTTCCACCAACTTTGCACCTGGCCAATCAACGGATCAAGGTTCAATGTTCTGTCCATCTGCGGACCCCCATTACTACTTATTATTGTCCGAATCCTACTTCTTTCAGGGCTCCACGTCAGTCTGTTTTGCCAGTAGTTCGATTCCGGTCCTTGTTTGAATGTCCCATAAGTGTGAAGTCAATCGGACCACTGAGTGCGAGAGACCGATTCTTCGAAGAAAGTATTTCAGTTGTCGTCAATGTATGGATTCAGCTTGCGTTCAAGCACATCACCAGATAGTGGCTTTGATTTTAACTCATCACGCATCGCCCTTGCGAGAGCGTTCGAACTCTCGATGATCTTCTCGTGGAGCCCCGCAAATTTTTCGCGCCGGTTTCTTTGCTCCGCGCCGAATGTCGGTCGATCTTCGATGAGAACATCTCTAGCCCGACTTGCACAATCGGACCATTCGGACCAGTAGTAGTACCACGCGTTGACTTGCTGCTGGTGGCCGATGAAGAGAGTGTTGATCTTTGAAGTAGCGACGAGCGCTATCAATGCTTCCAATGTTTCGTCAATGGACGTGCTTTCTGGTGGGACTTCCCCGACGAACTTGATCGGACGTGTGTGATAAGCGACGAAGTCGAGCTCGCGTAACACGTATGAGAAAATCTGGCGGTAGACGTCGAACCTCCGATTTTGTTGAAGTTTGTGACGCTCAATGCTGGCCAATCCCATCCATGTGCCAAAGGACCCGACAAGGGCGCCGGCCATCGCAACGAAGACCGTCAAAGGTAGGTTGTCTCCGACCCCGCTGGAGAGGATGCCCTGGATTTCTGCCATTGCGCGACATGGTAGTTGGCCGCCGTGACTCGAACGGCCGAACGCAATCATTCGTGTCCATAAGACGTAAAGAACAGTTCTGTATCGGCCGACCAATCCGTTGACTTTCATTCTTGGAACGAGAGGATGATTCATGGAAAAGTAACGTGAGGGTTATCACAGAAGAAATAGGTTCAGTTGGCGGTCGGGTTGGATTCGTGTCCGACGTCGGTGTGTAAGCGAGGGGGCGTTGCCAACGCATGTCGAATTCACCTGAAGAACGACTTCCCGGAGGCAGACTTACCGTTGTCGTGCGCGTGGGGGACACCGTCCGTCGACAGCCAAAACCCTGGAGCAACGAGGTGCAAAGGCTCTTCGCCCACGTCCGAAGTCGAGGTTTTTTGCAAGCTCCTGAGCCGCTCGGGTTCGACGAACAGGGTCGTGAAGTCTTGCGTTACATCGAGGGAGAGACTTCGGCGACCGTGACCCCCTGGCCGGGCTCACTCTGGAGTGACGAGTTGTTGGCTGAAGTTGGAAAGACGGTTGCTGCTTACCACCGCGCAGTCGCTGACTTCGTTCCCTCCGACGTCGTGCACTGGCAGTATCGACCGCGTGCGCTCTTGCCAGGAGAAATTATTTGCCACCACGACTTCGCCCCGTACAACGCTGTTTTCAAGGATGGCCGGCTTCTCGGCATGGTCGATTGGGAGGGGGCAGGTCCGGGAACCGTCCAAGAGGAGATCGCTTTTCTGGCCTGGCAGTGGGTAACCCTCAGTCCACCAGAGCGCGAGGTCAACGACGGGAGCGATCCCGAGGTTGATCAGATTGTGCGACTGCGCCTCCTCCTCGATAGTTACGGCTACGAGGACCGCGTCGGCCTGGTCGACGCAATAATCGAGCGCGTGGAGATTTCTCGATCGGGCATCGAAGAGCGGGCCGCCGCGGGTGGCCTTCCGTACATTGAACTTCGCAACGAGGGCCACACACGAGACATGGAGTCGCTGATTCGACACCTAGAACAGAGCCGCCGAAAGCTCCAAGCGGCGATCGAGTAGTTGTCTCAGGGTATCTGTCAGCACAGCGGGGACTCGGTGGGCCGCCCGGGTCTCGATCCAGGCACCTTGGGGTTAACAGGCCGATGTCGTTGCTCGTCTCCATGGCGGCCGGATTATGACCGTGGAGGCAAAGGCCAGCAATACCTCCACCATTAGCGTGAAGCGTCATACCAACGATGCTGCTGCGAAGGCCCGTTATTGGTCAGCGGAATTCGGACCTTCGGACATTGTCCGGATAGCGATCCTCTCAGTCGATTTCAACCACCTCAAACTAACTTCAGCCATGACATCGATAACTTGAGGATCTTTTCGTCTCACAATTTGAACTCAATAATGGAATTCGCCGAAAGCACCAAACAATAGTTAGTACGAGAGGCAGAAGTGTCTTCGTCGGAGTACTCGGTTTAGGATGCTCAACGGCGAGGGGAATTGCCGCGGAGGGGGAGTTGTGAGGATTGATTGGCGTAATCAATGAGCACGGGCCCAACATTTCCGCGAGGTTCAGAGTGGCGTAGGTGGGATCTTCAAATACATACGCCCGACTCGGTGCTGAACAATGAGTTCGGCACGGACTTTGACAACTATGCAAAAATTCTATTCGAGCGTGCGATTGCCGATGGCATTGCAGTAATAGGAATCACAGATTACTTTACGATAGAAGGCTACAAAAAGCTCCGGGATCTCGTAGATGATGTGGAGCGATTAGACACTCTTCTGGGTACGGATTTGGCCAATCAGGCTCGGTTAATACTTCTACTTCCAAATATTGAATTTCGGACGAGCGATGTGATTCGGGGCCATGACGGAGATGCGAAAGTTAACTTCCACATCATATTTTCTGACGAAGTTGATCCCCGAGATATAGAGGAGAATTTTCTCCACGATCTCAATTTTCTGGTAGAGGCCAGTCCTGGCCATTGGGATCAAAAAGCAAAATTAAAGACTTCCAATCTCGAGGATCTCGGACGTACTCTGAAACGCGATCATGAGCCATTTCGTAAAATGTCCGATTTATTTGTGGGAATGATGAATGTTGCGGTCGATCATAAAGAAATTACCGAGTGCCTAAAAGAGAAGGATCGCATCTTTCGCGACAAATACTTGATCGTCGTACCCATAGATGAAGACCTCTCTGAAGTGTCATGGGATGGACAGGGCCACCAAATGCGCAAGGTCTTAATCCAAAAGGCTCACATGATTTTTTCCTCGAACAAGAGCACCCGAGATTTTGGTCTGGGCTTAAAGCATTCTTCGGTGAGAGACTTCCTGACGGAATTCAAGACTTTGAAACCCTGTGTTCACGGATCAGATGCCCATACATTCGACAAACTTTTTGTCCCAGATGGGGAGAACTATCTCTGGATTAAGGCCGATCCAACATTTCAGGGGCTTCGCCAGTTGCTCCATGAGCCGGGCGACCGTGTATTTCTTGGCGATCGCCCAAGATCGTTACGAATGCTTGCGAACAATCCAACTAATTACGTCTCCGATGTGTCCTTTGTTCCAGTTGGCAAGTCATCGGAAAAGCAGAAGTGGTTTTCTGGAGAGGTTCAGCTGAATCATGGTCTTGTTGCCGTGATCGGCAACAAGGGAAGTGGTAAGAGCGCATTGGCCGATATTCTCGGACTGTTAGGGAATTCTCATGTACAAAGTAGTTTTTCATTTCTAAGGTCAGATCGTTTCCTCTCGCCTCGAACTTCACTCGGCGAAAAATTCGAGGCAAGAATCTCATGGCAGTCCGGAGATCAACGCTCTGTGAAATTGAACCACAAGGTTGACGAGTCACTCCCAGAACGAGTCAAGTACATTCCGCAAAGTTATCTTGAAAGAATTTGCGCCGAATTAAATTCGGGTGGTGTCACGGAATTTGATCGAGAACTCGAAGATGTAATTTTCTCCCATGTTGATACCGTCGACCGTCTAGAGCGGAAATCTTTAAAGGACCTGATCGAATATAAAACCTCAGAGAAAAACGCGAGCGCCACTGGCATAACTCGGTCTATTTCCGAGATTAACCGAATCATTGAGGCACTTGAAATTAAGTTAGCCGACGAGAATCGCACTCGAATCGAAGGATTACTTGAACAACGAAGGAATGAACTTCGTGCTCATGATGAGTCCGCACCTGAGGAAGTAGCTAAGCCAACTGAAGATGGCGTCGAAGATTCTGCCACGACTTTGATTAAATCTGAACTTGACGCAATCGTCAGGGAGATCAATTCACTTGATGATCTATCAGCCGCAGCCGAAGCAAGTCTTCTCAATTTGAATCTTCGGATTGCGGCGTGTGATCGGTTAATTGAGCGAATTGCAAATTTGAAGAGATCCGTAGAACAGTTCTATGAAGACAGCGTTGAAGATGAGCGCGTTATTGAAGTTGACGTTAGAACACTCGTTGCGCTTCGCGTTGACGAGCGCTCCATCCGGAAGTCTGGAGAAACCGCGCGACTCGAAGCTGCGCCGATTCGAACATCTCTTGACGCAGATCGAGACGACTCAATTGTCTCGTTGAAGAAAATTGCCTCACAAAAGGCTCTGGATACGCGACTTCGACTTGACGAACCCAATCGCAAGCACCAGGAGTATCTTCAAAGCTTGAGTTTGTGGACTAGGAAGCGATCCGAAATCGTGGGATCCACGGACGAACCGGAATCGCTAAAAGGAATCGAGTGGGAGCTAGCCGGCCTTGATGACTTGCCAGCGCGAATTGTTCAATTGAAGGACGACCGAGAACAAAGAACTCTCGAGATTTTTACCATCAAGAAAGAACTTCTCGAGGATTACAAGACCCTTTACGCACCAGTTCAAGACTTCGTGACGAAGCATCCGGTCTCCCAGAAGCTGAATGCCCTCGAATTTTCCGCATCGATTGCTGTGACGGATCTGGCCGACAAGATTTTGGACATGATTCACAAGGGCAAGCGAGGGTCCTTTCAAGGCGAAGTTGAGGGACGGGCAAGGATCAATGAGTTGATCGCCAGGAGTGATTTCAGCTCTACGTCTGGCCTCAGAGAGTTCCTGTCTGAGATGGAAACTCATATGACTCATGACATGAGTGATGCTTCGATGAAGCAGACGAACGTTCGCGATCAACTGGCGAAAGGTGTGACGCCAAGCGGATTCCTCGACTATCTGTTCGGACTGACATATCTCCAGCCGCGTTTCTCGCTGCTGTGGCTTGAGAAAACATTGGACCAATTGTCTCCTGGCGAGCGGGGAAGTTTGTTACTTGTCTTCTACCTCTTAATTGATAAGAGGATCACTCCCCTCATAATCGATCAGCCGGAAGAAAACCTTGACAACGAAACTGTCACTTCGCTACTGGTGCCTGCCATAAAATATGCGAAAGAGCGTCGTCAGATTTTCATCGTTACCCACAATCCGAATCTGGCTGTCGTATGCGACGCAGAACAAATCATTTATTCCACAATTGATAAGTCCAATGGGAATACCGTCAGTTATGAATCGGGCAGCATCGAATCCACTGGAATCACCCGCCACATTGTCGACGTGCTCGAAGGAACAAAACCGGCATTCGACCTCCGAGACGCTAGGTACGACGTTTTAGAGGCGTAGAAGCCCTGATAGAAGATCCCGTATGAATCGTGTCTCGCTGGCGCGAACATCTCATTCCACGTGAGCCTTCGTCTTCCTTCATTTTGGTACCTTGTAGCCGTTAGCGACGAATTCTCTCCGGGTCTATATCGGAGTTTCTGAAGATACCAACTCTTCATCTGACAGAGCTTCTCCGATGGACAATTCGAGGTCTCCGTCCGGGTATTGAACGATCAAACGGAGATCTCCGCCCGTCGCTTGAATAAAGCGTCTTACTGTCGATAGAAGTAGGTCGGACCTTCGTTCCAATCTAGAAATTTCACTCTGATCCATCCCCATTACTTCAGCCAAAGTTGCCTGCGCCAACGATCGAGCCTTCCTCACTTGCGCGAGGCTCACCTGATGCTTCTCAATTTCCTGCAGTGCACTGTCGTAGGCGGCGCGACCTGCAGGATCTCCGATGATCCTTTCTTTTAGCGCGCGGCCGGCAACAGTTCCGGTCTCGTACTCACCAGCAGTCGGTTCATCCTCGTCTACCAATCTCATGTCGACTGGAACTTTCTTCTTCACTTTCGTCATTTCGTCCTCCATCTTTAAGTACTACTTGAGTATTCGCCAACTCTCTTTCAACGCCCATAACTTGAGACGGCTCTCGGCTTCACCGATACTCCTCGGATACCAGGCATTTTCCGTTTCCGTCTTGTCTCCACCAAGCAACAGAACTGCTGCAACCAAGTTTGAACTCATCTCAACGAATCCGTAGATAACCCGAAGCACAGGCGGTCCCACGGCGTAGGGCGTCACATCAGTCGCCGGAGTTCGGCGCAGCGTGCGAAGCCCGAGTTGAGACGA
>Ga0209483_1001801_pt1 | contig 15781 bp, 11 predicted proteins | sample NGEPerA_FD_184508 | JGI IMG/M metagenome (GOLD analysis project Ga0209483, IMG submission 184508) | Arctic peat soil microbial communities from the Barrow Environmental Observatory site, Barrow, Alaska, USA - NGEE PermafrostL2-A... | ecosystem: Environmental > Terrestrial > Soil > Wetlands >... | reverse complement strand
CCTTTGGCGTCCTGGTCCAGCGCCACCAAGGTGTCGGCCACATTCTGGAAGGCGGCGAGAACGGTGCCGCGATACTGCTGGGCTGCCGCGTCATAGGCGGCGCGGGCCGCCTTTTCCTGATGATAAAGCGCGCCGCCATTGAAAATGGGCGCGGTGAGCGCCGCGCCAATCGTCCAGAATTCCGACCCGGGGCTGAACAATTGATTGAGGGCGACAGCGGTCGCGCCCACATTGGCGCTGAGTTCGATGTTGGGCAGACGGTTGGCGATGGCGACACCGATCCCAGCGCTGGCGGCGTGAAGATTGGCCTCGGCCTGCAAGACGTCGGGACGTTGGGCGACCAGAGTGGATGGCAGGCTCAAAGGGAGATCGTCAGGCAGCTTGAGGTCGCTAAGCTGCAATGTCTGCTGGCTTGCCTGGCTGGGATATTGACCGGCCAGAACCGCAAGCTGGTCGTGAAGTTGTGCCTCCTGCTTCATCAATGGCGGCAAGGTGGCTTCCGCCGCGGCGAGTTGGGATTTCTCCGCCGCCAGATCCACGCCGCTGGCATAACCCTTGTTGTGTTGGTATTCGAGAATCTCGACCGACTTGGTTTGGCTTTCGATCAGGCGCTTCGTGGCTTCGATCTGGGCCATGGTGGAGGCGTCTTGGACCACAGTGGCGACCAGATTGTTCACCAGGGTGGTATAAACGGCGACCATCTGATAGCGCGCCGCGTCGGTCTGGGCGTCGGCGGATTCCACCGTCCTGCGGGTAAGCCCGAACACATCCGGCGTGTAGCTGACGCTGAGCTGGGGCGTGAACAGATTATATTCCAGCTCGTTCGACGTGAGCGTGGGCGCCAGCACATTCGATTGCGCCTGGCGCGACGCCGCGAAGCCCGCCGCGACGCTGGGGAAGAACGCCCCGCGCGCGGCCAACGCCTGCTCATGCGTCTGCCTAAGCGATGCTTCCGCCGATTTCAGGCCCGGATTGTTCTTCAAACCCTGCTCGATCAGATCGTTCAGCGGCTTGGAATGGAACAAGGTCCACCAGTCGCCCGGAACATCGCTGCCGGCGAGAAAGCGCTGGGCATCACCGCCCACCACGCCCGGGGTCGCCTCAGTGGTCTGGAGCGGGCTTGCGGTATAGCTGTTCACGGGCGGGGGCGCCGGTTTCTGGAAATCAGGTCCGACCGCGCAAGCCGAAAGAAGCAGCAGGGCCGGGGCGCCGATAAGGATCGGGACACGGCTTGGTCCTGCAAAGGCTGAGACGGCCTCGAATAAGCGCATCTCTGAAAACATGGATATCTCCACTGATGGGATTTGTAGCGATGTGAGGAACCGCCATGACCAAAGTCATGAAAGCCGCGCGGGCGGCTCAAGGACTTGGAAATATTCCGATCAGTGTTGGGGAGGTGCCCTGCTCTGCCAGATATGCGCGGGCGCTTCCCAAGAGCGATGGAAGCGCAAGGCAGGCGCGGCGAGTTCGACGAATTCTATCGAAAGAATGACAAGAGGAACGGTGGGAAGAAAGAACGGACCATCATGCGCTACGGCCTGGCAGAAGGGGCAGTCCATGGGATTGTCGTCAATGGGCGCCTTGCTGGGCGCATGGCTGACAATCTTGGCAACAGCGGCCGGGGCGGCGTTATGGATGTGGGTCTGAGTGATGTAGGACTGCAAGGTAAAGGCGACCAGGATCAGGCAAGCGATAAAGCGCCAGCCCGAACTCCTTTCCTTCACCGATGCGATGCCTGCTTTCACGGGCCCTCCCTAAGGCAAGCTTAGACCAACAAGCCCCAGCCCCGCCAGTCTGCGGGCGGCACCTTACATTCCGGTTATTCGGGCAATCCGGCTGTTAAGGATTGGGTCAGGGAACAGGTCGACCTAAGAAAAGAGGTCAAAGCGCGTGCCTGCGACGTGGGCTTCATGCTCCAGGAGCTTGCGTTTCAAGGGCAGGCCGCCGCCATAGCCGGTCAGGCTGCCGTCGCTGCCGATCACCCGGTGGCAGGGCACAATCAGGGAAATCGGGTTGGCACCATTGGCCGCGCCCACCGCCCGTGCCGCGGCGGGATGGCCGATGGTCTTGGCGATCGCGCCATAGGAGGTGGTGCGGCCGAACGGAATGTCGAGCAGCGCCTTCCACACCAGCTTATTGAAGTCGGGGCCTTCGGAGTTCAGCTCCAGTTCGAATTCCTGGCGTTTGCCCTTGGCGTATTCGTTTACCTGGCGGCGCACTTCGCTCAGGGCCTTGGCGTTGCGTTCGGCTTCAGGATCCACCTTGGCCGCGCCGGTGGCGCGCAGATTGAACCGCACCAGCGTGCCGTCCTCATCCACCCAGGCGGCGAAGGTGGTGAATGGCGACTCGATCGTGTCCCAATAATGTTTCATGCCACCACCGGCTCTTTCAAGCTGGTCCAAAGATGCATGGTGGCGAGGCTGCGATGCGGCGAGAATTGCGCCATCAGCTTTGCGGTCTCAACCTGGTCCGGCCGCTCCTTGAGCTTGTGCAGGCGTTGCAGCGCGGTCGCCAGCGCGCTGTCGCCCACCGGCGCGGCGTCAGCGAAACCGCCTCGCAGCATGGTGTAGCGGGCGGTCCAAGTGCCCACGCCATGCAGCGCGGTAAGTTTCTTTTCCGCCGCTGCCGCCGAACCGCGCGCGAGATTCTCGACATCCAGTGCCCCGCTGGCCACTTTTTCCGCCGCCCCGATCAGATATTTCGCCTTGGAGCGGGAGAAACGTTTTTTGTTGAGGACCGCCACGCTCATCTCGGCGACGCGGTCTGCCGTTGGGTGGGCGCGCATGTCGCCCACCTTTTCGCCCGCCATGCGGATGATCTCGCTTCTCAGGCTGGAAGCGAATTTCACATTGATCTGCTGGCCGATAATGCCCCAGGCCAGTCCGTCAAAACCGGTGGGAATATTGGGAAGGCGCAAGCCCTTTCGGGGCGCGGTGAATTCGGCATGCCGGCTTTCGAACGGCGCGGTCTCGTTGTTCAGGCCCAGCATCTTGAGCGCGGACTCATGCAGAAAGGCGAAGCTGGCGCGTCCCAGCTTCTTCTCGGCATGCACCCTGACCCACATGCCTTCTTTTTCCTGCGACAATTCCAGCACGGCGGGGCCGTCCTCCGTGTGCAATGCCTTCCAGATCCGGTTGTCCACGCTTTTCTCGCACAGGCTTTCGGGATCGCGGGCGTGATAGGCCAGCACTTCCTTGGCGCGGTAGCCGGGCGGCAATTGCAGCAGGAACACGTTCGACAGCGCGCGATAGGCGCCGGGCGTCATCCGGGTGAGTGAAAGGAATTGGCGGTGAAAGACGGACTCGCTTTCGAAGCCCGCCTCAAAGCCCACATCCACCACCTTGGCGTTGCCGGAGAGAAGCAGTTCGGCGGCGTAACGCACCCGCTCGCGGCGAAGCCATTGGGCGGGCGCCAGATGCGCGTGCTCGCGGGTGAGCGCGCCCAGCTTGGTGAGGCTGACGCCGGCGGCCTTGGACAAGGACGAGGCATCGGCGAAACCGGCGATGTCCCCCCTCACCCGCGCGGCCAGCCCCTCGAACAGGGCGATATTCTCGTCCTCGCCCCGATAGAACAGGTCGGGACGGCAACGCTTGCAGGCGCGCAGGCCCGCGGCGATGCATTCCGCCTCGGTGCGGTAGAGGGAGACATTCTCTCTCTTGGGCGGATGGGTCGGACAGGACGGTAGGCAATAGATGCCCGTGGTCCGGACCCCGATCAGGAACTTGCCGTCGAAGTTGCCGCTGCGGGCTTCCTCGCGGCTCCAGGAAAATGGCTCAGGAAGTTTCATAAAGGGATGCTAGCCGCACGCCGTTCGGCGCGCCTCCTGTTTTACGCTTTGGATATTGGCACCAGGCCCCAAAAGAAAAAGGGCCGCTCTCGCGAGCGGCCCTGATTCTTAAGCGTGCGGTGGCCTTATTCGGCTGCCGCCGGCGCTTCCAGAGCTGCGACCGGCTGCTGCGCCGCCGCTTCCGCCTGGATCGCCTTGTCGCGTTCGGTCGCGATATGGCGAAGACGGGCGATGGCGCCGCCGGTGCCGGCCGGGATGAGACGGCCAACGATGACGTTCTCCTTCAGGCCTTCCAGCATATCGACCTTGCCATTGACCGCCGCGTCGGTGAGGACGCGGGTGGTCTCCTGGAACGACGCAGCCGAGAATACCGACCTGGTCTGGAGTGACGCCTTGGTGATGCCCAGCAGGATTGCCCTGCCCTCGGCGGGCTTGTGGCCGTCAGCCAGCGCCTTCTTGTTGGCTTCTTCCAGCTCGGCTGCATCGACATGCTCGCCCGCGATCAGGGTGGTTTCGCCCCCGTCGGTGATCTCGAGCTTCTGCATCATCTGGCGGCAGATCACTTCGATATGCTTGTCGTTGATCTTCACGCCCTGCAGCCGATAGACGTCCTGGATTTCCTTGACCAGATAGGTGGCCAATTCTTCCATGCCCTTGATCCGCAGAATGTCATGCGGGCTGGGATTGCCTTCGACGATATAGTCGCCTTTCTCCACATAATCGCCCTCGCGCACGCTGATATGCTTGCCCTTGGGGATCAGATACTCGCTCGGCTCCAGCTTGTCGGATTTGGGCTTCACGATCACGCGGCGCTTGTTCTTGTAGTCCTTGCCGAACTCCACGAAGCCATCGGTCTCGGCCAGCACAGCCGCTTCCTTGGGCTTGCGCGCTTCGAACAATTCCGCCACGCGGGGCAGACCGCCCGTGATGTCGCGGGTCTTGGCGCCTTCCGTGGGAATACGGGCCAGCACGTCACCGGCGCGGACGTCCGAGCCATCCTCGACCGAGAGAATGGCGTCGCCCGAGATCGCGTAACGCGCTTCGCCGCCCGCCGGCAACTGGATGATCTTGCCCTTCTTGTCGACGATGATGACCGAAGGCCTGAGGTCGGGCGTGTTCTTGGAACCCGTGCCGCGGCTGTCCATCACCACCTTGTTCGAAACGCCGGTCTTTTCATCCGACACTTCGCGCACGGTGATGCCGGCGATCAGATCCTCGTACTTGACGATGCCTTCGACGTCGGTGAGCACCGGGAGCGCATTGGGATTCCATTCCGCCAGCCTATCGCCGCGCTTGACGGTGGCGCCTTCGTCCACCTTGAGGCGCGCACCATAGACGATGCGGGCGGTTGCCCGTTCCTGGCCCTTATTGTCGGTGATCACCAGCTGCATGTTGCGGCCCATTGCGATCAGCTCACCGTCGGAATTCTTGACGATGTTGCGGTTCACGATGCGGATCTTGCCGTCATACGAGGCTTCCACCTTGGACTGGCCGGCCACCTGGGCCGCGCCGCCGATATGGAAGGTGCGCATGGTGAGCTGGGTGCCGGGCTCGCCGATGGACTGGGCGGCAATCACGCCGACCGCCTCGCCGATATTGACCGACGTACCCCGCGCCAGGTCGCGGCCATAGCATTTGCCGCACACGCCTTCGGGCAGTTCGCAAGTCAGGACCGAACGCACCCGCACCTTTTGGACGTGGGCGCTTTCGACCTTCTCGGCCAAATCCTCGGTGATTTCCCTGCCGCGCTTAACCAGCACTTCGCCCGTGTCGGGATGCTTGATATCCTCAGCCGCGGTGCGCCCCAGGACGCGCTCGGTGAGCGAGGACACGACCTGGCCGCCATCGATTTCGGCCTGAACGGTGACACCCTTCTTGGTGCCGCAATCCTCGGCGGTGATGATGCAGTCATTGGCCACGTCCACCAGGCGGCGGGTGAGATAACCCGAATTCGCCGTCTTGAGCGCGGTGTCGGCCAAACCCTTGCGGGCGCCATGGGTCGAGTTGAAGTACTCGAGCACGGTAAGGCCTTCCTTGAAGTTCGACAGGATCGGCGTCTCGATGATCGAGCCGTCGGGACGCGCCATCAGGCCGCGCATGCCGGCCAGCTGCTTCATCTGCTGCGGGCTGCCGCGAGCGCCTGAGTGCGACATCATGTAAATGGAGTTCATCTCCGCCACCCGGCCCGTTTCCGGGTCGATGCGAGGCTCGGAGATTTCCTTCATCATTTCCGCCGCCACCTGGTCGGTGCATTTCGACCAGACGTCCACCACAAGATTGTACTTCTCCTTGTCGGTGGTGAGACCGTCCTGATATTGCTGCTCATATTCGCGCACGCGATGGCGCGTCTCGTCGATCAGCTTCTGCTTGGTGGCAGGCACCACCATGTCGTCCTTGCCGAACGAGATACCGGCCTTGCAGGCTTCGCGGAAGCCCAACGCCATCATGGCGTCGGCGAACAGCACGGTCTCCTTCTGGCCGCAATGGCGATAGACCTCGTCGATCAACTGGCTGATCTCCTGCTTGCGGAGCAGGCGATTGACCAATTCGAACGGGATCTTGGGATTGCGTGGCAGAATCTCGGCGATCATCATGCGGCCAGGCGTGGAAACAACCCGCCGGACGATCGGCTTGCCTTCCGCGTCCACCGTCTTGTAGCGCGCCTTGATTCTGGCGTGCAGCGTCACGACGCCGGAAAACAGCGCCTGCTCGATTTCCGCCATGTCCGTATAGAAGCCCTGGAGCGGCATCTTGCTCTTGGGATCTTCCTTGTACTCGCCCGGCTCTCCGAGCCGTTCTTGGCTCAGGTAATAGAGGCCCAGCACGATGTCCTGGGTGGGCACGATGATGGGCTTGCCGTTGGCGGGCGAGAGGATGTTGTTGGTCGACATCATCAAGACGCGCGCTTCCAGCTGCGCCTCCAATGACAGGGGGATGTGCACGGCCATCTGGTCGCCGTCGAAGTCGGCGTTGAAGGCGGTGCAGACCAGCGGATGAAGCTGGATCGCCTTGCCTTCGATCAACACCGGCTCGAACGCCTGGATGCCCAGGCGATGCAAGGTGGGGGCGCGGTTGAGCAGGATGGGATGCTCGCGGATCACTTCCTCGAGAATGTCCCAGACCTCGGGCTTTTCCTTTTCCACCAGCTTCTTGGACTGCTTCACGGTCTGGCTGAAGCCCTTGGCTTCCAGGCGCGAATAGATGAAGGGCTTGAACAGTTCCAGCGCCATCTTCTTGGGCAGGCCCGCCTGATGCAGCTTGAGTTCCGGACCCACCACGATCACCGAGCGGCCCGAATAGTCGACGCGCTTACCCAGCAGATTCTGGCGGAAGCGGCCCTGCTTGCCTTTCAGCATGTCGGCCAGCGACTTCAAGGGACGCTTGTTGGCGCCTGTGATCACGCGGCCGCGCCGGCCATTGTCGAACAGCGCGTCGACCGATTCCTGCAGCATGCGCTTTTCATTGCGCACGATGATGTCGGGAGCTTTGAGTTCGATCAGCCTCTTCAACCGGTTGTTGCGGTTGATGACGCGGCGATAGAGATCGTTGAGGTCGGAGGTGGCGAAGCGGCCGCCATCCAGCGGCACCAGCGGACGCAGCTCCGGCGGGATCACCGGCACGACCGTCAGGATCATCCATTCCGGGCGATTGCCGGATTCGATGAAGGCGTCTACCACCTTGAGGCGCTTAACCAGTTTCTTCTGCTTCTCGCCGCCATTGGATTCGGCGATATCGACGCGCAGCTGATCGCGCAGCTTCACCAGATCGATAGCGAGCAAAAGCTTGCGGATCGCTTCGGCGCCGATCTCGGCGGTGAAGCTGTCATTGCCGTAATCGTCCTGGGCCTTATAGAACTCGTCTTCGGTGAGAAGCTGGCGCTCCTTGAGCGGCGTGAGGCCCGGCTCGATCACGATGTAATTTTCGAAATAGAGCACGCGCTCCAAATCCTTGAGCGTCATGTCCAGCATCAGGCCGATGCGGCTGGGCAGCGACTTCAGGAACCAGATATGGGCGACGGGACTGGCCAGCTCGATATGGCCCATACGGTCGCGGCGCACCTTCTGCACCGTCACTTCGACGCCACACTTCTCGCAGACGATGCCCTTGTATTTCATGCGCTTGTACTTGCCGCACAAGCATTCGTAATCCTTCACCGGGCCGAAGATGCGGGCGCAGAACAGCCCGTCCCGCTCCGGTTTGAAGGTGCGGTAATTGATGGTCTCGGGCTTTTTGATCTCGCCATGGCTCCAGCGCAGGATTTGGTCCGGGCTGGCCAGCGAGATTCGGATGCGGTCGAAGGTGGGGATTTCCTTCGCCGTACCGAAGACATTCATCAGCTCTTGATTCATGTACGAGCCTTTCACTTCTTGACGTTCCCACCCCTCGACGAGCTCGGAGTGAGAACCAAATGACCAATCCCCTCAGGCTGAGCATGCCGAAGCATGAGGGGCTTTATTCTTTTCGGACCTACAGAACGGGTCCGTTCACCAGTTCCACATTCAAGGACAGCGAGCGCATTTCCTTGACCAAGACGTTGAAGCTTTCCGGGATGCCGGCTTCGAACGTGTCTTCGCCGCGCACGATCGCTTCATAGACCTTGGTGCGGCCGGCCACGTCGTCCGACTTCACGGTGAGGATTTCCTGCAGCGTGTAGGCGGCGCCGTAAGCTTCGAGCGCCCAGACTTCCATTTCGCCGAAGCGTTGTCCGCCGAACTGGGCCTTGCCGCCGAGCGGCTGCTGGGTGACCAGCGAATAAGGACCAATCGAACGGGCGTGGATCTTGTCGTCCACCAGATGGTTGAGCTTCAGCATGTAGATGTAGCCGACGGTGACAGGACGGGTGAACGACTCGCCGGTGCGGCCGTCGAACAGGGTCACCTGACCCGAATGCGACAGGCCGGCCTGCGAAAGCATGTCGACAATGTCCGCTTCCTTGGCGCCGTCGAACACGGGTGTGGCGATGGGCACGCCCATGCGGAGATTTTCCGCCAGCTCCATCAATCCGCCCTCTTCGATCTGCGCCAGGCGCTCGTCATTGGCATAGATATGCTTCAACTGGCGGCGCAGCGGCTCGTATTTGCCGTCGCGCTTGACCTTGTCGATCATGTCGCCGATCTGCCGGCCCAATCCCGCACAGGCCCAACCCAGATGGGTTTCCAGGATCTGGCCCACATTCATGCGGCTGGGCACGCCCAGAGGATTGAGCACCACGTCCACTGCGGTGCCGTCATCCAGATGCGGCATGTCCTCGATCGGCACGATGCGACTGATCACGCCTTTGTTGCCGTGACGGCCGGCCATCTTGTCGCCCGGCTGCAGCTTGCGCTTCACCGCCACGAAGACGCGGACCATCTTCATCACACCAGGCGCCAGCTCGTCGCCCCGGCGCAGCTTCTCCACCTTGTCGGCGAAGCGCTTGTCCAGGCGCTGTTTGCTGTCGTCATATTGCTGACGCAAACCCTCGATCTCGGCCATCGCCTTCTCGTTGCGAAGTCCGATTTGCCACCATTGATGGCGCGGAATCGTGTCGAGCACGCTCTGGCTGATCTTGGTGTCCGCCGCCATGCCCTTGGGGCCTGACGCCGCGGTCTTGTTGAGCAGGATCTCGGCCAGACGCGAGAAGATGTTGCGCTCCAGGATCGAAAGCTCGTCGTCGCGGTCCTCGGCCAGGCGTTCTTCTTCCGCCTTCTCGATCGACATGGCGCGCTGGTCCTTGTCGACGCCATGGCGGTTGAAGACGCGCACTTCCACGATGGTGCCGGTGACACCCGGCGGCACGCGCAGCGAGGTGTCGCGCACATCGGCGGCTTTTTCGCCGAAGATGGCGCGCAGCAGCTTTTCTTCCGGCGTCATGGGGGTTTCGCCCTTGGGGGTCACTTTGCCCACCAGGATGTCGCCCGCCTGCACGTCGGCGCCGATATAGACGATGCCCGCTTCGTCAAGATTCTTGAGGTTCTCTTCGCCCACATTGGGAATGTCGCGGGTGATTTCCTCAGGACCCAGCTTGGTGTCGCGGGCCATAGTCTCGAATTCCTCGATATGGATCGAGGTGAAGACGTCGTCGCGCACGATGCGCTCGGAGATCAGGATCGAGTCCTCGAAATTGTAGCCGTTCCAGGGCATGAAGGCGACCAGCGCGTTCTTGCCCAGGGCCAACTCGCCCAATTGCGTGGACGGACCGTCGCCGATCACATCGCCCTTCTTCACCACATCGCCAACCTTCACCAGCGGACGCTGGTTGATGCAGGTCGATGCGTTGGAGCGCTGAAATTTGCGCAGGCGATAAATGTCGATGCCCGGCTTGGTAGGATCGGTTTCCTCGGTGGCGCGCACCACGATACGGGTGGCGTCGACCTGATCGACCACGCCGGAACGGCGCGCGGTGATGGCGGCGCCGGAATCCCGGGCCACCACTTCTTCCATGCCGGTGCCGACCAAGGGCGCCTCGGGACGGAGCAACGGCACCGCCTGGCGCTGCATGTTCGAACCCATCAAGGCGCGGTTGGCGTCGTCATTCTCGAGGAACGGCACCAAAGCCGCAGCCACCGAGACCAGCTGCTTGGGCGAAACGTCGATGAACTGCACCTGGTCCGGTGTGGTCATCACGAAGTTTCCGCCCTTGCGGCAGGAGACCAGCTCGTCGATCAAACGGTTGCGGTTGTCGATCGTGGCGTTGGCCTGGGCGATCGTGAACTTCGCCTCTTCCATCGCCGAGAGATAGATCACCTCGTCCGTGAGATGCTTGTTGATCACCTTGCGGTATGGGCTTTCGATGAAGCCGTACTTGTTCACCCGCGCATAGGTCGCCAGTGAATTGATCAGGCCGATGTTCGGGCCTTCCGGCGTCTCGATCGGGCAGATGCGGCCATAATGCGTGGGATGCACGTCGCGCACTTCGAAGCCAGCGCGCTCGCGGGTCAAACCGCCAGGTCCAAGCGCCGACATGCGGCGCTTGTGGGTGAGCTCGGAGAGCGGATTCTGCTGGTCCATGAATTGCGACAGCTGCGACGAACCGAAGAATTCGCGCACCGCGGCCGCCACCGGCTTGGCGTTGATCAGGTCGTGCGGCATCACGGTGTCGATATCCACCGCCGACATGCGTTCCTTGATGGCGCGCTCCATGCGCAGCAGGCCGACGCGGAACTGGTTTTCCATCAGCTCGCCCACCGAACGCACCCGGCGATTGCCGAGATTGTCGATGTCGTCGATTTCGCCGCGCCCGTCGCGCAGTTCCGCCAGCGCCTTGAGGATCGCCAGGATGTCTTCCTTGCGCAGCACCCGCATCGTATCGGGCGCGTCCAGACCCATGCGCATGTTCATCTTGACCCGGCCCACCGCCGAAAGGTCATAGCGCTCGGGATCGAAGAAGAGTTGGCCGAACAGGGTCTCGGCGGTGTCCAGCGTGGGCGGCTCGCCCGGACGCATCACGCGATAGATATCGATCAGCGCCTGCTCGCGGCTGTGGTTCTTGTCCACCGCCAGCGTGTTCCTGACATAAGCGCCGGTGGTGATGCTATCGACATTGATGACTTCGACTTCGTTGAAGCCGGCTTCCCTCAACATGCCCAGATTTTCGGGCGAGAGCTCGTCGCCCGCTTCCACATAGATCTCGCCCGTCTCGGGATTGACCATGTCGAGCGCGGAAAAACGGCCGATCAACTCGTCTTCATTGAAGGCGATGGATTTGACGCCCTCTTCCTGCAGCTTGCGCAGGCCGCGCACCGTGATCTTGGCGCCAGCTTCAAGGACGACGTCGCCGCCCTTGGCGTTCTTCCAGTCGGACTGGGTCCTGGCATTGCGCATCCAACCCTGCTCGAGCGGAGTCACCCAGCTGCCGTCCTTCTGACGCTTGAAGACGATCTTGGAATAGAAATAGGACAGGATCTCTTCCTGGGTGAGACCCAAGGCATAAAGCAGCGTGGTCGCCGGCAGCTTCCTGCGGCGGTCGATGCGCACGTGAATAATGTCTTTGGCGTCGAACTCGAAATCGAGCCACGAACCGCGATAGGGAATGACGCGAGCGGCGAAAAGCAGCTTGCCGCTGGAATGCGTCTTGCCCTTGTCGTGGTCGAAGAACACGCCGGGCGAACGGTGCATCTGGGAGACGATCACCCGCTCGGTGCCGTTGACCACGAAGGTGCCGTTGTCGGTCATAAAGGGGACGTCACCCATATAGACGTCCTGCTCCTTGATGTCCTTGACCGACCTGGCGCCGGTTTCCTGATCCACATCGAACACGATCAGGCGCAGCGTCACCTTGAGCGGCGCGGCATAGGTCATGGAGCGCTGCTGGCACTCTTCGACGTCGTATTTGGGGTCCTCGAAATGATAATCGACATATTCGAGCAGCGAGCTTTCGCTGAAATCCTTGATCGGAAAGACCTGGCGGAACACCGCTTCCAGCCCCTCATCACCGCGTCCGGCTTCCGGCTTCACCAGTTGCAGGAACTGGTCATAGGAAGTGCGCTGAACCTCAATGAGGTTCGGCATCTGCGCGATCTCGACGATCTTGCCGAAGTTCTTGCGCAGCCTTTTGCGTCCGGTGAAGGAAAGAGTCATTCTTGGGGTCCTTTACGGCTTAAGGCGCCGTTCTGAGTGCCGCTGGGAAGCCTTCAATTCGAAACCAATGGCGAAAGCCACCAACCCCTCCAGTGCGCGAATCACCAGAGGGGGGCGGACTTCCGAAATATGCACGACAGGGCGGTTTTTCAACCCGCGCTGCCTCCTTCGCTACTTCAGCTCGACCTTCGCACCGGCGTCTTCGAGCTGCTTTTTGATCTTGGCGGCCTCGTCCTTGGAGACATCGGCCTTCACTTCCTTGGGAGCGGCTTCGACCAGGTCCTTGGCTTCCTTGAGGCCCAGGCCCGTGATAGCGCGCACTTCCTTGATCACGTTGATCTTTTTGTCGCCGGCGGCGGCCAATATGACCGTGAATTCGGTCTTTTCAGCGGCCGGAGCGGCAGCAGCAGCAGCCGGAGCGGCAGCAGCAGCCATCGGAGCGGCAGCCGAAACGCCCCACTTGTCTTCCAGAAGCTTGGCGAGGTCCGCGGCTTCCAGGACGGTGAGGGACGACAGGTCGTCAACGAGTTTTTCGATCTTCGACATTTCTAGAGTTCCTTAGGTTTCGAGTTTGGATGTTTACGTTGGTAAGTCGCTTAAGCCGCTTCCGCGTCCTTTTGGGAATAGGCCCCGATCACGCGGGCGAGCTGACTGGCTGGAGCCTGGACCACGCCGGCGATCTTGGTCGCGGGCGCCACAAGCAGGCCCACGATCTTTGCCCGGAGCTGGTCGAGTGACGGCAGAGTTGCGAGCGCCTTGACGCCGCTCGCATCCAGTTCCGTCGTTCCCACCGAACCGCCCAGGATCACGAGCTTCTCGTTGTCCTTGGCGTAGGCGACGACCACTTTCGAAGCGGCCACCGGATCGTCGCTGTATGCGATGCCGGTCGGCCCCTTGAAGAGATGGGCGATGCCTTCGATGGCTGTTCCTTTCAGAGCGCGCACCGCCAGACGGTTCTTGGCCACACGGAACGACGCCCCGGACGCGCGCATGCGCGAACGAAGATCGGCCATCTGAGCCACCGTCATGCCGGAATAGTGGGCGACCACCACAGAGCCGGCCTTCGCAAAGACCCCGGAGAGGTCTTCGACGACTTCCGCCTTTTTGGCTTTTTCCACTTTGCTTCTCCTTCATGAGCTCACGGGACGATCCGTGACCTCACCCTGTTGCTTCAAACTCTGCCCCAGGGCCCAAACCCGAAATGGCGAAGCATGCTTCGCAAATCCGGTTGCTTCCCTGTCTGTGCTGGAGAATTTTAAGGCCTCGCGGCCTCCAGCAGTCTCGGACAGTCCCAGCGATCGTCCGCCGGGAGGTAAAACTTTACGCCACGCCTCCCGCGCCGACCGAAGCGAGCGAAATCTTCACGCCCGGTCCCATCGATGAGGAGATGGAAATCTTCTTCACATAGTGACCCTTCGCGCCCGTAGGCTTGGCCTTGAGCACGCTGTCGATGAAGGCCTTCACATTGGCGATGATGGCGTCTTCGTTGAAGCTCGCCTTGCCCACGCCGGCCTGGACGATGCCCGCCTTCTCGACGCGGAATTCCACCGCGCCGCCCTTGGCGTCCTTGATGGCCTGGGTCACATCCATGGTGACGGTGCCGACTTTTGGATTGGGCATCAGGTTCCTGGGGCCCAGCACTTTGCCGAGGCGGCCCACGATGCCCATCATGTCCGGAGTGGCGATGCAGCGATCGAAATTGATCACGCCCTTGTTGACCTGCTCGGCCAAGTCTTCGGCACCGACGAGATCGGCGCCCGCTTTCCTGGCTTCATCGGCCTTGGCGCCCTTGGCGAACACGGCCACGCGCAGCGAACGGCCGGTGCCCGAAGGCAGCGAGACCACACCGCGCACCATCTGGTCGGCATGGCGGGGATCGACGCCGAGATTCATCGAGAGTTCGATGGTCTCGTCGAACTTGGCGGTGGCGCGCGACTTCACCAGCTTCACCGCTTCTTCCACGGTATAGCTTTTGACGCGGTCGAGGCCGTCGATGGTTTTCTTGTAGCGTTTTGAGATGGTCATCGTTTAGTCCCTCACCGTGATGCCCATTGAGCGCGCCGAGCCTTCGATCAGGCGCATCGCATTCTCGACATCGTTGGCGTTGAGGTCTTTCATCTTGGCTTCGGCGATGGCACGCACCTGGGCGCGCGTCACGCTGCCGGCCGAAGCGATGCCCGGGGTCTTGGAACCGGATTGAAGCTTCGCCGCCTTTTTGAGGAAAAAGGACGCGGGTGCGCTCTTCATCTCGAAGGTGAAGCTTTTGTCCGAGAACACGGTGATGGTCACCGGGATCGGCATGCCTTTTTCCTGGTCCTGGGTCTTGGCGTTAAACGCCTTGCAGAACTCCATGATGTTCAGGCCGCGCTGACCCAACGCCGGCCCGATGGGCGGCGATGGATTTGCGGAGCCCGCCGGCACCTGCAATTTGATGTAACCTACAATCTTCTTTGCCATGTCTCGCCGCCTCCTTTTTGCGGCTTAGCGGTTCAAACGAAGCTGTTGCTTCTCCCGCAATTTACGAACGCTACTCTCAGACTTTCTCGACCTGCGTGTATTCCAACTCGACCGGCGTAGCGCGGCCAAAGATCGAGACCGCCACTTTGAGGCGCGAGCGATCTTCGTCCACTTCTTCCACGATGCCGGTGAACGATGTGAAGGGGCCGTCCGCCACGCGCACCTGCTCGCCCACCTCGAACATGATGGTGGATTTGGGATGCTCCTGGCCTTCGGTCACCTGGTTGAGGATGCGATCCACTTCGGCCTGACGCAGCGGCATGGGCTTGTTGTTCTGGCCCAAAAAGCCCGTCACCTTCGCGATGTTCTTCACCAGATGATAAATCTCGTCGGTGAGCTTGGCGTGGAGCAGCACATAGCCCGGCAGGAATTTGCGCTCCGAACTCACCTTTTGGCCGCGGCGCACTTCGATCACATCCTCGGTGGGCACGATCACTTCGGCGACGAATTCTTCCAAATCCTGGAGCTTAGCCTGGCGGCGGATTTCCTCGGCCACCTTCTTCTCGAAATTCGAGTAGGTGTGGACGATGTACCATTTGGTGTCGGATTTCACTGCGGCTTCGCTCATCCTGCGGCCCCGATCAAAAGACGCTCGCCGTAAGCAAGCACTGTGTCCACCACGAAGAAGAACACCATGGTGAGCCCAACCATGATGAAGACCATCATGGTGGTGAGCCAGGTTTCCTTCCAACTCGGCCAGGTGACCTTCTTCATCTCCCGGCGCACTTGCTGGAAGAATTCGATCACACCGACGCGGCGCACGGGCGGCGCGCCGCTATCGTCTGTGTCACCGGTCTTTTTCGTCACTTCGGCCACTTCGTTCCTTCCATGCAGGGCTCGGGCTATCCGCTAACGCGGCCCTCGCCCTGCAGATTCCAATTACAATCCCTGACCGTCTTCGCTTCGTCCGTCACCGAC
>Ga0209483_1001800_pt1 | contig 15784 bp, 11 predicted proteins | sample NGEPerA_FD_184508 | JGI IMG/M metagenome (GOLD analysis project Ga0209483, IMG submission 184508) | Arctic peat soil microbial communities from the Barrow Environmental Observatory site, Barrow, Alaska, USA - NGEE PermafrostL2-A... | ecosystem: Environmental > Terrestrial > Soil > Wetlands >... | reverse complement strand
GCGCAGCGCCAGACCGGCACGTTGTCGCTGGCGCTGCGCAGCATCGCCGACGTCAACATGGTCGAGAACACGCCCGATGATACGCGCCAGCGCGGCGAGAGCATCGACGTCGTGCGCTACGGCGTCTTGAGCTCGACGACGACACAGAAGTGACGGAAAGGACCCGCGATATGAAATGGGGAAACAAGCCGGCGATGCGGTCTCTTCTGCTCCGTGCCCTGTCGTTTTCAGCCCTCGCCGCGCTGACGATCAATCTCGGTCTCACGCCGGCGCCGGCAGCGGATTCCACCGACAAGCCGTCGGCCTCGAGCGAACCGGTCCGGATGCGCTTTCTTTCGCTCGGCGTCGGTAAATCCGTCATCATCGACCTGCCCCGCGATGCCAAGGACGTGCTGGTCGCCGATCCCAAGATCGCCAACGCCGTGATCCGGTCGCCGCAGCGCGCCTATATCATCGGTGCGACCGTAGGCCAGACCAACGTCGTGTTCTTCGATGCCGACGGTCAGCAGATCTCGGCCTATGACATCGCTGTCAAGCGCGACCTCAACGGGGTGCGCGCCGCGCTGAAACAGACCATGCCGGGCGTCCAGATCGAGGGCGTCGGCGAAGGCGTGATGCTGACCGGTTCGGTATCGAGTCCGATTGAGGCGCAGCAGGCGGCCGATCTCGCCGCGCGGCTGGTCGGAGGGCCCGACAAGGTCGTCAACTCGATCGTGGTCCGGGGCCGCGACCAGGTGATGCTGAAGGTCACGGTCGCGGAAGTGCGGCGTGACATTGTCAAGCAGATGGGCATCGATCTGTCCGCCAGCATGAATTACGGCACCGCGGTGGTGAACTTCAACAACAGCAATCCCTTCACCGCCAACGGCGCGCCGCTTGTCGCCGGCAACGGCCTCGGCATTTCAGGCATCACCAAGGGGCTGCCGTCGGTCTCCGCGACCATGCGCGCGATGGAAAGCGCCGGCGTGGTGCGCACGCTGGCCGAACCCAATCTGACGGCGATCTCGGGCGAGTCCGCGACCTTCATCGCCGGTGGCGAATTTCCGATACCCGCCGGCTATTCCTGCGACCCCACCACCCACGTCTGCACCACCCAGATCAGCTACAAGAAATTCGGTATTTCGCTCAACTTCACGCCGGTCGTGCTGTCCGAGGGACGGATTTCGCTGCGTGTCATGACGGAAGTGTCGGAATTGTCGAACGACAATGCGATCACCGTTTCCCAGGCTCTCACGTCGACCACGACAAATTCCATTACCATCCCTTCGATCAGGACCCGCCGGGCGGAAACCACGCTGGAAATCCCCTCGGGCGGTTCGATGGCGATGGCCGGCCTGATCCAGGAACAGACCAAGCGGGCCGTCAACGGATTGCCCGGCATCGACTCTCTGCCAATCCTCGGAGGGCTGTTCAGGAGCCAGGACTTCGTCAACAACGAAACCGAGTTGATGGTGCTGGTGACGCCCTATGTGGTTCGGGCGGTCGCGCAAAAGGAGCTTTCGCGTCCCGACGACGGGTTTGCGACCTCCTCCGATTCCCAATCGACATTGCTGGCCCAGATCAACCGGATCTACGGCATCTCCGGCCGCATCGAGCCGGTTGGCAGCACCCAGGCCAATTTCGGCTTCATCATTGACTGAGACGACGCTCCGGCCAACGCGGGACGAGGACGAAAACGATGATCCAGAGAATACCGGACGGTCGCCACCGCACCCTGCGCCTGCTCGGCGCGCTCGCCGCCCTTTCCGCCGCGCTCGGCGGCTGCAGCTATACCGGCACCGAAGTCGTGACCGCGAGTGTTCCCGACGACTATCGCCTGCGTCATCCCATCGCGATCGAGGAAGCCGGCCGCTCGGTGGTAGTTTTCGTCGGTCATGCGCGCGGCGGCCTCACCGCCTCACAGCGGGCCGACGTTCTCGGGCTGGCGCGGCTCTGGGGCCGCGAAGGAACCGGTGCGATTGTGGCCGATGTGCCCGTCGACACGCCGAACGCGCGCGCCGCGGCGGCTACGTTCCAGGAAATCCGGTCGTTGCTCGAATCCAGCGGCGTGCCTGCACGCGGAATCATGCTGCGCCACTACCATCCTGAAAATCCCCGATTGTTCGCGGCGATCAACCTGACCTATCCGAGGATCGCGGCGGTTGCCGGCCCGTGCGGCCTGTGGCCGGACGATCTCGGGCCATCGCTCCTGAACAAGGAATATTCCGAAAACAAGCAATACTACAATTTCGGTTGCGCCTATCAGCGCAACATCGCCGCGATGGTCGAGAATCCGGCGGATCTCGTGCAGCCACGATCTGAGACGCCCTCCTATACGGCCCGGCGCTCGGAAGCCTTCGAGAAATACCGCAAGGGCGCACCGACCGCGACCACCTATCCCGAATCCGAAAAAGCCAAACTCAGCGAAACAGGCAAATGATCCGTAACGCCGCTCAAGATTCCGAAGAACTGCCGGACCTCGGACCGCCGCCCGACGATTACATCGCACCGGCGCCGCGCGTATCCGTGCAGGCCTTCTGCGAGAAAGAGGAAACCGCGGCCGCCGTGCGATCGGCGGGCGAAGACCGTCGTCTCGGCAAGGCCCATCTCACCGTCAAATTGGGCGGCGTAGCGGCCGCAACCGAATCCTATCGCACCGTGCCGACACCGAACGTGATCATCCTGGAGACCGCAGGCGGCAACGACATCCTTGCCGGCCTCGACGAGCTCGCAACCGTCTGCGATCCCGGTACCCGCGTTGTCGTCATCGGCACACCTCAGGATACCTCACCCTATCGCGAACTGGTGCGCCGCGGCGTCAGCGATTATGTCATCGGGCCGGTCCGCGCGCTCGACGTGGTGCGTTCGATCTGCAGCCTGTTCTCGAGTTCGGAAGCGATCCCGGTCGGCCGGGTCATTGCGGTCGTCGGCGCCAAGGGCGGCGTCGGTGCCTCCACCGTCGCGCACAATGTGGCCTGGACGATCGCGCGCGATCTGGCGCTGGACTCGGTCGTCACCGACCTCGACATGGCCTTCGGCACCGCCAGTCTCGATTACAATCAGGACCCCCTGCAGAGCATCGCCAACGCGATATTCTCCGGCGACCGCCCCGATACCGCGCTGATGGAGCGGTTGCTGGCGAAATGCACCGACCGTCTCAGCCTGCTGGCAGCGCCCGCGTCGCTCGAGCGGGTCTACGATTTCGGCGAGCAGGCGTTCGACGCCATCTTCGATACGCTGCGGATGACGACACCTTGCATCGTGCTCGATATTCCTCATCAGTGGTCAGCATGGACCAAACGCGTACTGGTCGGCGCCGACGACATCCTGATCGTGGCCGAGCCAGATCTTGCCAATCTGCGCAATGCCAAGAACATGTTGAGCATCCTGAAGGCGGCGCGGCCCAACGACCGGCCGCCGCTGTATTGTCTCAACCAGGTCGGCCTGCCCAGGCGTCCCGAGATAAGCGCGCGCGAATTCGCCAAGGCAATCGAGAGCCCACCGCTCGCGGTCATTCCCTTCGATTCGCGAACGTTCGGCGCCGCCGCCAACAACGGCCAGATGATCGCGGAGATTTCCGCCCGTCACCGCATCACGGGAATGTTCCTGCAGATCGCGCAACGACTGACGGGACATGCCGAAACCAAGCCGCGGGGCTCCTTCCTGGAGCCGATCATCAGGAAGTTGCGGGCGAAGTAGCCGCCCCTGCGCGGTCAATCCGTGTGGCCGCCTGCAGCCGCCGGCTTGACGGCTTCCGCCCGCGCATTTTCCTTCCGGGAAAGTAATCGCCGGAGATAAGCGACGTTCGCCGCCGCCTCCTCGGGTGGACGATCAGCTTTCACGATGCTTTCGGCCTCCGCGACCCTGCCCTCCAGGCCAACCACCAGTGCCAGATTCAGCCGCACGCGCGAATCTGCATTAGCCTGGTTATTGGCGCGGCGCAGCGTCTCCTCCGCCTTGGGCAGATCCTTCGCCAGGACATAGGAAAGCCCGAGATTTGACAGCACCGACGGTTCGTCGGGCGCGATCTTCAACGCGCTCGCATAATATTCCCGCGCTTCGTCGTAGCGGCCGAGTTGATCGAGCACCGTGCCCTGGACCGAGAGGATGCGCCAATCCGGATCCTCCGGCGCATGGGCCCGGTTGAGAACGTCGAGGGCCTGCTGGAAATTGCCATTGTCCGCCAGCGCCCGGCCATAGCCGCCGAGCAATTCCTTGTTTCCGGGCTGGGCGATCGTGGCCTGCTCCAGCACCGCCACCGCCTGCGCCCTCTGCCCCGCCGCGCGCAACGCCCTGGCATATTTCAGCGCCGCCTCGGTGTCCTTCGGATTATCGCGAACACGCTCGCGCCAGGTATCGATGTCACGACGCGGATCATCATTGCGGCTTGCCCCGGTCTTGTCGCCAAGCGAGCCCGTGATATCGGAAGTACCCGAGGTCTGGCAGCCGCAAAGCGCGGCAAAGAGCGCTGCCGCCATCGCTGTCGATGCCAGCGGCCTTGCCGGGCAATATCGTGCAAGCAGCAGCTGGAACATGGATTTGACCCGTGGCCGGCGACCGACCCAAATGCTCTCAGGTTAACCCTAAATTCCCGTTAACCGGCCGACGGCTGAGCGACGCTCACGGCAACACGCCGGCGGGACCAGCGTCCCGCCGTTTTCGAAACGTCACTCTGATTCAATGAGTTGCGAGCGCCAGTCGATCTAGTCGATGAACTGAGCGCCGAGTTCACAACCGATCCGCCAGGCCAGCCGGCATTGCCGCGGGCGGCCTTCCGACAGGATAATGGTGAACTCCGGCGGAACGTCGAGATATTCGGCGATCACCTTCACACCCCCGTCCGATACGTCCGTTATCATGCAGTCTCGCGGCAGCGAGCCGGTCCCGAACTGGATTTTCGCGACCCTTCTGCACAGGCGACGTTCGCTCTTGCGTCGATTCATCAGCATGTCGATCCCCAAGGTTGGTTCGATGCTCAATCAGCATTCGAGCGACTTTTAAAGAAGAATTCTTGGAATTCGCCTAGCGTCACCGCGCAAAATGTAATCGTGTTTTCGGACGTTTGTTTGCGTCTCGTTCAGACATCGTTTAGGGATCCCGCCCAGGAGCACGAAAGTGCCGGCTGCGCCGTCCACCGACCGATAACTTCTAACGATCAAGCGTCTGCGATCCGCTCGCACGGTCCTTCACGATCAACATGATGTTGCGGATATAGATGATCGTTGCCAATGTCTGGCCGAGGATGATCACCGGCTCGCGTTTGACGAGGCCATAGACCAGCGTCATCAGCCCGCCTCCCATCGAGAAAAACCAGAACGCCATCGGCACCACGCTTTTCCCGGCACGCTCGCTCGAGATCCACTGCACCAGGAATCGCGCGGTAAAAAACAGTTGCGCGACCAGGCCGAAGGCCAGCCAGAAATCGAACTTGGCGACGAAAACGTCGTAGAAATAATTGTGAAGGTCCTGCCCGTACTGGATCAACATCACTGCACCTCCGTCGCGGCCGGCGTCGGTTTCTTGCGGCGGATCAGCCACCACACGCCGGCGAGATCCATGATCCCGATCCATAGCCGGTCGAAGAAGCCGTAGTTCGACACTCCTGAGCGGCGCGGCCGGTCGATGACCTCGACATAAGCGATCGCAAAACCCTCGCGGCGCACCAGCGCCGGCAGGAAACGATGCAGGCCGTCGAAATACGGCATCATCAGGAACACCTCACGGCGGAACGCCTTCAGGCCGCAGCCGGTATCGCGGGTGCCGTCGCGCAGGATCGCGTTGCGGACCCCGTTGGCAATGCGCGACTGCAGCTTCTTGAACCCGGTGTCCTTGCGTCCGACCCGCTGGCCGGCGGCAAGGCCGACCTGCGCACCGCCGTTTTCGATCGCCGCGATCAGGTCCGGCAGGAATGCCGGATCGTTCTGGCCATCGCCGTCCAGCGTCGCCACAATCGCGCCGCGCGCGGCGCGCACGCCGCTGCGCACCGCCGCCGATTGGCCGGCAGAGGTGGGGTGACGGATCTGGCGCAGATTGCCGCGTGCCTTCATCTCCGCGGCAAGCCGCTCGCCGGTCGCATCCGTCGAGCCGTCATTGACATAGATGATTTCGTAAACCCATCGGCCCTCAAGCGAACTGGCGATTTCCGCGATCAGCGGGCTGACGTTTTCGGCCTCGTTGCGCACGGGAACGACGATGGAGACGACCACCTCGGCTGTGTCGGAAGCAGGCAATTTGGGGCTCATCGTTCGAGTTGGCCGGTCGCGGGCCGCACGCCCGGTGCGGCGGTTGGGGCGTCCGCTTCTAAGGGGCCGATGGCTCCCGGGCAACCCTTTTGAGACGCTCCGATGGGCCTCGAAGCGACACAATCTCGCCGTCGCGATGGATCGCAAAGCCGAGCCGGCGCGCGGCGAACCAGTATCGCACCAGCATGGCGCCGACCACGCCGATCAATGCGCCCGCCACTACATCGCTTGGATGATGCGCGAGCAGCACCAGCCGGCTCATCGCGATCAGGAGCGCATAGACGATCATGAACACGCGGGCACGCGGCCAGACCGCTGCTACCGCGAAAGCCAGCGCAAACGCCGTGATGGAATGCGCCGACGGGAGGCTGGCGTGGGCCTCGGTTCCGGCAAAGGGCGCGAAGTTGAACGCATTGGCGGTGCCCCCAACGAACGGCCGGCCGCGCCCGGCGACACACTTCAGGAATTCGCCGGCAAGCAGCGGCGTCAGCACCGCGAGAAACAGGAATTGTACCCGCGTGCCGAAGCGGAGCATGCGGGCTTGCGGCGCGCCCTTGAGCCCCGGAGCAACCAGCGCCACGACGAGCAACATGGCCGCCAGCACCAATATTACGTGAGAGTCCTTGCCGAAGTCGGTCAAGATGCGGACCGGCCACAGGCTCGCCGTGCCGCGCGGCGGCATCAGCGCAATCTCGGTGGCGTCAAACCCAAACATCAGCGCGATCACGGCGGCACTGAGGACCGCGCTGATCAATAACGTGCGACGCGCCAGCCGGCGCGCTGCCTCGGCGCGCCGCGCATGCGATGGCGGACGCACCAGTTGCGCGAACGAACGGCGCGCTAAGGCGAACAGACCCGCAAAATAATTCGAGGTGTCGCCCGTACCGGCGCGAGCGGACATCTTATTCCGTGCCTTCGGAGCGGAAGATCGCAATCGAGATCGGCTTGCCCTGCGAGATATTGTAGCCGTCGATCCTGGCGGCAACGTTGTAGCGCAGTCCGATCGCTTCGGCGCGCTGAACGAAGCCGCGTTCGCTGCGCGATTCTACCAGCGCGAAGCGGCAACTGCCCTGCCCCAGAAAGTCCGCCGCGCCCGAACCGTCCGTCAGCAGCGTCGAGGTGCCGGTCATGAAGACGAGACTTGGCTCGTGGAAGCCGGCGGCCGCAGCCTTCGGTCCGACGCAGACCACGTTGCGCAGCGCACGTGCGACCTCGGCACTCGGAAACAGCGGCGTCAGCGCCGGCACCACCACGCCGTAGACCGCGACCGCCATGAACATCGCCGAGGCGACGGCATTCAACAGCGAACGTTCCGCGCGGTTATCGTCGTAAAGCCACCACGCGACCAGTCCGAAGATGAGCGCCACGGCCACGAACGGCCACGCCAGGAACACCGGTTGCCGCGTCAGCGTGATCGCACCGATCACGGCAATGACCGAGGTCGCCGCCGGGATCGCAAACCACCAGGCGGCGCCGCGCCGGAGCCAGGACCGCGACAACACGCGCCGTTCGAGCGCGCCGGCGGTCAGGATGGCGACCGCCGGATAGAGCGGCAGCACATAATGCGGCAGCTTGGTCAGCACCAGTTCGAACACGATCCAGGACGGCACCAGCCACGCCAGCAGGAATTGCGCGCCGGGTTCACGCCGCGCGCGCCAGACCGCGGGCGCCGCCATGCCGGCGAGCGGCGCGCCCGGCCAGAACGTCACCCAGAACAGCAGCAGGTAGAACCCGGGCGGCGCGCCGTGGGATTCCTGGGCGGCGAGCTTGCTCAGCATGTCGCCGCCGATCGAATCCGCAAAAAAAGCATCGCCCGCGCGCCAGAAGATCGCGATGAACCAGGGCAGCACCAGCACCAGCATCCAAATCAGGCCCCAAACCGGACGCAGCCGCCAAAGCCAGGCGGCGGAACGGTCAAGGATCGCGAGCGTCACGATCGCCAGCCCCACGAACATCAGGATCAACGGTCCCTTGAGCAGGATACCGCCCGCAAGCGCGGTCCAGAAAGCGGCCGGCCATGTCCAGGACGGATGCACGGGATCCTCGCCGCGCTGCCAGGACAAATATATCCGCGCCATCGCACCCATCGCCGCGACGACGGTGAACAACAGCATCGCGTCCGTCTTGGCCAACCGCGCTTCACCGCCGAGCAGCACGCAACTGCACATCATCAGCGCCGCCAGCGCTGCCCCACGCTGCGTCACAAAAGCGAGCGCCGTCCAATAAGTCAGCAGCACGGCGCCGATCGCGCCGATCAGCGAGGGAATGCGATAGAGCCAAATCCGCAATTGCGCTCGCGGCAGGCCGAGCGTCGAGGCGGTCTCGACCACCGCCGATTGCAGCCAATAGACGCCGACGGGTTTCTTGTAGCGGACGTCGTCCTGAAAGCGGATGTCCACGAAATCGCCGGATTCGACCATCTGCTTGGTCGCCTGCGCGAACCTCGCCTCGTCACGGTCGATCGGCGGAATCGTGAAAAAACCGGGCAGGAAAAACACCAACCCGAGCACCGCCAGGAACATCATGGAGCGGAAGTGGCTCGCGGTTGCAAAATCAAACGCGGCGATCAGCCTGCGGCTCGATTGCGCTGGTTTCACAGACTGTTGGCCTGCTCCAAAGCGCCGGGGCTGGAAGGTTTCAACCATGTTGTTCGCATACGATGAAACCGCACTGCAAACAACAGCACAGTTCCATCATCCAGCGCCCGCCACGAGCTTGTCCGGCCGCCGGGGAAGTCTTAAGACAGACCGAGGGCGGGCCCCGCCCGCTATCGCAATCAAAAATGGCGCGTGTGAGAGATGGCACTCAGTGATTATATCAGCCGCAAGCGCGCTCGGCGTTTCGCGATCGCCATGATCGTGCTGCTTCCGGGGCTGTACTTTGCGCCCTATGTCACGCTGTTCTTTCTCTTCTGTGGCGCGCTCGACATCAGCCGTCACTTCAAGGTCACGCCCGACATGGCCGAGAAATATTTTCTCGGCAATGGCATTCCGACCTGGCTGCTGTCGCCGATCAACCTGTTCGCAGACATGCTGTCGGCGCGGAACCTCGGCATGTACCGGTTGGAGGATCTACCGGCCGAGCATCGCGCCGAGATCGAGGCCTGCGCGAAGGCGTTCGTCGATCATGGCGACCTCATCAAGGCGCATGTCGCCGAGCACCTCGGCGACAAAAAGCGCGGGATGCTGACATTCAAATGGTTCGCGAAGCAGCAGGACCTGACGGTGCGAATTCCCGCGTTCGAGCAGGAATACCGCTACATCAAGACCATCGCGGTGTCGGTATTCAACACGCGCGAGAAAACCTCATGGCATTTCGGGCCGCTGCGCCTCACCTTCCGCGTCCTTTACAACCTCGATCCGGTCGACAGCGATCAGGTCTTCATCAATGTCGACGACAAGACGCACTACTGGAACCGGCAGCCGCTGTTCGTGTTCGACGACACGCTATTCCATCGTTCGGTGAACGACGTCGATCAACCGCGCTATTGCCTGTTCATGGACATCGTACGGCCCAATCATCTGCAGCCGGTGTTCGAGGCGGGGATCGCAGGAGTCGAGCTGATCGCGGCCTCGTTCAAGACGATCTTTTACAAGAACTGGTCGTTCATCCGCTGAAGCTTATTGCACGCGGATCACGACAGTATCGGCCGCACCGGTCGCATCGATCACGGTCAACCGGGTAAAGCCGGGGCCCGGCGGATCGACCAGGCGCTGGCGGCGTCCGTCGATTTCTCCCACCGACACGCCATTCACCAGCATCGTCAGCGGCAGCACGCCGCCGGCGACCTTGACTGGCACGGGGGACTGGACATCGCCGGGACCGGCGGTGTCGATCCGCGATCCGTTCAGCGGGAACTGGATATGCGGCGCCTGCTCGCCGCCGCTGTGCACGAGTTCCCCCGCGGGCCGGAAGCGGCGCAGCGGCAGCGGCAATTTGGCGTTGCTCGCGAGCAGCGTACCCCTGGGCGGTTTCGGCAGCGGAGCCGGCAGCTTTCCACCCCTCGCGAAGGCGTCGAACAGGATCGGCGCGGCGGCGATACGTCCGATCAGCCCGGGCACCGGGGCGCCGTCGGGGCGGCCGACCCAGACCCCAATGGTAATGCGGCCATCGAAACCGACTGACCAGGCGTCGCGGTAGCCGTAGCTGGTGCCGGTCTTGAATGCGATCCGGTTATGCGGGGCATTTTTCGGTGGCGGCGAACCGATCAGCACATTGCCGACCTGCCAGGCCGCGACCGGATCCATCAGGCGCATTGTATCGCCCTGGCCCTCGCTTGCGATCTCGCGCAGCGGGCGTGTGTTGCCGAGCCGCGCCAGGCCACTATAGAGCTGCACCAGATCCTGCAGCGTGATGCCGACCCCGCCAAGACCCATCGCGAGCCCCGGCACCTCGTCCCTGGGCAGCACCAGATTGACCCCGGCCTGCTTCAGCCGCGACATCAGGCGACTGGAGCCGACACGGTCGAGCAGCGCAATCGCCGGCACATTCAGCGACAATTGCAGGGCCTTGCGCACGGGCACCGTGCCCTGAAACGTCAAGTCGAAATTCTCCGGCGCGTAGGAGCCGAACCGGATCGGCCGATCGTCGATCAGGCTCTCCGGATGCACGAAACCGTCTTCGAAGGCGAGACCGTAGATGAACGGCTTCAGGGTTGAACCGGGCGATCGCACGGCGCGGGTCATGTCGACCTGCCCTGCCCGCCGCGCGTCGAAATAATCCGATGAGCCGACCCGCGCCAGCACGTCGCCGCTGGCGTTGTCGACCGCGAGGATACCGACGGAAACATTGGGACCGAGCGCGATCGCGCGGTCGTGCGCCAGTGTCTCCAGAACCTTCTGCAGATTTGCATCCAGCGTCAGCTTGATGACGGGCGCTTCCTTCACAGTCGCGATCGCCTGGTCAGCCGAATGCGGCGCCAGGATCGGCATCGGCTTGCGCAGCCGCGGCACCGGCGCGGCCTTGGCCTGAAGCGCGTCCTCTTCCGAGAGCTGATGTTCCTCGACCATGCGATCGAGCACGCGGTCGCGCGCCGCCCGCGCAGCCTCGGGATAGCGATCGAGCCGCCGCGTCTCCGGCGATTGCGGCAATGCGACCAGTAACGCGGCTTCCGCCGTCGAGAGCCGCTTCGGCTCCTTGCCGAAATAGGCGATGGAGGCGGCGCGAATGCCCTCGAGATTGCCGCCATAGGGCGCCAGCGTCAGATAGAGATCGAGGATCTGATCCTTCGTCATTTGCCGCTCGATCTCGATCGCGCGAACCACCTGGTGCAATTTGGCGTAGACCGAACGTTGCCGCCGCGGCTCCAGCAATCTTGCAAGCTGCATGGTGATGGTGGAGCCGCCGGAGACGATGTGCCCGCGAGTGATGAGCTGCAGCGCGGCGCGGCCGAGCGCAAAGGGATCGACACCGGCATGCGAACGGAAACGCCGGTCTTCATAGGCGAGGAGCAGCTTCAGATAGCCGGGGTCGACGTCGGTTTTGGCATCGACCGGCAGCCGCCAGCGGCCGTCAGCCATCGCATAGGCGCGCAACAGTTTGCCGTTGCGATCGACGATCGTGGTCGACACCTGCCGCGCCTGCGCCAGCGGCAAGGGCCCGAGCGAGAAGGCCCAGGCGCCGAATATGGCTGTGACGACGAAGCAGAAAACCGCCAATGCCACGACCGTCCTTTGAACGACGTGACGTCTCCTCGGTTCGTCATGGCCGGGCCTGTCCCGGCCATCCGCGTCTTGCCGCTCGGCAACAGAAGTCGTGGATGCCCGGGACATTTGCGCGAAGACGCGCTTCGCGCTCTTGCCCGGGCATGACGAAGAAGTTTGTTGCTGCGACTGCTCGCTCATTTCGCCGGACGCACCTCGAGCGATCCGGTGCTGCTGCGGCCATAGCGCGAGGGATTGTACATGTCCTCGACATAGGCCTGCGGCAGCACATATTTGCCGGGAGACACCGCCCGCACCACATAGGCCACGGTGAAGATCGACTTGTCATTGCCGCCACGGTCGATGGCGGCGGTGAAGCGGTCATCCCGGAACTCGGTATTCACCGGCTCCTGGCCGTCCTCGATCCAGTCCAGCGTGCCGGTATCGCCTGACGAAACCAGATGCGGATTGTCGATCTCGAAGCCGGCCGGGAGATAATCCGACACCATGATGTGACCGTATTCCGGCTTGGGCTCGGTGACCTTTAGTACAACCGCAAAACGGTCGTTCTGCTTCGCCTTGGTGACGTCGGCCGGCTTGCCGTCGAGCGTGAAATAATTGCGCTCGATCGAAAAACCGTTCGAGGCGGCCGGCTCCGGCGTGATCGGCGAGCCGCTGACGGAGACAACCGCCTGCACCGGCGCATCGCCGGTGTTGGTGATCTTGACCGGCTGGCCGGCCATCTCGCTTGCCTTGTAGCTGCGATAGAGCGCGCTCTTGATCGCGGTGCCATTAAGGTCGAGGCTCATGGCTTCCTTCGACAGCGCGCGCGAGGCCAACACCAGCCACGCATTTTCCTGGGTCGAGGTGTAGGGCGTCAGCCCGCGCGCCACTTCGACGCGGGTCACCGCTTGGGTCAGGGTCGCCTTGGGGGCGTTGCCTTCGCTTGCAAGCGAAACCAGGGCCGCGGCATCGCGAAGCGCGCTGCCGTAATCGACCCGGCCGAACTCAAGCACCGGTTTTGGCGCGAGACTTTCCAGCGCAGCGGCATAGACCCGCTCCGCGCGCGTCCGGTCGCCGACCAGCGCCAGCGCTGCGGCCAGTTGCGATTTGGCGATTGGCGTCGCCAGATTTCCCAGCTTGGTGTCGGCGAGATAACGCAGGTCACCGATCGGTGCAGCACCATTGCGGGCCAACACATAGAGCCCGTAAGCGAGGTTGCGCCCGCCGTCCTTCTCGGGTTCGTTGGCGTTGACGACCGAATTTCGGATGCGGTCGAGCGCGTTCTTGAACAGCACATCCGGCACCGCAAATCCCTTTTCGCGGGCGCGGGTCAGGAAATCAGTCACATAGGCGTCGAGCCAGGCGTCGTCGCCGCCGGCCGACCACAGCCCGAACGATCCGTTGGAGCCTTCGCGCGCCAGCAGCCGTTCGATGGAATCCTTGATGCGCTGGTCGACGTCGGTGTCCATGGCAAGATGGGCGCCGGCGGCGAGATCGTTGACGTAAAGCAGCGGCAGCGCGCGGCTGGTGATCTGCTCCGAACAGCCATGGGGATAGCGATCCAGCGCCTTCAGGATGGTCGCCGCATCGAGAGCGGTGGACTGGCTGACCGAGAGCGAGACGCCGCCGGTGCCCTGCACCAGGTCGGAGAACATGTCGGAGGTCAGCGTCAGGCTTTCGCCCTTGGCGAGCGTCCGGATCGAGCGGCGGGCGAGGATCTGCGTCGCGGGCTTGACGTCGAGCGCATAGTGCCGCGCCAGCGTCAATCCGTTCGGCCCTGTTATATCGACGTCGATATTGGTCGTCCCGGCATAGCCGGCATCGAGCGCGAGCGACATCGAACTGCGCTGCTTGGCGGCGAGTTTGACGGTGGTGGCGGCATTGCCCGACACCTTCACCGGCCCTGACGTTTTGACGTTGATCGTGTAGTCGCCGGGCGCACCTTCGACGTTGTCGAGATCGAAACTCATGGTGCCGTGATCGCCGTTGAGCAAAAAGCGCGGCAGCGTTGCCGTCAGCACCACGGGGTCGCGTATCGTGACGTCGGTCGTGGCACGGCCGAGCTTGGTCGCACTCCAGGCCACCGCCATCACACGCGCGGTGCCGGAAAATTCGGGAATGTCGAAATTGATCTCGGCGGTGCCGTCGGCTGCGACCGTGACGATCCCGGAATACAGTGCGAGCGGCTTCTGGGTCGGCGGGTTGCCCTGGATCTCGGCGCCGGCGGCATCGCCGCCGGTCTTGAGCTGGCCGCGGGTGCCCTGCATGCCATCGATCAATTGCCCGTAGAGGTCGCGGATTTCCGCGCTCATCTCGCGCTGGCCGAGATAGTAATCGTCGGGCGCCGGTGGCTTGTAATTGGTCAGGTTGAGGATACCGACGTCGACCGCGGCGACCACGATTTTGGCGTCCTCGCCCGGGTTCAGGCCGCCGAGTTTCACGGGCAGTTTCAGCGTGGAGTTCGGCCGCACCAGAGCCGGCGGCGACAGGCTGACCTCAATGGTGCGGGCCTTCTTGTCGATGCCGAACCATTTCAGGCCGATCGCGCGGCCGGGCATGCGCTGGGCGGCCGCATCGAGCGGACGCCGCAAGGTGGCCACCACATAGGCCCCGGTGCCCCAGTCCTTGCCGACGGGAATCCGGACCTGGGTGGTGCCCTGCTTGACATCAGACGTTTGCGTCATCAGCAGCCGGTCGCCCAGCACGTTGATGGTGAGCTTTCCGGCGGTGCGCGCATTGACCGACACCACCATGGTATCGCCGGATGCATATTCCGGCTTGTCGATCGAGGTTTCCAGGAGGTCCGGCGTGTCGGCGCTGCCGTCGGAATACCAGCCGACATCGAACTGCACCGAGGTCAGGGGACCGTCGGCATCGGTCGATTTGACGTCGAGCCGGTAGCGGCCGGGCTGCGGCGACAGCGTGATGCGCGACGGCTTGTCGGCTGCGGTCGCAAGGTCGCCATCGGCGACGCGCGTGGTCGACTTGACCGGCTCGAAATCCCAGGACGAGTTCTGGCGATACCATTGATAGCGGGACTCGATCTTCAACAGCTCGTAGCGCAGGCCATCGCGCGGCAGCAGCTTGCCATCGGGCGAGATAAACACGACGTCGAAGCCGGCCTTGTCGCCTTCGGCGACGTTCCTATCGCCGAAGAGCGGTTTGACGCCGATCTGCGCCGTGGTGGGCGCGACCGGCAGGACGAGCTTGCGCTCGACCGCGCGCCCGCCGGCCTCCGCCATGCGAATGAAGAACCGGGCTTCCTGCGGCCGGGTCGAGACTGGCGGTTTGGCGAGACTGACCGGGAAAGTGGCAACGCCATTGGCATCGGTCTGTGGCAGGCCCTCGATCGGCGTACGCTCGTTGCTGGTGGTCTCCGCGTCGGCGACACCGAACTGGTAGCCGGCAAATCCGGGCCGCTCGTCGGCCGGCGCCACCAGCATGTCGCCTTCGAGCTGGAGGCTGGACGCCGGCGCACCATACAGGAAATGGCCGTCGACCTTCACTTCCACGGGAACGTCAGCTTTGATCTGCTTGTCGTTGGTAGATAAGTCGAATTCGAGCCGTTCGGGGATGTAATCCTCGACCATGAAGGTGGTTTCGCCGACCGGCGAGCGCTTGGGATCAGTGAAGGCCTTCACCCGCCAGGTCCCGGTCGGGACTGCGGAATTCAGAAGGACCGCAAGGCTGCGGCCGCCGGCGCCCTGGTCGGCCAGCATGGCGCGGCGGAATTCGACACCATCGGGGCGTTCGATCACCAGCGTCAGCGGTCCGCCGGTCACGGCATTGCCCTGACCGTCGCGTAACAGCGCGGTGAGGTAGACGGTCTCGTTGGACCGATAGACGCCGCGCTCGGCATAGACGAAGGCATCGGCGCCGGCGGGCACTTCCCGGCCCGCCGGCGCCGATGCCTTCGTC
>Ga0209483_1001797_pt1 | contig 15800 bp, 12 predicted proteins | sample NGEPerA_FD_184508 | JGI IMG/M metagenome (GOLD analysis project Ga0209483, IMG submission 184508) | Arctic peat soil microbial communities from the Barrow Environmental Observatory site, Barrow, Alaska, USA - NGEE PermafrostL2-A... | ecosystem: Environmental > Terrestrial > Soil > Wetlands >... | reverse complement strand
TGATTCGCGCACAAACGCTGAAATTCGCTGTGCGCTCGTTCCTGATTCGCACACCAACGCTGAAATTCGCTGTGCGCTCGTTCCTGATTCGCGCACAACGCTGAAACCCGCTGTGCGCTGGTTTCTGATTCGCGCACCAACGCTGAAACCCGCTGTGCGCTCGTTCCTGATTCGCGCACAAACGCTGAAATTCGCTGTGCGCTCGTTCCTGATTCGCACACCAACGCTGAAATTCGCTGTGCGCCCGTTCCGGAGAAGGCTTTAGGCGCTGAAGGAGCTTCCGCAGCCGCAGGTGGACTTCACGTTCGGGTTGTTGAACTTGAACCCGGAGCCTTCCAGGCTCTCGACGTAATCCACTTCCGCGCCATCCAGGTACAGGAGGCTGGCCTGGTCGACGAACACCTTAAGGTCCTCGAACTTGTAGGTCTTGTCGAGCATGCCAGGGCTGTTCTCGAACGCCATGGAGTAGCTGAAGCCCGAGCATCCTCCGCCGACCACGGCGATGCGCAACCCGGCCGGTTTGGGCTCCTGCGACTCCAGAATTTCTCTCACTTTGCCAATCGCGGTTTCAGTTAGCTGGACCATTGCTGCGTATTTCGCTCCTCAAAAGCATTATACTATAGGCGACCAGACCGGTCCAGTTTCTCTGAGCATCCAGCTTCGACCGGCCGGGGTCTGCTATCTTTAAGGAAATCCCAATGAAACCGGGGCAGGCTGGGCCGCGTCGGATCAGGTAGATATGGGTATCCTGATCGGCGCGCTGCAATTCCCGGCGATTGGATCGAAGGCGCGAGCCAAGACGCGAGTGGACTACAGGAACGGCGAGGAGGCCGCGCTCGTCCGGCGGGTGCAGGCCGGTGATGAACTGGCGTTCCGCGAGCTGGTAGAGCGCTACCAGGCCAAGATCTTCTCGATTATCTACGGCATCCTGCGTAACCATAACGACGCGGAGGACATCGCCCAGCAAGTCTTCAGCAAGGTTTATTTCTCCATCCGTAACTTCGATTTCCGCAGTTCGCTGCTCACCTGGATTTACAAGATCACGGTGAACGAATGCTACGATTACCTGCGCAAGAAGCGCGTGCGGAGACTGGTTTATGAAAGCGATTTCAGCAAGGAGGAATCGCAAAGGATGGAAGCCTCCGATCCGGCCGTGGACCCGGCCGTGCCGGCGGATGAGCGCCTGGCGCAACGGGATTTGGCAGTGAAGCTCTTGTCCAAGGTTTCCGAAGAGGATCGGAGCCTGATCCTGCTCAAGGAAGTGGAGGGCCACTCCGTGGAAGAACTGGCCCAAATGACCGGAATGAATGAGAATACAATTAAAGTAAAGTTGTTTCGAACGCGCCAGAAGCTGCTCAAGGCGGCGCAGCGTCTGGGACGCGGCCGCATAGCGGTTAAGTAGACGGTATTGGGGATCCAACAGATCTAAGAGCGGGCACAGACCCGCATCCAAGTATTAAGCGCAAGTGACTGAGGGAAGAAAATGATGCATCGGATCATTCGGGACCATCTCGAACAGGTTCTGGCGGGGCCCGGCTCGGCTCCCGGGCATCCTGCCGGAAAACACCTCGCGGAATGTGAAGAATGCCGGGAGGCGGTGGCGGCCATGCGTGAGCAGGCTGCGATGCTGCGGCAGTGGCGCTCGCCCGCGGCGGAAATGGATCTGCGTCCTGGTTTTTACGCGCGCGTCCTGGAGCGGATTGAGGCCCAAACTCCCAGTTCTGTCTTCGCGCTGTTCTTCGACTCGCTGTTCGCACGACGGATTGCCATGGCTTCCCTGGCCCTGGCCTTATTACTGGGCGTTTACGTGATTTCATCGGAACAAATGGCGGATCCGCAAGTCGCGGGCGTGGGCGCGCTGCCGCACGTGACACTTGTGTCCGACACGGTTTCCGAAATACCGCAGAACCTTCCAGACGTGTTTTCCGACTCCGGACAGCCGAGGCTGGTGACAAGTGCACCCGACCAGGATGCCGTCCTCATGAATCTGGTCACCTATCGTGAGCAATAGGCCCTCTATCGGAAACCCCCGGATCGCTTCCACGCTGCTATTGGTTTTTCTGGCCGGCGCAGCGGTCGGAATGCTGGGTATGCAGTACGGACTGCACGACCGGCTCCACCGCGTGGCGGCCGCGGCGCCGCCCCGGGACTCGAGCCATGACGCGATGCTCCAGGAATTTAAAAATAAGCTGGACCTTTCCGCCGAGCAGACCGATCAGATCGCCGTAGTGCTCCAGGACTACAGCCACTACTATGAGAGCCTGCAGGACCAGCTCGACGATCTGCGTTCGACTGGCTTGACCCGGATTCTCCAGATCCTGCAGCCTGGCCAGCGCGAAAAATTCCAGAAGATACGCTCCGAGCTGGCGCCGCAATTGGCCGGCGAAAAGAAGTAATCGCTCGCTCGTCCTGCCGTATAGTGGGAACTTGAATCTCCTGATTTCGGGTCCTCCTGCGTCTGGAAAGTCCCGTGTGGCGCTGGAGCAGTTTCGATCGCAATCCGGCTCGCTCCTGATTGTCCCCACGGCCACCATGGTGGAGCACATCCGCCATATGCTCGCGCGATCCGGATTTCCCGTTCGGCCGCGTCAGATCTGCACTCTCGCGAAGTGGCTAGAGGACGGGCTTGCTGAGGCTGCGGCTCCCGCGGCGTTGCTGGATCTATTGATTGAGCAGGCACTGGAGCGGCTGCGGCCGGAGCGTTTCACCGCGGTGGCCGGGTTTCCGGGCTTCCGCCGGGCGCTGGCGGACTTGTTCGAACAAGCGCCGCCCGCGGCCATCCCCGAGGATCTGGCGGCTCTGGAAGAGGACGTGGAACGGAACCTGAGGGCTCGCGGCTTCGGCTTGCGCCACGCGCGTCTGAGGAGCGCCGCGGAAGCCGTTCGCGCCGGCGACCGGGTCTTGCCGCCGAAGGTGATCCTGGACGGATTCTTTACGCTCTCGACCGAGGAAACCAAGCTGGTTCTGGCGCTGGGCGAACGCAGTAGCGTCACCATCACCCTTCCGGACTGGCCGGGTTCTCAGGCTGTCCGAGCGGTCCTGCTGTCGTCAGGTTTTGACGAGCAGCGGCTTTCTTCCGCGATCCGCTCCCCCAGCCGTACCGGATTCTCGGCTGCCAACATCGAACGTGAAGTGGAGGAAATCGCCCGCCGCATCCTCCAATACGATGCACGGGGAACCGCATTCCGGGAGATGGGAATTGTTCTGCGCTCTCGCGATCCTTATGCCGGCGTGGTGGAATCTACGCTGGCACGCTTCGGGATTCCGGCCAGGTTTTACTTTCAACACCCGTTGAGATCTCATCCTGCTCTGATGTATTTCTCAACGGTAATCCAGTCCATGCTCGCTGGATGGGATCACGCTACCTTGCTGGCCGCCGTTCGCATGCCGGTTTCCGGCGTGGGCGCGACGCCTGTTGGAGACGAACTGGACTTCGCTTGGAGAGACAAGCTTCCCGCGGTGGGTTTGCCTTTGCCCTCCGGACTGGAACACCTGACGGGGCTCGATGGATGGCGTCGCGAGCGGCTGGGACCGCGAGAATGGGCGGTGCGTCTGAAAACGCTGCGTTCGTTCTTGCCGTCGCCGGGAGTTGCAGACGAAGCCGGCCGGGATCGAATCGGCGCCTTGCGCTCGACCTCCGCCGCGCTGGCCGCCTTCGACAATATCCTCGATGACGCTGCGATTGCACTCGACGGGTCTGGCCGGTGCGCTCTGGCGGTGTTCTGGAAGCAAGTGGAAACCGCTCTGGCTCTGGAGCCTCTGCGCGTGCCGGATGCGCGGCGAAACGTGGTCCACGTCATGGACGTGTACGAGGCGCGCCAGTGGGAACTCCCCGTGGTTTTTGTGTGCGGGCTGATCGAGCGGCATTTCCCCCGGTATCATCGCGAGGATGCGATCCTGGGCGACGCCGCACGTTACCGGGCGGGCCTGGATACAGCGGCGGACCGGCAGACGGAAGAGCGATTTCTATTCGAACTGGCGATCTCGCGGGCGACGGAAGGAACCATCCTCAGTTATCCGCGTTTCGATGAGCAAGGGGAAGATACGCTGCCGTCGTTCTTTCTTGATGGGGAATTTGCGCCGATCGCGGGAAGGGTAGCGGTTCCTCAAGTACGGCCGGACGTGGACGTCCGGCGCGGATCTGGAGATCCGCCCCACTTTGTGCACAAGACCCTGAGTCCGACGGGAATCGAGAGTTTCCTGCAGTGTCCGTTTCAGTTTTTCGCGAGCAAAACGCTGCGGCTGCGGCGGCGCCCTCCGATGCCGCGGGACCGGCTGGACGTGCTGCTCCAGGGAAGTATTCTCCATCGCGCGCTCGCGGAATGGACCTGCGCGCCGCTACTGGGCTCGGCCATCCTCGATGAGATCTTCGAAGAAGAGTGTGCTCGCCTGCGGGTGCTCGAGGGATACCGCACGGAGGCCGTACGGTTGGAGCTAATGCGTAACTTCCGCGGCTTCCTGGACGATCGAAAGTTCGAGCTTCGAGGCTGGTCCACGCGCGTCGAAGAAAAGTTCAGCTATCCGCTCAATCCTCTGGTGAGCATCACCGGCCGGATCGACCGTCTGGACGTGGGCCCCGGCGATCAGGCACTGGTGATCGACTACAAATACAGCGCGGGGAAAAAGATTAGAGAGCGCGTCGACGACACTGGTGCGGGGCACCTGGTGCAAGGCGGATTGTATCTGGCGGCCGCTGCACGCGCGTTCGGGCTCGATCCGGTGGCGATGCTGTTCTGCGGGTTGAAGAAAAACGTGACGTGGGACGGCTGGCACGTGAGCATCTCCGGCTTCGACTCGCTGGGTACAGCCTGTACTCGCGATGTCTTGCGCGCATTGATGGAAGACGCCGAGAGCGCGGCGATACGGGTTCACGAAGCGATCACGACTGGAGATATCGCCGTTCGTCCCACGGATCTGAAGAAGTGCCAGTGGTGCGATTTCCAGGATATCTGCCGGGTGGAATCGGCCGCGCTCGTGAAGGTTGCACCGTGACGCTTTCCGATGACCAGCGCCGTGCGGTGGAACGTATCGGACAGGACGTGTGCGTCGTGGCCGGGCCGGGTTCAGGGAAGACTCGCGTGCTCACCGAGCGGTTCGCCTGGCTGGTGGAAGCGCATGGCGTGGACCCGGACGCCATTCTCGCCATCACGTTCACGGAGAAAGCCGCCAATGAGATCAAGAGCCGCCTGATCCAGCGATTCTCCGGGCGGCCGCAGTCGCGCGAGACGCGCGGGACACGTGAAAGCATCGAGCGCGCATGGGTATCCACCATTCACGGCTTCTGCGCGCGCGTCCTGCAGGAGAACGCGATTCGCGCGGGTCTGCCGCCTGATTTTACGGTGCTCGATCAGCCGGCAGCCGACCGTCTGGAGCGTGAAGCGGCCGAGGCGTCGCTCGATGCAATGTATCGCGAGCAGCCGGAGCGGATGCGTCGTCTGATCGAGGCGCTGGATCTTTCGACCCAGGACGATGGCCGCCAGCCGGACCTCGCCGAGAGTTTGGTGACGCTGTACGAATCGATGCGCTCGTCGGGCGGCATGTTTGATATCGCTGAAATTCCGGCCGCTGCCCTCGCACCAGACTGCCTAGAAACCGCGATGGAGTTGGCGAAGTTCCTGGTGACGGGGCCGATGCCGAAAGGCGCGGATGGGCCGCGGCTGGGTGAATGGGCCGCGGAGTTTCTGAAGCGCCCCGACCTCGAAGTGATCGCAAGATTCGACTTCAACCTCAATCACGTGGGCAGGAATCCCGCGGCGAGTCGTCTAAAGAACGACATACTTCCGGCCCTGCAAGCCAAGTTGGTGAGCGAGTGGTATGCCGATCTGCGCGATCTCTTATGCGCTGCAATTGAGCGGATCGACGCAACCTATCGCACGAAGAAGCGTGAGCAATCCGCGGTGGATTTCGCGGATCTGGAGGAGTTTACCGTCGCACTGCTCGAATCGGACGAAGCGGTCCAGATGGAGATCGCGGGACGGTTTGAGCATGTTTTGATGGACGAGCTGCAAGACACGAATCGGCTGCAATGGCGCTTAATGAACCTGCTGCGAACCAGCTTCTTCGGCGTCGGCGATATCAACCAGTCGATCTACGGTTTTCGTTATGCCGATCCGGAAGTGTTCGCCGAATATCGCGACGAACTACGGTCAAGCGGCGCGGAAATCGACGAGCTGAAGGAGAATCATCGCAGCCGCGCAGAAATTCTGGCGGCTGTCTCGTCAATGCTCGACGGGCAGGCCGGGATTGAGGCGCGTCCTCTGGAGGCGCATGCGAAGTTCGAGGCCGTTAGCATCGCCGTTGAGCGATGGGTTGGGCGGGGCGAGGATGCTGCGGACGTGGAGGCCGAACTAGTCGCCGCGCGAATCCGGCAGTTCGTCGAAAATCGCGAGTTCGAATATCGCGACATCGCCGTTCTGGTGCGGACGCTTGGCTCGACCGCGCCGTTCGAGCGGGCCTTCGATCGCCTGAATATTCCGTTTCTGCTGACCGGCGGCCGGACGTTTCTGGAAGCTCGTGAAACTCGCGATCTGCTGGCATTGCTAGCCGCGCTGGTGAATCCTTTGGACGAGATCCCGCTGGTGGGTGTGCTACGCGGGCCGCTGGTGGGGCTGAGCGATCAGGAGATCTATCGAATGGGCCGCGAAGGCCGGCGGGCCGAGTTTGAGAGAAGGTTCGGGCGAGTTCGTGAACTCGCTGGCTTCATGGCCCCCGACCGTCTGATCGCGATGGCCCTGGAGCAGTGCGGCTACACTCGCGGGCTTGCGGATCGTTCCCGGGCGAATGTCGAAAAGCTGCTGGCGTGGCTGCGGTGCGAGTTTCGCGATCGCCCGCGCCCACTGGCCGAACTGCTTGAAGATCTGGAAGCGCTGCGATGGACGCAGAGCGTCGCCGAAGCGCCTCCGCCTGAGGCTGGCGACGTGGTTCGCATGATGACTATCCATGCCGCGAAAGGGCTGGAGTTCGCGGTCGTTTTCGTGAGCGCACTGCATCGCGGACCGGACCGGAGGAAGCCCGTAATCGCCGTGTCGCGCGAGGCGGGGCTGGGAGTGAAGTGGAGGAATCCAGTGACAGGCCAGGGGTGCTCCGATCCGTCGCATCAGGCGCTCATCGAGCAGATGGAGCGCAAGGAGCAAGCGGAAGAAAATCGCCTGCTGTACGTGGCGATGACTCGCGCGCAGGATCGTTTGGTTCTGTCGTACGCGGAACGAAAGAGATCGTCGCCCTGGCAGAAGCTCGCCGAATTGGCGGTGCCCGAATCGGCCGCGTCACTTGCCAATACACCGCCGGAACCCGCTGATGCCGAACTCGCGGCCGCCGGGATCGCGGAAGAAGTGCTCGATCCGCCGATCGTATCCGGCCAGTACGATTCCGCAGTGTCCGTCACATCGGTGGCAATGTTCCAGGCTTGCCCTCGGCGATACTATCTCAGCCGCTATTTGGGGCTGGAGCCGGCGCCAGACCGGCCGGGTACCGGCGCGATCGAGCTGGGTCTGAACGTTCACAGCGCCCTTGCGGGCCAGACGGTGGATTCCGCGGAAGCCAACGAATTGGCCGCCCGCTTTCGCTCCAGCGATCTCGGACGTCGCGTGGAGACCGCCGCGCGCATCGAACGGGAATTCGACTTTCTGTTTGAAACAGACGACGTGATCGTGCGAGGTCAAATCGACCTGTGGTTTGAAGAGGCTGGGGAGCTGGTGCTGGTGGATTACAAGACCGATCGCGATGAGTCGGCTGGCGAGGGATACGCGTTGCAACTGCGCCTCTACGCGCTCGCTCTGGAGCGCTATGCCGGCCGCCGTCCGGATCGCGCGGTGCTGTACTATCTGCGTTCGAACCGCATGGTGGAAATCAGCTTGACCGATGCGGATTTGGCTGCGGCGCGAACTGCTGTTCGGGAGTTACGAGAGGCGCAGGATCAGCTTCGGTTTCCGTTGAAAGTTGGGGAACAATGCAGGAAGTGCTTGTTTTGGGGTGGGATCTGTCCGGCGGGAGGGGGTTAGGCTTGAGGCTGTTTCTTGGCTGCCATTTTCTTCTCCAGGGCTTGCCATAATCGGCTTCGGACGTCTTCCGGGAGAGTTTGCGGCTCTACGCCTTTGTAAACCTGCAACGTCTTCTTAGTGGTATCTACGATGACGAAGCAGTTGGGGCAGGCATCGACGTGGTCCTGCCAATGTTGCTTAGTCTCCGGATCGACCGTCTCATCGAGGTAGGCGTTCAATTCCTGGAGGAACTGTTTACAGGTAACCAAGTAAGTTTTCTCCCTTCCTCTTGAACTGATGCGTGAGCGTCTCCCGCAACGCCAAGCGGGCCCGCAGGAGCCTGCTCTTGACGGCCGGAACCGAAATTCCGAGGGTTTCAGCAGTCTCCTCGGTGCTCAGTTCTTCGATGTCGCGCAACACAAAAACGGTGCGAAAATCGGGCTTTAAAGTGTCGATGGCCTCGTCCAGAATGCGCCGCCACTCCTCTTGCGAATACTGCTGCTCGGGATTATCTTCCCAGACGGCGATCTCCCTCTGCACCGTTTCTTCGCCTAGATCCACGGGCTCGTCCAGGGGCACGCTGCGGTCGTTCTTCCGCTTGCGGAGCCGCATCAAGGCTTCATTGACCGCAATGCGGACGATCCAGGTATAGAATTTCGAATCGCCCTTGAAGCTGTCTAAGTGCGTGTAGGCTTTGAGGAAAGCGTCTTGCAGAACGTCTTCGGCGTCCTCGTCGTTGCGGGTGATATTCTTGGCCAGCCGGTAGATCTTGCGCTCATAGCGATTCACCAGCTCGGCGAACGCGTTCTGATCCCCCGCCTTGGCCTGTGCGACCAGGGCGGATTCATCGAATCCGGCAGGCACGCTGGTGGTGGGAGTCACGGCGACTGGGACCTCTTCTTCACTATATCAGGCAGTCCTCGGAGAAGAAGGGCGTTGGAAACGCCGGTTTGTTAATCTGAGATTTACCCATGGACAACATACAGGTCACCCTTCCGGACGGCAGTGTACAGAGCGTCCCGGCCGGAACCAAGCCACTGGATGTGGCCCGCTCGATCGGCACGCGGCTGGCGGATGACGCCATTGTGGCGCGCGTCGACGGCAATCTCTGGGATCTGAACCGGCCCTTCGAGAATAACGCCAGGCTCGAGATTCTGACCACCAAGAATCCTGACGCGCTCGAAGTGTACCGTCATTCCACGGCGCACCTGCTCGCCGCGGCCGTGCTGGAATTGTTCCCGGAGACCAAGCTCGGTATCGGCCCTCCCATCGAGACCGGTTTCTATTACGATTTCCAGCGCGACACGCCCTTCACTCCCGAGGATCTCGAAAAGATCGAAAAGAAGATGTGGGAGATCCAGGCGCGCGACCTGCCCTACGAGCGCAAGTACACCGAGAAAAACGAGGGGCTGAAGCTCTATGCCGATCAGCCCATGAAGGTCGAGCTGATCACGGAGCGCGCGGGCGCCGTCTTTTCCGAATACACGCTGGGTCCGCAGTTCATCGATTTCTGCCGCGGCCCGCACGTGCCGTCCACCAAGAAGATCAAGGCGTTCAAGCTGCTCTCGATCGCCGGCGCGTATTGGAAGGGCGACGAGAAGAATGCGCAACTCCAGCGGATCTACGGCACGGCGTTCTTCAGCAAGAAGGAGCTCGACGAGCATCTCGCCAAACTCGAAGAAGCCAAGAAGCGCGACCATCGCAAGCTGGGCCAGGAGCTGGACCTGTTCAGCATCCAGGAGCTGGCCGGGCCGGGACTGATTTTTTATCACCCCAAGGGCGGAATCATTCGGAAACTGATCGAGGATTGGATGCGCGATCAGTACCTGAAGCGCGGCTACTCGCTGGTGTATACGCCGCACGTGATGCGCGCGGATTTGTGGAAAACGTCGGGGCATCTGAGCCACTACGCGGAGAATATGTTCGCGGGCATGGAGCTGGATGACGCGGAATATCGCCTGAAGCCCATGAACTGTCCGGGTCACATCCTGATCTATCGCGACAAGCTGCGCAGCTATCGCGAGCTGCCGGTGCGGCTGGGCGAGCTGGGCACGGTGTATCGCTACGAGCGCAGCGGGACGATGCATGGGCTGTTACGCGTCCGGGGTTTTACGCAAGACGACGCACACATCTTCTGCACCCGCGATCAGATCGAGGATGAGGTGGTGAACTGCCTCGAATTCGCGCTGGATGTGCTCAAAACCTTCGGTTTCGAGCAGTACGACGCGGAGATTTCGACCTGGGACGGCGGTGCCAGCGGTAAATACGACGGCGAGGCGGAACAGTGGGAGTTGGCGGAAGGCGCCCTGAAGCGGGCCGTCGAGCGCCTGAACATCAAGGCTCCCGTGATCCCGAACGAAGCGGCGTTTTACGGGCCCAAGATCGACGTAAAACTGCTCGACGCTCTGGGACGCAAATGGCAGCTTTCCACCGTCCAGTTCGATTTCACACTGCCGCGCCGGTTCAATCTCGAGTATGTTGCCGAAGACGGCAAGAGGCATCAACCGCTGATGGTGCATCGCGCGCTGTACGGCAGTATCGAGCGCTTCTTCGGAACGCTGATCGAGCATTATGCCGGGGCGTTCCCGGTGTGGCTCGCGCCGGTGCAGGTGGTCGTGATGCCGATCACCGACCGGCAGCAGGACTATGCGAAGACCGTGCATGCGAAGCTCGAAGCGGCCGGGTTGCGCTCGCATCTGGACGATCGCAAGGAAAAGGTCAACCTGAAAATTCGTGACGCTCAGATGCAGAAGGTGCCGTACATGCTGGTGGTGGGCGATCGCGAAGCGGAAGCCGGTACCGTCTCGGTGCGCCACCGCAAGCATGCCGATATGGGCGTGAAGCCGCTGGATCAGTTCATAGCGGACGTGTCTCAACTGATCGCATCGAAATCCGCTACAGAGTAGCGGCAGTCATGTGGGGCAGGATGGCAGAGATTGCTGAAAAAGGGGACAGGCCGCTCCGCGTAAAGGGGACAGGTCCAAACTTAGAAAACGGATCCGCCGTATCTAACGCCAGGACCTGTCCCCTTTACGCTCTTTCTTCTTGACCAGCATGAGCGGACGCATTTCCGGCAACGAAGTAGTCTCCTACAACCCCGCGACGGGGGCTGAGCTTGGCCGCGTGCCGCTGGCGTCCACGGCAGATTACGACTCGGTGCTCGCAAGGGCGTCGGAGACGTTCGAGCGCTGGCGCATGCTGCCCGCGCCGAAACGCGGTGAAATCGTACGCGAGATCGGCGACGAGATCCGGAAAGCCAAGCAGGAACTGGGCCGGATGGTCACGCTCGAAGCGGGTAAGATCGTCGCCGAAGGCCAGGGCGAAGTGCAGGAGATGATCGACGTGGCCGATTTCGCCTGCGGCCTGTCGCGCCAGCTCTACGGCTTGTCGATGCACAGCGAACGGCCCGGGCACCGCATGTATGAGCAGTGGCATCCTCTCGGCGTTGTAGGCATCGTCAGCGCGTTTAATTTCCCGGTTGCGGTGTGGAGCTGGAATGCGCTGATCGCCTTGGTCTGCGGCAATACCGTCGTTTGGAAGCCATCGCTCAAAGTGCCGCTGTGCGCCGTCGCGGTGCAGGAAATCTGCGACCGCGTGCTCGATCGCCACGGCTGGAAAGGCGTACTCAATCTGGCGATCGGGAAGGACGACGTGATCGGCGAGCGGCTAATCCGCGATCAGCGCATCCCGCTCATCAGTGCAACGGGCTCCGTCCGCATGGGACGTCACGTCGCGCAAGTGGTGGCCGAGAGACTGGGCCGCAGTCTGCTGGAACTCGGCGGCAACAACGGCGTGATCGTGATGGACGACGCGGATCCCGACCTGGTCGTACGCGCAGTGCTGTTCGGCGCGGTGGGCACGGCTGGGCAGCGCTGCACGTCGATACGCAGGCTTTTTTTGCAAAAGGGAATCGCTCCGAAGATCACGGAAAAGCTGATCGCGGCCTACCGGCAAATCCGCATCGGAGATCCGCTCGATCCCGCCACGCTGATGGGCCCGCTGATTGACGAAGCCGCTGTCGACGCGATGATGCGGGGGCTGAACACGATCCAGGAACAAGGCGGGAAAATCCTGACCGGCGGAAAGCGTGTTGGAAAAGACGGATGCTTTGTCGAACCGACGATTGTTCTGGCGCCGCCCAGCATGGTGATGCTCCGGGAAGAGCTGTTCGCGCCGGTGCTCTACCTGATCGAATTCGATACCTTGGACCAGGCGATCGCCTTACACAACGACGTTCCGCAGGGACTTTCCTCGGCGATTTTCACCACGAATCTGGTTTCGTCGGAAACGTTCCTGAGCGCGCGCGGCAGCGATTGCGGCATCGCCAACGTGAATATCGGCACCAGCGGAGCGGAGATCGGCGGAGCGTTCGGTGGTGAAAAAGATACCGGCGGCGGGCGTGAATCGGGAAGCGATGCCTGGAAAGCCTACATGCGGCGGCAGACGGTCACGGTGAACTGGTCGGGCGGGTTGCCGCTTTCGCAGGGAATCAAATTCGACTTATGACGGTTACTGCTTCAGTAGAGCCCCTATTGCTTTAACAGGGCTTCGACCAGCAAGCGCGTGTTCTTCTCTTCGTTTTTGAAGAAATCGTCCTGCGCCCCGTATTGAAACCGGACTTTGCCAGTCTTGTCTACGAACAGGTATAAGGGGACAAAGGGGTGGTCATCCCGTTTGAAATCGAAAACCTGCATGGTCGTGGTCTGATCCAGGTAGCCTACTGGAAACCCCAGCTGAAGACGCATAAAATCCGCAAGGGATGCTTTGGCGGTGTCATTTGCGGCGACGCCAAAAGCCTGGAAGCCGCGCGGACCATACTCTTTCTGGAGCTTGCTCAATATTCCAAGGGAGCTGATGCAGTGGGTGCAGGTAGTGGAGACCAGGGCCACCACCATCACCTTGCCGTGGTACTGAGTGAGCTGGACTTTCTTTCCGTCCGCAGTGGGCACGGTAACATCCGCCAAAGGACGGGGCATGGTTGCGCCCTCAACCGACATCAGCAGACACAGGGACACAAGAATGGCTCTACGCATAGGGACTCGAAAATCGGCGCTCAAAGACTTATCTTACTTGATTCTCGACTTCTTCGAGCCAGTCTGGACGCTTCAGCACGTCGCGCGGGCGGCTTCCATCGGGCGGCCCGATGATCCCGTCGCGCTGCATCATATCCAGTATGCGGGCCGCGCGCCCGTAGCCGAGGCGCAGCCGGCGCTGTAGCGTCGAGGTGGACGCCTTGCCCATCTCGCACACCACGCGCACGGCCTCCTGGTACACGGGATCTTCCACCTCGTCGACTGCTTCCGTATCGCCCTCTTCGTCTTCCACGGGAGGCGCGATCAGGAAGGTCTGGTCGTATTCCGGCTGGGCCTGTTGCTTCCAGAAGTCCACCACGCGATTGGTTTCGGCCTCGCTTACGAAAGAACCGTGGACGCGGGTCAGGCGCGAGGAACCGGGAGGCAGATATAGCATGTCGCCCTTGCCCAGCAGGTGTTCGGCGCCCATCACGTCCAGCACCGTGCGCGAATCGACGCGGGTGGCCACGCGGAAGCTGATCCGCGAAGGGAAATTCGCCTTGATCAGGCCGGTGATCACGTCCACGCTGGGCCTCTGCGTCGCGAGCACCAGGTGCATGCCCACGGCGCGCGCCATTTGCGCCAGCCGTGTAACGCTCTCTTCGACGTTGGCCCGCTCCAGCATCATCAGGTCGGCCAATTCGTCGATCACGATCAGGACGTAGGGAAGATGCTCCAGCTCTTCCTGTCCCAGTTCATCCTCGAACAGGTTGCGCGGTTGGGACTCCAGTTGGCGCACCTTCTTGTTGAACTGCTCGATATTGCGGACGCCCTGACCGGCGAGCAGTTTCAGGCGGCGCTCCATTTCCAGCACGGCGTTGCGCAGTGCGATGGTGGCTTTGCGGGCGTCTGTGATCACCGGCGTCAGCAGGTGCGGAATCCCCTCGTACGGTCCGAATTCCAGGCGTTTGGGATCCACCATGATCATCCGAACCTCGTGCGGTGTGGCCTTGTAGAGGATCGACATGATCAGCGTGTTGAGCATCACGCTCTTGCCCGATCCGGTGGATCCGGCGATCAGCAGGTGGGGCATGGATTCGAGCGCGGCGACTTTAATCCGCCCGTTGATGTCCTTGCCCAACGCGACGGTAAGTTTCGAGGCGGAACTCAGGAATTCGTCGGATTCGAGAATCTGCCGCAGGCTGATGGTCTCGCGTTTGGTGTTCGGAACCTCGATTCCGACCGTCGGTTTGCCGGGGATGCGCTCGATGAGAATCGATTCTGCCTGTAAGCCGAGGCACAGGTCTTCGCTCAGCGTGGTGATGCGCGTGTATTTCACGCCCGCTTCGGGTTTGAACTCGAAGGTGGTCACCACGGGTCCGGGATTGATCTGGACCACCGAGCCGCGCACGTTGAATTCCTCAAACTTGGATTTGATCAGGCCGGCGGTTTCCTTCAATTCCTGGCTGTCAAAGGCGGAGCGCGCAATGGGCTCCTGCAGAAGTTCCGTGGAGGGCAGCTGGAAGAGGAACCGCGGCTTGAGCGGCGGCAGATCGCGCTTGGGCGCGGCGTGGACTTTCGCAAGTTCCTTCTCCAGTTGTCCAGGCGGCGGTTCGATGAACGTTGTTCCTCGCAGCGGCGGTTCGGGTTGCGATTCCAAAGCCCGGATCGGGATGTCTTCAATCCATGGCGGAGCAGAATCGGGAGTTTGCGCGCGGCGGGGACCTGACGTGCCCACCGCTGCCGCCGCCGTACTCGGTTTCAAGGGATCCACGATCTCCGGAGAATCCGGCACCGGAGGAGTTTCCGGAACGGCCGCTGCGGTTGTTGCTGCTTGACGAGCTTCACTGGCGGCTCTTTCCGCGGCTCTCTTCTCGGTGCGCTCCTGGGCTCGTTGTTGTGCCCGCTGTTGAGAATGTTCGAGCCATTTTGCGCGCCACGCGGCCAGGCGTTCCCAAACTCCCATCACGATCCGGATGGGCGGAGCAAACCACGCCGGCAGGCGCGCCATCTCGAAAGTCGAAATCAGGTATAGCGAAAGGATCCAGATAGCGCCGGTCACCAGGACCGCGCCCGTGAGGTTTAGCTTCGATAAGGCGTAATCCGCCGTCACCAGGCCGATCAATCCGCCGGCTGGGACAGTTCCGGCGATCGGCCGCCAATCCCTGAAGAGGCCGAGAGCAGCGCAGGTGGAACCGACCCAGGCCAATCCGCCGGCCAGCCGGGCCCAAGGAGCGGCGATGGGGGCGCCTCGGAGCCACCGCCAGGCCAGCATCAATATCAGGAGGGGAAACACGTAGGCGCCCAAGCCGAAGCCCTGCAGCAGAAGGTCGGATAGGGACGCGCCTACCAACCCTGTGAGGTTCACGGGCTTAGCGGCTGAAGTGGCAGTATTCCAGGAAGGGTCCAGCGGATAGTAGGAGACGAGACTGAAGAACAGGAACAGTCCTGCGATCAGAAACGCCACTGCGCCGGCTTCATTAAGCCGTGGGTGGCGGGTTGGTCCTAAAAATCTCATCCCCCGTGGTAGCGGAAGAAGCTGGCCAGAGCGATTACTATTATGCCAAAAATCACCCGGTACCATACGAAGAAGCTCAAAGACCGCGTGCGAAGGAAGCTCAGGAAAAACTGGATGGTGAGCGCGCCGACGATGGCGCTCACGATGATGCCGACCAGCATGGCCGTCCGCATGTCCGGCGGAATCCCGCCCCCGTGCCGCATCATGTCCCAGGCGTCCTTGGCGGCCGCGCCGGCGATGGCGGGGGTCGCGAGCAGAAAAGAGAAGCGGGCGGAGGTTTCGCGATCCAGA
>Ga0209483_1001795_pt1 | contig 15806 bp, 15 predicted proteins | sample NGEPerA_FD_184508 | JGI IMG/M metagenome (GOLD analysis project Ga0209483, IMG submission 184508) | Arctic peat soil microbial communities from the Barrow Environmental Observatory site, Barrow, Alaska, USA - NGEE PermafrostL2-A... | ecosystem: Environmental > Terrestrial > Soil > Wetlands >... | reverse complement strand
TGGCTGCCCCTAGTAGATGAGCTTCGCAACTTTGATGCGATTCTCCACGAGCGGTTATACTTAGCCACTCGTTCAGAACATGACGCTAAGCATGTTTTAATTTGAAAAATTGAAGTTACTAAACGAGAATAAAAGTATGCGTATATTCGTGGCTGGTGCCAGTGGTGTAATCGGGCAGAGTCTTGTCCCTTTATTGGTTAAAGATGGCCATGTGGTGGCCGGCATGACTCGCTCACCGGACAAATCAGGTATGCTGAAGAAGCTGGGTGCACAGTCAGTTATTTGTGATGTGTATGATTTCGATTCGTTGAAGATTGCCATTGTTGAATTTGCTCCCGATGTCGTAGTGCACCAGCTAACTGATCTTCCCGATGATGCAACACGCATACCAGAATTTGCTGAGGCTCAAGCAAGGATACGCCGTGAAGGAACTCGTAATCTATTATTAGCCGCCAAAGCTGTTGGCGTATCTCGCTTTTTGGCACAAAGCGTAGCTTGGGATCTAAAGGGAGAAGGTGCGGCCTCAAAAGCTGAACTTGAGCATGCTGTTCTTAATGCTAAGGGTGTCGTTATACGTTACGGGCAGTTCTATGGGCTTGGCACATACTTTGAAGACCAGAAGCCATCTCATCCTCGAATCCACGTTGCTGAAGCAGCACGCCGTACCCTACCGCTGCTATACGCACCAAGTGGAATAGTTACGCTAATTGAGGATGAATGAAACACAAACCGGCACGTTAATTAATTGCTTGCCAGCCTCAAGTCAAAGTCACTAACTCTTCCGGCTCCACCACATTCATTTTTTTCGACGTTTTTCAGTACACCTTAATTGCTCATAGGCACAGCGAAAACGCAAGCATAAGCAAAATGGCTGGCCATTATGTTCCGTGCTAAACAATTATTGCTAAGTTTGCCTGATGCAATAAGCTATGCTTCCTAATGTGTTGACCTGGATAGTTTTCAGAGTAATACGACTAGAATTCAGTTGCCGTAGCTAAATTAACTGTTATCTATTGAGGTAACATTTAGCGTCTTGCCAGGTTCAGCTGTAGAATTGTTCTTTTCGACGACGCTGTAGTTGTCTTCGGTTCTAATGACTTTTTCTATTGCTTCAACTTGATGCTTGAGTTTGATAATGAAGGCGTTTCGATTCTCATGTATCGTTTGATAAACGCTTAACTTGATTGGGATACGAGCATCACAATCTTCGTCTGAGCACTCACATCTAAAGTGCAGTAAAATGTCTTCATTCCTAACTAGCTCTGGATTGCCATCATCTCTGTGATTAGCATCGATTTCATCGAGATTATCCCCGACTCTTTCATTAGCACGTCTAAAAATCATCTCATTCTCTATTTGACGTCTTTCAGATAGGGGCATGTCCATAAAAGAATAATAGCCCTAAAGTTTAGTAGTCGGCTGTACGATATTCTTAAAAGGTATCATCCAATTAAAAAGAGGCACTCTCTAGTGCCTCTTTTAGAAACTTATGGAAGACTTGCACCCACAGATGTAGCCTACTAACTAACAAACAGTCGAACTTACTAACTTGACCGGCTACATATACTTAACGTGCTGTTTCACTTGGTCTTCCAGAAAATAATTTATCAAACCAAAAATAATTCGTCAAGACTATTTTATAAGTTATCTTTGTAAACAAAAAGGCCTGGCTGGGGCGGAGGGATTCGAACCCCCGAATGCCAGTACCAAAAACTGGTGCCTTACCACTTGGCGACGCCCCAACGAACAGATTGAATTTTAGCGTAATTAACCTGTTCATACAAATTATATGCTCGGATTACAGGTTTGACGAAATGACCCCACGGTGCTACAGTTAGCGATAACAAAAGTCATTCTATGCCCCAAAAAGAGTCTCAAAACCCTGCTGACTATATAGTTCCCCTCGACATTAACGGCCTCGAGGGTCGTATGATGCGCGTGCCGGCCAAGAAGGCCAACCGCCAGCGCGAAATACTACTTGTCTATGGCCATCACGCCATGCTGGAACGCTGGTGGTCACTGGTTCAGAACCTCAATGAATATGGCGCGGTGACGATGCCCGACATGCCCGGCTTCGGCGGTATGGATAGTTTCGCCAAGATTGGCGTCAAGGCTAACGTCGATACTTACGCCGATTATCTGGCCGCTTTCGTCAAGCTGCGTTATAAGCGCAAACGAGTGACTATCGTGGCCATATCATTCGGTTTCGTAGTCGTCACGCGGATGTTACAGCGCTATCCGGAACTAACCAAGAAGGTGGATCTCCTGGTAAGTTCGGTCGGCTTCATGCACAAAGACGATTTCCTTTATCCTCGTCCGCGGCGCGACTTTTACCGCTGGATTACACGTTTCTTCGCTACCCGGCCTTATGTGGTATTCATTCGCTACTGTCTGTTGAATAGATTCGTGCTGACGACCCTGTATGCTAAGCTGCCTAACTCCAAACGCCGGATGATAGAGGTCACGCCGGAAGAATTCGCCGCCACCATGGATTTTGAAGTCCAGATGTGGCAGGCCAATGACGTGCGGACCCATTGGCTGACTACCAGCCAGTTTTTCACCCTAGACAACTGCACCAAAAAGGTCGATTTGCCGGTTATACACGTGGCCTCTAAGAGCGACCACTATTTCAACAATGAAATCGTTAAACAGCACATGTTGGTCGTATTCAAGAGCTACCGCCGGTTCGATATGAACAGCAAGGCCCACACGCCCAGCATTCTGGCCGACAAAAAGGCCACCGGCGTGATGCTGCCCCCCGGCCTGCGGCGCATATTGGCGCGCCAGTAATGGTATACTTGTAAGAAGATGAAAATAGGCTTGGTCTGCCCGTATAGTATTAATAAGCATGGCGGCGTGCTGGAAGTCGTCATGGCTCTCCAGGTCGGCCTCAAAGCCCGTGGCCACAGCGTCAAGATCATTACGCCCAAGCCGCGTGGCAGTGAACTTGAAGATAACGAAGACATGATCTTCATCGGTGTCTCAACCGATTTCCGGACTATGTCACACACCACCGGACAGGTCTCAAGCACCGTTGATAATGACCATATCGATGAAATCCTGGCTGCTGAGAAGTTCGACATCCTGCATTTTCATGAACCTTGGGTGCCGCTGTTGAGCCGCCAGCTGCTGCAAAGATCAACCAGCGTCAATATTGCCACTTTTCATTCCAAAGTGCCGGAAACCCTGATGGCCAGGACGGTGATCAAAGTCGTCACGCCTTACCTGAAGTCCGTCATGAAATACCTGCATGAACTGACCGCCGTATCTGAATCCGGCGCCGAATACGCGGCTGGTTTAACAGATGAACCAATTACTATTATCCCTAACGGCATCGACCTGGAAAAATACCAGCACCTGACGCCTCTCAAGAAAACAGGAAACACCAAGACCATCCTCTACATCGGCCGTCTGGAGCGCCGCAAAGGGGTCCAGTACCTCCTAAAAGCCTACAGCCAGCTAGCCCAGAACAACACCGACATCAAGCTTATTATCGCCGGTGATGGTCCGGAGCGCGAAAGACTGGAGCTGATGACCGAAGACTTGAAACTACCGAATGTCAGTTTCCTCGGTTATGTCAAAGAAGAGCTCAAACTTGATCTGTTACGCGAAGCCGATCTTTTCTGCTCGCCGGCCGTCTTCGGCGAGAGTTTCGGTATCGTGCTGCTGGAAGCCATGGCCACTGGTACGGTTTGCGTGGCTGGCAATAACTCCGGTTATATTGATGTTTTGCAGGAACTCGGCGCCATATCCATCGTCAACCCGCATGATAGTGAAGAATTCGGCCGCCGCTTGGATGTGATGCTTCACGAGGCACAGCTTAGGACCCTCTGGCAAAAGTGGGCTAAGGAATACGTTAAGCGTTTCAGCTATCCTGATGTCGTTATCCGCTACGAAGAGTTTTACCAGGAAGCGCTGAAACAGCATGGCCACGCCCGCTAAGCACTTGAAGATTGGCTTGGTACTGGACAGCGGTCTTGATAAGCCCGATGGCGTGCAGCAATACGTGTTGGCAATTGGTGAATGGCTGCGCGGCCAGGGCCACGACGTGCATTATCTGGTCGGCCAGACCGAGCGCGAGGATATCCAGGGCCTGCACAGTCTCAGCCGAAGCGTCAAGGTCCGTTTTAACGGTAACGACGGCTCTATACCGCTGTATGCCAGCAAATCCAAGCTGAAGGCCTTTCTGGCAGCTGAACACTTCGATGTGCTGCATGTACAGGTGCCGCACCATCCACTACTGGCCCAGCGCATCATCCTGGCGGCTGATAGCCGGACGGCCGTGGTCGGAACTTTTCATATCGCGCCTTATAGCAAACTGGTGACTGTCGCCAACAAAGCCCTAGGTATTTGGCTCAAACCGTCACTGAAGCGGTTCGATCGAATGGTCAGCGTTTCGACCGCCGCCGCCGACTTTGCCAAGCAGACTTTTGGTATTACGACCGAGGTGCTGCCTAACGTTATTGATTACAAACGTTTCCATAAGGCAAAACCCCTGCCTGAGTATGATGACGATATTTTTACTATCCTGTTTCTTGGGCGTTTGGTGCCGCGCAAGGGCTGCCAGCTATTACTGGAAGCTATCGTGCTGCTTAGCCGTCGCCTTGACTTGCCCAAGTTCAGGGTTCTGGTTTGCGGCAGAGGCCCTTTGGAAGCTAAGCTACGGCGCTTTGCGGGCGAACGTGGCCTGAACGACATAGTTAGTTTTGTCGGTTTTGTCAGTGAAGATGATAAACCCCGTTATTATGCTTCAGCGGACATATCAGTTTTCCCCAGCAGCGGCGGCGAGAGTTTCGGTATCGTGCTGCTGGAAGCCATGGCTGGCGGTAAGGCGGTCGTCCTGGCTGGAGACAATTCCGGCTATCACTCCGTTATGGCACCGCGACCCGATTTACTGTTTGACGCCGAAAGTGCCTCGACTTTGGCAAAAAAACTGGGTTACTATATGCAAAACCAGCCCCAACGCCGAAGTATGCAGACCTGGGGTGCTGGATACTCTAAAGAATTTGATGTCAAAACCGTCGGCGCAAAATTATTAAATATTTATTATGAGACGTTGCGTAAACGGCGCGGAGCATAGATAATAAAGCCATGCTGCATTTCCGCAAGTCAGACGAGGCGTTACCGGAAGTTGCCCTGACTATTTCTCTCCAGACTTTCGCCAGGCTAACAATAATGGTCGTGGTAACTATAATTCTTCTGGGAGCCTTACATAAGGCTTCACATGCCCTGTTACTAATCTTCACGGCCTTCTTCCTGACACTGGCTCTCAATGGCCCGGTTTACTGGCTGGGGAGGCACTTGCCTGGCAAACGGCGCGATAGCCGGTCACTTGCCACCAGCTTGTCGTTTCTGGTTGTTATTATCTTGCTAGGGGGCTTTATTGCCAGCATCGCGCCGCCCCTGGTGCGCCAAACGGAAAACCTGGTCAGTGCCGCCCCGAACCTAGTCCAGGATTTGCGGAGTCAGAACAGTGAGGTCGGCCGTTTCATCCGTAAGCATCATTTGGAGAAACAGGTTGATACGTTCTCATCACAACTTTCGGCGCGCCTCAAGAACGTCGGTGGCGCGGCTTTCTCGACTGTCCAACGGATAGGAAGCAGCTTTTTCTCACTGTTAACCATTCTAGTACTGACATTCATGATGCTGGTCGAAGGACCGCGCTGGCTGAAGTTCATACGCGAAGTCATACCTGACCAACACCATGACCTAGCCGACCGCTTAGCGACAGATATGTACAAAGTTATAAAAGGCTTCGTCAACGGCCAAGTTACCCTTGCCGCCGTAGCTTCGGTATTGATAATGCCCGCAGTCTTACTTCTTCATATTGGTTACCCGGCGGCGCTTATAGTCGTCATTTTCATCTGCGGCCTAATCCCTCTGGTCGGACATACTATCGGGGCCGTCATTGTTACTACGGTGGCATTATTTCACTCGACGTCCGCGGCCGTCATTATCCTGGCTTACTACATTCTGTACCAACAGATTGAGAACTATTTGATCCAGCCGCGGATCCAGGCTAATTCAACCAATATGTCACCGCTCCTGGTTTTCATGTCCGTGGTGGTCGGCGTGAGCTTCGGCGGCCTGTTCGGCGGCCTGGTTGCCATTCCCGTTGCCGGTTGCCTTAGAATCGCTCTTCTTGAATACCTGCGCAGCCACCAAATAATCGATACTCCTCGATTCGACAGGGCTACAGGCGGAACCAAATAGCACCGTGGGCGGTGTCGCGCAAGCCAATCCCCTGAGCCTCTAGGTCATTACGAAGCTTATCAGACTTGCTCCAGTCCTGGTCAAGCCGGGCCTGTTCCCTATCAGCCAGTAGTTGCTTCTGTTCAGGCGTAATGTCCTGCACATCCATTAATCCCAGGCCGAGCAGCTCATCTATGCCGCTCAACATGGTTTCGAAATGTCCTACCATGTCATCTTCAATTAATACCGTAAGCAACTGGCCGGTAATCTGGCTCAAAAAAGCCATCGCCTGGGGTGTATTAAGGTCATCGGTTATGATTCGCTTCAGCTCAATAGGTACGTCTTCAAGCGCGAATGTGGCAGAATCATTCACCGTAGGCTGGGCCTGCCAGCGCAGCGCGGCTAAGGCCTTGAAGTCCTGCAAACGATTACTGGCGGCCTGCAGGCTGTCCCAGCTAAACTTCGACTGGCTGCGGTAATGGGATTCCAACACATGCAGGCGCACGGCTTGCGGTGAAATGCCCTTTTCGACAATATCCTGCAGGCGTATACCGTTGCCGAGGCTCTTGGATATCTTCTCGCCATTGGCCGTGACATGGTTGCTGTGCAGCCAATGATTGGCGAAACGCTGTCCGGTAGCAGCCTCGCTTTGGGCAATCTCGTTGGTATGGTGAACTGGCACGTGGTCGATACCGCCGGTATGTATGTCTAGGGTCGGGCCAAGATATTTCATACTCATAGCTGAACATTCAATGTGCCAGCCAGGAAAACCTTTGCCCCAAGGACTGTCCCATTCCATATCACGTTGCCGGTCAGCCGGCGAAAACTTCCACAGAGCGAAATCCGAAATATTACGTTTCTGCGGGTTGAAGTTTACTCTGGCCCCAGCCTGCTGTTCGTCAAGGTCAAGTTGCGCGAAGTCACTATATTGCGGAAACTTGCCAGTATCATAATAAACCCCATCGTCGATGACATAGGCAAAGCCTTTTTCCTCAAGCTTTTTGATCAAATCAATCTGTTCCGGAATATGGTCGGTGGCTTTGACCAGGTGGTCCGGCTCAAGCATGTTGAGAGCTTTCATGCCTTCCAAGAAATCCCGTGTGTAGAATTCGGCCACCTCCCAGGCAGTCTTGCCTTCGCGCCTAGCACCGCTTTCCAGTTTGTCCTCACCCTCATCAGCATCACTGGTGAGATGCCCGACATCAGTAATGTTCATAACCCATTGCGGCTGGAAACCGTTCGCCTTGAGCGCCCGTATAAGCGTATCCATCCGCACGTAGTTAAACCAGTGCCCAATGTGCGAGTAATCATAAACCGTCGGCCCACAGGTATAAACCGTCACTACCGGAGCCGCCAGCGGCTTAAGCTCTTCAACCTGCCTAGTTAATGTATTGTAGAGTCTCATAACAATTACTAATCGTTTTTAAGTTTATCAAGCAGTTCGGCGGCTAGCTTAAGGCACTCAGCTTTTATTTCATCCATGGGGCGGCCGGAGGTGACTTTGAAGCCGCTGGCAAAGGGGTGGCCGCCGCCACCAAAATGCTCGGCCAACTGGCCGCCGATTGGGGCTTTGGAGTTGCAGCGGATGGCCGCGGTGACTTTACCGTCCGCGTAGACTTTGAAAACAATAGCCGCTTCGATGCCCGCGGTTTGCAACATATCACCTTGGATCAGCGGTCCGGGATTATAGAGTGGGCTGTATTCGTTTATCTCTGATTGGGGTATTACTACGGAGGCCACCCGGCCGTCAGCGGTGATCTCGGTTCTTTTGATAAGGTCGGCTTTGTAGCGGTAAATGGTCGGCGGCATTTTGCCGTATTCGCGTCTCAATTCTTCCAACCCTGGGCGGTCAACGCCTGCCTCGACGAAGGCGGCCATCACCTGATAGGTTTCCGCTGAAGCCAGCTGGTTGGTAAGGCCTTGTGTATCACCTAAGATCGAACTCATCAGGCAGCCTTGCGCCTCAACTGAGAGGGGCCAGTCCAGTTGTTTGCCTAACAGGTAGATCAACTCACCCGCCGAAGCCCGTGAGGGATCATTTATAGTAATGGAAGCAAAGGGCACTTCATGATCCACTACGGCATGATGATCGAGCACGGCGCACGGCTTGGTGGCCAACCGGCTCTGGTAGCCGGCTTCGACCAGGCGTTCCAACAGTGTCATAGTCGAAGCGTCAACTATGATACTGGCGTCAAATTGGTTCGGCAAATCATTTCTGACCCTATCCCAACCGGCCATGTAGCGCAAGTAACCGGGCATATCGACGCCGCAATACAGATGCGGCTCTTTGCCCATATCGCCCAAGATATGTTCCAGGGCCAAAGCGCTGCCCAGGCTGTCGGCATCGGGGTTATCAGCCTGTATAATGACAATTTTCTCAGCCCCGTCGAGCAGCTTCTTTATCTGTTCGGCTTGTTTATACATATCTTATAATTGTAGGTTCTTTGGCGGTGAATCCCAAATCAGATAGCCTGGCGGCCCTCCAAGGCCCGTGCTAAGGTGATCTGGTCGGCATATTCCAGATCGACGCCAACGGATAACCCGCGCGCCAATCGGGTGATCTTAACCTTACGGTCACCGATTTGTTGCTGTATATAAAGAGCGGTCGATTCGCCCTCGACGCTGGCATTGGTAGCTAGGATAACTTCTTTGACCTTGTCCTCGTCGATGCGCTTGACCAATTCGGTGATATGCAGTTGATCGGGACCGACGTTATCAATCGGTGAAACCAGACCCCCGAGGACGTGATAAGTGCCGTGGAACTGCCCGGTTTTTTCAAGCGCTACCAAGTCAAACGGCTCAGCTACGACGGCCACTATCGTTTTGTCGCGTTTAGGGTCAGTGTAGAGGTCAGATAAGGCCTGCCCGGCCGGTACCAGGGCGAAAGTCTTCGAACAGAAGCCGATGCCACCGTTCAAAGCCTGCAGGGCGGCTGCCAGCTTCTGCGGCGTGTCGCTGCCATGCCTGAGTAGATAGTAGGCATACCTCTCGGCCGTGCGCGGCCCGACTCCCGGCAACGAGCCGAAAGCCTCGATCAAATCACTCAACGCCGGCGGTAAAATCTGCATCGCTATCGTTGGAGCCTAAAGTCCCAGGTTGCCCAACGCGCCCATCATGGGCTGCATCTTCTCGGCGGCTACGCGTTGGCTTTCACTAATCGCTTCCTTGACGGCATCCTCGATCCAGCGTTCCAGCTGGCCGATGTCGTCCAGGTCGACGTATTCCGGATCAATTTTAACTTTTTTAAGCTTTTGCTCACCGGTGATCTCTACCTGGACGGCGCCATCACCCTTCTCGACCGTAATTACCATCTTTTGCAGCTCGCTCTGGATTTTTTTAACGCGCATTAACATCTTAGCTTGGTCAAATCGGCTCATATTTACTCCCTCTTATATCCTTATTAGTATAGCAAATGGCACGGTTAACGCCGGTGGTATTGAAAAACAGATCCCGTAGCCCGGTTATGCGGCCAAGCAACAAAGTACGCCCGCAGGTTGTAAACACAGCTAAGGCTTACCGCCAAGGCTACCAACCCTAACCCTAAACCCCTGGCTAAAGGGTTATTAGGAAAAATACTCAGCCACTCACGCAATAGATAAGTTATCCCCGTTGCGGCCCCAACGTAAAGAAGTGGAACCAGTAGGCTCAAGCCAACCGGTCCGCCCAGGCCGACCAATATAAACCCGGCCAGCGTAAATGACGCTAATAAACGGCTGCGCGAGGCCTTGAGATGAGTCACATAGAAGTAAATACCGGCTAAGCAGGCCATAAGAGTAAAGATATCCAGCACCGGAGCACGCCCTAACCAGATATCAGGATATTGCGGCCCGCGTATGAACAAGTGTATCGGCACGGCTACGAATTGCTTCAATAGATGAACCGGTGAACCCCAGTGTGACGGCAGGCCAAGCCAGTTTATAAGATTGCCGTGGCGAGTCAAACCATATACCAGCAGTGGCAACCATACAAGACCCGCCAACACGTACAACAAGCGCTGCCACCAGAGTTCAAAATGCTGCCAGGCAGTCTTGAGAGCCGCCCTCTGCAACCAGGCCTCTATCGCGACCAGCCAAACAAGCCCGGGCACGTATAGCATCATGCCCCATATAAGCAGGCTGCCGTACCAAATTGAGGCTTTTTGGCTATAACGACTGAGCAATACGTGCAATAGCAACAGAGTCGGCGTGGCCCAGAGATACAAAACGTCAAAGCTGGCCAAACGACTGGCATGAAGTACCCAAGCGCTGCTGGCAAAAAGTAAGCCGGCCAATATAGTTGTCCGGGTACCGTGCCATAGCCATACCAACCATGCAAAACTTATAATTGCCAGACTGCCGAACAGGGCGTTAGGCAGGCGCGTAAGCGTCTGACCATGGTTTGGGAACAACGCGAAGACAACTGACCGTACGAGTTTAAGCGGCAGGTCGAGTGGTTGGTGGTAAATACCGTGCCAGCCTACCGGCGCGACAGCGGCAGCCGATTCGCCGGCACTCAAGCCTCCGGTCAAACTGCCCAGCTTATACAGCATGAGCCAACCTATGCCGACGATGACCAACAATGACCAGCCGATCAAACGGCGCCGTTCGCCCAAATAACTACCCAACTTTTCCATATTTGATTAATTATAGCCTGCGGCGCCTGTTTGCCATAGTCATCAATTACGGGTCCGGGCCTAGCTGCTGAAGGGCTGGTCCTTGTGCCGCGTGTCGACAGAGTGGAAACGCTGCCGTTCGTTATCAAAGTACAGTTCAAGACCGCCGACCGGGCCGTTACGATGTTTCTTGATGAAGATATCGGCGAGCTTCTTGCGGTCGGTATCGGGGTTGTAATACTCTTCACGGTAAATGAAAGCCACGACGTCGGCGTCCTGCTCAATTGAGCCTGACTCGCGCAAATCAGCCAGTTGCGGAATCTGCGGGCTGCGACTCTCGACAGAGCGGCTTAGCTGGCTTAGCGCTAGGATCGGGACATTGAGCTCTCTGGCGATGCCCTTCAGCCCTCGTGAAATCTCTGATATTTCCTGGACACGATTACCATCATTCCCATAACGGTTGGGCCCGCTCATAAGTTGCAGGTAGTCGACAATGATCAGGCCTAACGGACGTCGGTGGGCCTCACGACGGGCTTTGGTACGAAGGTCGCTGATGGTAATGCCGGGGCTATCATCAATATAAATCTGGGCTTCACTGAGGGTACCCATAGCCTGCCCGATCTTTTCGAAATCAGCGTCTGTCAGGTTGCCTGTGCGTAGTGCCCAGGCGTTGACACCGGACTCCATCGCCAGCAAACGATCGACTAGTTGTTCCTTGCTCATCTCCAGGCTGAAGATTAGAACCGGTTGGCTCGATTGGACGGCGATATTGTGGGCGAAGTTAAGCGCCAGAGCGGTTTTGCCCATTGACGGACGGGCTGCCAGGATAACCAGGTCCGACTGCTGGAAGCCGGCTAACAGGTTATCGAGGTCCCTGAAGCCGGTCGGTACGCCGCGAATCTTTTGCTTGTCCTTGTGCAGGTCATCAAGCCGGTCAAAGCTTTCGGCCAGGATGGTCTCCAGGCTGATGACGTCCTGTTTAACATGCTGCTGGCTGACTTCGAACAAGCGGGTTTCGGCTTCTTCGACCAGTTCGCTAAGCTGTCTTGATTCATCATAACCGAGGCCACCGATTTCTTTAGAAGCGGCAATTAGGCGGCGGCGGAGGGCTTTCTGGGCGACAATATCGGCGTATTGCTCCACATGTGCCGCTGTCGGTACGAAATTAGTCAATTCTGTCAGGTATGATGCGCCCCCAATGCTATCCAGATGGCCGCTGTTACGCAAACGGTCCGTTAGCGTCAGGACGTCTATGGCTTCGCGGTGGTCATAGAGGTGAATGATGGCTTCATAGATGCGTTCGTGGCGCTTGTCGAAAAAGTCGACCGTACTGACGTTGTCGGCTATTTTTACGATCGCGTCACTGTCAATTAGTAAAGCGCCCAGAAGGCTGGCTTCAGCTTCGGCGTTTTGCGGCGGCGTGCCAGTGGTTGAGGAAGGGTCCATAATTATGATTCTAGCAGTTCCGCGTCACCAAAAATATTGCTTATGGCTGCTAAGTTCTGGTCATCAGGCTCTTCGGGCAGAGGCTCAGCCGCCTTAGCCGTAGGTACCGCGTTTGCGTCATGCAGGCATTCAATAGTTACTTCGCGCCCGGTCAGCTGGTTGATTATATCGGCTATCTTTTGACGGTTGGAGTTCTCGTTGATGCGTTTCTGGTGGAAAGCAAAAGCAAAGGTCAGCTTGACGGTGTTATCCTCTGAAAAGTCAGGCTGTGCCATGCGTACGATACTGTACAGCGTATTATGCTGCTTCTTCAGGGCTTGCAGTACTTCCGGCCAGATGGCAGGGTCAAAGGGCTTCCGTGAAGCCGCGTGTTTGGCCGGAGTCTCGGCATCTGTCTTAGTCACCTTCGGAGGCTCCGGCTCGATAGGTTTTTCGATCACGGGTAGAGGTGCCTCGCGGGCTGGCGCAACAATATTGCTTGAAGCTGTTTTTGGCATAATTTTCAATAGGGTGATTTCCAGGAAACGCTCCGGATCATGCGATACGGGTACCTCTATCAACAAGGTCATCAGGCGAAAACCTATCTCAGGCTCTACGGTTCCTTCGATCAGTCGGCCGCGGACAAGCTGGCCTAGCCTTTTGGCGATGGCGGCCGCCTGGTAGCCTTGCTCGTACAGCGCCGTAACTGCCCGCATCAGGCTGGCAGTCTCCGCGCCACTAATCGTAGCGGTCAGGAGATCCTCTATAGCTTCGGCTGGGGGCATGCCCAACAGTCGCTGGACATCAGATAGCTCTATCTTATCAGATTGGTTGCCGGCCTGGTCCAGCAGGCTGATACTGTCACGGAAACTGCCCTCGCCATACTCGGCCAGCATCTGCAGGGCCTCGTCCGAAACCTTAATCTTCTCGGTCCTAGCAATATCTTTCAGATGAGGAGCTACCTTATCAGCTTCTACCGGCTTGAAACTAAAGCGCTGTGTGCGGCTGACAATTGTATCCGGCAACTTATGCGCGTCAGTCGTAGCCAGGATAAAAACAGCATGCGCCGGCGGCTCTTCAAGCGTCTTGAGCAGGGCATTAAAAGCTTCGCGAGTCAGCATGTGCACCTCATCAATAATGTACACCTTGTACTTGGCGCTGGTCGGGGCCACGTAAACCTTGTCACGAAGTTCACGAATTTCATCTATGCGGCGGTTGCTGGCGGCGTCAATCTCTATGATATCCAGGTCGGCGCTGTCATCATCATAGGGCAAGTCATTAATGGCGTGCGCCAGAATACGAGCCACGGAAGTCTTGCCTACTCCCCGCGGACCGGTAAACAGGTAGGCATGGCTAATTCTGCCCTGCTTGAGGGCTTGTTCCAGCGTCTGCGTGATGTGCTCCTGGCCTACCACTTCAGACAGGCTTTTAGGCCTATACTTGCGATACAGTGCTTGCCCCATAATTCTATCAAGTATGAACTAAAGATTAAGAATTATAAAGTGACGGGGTGTAGTAATTTGGTACACCCTCGACCTGGCAAGGCTAAAGACTAAAGGGCGGCTTCAAGAGCAGCCCACTCGGCGGCGGAGTCATCTTCGGGCACGTTGACGCTGACCTGGTCTCCAGGCTTAGCCTTGAAGTAAGTCACGCTGGCCAGAAGCACTCGTAGCTTCCGTCCACTCACATCTACGAAATAGTGCCCGTTCTCTAAAATTAGAGTACCGACAACCTGTTTGCGCGGTATAGGTCCGATTTGCTTGTATAGAAACGCCCCATCCTCGGCAATAGTGAGTTTAAGAATATCACCTTGGACAAGCTTAGATTTGCTGGCGTAGTTAGCTGGCACCGGGTAGGTTTTACCGTCTGAGCCGACCATATTCTGGCCGTCAAAAACACCTTCGATTACTTTACCCAGCGTATCCTCGCGGGCTACGGGCGCGACCTTATCATCATCACCTACTAGGCTAATTAATAATTCGGTTGCCGCTGCCAGGCTGGTTTCTGCTTCTTGGACTAAAGCGCGTAAACGCTTTACTTGTTTATCTGGTATGTCAGGCATAATGTCTGTCTCTCTTGCAAGTGTTTATTGGCACACTTTTCCTCCTCAAAATAACACGTAGAACAGGTCATGTCAAAAAAACTTACCCACCTGTGGATAAATGACGAGTGTGTAGTCAAGACAAGGAAGTTCAGAAGAGTATTATTAACACATGGATGGAATGGATTTTGGCATTAAAATATCTAAACGCGGGTATGATGTTACTGACAAAAAGGGCAAGAAAAATAATATGGGCAAAGGAGCTACACCCCAAAGAGTAGATGCGTATTTGCTCTATAGTTTTGCTATCCCCTATTTGATGGGTGCTTGGGTAACGGTTCAACGGTATAAGCAAGTAGCTGCAACTCTAAAAGAAACGCCAGTAAAGGGCGTTCAGTCATGCCTCCATGAGGCCTCTACCTTGTTTGAAGACTTAGCTACCATCAGCAAATATGCAAAAATGTGTGGCGACACTCATGAGAAGCATAAGTTATGGATAGATGTCCGTAACCACATTAGGCATGATACAAGGGAGGAGTTTGATAGAGATGACAAAGAATGGAAAAACACTAGGGCTAAAAACCTTGGCATTGAAGAAAGATTGCAGACCAATATTGGCTTCTCTGAGGCGGCAATTAAGGTTGGTAAAGTCGTAATTACTTTGAAAGAAATTGAAAACTATATTCAATGGGCAGCAGCCCTCTTTAATAATACGATGAACGAAGCACGTGCTAAGGGCTATATAAAAGAATCTGAGTGGCATCCAGATATAATGAATTCCTAGCCCAACGTATATCTGACTTAAACAGTTATTGGTACTTATACCTCAAGCATGGGTGGAAATTGTGGGCGTTTTTTATTCGGTTCTTCCATACTGACTTTAGATATAAGGTCTATTTAAGATGACTCGCTTTTGTAACGAACTAATTTATTTGAAAACCAGCCGCATGAGAGGCTTGCCCAAGCGATTTATAATCCGTGTTGAGGGTCTGCTGAATTTGGCTTGCCTGATTATTTTCTTGCGTTTCGGTTTGTTGGTCATTCTTTAAAGTTGCTTGGTCGGTGGTAAGAGTTGCCTGTTCAGACACAATTGAGGAAGCCATCAATACTGCTCCGTCTGCCTGAAATGTTTGTATAAGATTGTTGTCACTGGCTATTTTGCTGTTGTCTGCGGTTATCGTGAAGCTTGTGTCCGTAGCTGATTGCGTTGCTGTCAGATAATTAATTGAGTCATTAATAGCCGTACCAAAGCCCTGCTTAAAGTTATTAAGCGGTGTAGTTGTGTATGTGTCTTGCAGGTTTGTTTGCTGAATATTTTTTAATTGACTAATTAATCCGCTATAGTAGCTATCCCACTGACTCTGAGTTTTGGTAACGGATGACGGCAGGGTTGAATAGTTTTGGGTCGCTAGATAATACTTATCCGCTAATTGTTGTGCCTCGGAAATCTCCTTGTTCGCGTTATGCTGGCCAAGCAAAGTTATACCAACACCCACTATAATAATTAACACCAAGCCAACACTCCCAGCCACTAGAGCTATCACTATACTTTTATGC
>Ga0209483_1001794_pt1 | contig 15808 bp, 13 predicted proteins | sample NGEPerA_FD_184508 | JGI IMG/M metagenome (GOLD analysis project Ga0209483, IMG submission 184508) | Arctic peat soil microbial communities from the Barrow Environmental Observatory site, Barrow, Alaska, USA - NGEE PermafrostL2-A... | ecosystem: Environmental > Terrestrial > Soil > Wetlands >... | reverse complement strand
GTCCATCCCGCTGCCGAGCGTTATCTCGATTCGTGGAACGGCAGCGGGATGGACTGGGATGCATGGATGTCCGAGGTCTCGCTGGCCAAAGCGGAATTCGCAAAGCTGATCGGGGCCACGGCAGACGATATCGCAGTGTTCAGCTCCGTCTCCGAAGCGGCGAGCGCAGTCGCGAGCGCGCTCACGCTTCAAGGTCGCCGCACGAACATCGTCGTGAGCGACGCCGAGTTTCCAACGGTGGCGCATGTGTGGTTGGCGCAGGAGCGACGCGGCGCGCGGGTGTCGTGGGCTCCCGTGCGCGACGACGCTGACGCGTCCTCATATGATGCGCTCGTCGATGATCGAACCGTGCTCGTCTCGGCGTGTCATGCTTACTACATGAATGGTCTCATCCATGATTCGGCGCGCATCGCGTCCATCGCGCGCGACGCCGGTGCGCTGTCGTTCGTCGATGCATACCAGTCGCTTGGCACCGTGTCATTGGATGTGCGCGCACTCGGCGTGGATTTTCTGGCGTCGGGAAATCTGAAGTTTCTCATGGGCATTCCGGGGATCGCATTTCTGTATGTGCGACCGGAGATCGTCGATAAACTGCAGCCGAGCGTGACGGGATGGTTCGGTCGCGTCAATCCGTTTGCATTCGACGCCAGATCGCTCGACTGGTCGCCGACTGCGAGCCGGTTCGACACGGGGACGCCGCCGGTAATCAACGCGTACGTCGCGCGCGCCGGCATGGAGATCATCAACGCGCTCGGTCCCTCGAACATCCGCGCCTGGCTCGTCGAGCTGGGCCAGCGCCTGATCGATGGCGGTCGCGCGCGCGGACTCGTGCTGCACGGGTCGGGCGATATGCGTCGGAAGACCGCGACGACTGCGTTCGTCGTCGGCGATTCGCACGCCGTGGAGCACGCGATGCGCGAGCGCGGAGTCATCGCTTCGGCGCGCGGCGACGTGATCCGGCTCGCGCCACATTTCTATTCCACGACCGACGACGTCGATCGCGCGCTGGATGTGCTCGCCGAAGTAGTGCGTACCGCGTGACCGAAGCCCGCGAAACTTTCTCGTCCCGCTTCGGCGGGCTCATGACGATCGTCGGAGTGTCGATCGGCCTGGGCCACGTCTGGCGCTTTCCATACATGGTTGGAAAGTTCGGCGGCGCGGGGTTCGTGCTCTTCTATACACTGGTATCGGTGGTGATCGGCGTACCGGCGTTGATGGCCGAGTTCGCGCTCGGCCGCCATACTCGCCGCGGACCGGTGGGCGCATTCCAGCGCGGCGGGCTGCCCTACGGTCGATATGTCGGCTGGTTCCTCTTCTTCGTGGTCACCGCTGCAACCGGCTACTACTCGGCCGTAATTGGCTGGGTGCTCTACTACACAGTGGGCCAGGTCGCCGCACTCGCACACATTCCGTTCAACGCTGCCGCAATCCTGCCGCCGGATCACGGATTCGTGTTGAAGTCGTTCCTGCTGCAGCTAGTGTGCACCGGCATCGTCCTCCTCGCCTGCGCGCTCGTCGTGCTCAAGGGTGTGCGCAAGGGAATCGAGGTGGTGAGCATCATCGTGTTGCCGGCGATGACGATCGTGACCATTCTCGTGATGATCCGCACGCTCACACTTCCGGGCGCGATGGCTGGAGTGCGCTGGTACCTGCTCGAATTCCGTTTATCCGATCTCACCGCGAACGTAATGGCCGCCGCCATCGGCCATGCCATCTTCGCATTGTCGCTCGGCGGCACCTTCATGGTGGTATACGGCTCGTATCTGCACGCGGACGAGCCATTGGCGCGTCCCGCGATCTGGACAGTGATCGGAGATACGGGATCGTCGCTCATCGCCGGTCTCGCCGTGATTCCGGCAGTGTTCTCGTTCGGCCTGCAGCCGGCATCAGGGCCGGGACTCATCTTCGATACGCTGCCGCGAGTGTTCGCGGCGATGCCCGCGGGTTGGCTGTTTGGCGCGCTCTTCTTCATCAGCCTCTTCGGCGCCGGCTATCTGTCGGATATCGGTGCGGTGGAAGTACTCGTCGCCGGACTGACCGACAATACTCGACTCACGCGCACGCGGTCAGTGTGGGTGATGTCGGCTGCCTGTTTCATTCTGGCAATTCCGCCGAGCATCAACAACGCGGTTTTCGTTCCGTGGGATCTCACATTCGGATCGGGGATGCAGACGCTCGGGTCGCTGCTCGCAGTCGTCACCGTCGCGTGGTGCCTCAACCGCGCAGCGGCGCTCAAGGAACTGTTCGGAGCTGGTGAGAAACCGGTACCGATGTGGGTCTTCAACTGGATCCGCTTTGGCATTCCCGTGATCATACTGGGCGTCGGCGTGTACTGGCTGCTGACGCAGGTGTTCGGCACATTTAGCGGTGTGTGACGCGCGTGCCCGTCGCAGTGTTGTCGCCAATGAACCCTTTTCCATGGTAGAGCTTGCTCAATGCCATTACTCGCCGATCTCGTCGCCGCGCTCGATTCCGGCACTCTCAGGATGGTGGACCTCTCGCAGCCGCTTGGCCCTGACACGCCGGTAATCGGGCTGCCACCCATCTTCGCGTCGTCACCCGGCGTGTCGATGGAAGTGATCTCGCACTACGATGAGAAGGGGCCGGCCTGGTACTGGAACACCATCCACATGGGTGAACATACCGGCACGCACTTCGACGCGCCCGTGCACTGGGTCACTGGCAAGGATTTTCCCGACAACCGCTGCGACACGATTCCACCGCGTCGATTCGTCGGCCCCGCGTGCGTGATAGACGTGACCGCCGACGTCGCGAAGGATGAAGACTTTCTACTGATGCCGGAGCACGTGGAAGCATGGGAGAAACGGCACGGCAGGATTCCACGGGGGGCGTGGGTTCTACTTCGCACCGGCTGGAGCACACGCACCGATCCGGTCAGGTTCCTAAACGTGAAGGAAGATGGTGCGCACAGCCCGGGCTTTCACAAGAGTACGTCCGAGCTGCTGGCGAAAGATCGCGACGTCCTCGGTGTCGGCGTGGAGACAGTTGGAACCGATGCGGGTCAGGCAGGCACGTTCGATCCACCATTCCCGAATCACACGACCATGCACGGCAACGGCAAGTTCGGGCTTGCGAGTCTGTGCAATCTCGATCAGCTGCCGCCGACGGGCGCGGTGGTGATCGCGGCGCCGCTCAAGATCGTGAACGGGAGCGGGAGTCCGCTGCGCGTGCTGGCGATCGTGCCGGGGTAAGGAAGCCGGTCCACTGTGCGCTTGCCATTGAATTCCGCGCTCGTCGTCAACACGATCAACGACTCTTGGCGCGAACGCGCGTACCATCACGCAGCGCTTCAGATGGAAACACGATGACGGTATCTCCTTCACCCACACCCGACAGCACTTCCGCGGTTCCACTTCCGGTGTGTCCGATGCTAACATCGCGCAAACGCGCACGGCCGTCTCGCAACGCATATAGCTGCCACCGCTCATCGTTCCTGAACAGAGCGCTCGCGGGTACGGTGAGCACTCGTGGTGCCTGCCAGACGACGATGCTGCTCTCGAGACGGTAGCCGTCGCCGAGTGCGGCAGGGTGCGTGGCGAGATCAATGATCACCGAGAGACGTTGCTCGTCCACGCCGAGCGCGGAGATGCGTTTTCTCGCTGAAGGTTCCACGCGGCGAACCGAACCGTAGAGCGGTGCTCCGCCCCAGCCTCGCAGCGTGACGGATTGGCCAGGGCGGATGGACGCCGCGTCGCTCGAGAGCACATCGGCGGCGATCTCCAGTGATGACGGATCACCGACCTCCACGAGTGGAGTGCCAGGCGTCACGACTCTCTCGCTTCGCTCGGGGATGAGCAGAATGCGTCCAGCCGCCGGAGTACGCACCGTCGTCGTCGCCTGCGAGGAGCCGATCGTTGACAGTAGCGATGCGCGCGCCTGCGCGAACTCGGTCTCCGCACTGTTCACCTGGGCGCGTGCGGCCGCGACATCGCTGCGACGGCCATCAACCTGCAATTGCGCCATCTCGACATCCCGGTTGGCGAGCGCGCCGGCCGCGGCGAGAGTGCGCGTCCGGGCTGCATCGCGCTCAGCCTGTGCAAGGTTCGCCGTTGCGCTCACAAGACTTGCACTGGCGTTCGAACGCGCACCTTCAGCGGCGCGCAAGGCAGCCTGAGCAACGCCCCGTGCAGTGGGATCCGTTGGCGGCGGCGCAATCACCGCGACGACATCTCCCGCGTTCACCGAGTCACCCTCGGAGTAAGTGATACGGCTCGCGAGACCAGCAACTGGTGCGGCAATTGTGAAGCGCGAACGGACGCGCGTGACGGCGTCGGCATCCACCGTGACCTGCAACGGGCCGCGTGCGACCTGCGCAACTTCGACCGAAAGAGGCGTGCCACGCAGCAGCCGTACAGTGATTGCGATGATAACGAGCAGGACGATGGCGGCTATGATGCGACCGCGCGAAAGCACGCGGCGTGGACGCTCGCTCGTTCGCCGAGCCGTGGTAGTCGTTGGCGGCTGAACCACCGGAATCATTACCGGTATCGTCGCTGGTACCGTTTCTGGTACTGTTTCTGGTTGCGGCGCTCGAGCGACGACCGGAGTTGGCTCGTCTGACGCCGGGTGAAGATCCGGATCGGGGACAGGAGTATGGTCGGACATCGTCATTCCCGTGTCTTGAGGACGGCAACGAGATCGAGACGCGTCGAGCGCCGATACATGAGCGCCGCCGCGAGCGCCGAAGCACTCAGTACAACGGCGGTTGCGAATGCATACGTGCCGGTGCGCGTCACGATCGGAACCTGATAATTCTCACTGGTGAATCCGTAAGTCAGATAGGCGGCAAACGCGCGTCCGAGAACCCAGCCGAGCGGGATCGCGGCGATGGTGAGGATGGCCTCCTCGCCCAGCAGCATCACCCCGACCTCGCGATTCGTGAAGCCGAGCACGCGAAGGCTTGCGAGCTCTCGGCCGCGTTCCGACAGCGCAATGCGAGCGCCGTTGTATACCACACCCAGCGCGATTATGGATGCGAATATCACGACGACCACCGCCGATATTCGAAAACTCTTCGCCATCATGCGATCGAACTGTTCCACCATCGCAGTGCGCGAGGTGACGCCAGCGACGAGCGGCATCGCCCTGAGCTGCTCGAACAGCTCGGGTCGCGGCGGGCCATCGAGTCGCAGGTACGCACCGTTGATCAAGTCTCCGTCCCCCATCAGTGAGCCGGCGTCAGCGAGATCCATATACGCGTTGGGTGACATGAGCTCATCCAGCAACGCAGTCACGACGACTTTGCGCGTCGTGCCTCGCTCGAGCAGATCCATGTCCAGCGTATCACCGGTGTGAATTGCGAGGATGCCCGCGACCTTCGTGCTGAGCACGATGCCGGCCGGCGGGATTGCATGTATCTGCCCATCCACGTCGACCAGCCTGTGTAGCTTTCCGTCGCGCTGAAGTGCCGTGAGACCGACCGTTCTCGACTGGCCCATGTGCCGGAGGCGGACCGGAATGACGCGAACGAGCTCGACGTTGGTAACTCCAGGGAGAGACGCAAACACTGGGCGCGTCGATGCTGGAACAGCTGTTACGAGCTGTACGGAGAGCGCCTGACGCTGTGCGACCCGGAACTGAAGACCGATCATGTTGTCCGTTGCGTCGTAGAGAGAAAGAGCACCGGCCATCATTGCGAGCGCCGCCGCCACGCCCATCGCGCCGAGCAGTGCACGTTGCGGCTGCCGTTCGAGCCCACGGATTATCATGCGTATGGGAGTACTGAGCGCCAGGCGGCTCCCAATCGCGTCGAACGGCAGCGCACGATAACGCGCAGGAGCCGGTGGCTGGAGCGCCTCTGCGGGCGGAAGCATTGCGACTTTGCGAACAGCGCTGAGCGCACCGCTGAGAGCGGCGAGGAAGATCACGACGATCGAGCGGCCAATCATCACCCAGTCCGCGTGAAACTGGAGACCGGGGATGCGGAGCACGTCACTGTAAATGCCGGTGTAGAGCCGCCCCACCCATACTCCGATCCCGATACCGAGCGGAATGCCCACGGCTGCTGCCGCCGCTGCGTAAGCGAGGTAATGCAGCGCAACGGCGCCGCTGGTGTATCCAAACGCCTTGAGTACCGCGATTTGCTCGCGTTCGGTGGCGATGAGGCGCGATACGACGGATCCGACCAGGAACGCAGCGACGGTCACGAAGACCGCCGGAAATGCGAACGCCATCACTCCCATCTGAGTCAGCTCGTTCGAAACGACGCGGTCCGAGAGCTGATCCTTGCGACCTATCGCCCCGCGACCACCGTACGGAGCGAGCAGAGTATCGACCGCTGCTATCACTTCGGACGGACGTGCCCCTGCTGCCAGCCCGATTGAAACATCGTTGAAGGCACCACGCATGCCTGTCGCAGCGGCAGCGAGCTGGTGCGGGACCCAGAGGATTCCGAAACCGCGCGCGTCGGACGGAAACGCATTGCCCGGCTCCTCGTACAGATAATCGGGCGCCGCACCGATGCCGACGATTCTGAGCTCGACGTAGCGCTCATTGATAATTGCGGTGAGCAGCGAGCCCGGCCGCAGTCCATTCGCCTCCGCAAAGCGGCCGCTGACGAGTATTTCATTGTCGGCGCCTGGCAACACTGTGCGCCCGCTCGTGATGCGAACTGCGTTCAGTGGCATGCCTCCGCTGCCAGGGACCGGCAGTGACACCATGCGTCCGATCGCCGGCATGTCGAGACCGGGGACGTCGAGCCTTACGTCCTTCACGACACGTGTCGCCACGCTGTTCACCCCGGGGATTGCTGCAAGCCGAACAGCGACAGCGTCGGGAGCGCGTGTGAGCGTCGCAAATACATCGGCAAAGCGACCGCTGATGTAGTAGTCGCGTGTTGCGGAATCCAGAGAGCTCGACGTGCCGCCGAGTGCGACCACCGTCATGACGCCGCCCGCCATGACGGCCGCGATGGAGAAGACCTGTGCGCGAATGCGCCAGAGATCGCGACGCAGCTTGCTCGTCAGCGCGCTCACCAGGACAGTTCCTCTGCCGAGATCCGGTGCGCGTTGCGGTACGAATCGGAGATGCGCCCGCTGGTCATGTGAACGACGCGATCGGCCATGCCGGCTATCGAGACGTTGTGCGTGATGACGACCGTTGCCGCGCCAAGTTGTCTGTTGACCAGATCTATCGTACGCAGTACCAGGCGGCCCGTCTCGACGTCGAGCGCTCCCGTCGGTTCGTCGCAGAGGAGTACGTCCGGGCGCTTGGCGACGGCGCGCGCGATTGCAACGCGTTGTTGCTCGCCGCCAGACAGTTGGGCAGGAAAGTGATCCATGCGATCGCCGAGTCCGACCAGCGCAAGCGCATCGTCGGGTTTCATCGGATCGCGTGCTATTTCGGTGACGAGCGCAACATTCTCGCGCGCTGTGAGACTCGGGATGAGATTGTAAAATTGGAAGACGAATCCAACGTGATCGCGCCTGTATTGCGTGAGCTGGCGCTGGTTCATGCTGGTGAGGTCGTGATCCTCGAACCGCACCGTGCCGCTGGTTGCGGTATCGAGCCCGCCCAGGATGTTGAGCAGGGTGGACTTGCCACTGCCCGACGCGCCGAGGAGGACCAGCAGCTCGCCGGCATAAAGCTCCATGTCGAGTTCGCGAAGCGCGCGGACCTCCAGGTCACCGGATCGATAGATCTTTGTCAGTCCGCGCGCGAGGAATACCGGCGCCGGTGGTCCGTCGGGAGAACGTGCTGTGTTTCCTGCCTGGGCAGTGTTGCTCGAGACGGCGCTGGTCGGCATGGAATAGCCCACGCCGCAAGGTGCGTGGAACCTCCTCATGAAGGAGCTTACGGCAGTGGGAGCGCCGTTGCTATCGGGGAATCACTGGTTTGGAGTCAGGAGTTTGCGGACAGGCGCGGGGACGGTCTTGTCGCCCGCTGCGGCCTCCGGATCGCTCTCACCGTACCACTCTTCCCGCCGCCGCAGAAGAACTGCTCGCGGCCATCTGATTCCAGTCCTGACACATCTACTCCCGCCGGCATCTCGAGCAGTTCCAGTACTTCTCCCGTCTTGGGATCAATGCGCCGCACATCGCTCTCGCTGCCTTCCGAGGTGCCGTGCCAGAGGTCTCCATCGACCCATGTGACTCCGGTGACGAATCGGTTCGAGGTGATCGTGCGCAGGATCGCTCCCGTATCCGGATCGATCTGGTGGATGGTCCGGTCGCGATGTTCTCCTACCCAGAGCGTTCCTTCGGCCCAGGGTGGTTCGGTGGATGTTATATCTGCCAATTCTCTAATAAGCATCCACTATAAGCCCGGAGGCGAGCCCAGCTAATACCCAACCCGACATCAGTCGTCCCGGACGGGAGCGGTATTTTCCGGCGCACGATCGATAGATCAAGGTTACCGGTGGTAAGCGGCACATCGTGTGGGGCGGGAGCGTGGGCACCGATGAAGATGAGGGGCATCTGCCGCAATTGGCCCCTCACGGAGTGATAGCGCGAGCCGCCTTGCCCGTGCGATCGAGGAAAACAATCGCAGCGTTGCCACTCGAGTCGGCCATCAAGGGCAGACGCGGGATCCCGCTCGTGTCCGACAGATTGGGTATGGCGGCCTTGCTGGTGTCTCGGCCGACGAATAGTCGGAGTACCGCGAGATGCCCGGCGACAAAGAGGAGTGGTTACAGTCGCGTAACTTACGATCCTGTAACCGAACGATCGCAACTGGCTCATGGTACATTCTGCAAACGCGCACTGCGTGCTCAGCGATTCGCTTCCGTCATACGGTTGAGGACGCCGTCCAGGGCGTCGGAAACGGCCTTCAGGGCGCCCACTTGAGTGAGATGTGCCATGACCTGCTCGTTGATTCCGCCGGCAGTCGCGAACTTCTCGGCAAGCGTCGGGAAAGGCTGTGCTGACGGATCCTCGGCAACGGTAGCGAGGCCGTGGAACATGCCTGCGATGTAGCTACGAGCAGTGGTTGGTGGTACCCCTTGTCGGATCAGCCAGTCGGTAATCTCACCGGCGAACGCGAAGTACGGCGCCATGGTGGCAGTTGCCGTACTGAACGCGTTGAAATGCTCGGAGGAGTCCAACGCAATCGTTGATCCGAGTTGAGTGAAGATGGCTCGGGCCGTGGAGTCATCGGGATAAAGCGCCGTCACGCCAGCACGAGTAGCAACCATCGGCAGTGGAATCGCTCGAACGACGCGAGTCGCCGGTGCCACGAGGGCCTGCACGCGTTCGAGGGAGATGAGCGCGATCAGGCTGATCACGTGATGATCAGGTCGGAAGTGGAGTGACTCGAGCACGTCAACAGCTACTTGAGGGCGAACAGCCAGCATGATGGTGTCGCAGCCATCGAGCACCGCCTGATTGGACACGGCTACTGTGACGTTGTCAAACGCAGAAGCAAGTGCGGCCCCCACGCCGGCGTTGCGTGGCGACAACAGGAAAGTGAAGGTCGTGGAATCCGAGGCATTCAATCCCGACACGATGGCGGAGGTGATTGTCCCGGTTCCGATGAAACCGATGCGCATGGTTGTCAGAGATTGTTGGTAGTGCTGCGCACAGGCGGTCTCGACGGTTGTTGAGCGGCGCGGGGGCACTGACTGAAATCCTTTCGTGGAAGGTAACTTTCGAGGATGAGTCTGGCGTGTCAGCGAGGCGCACCAGGTTCGAACCGTGTTCCTTGTATTGTAAATCGATGGCCACGAAGTCGTTGGAACTGTCGAGACGATCTCACTGACGGCGACATCGGTAAGCGGCGCGCTGCATGGTGCCCGGTTAGGAGTCCGAACAATACGAGCCGTTGTTGCCCACGCACCAGTGGGGAAATAACGTGTTGGGCCAATCGGGCGCCTGAACCAGCGCACTCGTCTCGAAGATGATGGGAAGCTGATTACTCGTATCTGTGAATGGAACGACCTCAAGGCATAAGGGGCAGAAGCCACTTCGCCCGGCCGCGGTCATGAATGGCTTCCCAGGAGGAGACCGTAGTACAAGGTGAGGAATAGATTTCTGCTCTCGCACGCTGAGCGGTAGATCTTCGGCGCGGAGAGACCCGAGTGCGTGGCTCCAGTCTACATACGATTTCTGAATTGCAGCGAACTCCGTCGCCTCCGACAGTGGAAGGCCACAGAGCGAGATGAGGGGTGGCGGGACAGCATCCGCAACGTGAACGATCGTCCCGCAACGAGGACAGCGATCACGCCGAATACGGCAGCGCACTTCTGCGAGCTGAACGCTCACTCTCGCGCAGAACTTTACGCGTCCCTCCAGCATTACACGTGCAAACTCTCGGAGCGAGCGTGTGCCTGAGCCGAGGATAACAGATGGAGGACTTCCGTCAGACGACTCGATGAGCTTGAAAGCCGGCACCTGCCCATTTGGTTTGGCGAAGGGAAGGCGTCGAAAGAGCCAGAAACAGCGCACGTGGTGCCGAGCAAAGCCGCTATGCCGTTCCAGCGTGCGTTCTGCGGACTGCCGGCTCCACTGAATCTCGAATGCCACTTTCGTCTGTTGTCGCCGTGCCAGAACGTCCGCTCGCCAAGCACCGCCTGGACCAACGGCTTCCGGGAGCGCGTGCCAGCCTGCGTCAATACACCCCTCGTACACGGCCCGCTTCGCGCGAAGATGCGCTTCCGTCTCGCGTGGCGCGTCACAATCGCGCTTGCCGTAATGGGCAAAGAATTGAGTGCCGAGCTTACTCGTCTTCGCGACCACATGAGCATCACAACACGGTAGACTTCCTAACGACCGATTGTCACGCAGTTGCCGCTGAAGCGAATGCCACTCGTGCGGGCTTAGCGCGAAAGCGAGGATGCTCTTGTCTGCGATGATGGCGCGGAGAGGCATTGTCGAGGCCGGAGTGCGTGCTCTGCTGAGTGTCTATCTAGAAGTCATGACTGCGCTGGCCCCCCGTCTTTGCGTGGGTTAGCTCCTCACGTGTGACCGGAGTTGCCAGAGCCGCCTGCGACGGTCCCACTGTCGCCCTCCTACGGAGACCAGCTCATGTCATCGTTATCAGAGTCGATTGCGACGCGGACGGAAATCGATGTCCTTGGCGAGTGAGCGCATGACCTCGTGGTCGCCAGCAGGATACATCGCGAGCAAGCACGCGGTCTGAGCAACCTTCACGCTGCGGTCAGGAACTTCGTGCGGATCATACCCGCCCATGAAAATCAATGCAGGGCCTGCAATGTTCGAAAGTGGCTTCGTGGGTGCGACCGTCAGCATCAGTACGGAATTCTGAAGCGGAAACCCGTCGGGCTCCCCGAGAAAATGTACGACGAACTCGTCCCTTGTCACCGTCGACTGCACGCGCGAGACTGGGCCCGACACACCGCCCGGCGGCCTAATGCTCGCAACAATACTATCCTTACGGCGCCACTCAGCGCGCAACGTGACCGCGGCTGGAAGTCGATCTTGAAAGATGTTCCTAATATACGCGTGGTCGCATTTGCGCTTCCCGCGGTCAAAGGGAGTGAACCCGCTCGGCGAGAATATGTGTAACTGGAACAGATGACCAAGCGGGCCATCCAGGCGAAACGATTGTCGCCGAATCTCGCTGCGAATCTTGCCGTCTTGTGAAAACAAGACTAACCCGTCCTGGTGATGCGAGTACTTCGCAAGATGGCTCGTTGACCGAGCGTCTTCACCGAACGACAAAGTTACTGAACCCGTCGGATCCTCAGGAAACTTGGCGATACTCAGGAGCCCGGTGGTCTCCCGCAGATACGGGAAGGATACGAAGATGCTGCCGTCCTTCTTTGCGAAGGTAATCTGACAGATCTGATACTCTGCATCGTACGACCCAATCGTTACGGTGCTCCGCTCGGCTCCCATGTAGCGCAGATTCTTGTAGGAGCGGGTAAATGGGTCTTTCTTGGGCTGAATTATGCGGGGCATATGCCGTTCTTAGTCCACCAAAGCATTTCGCCAGCTAACGCCGAGTTAAGCTGCGAAGCCGCGCGCGGGATCTGTGCCGCCGATGCGGGGCGATGCGCGGCTTTGTCAGTTTCAACGAATCGTTAGACGACAGCGTGATGGACGCGGCCCCGCGCCAGCGCGAAGTGCTCACGAGCGTACAGCGAGCCAAATTTGCACGCCGATACCGACCGTCATGACGAACGTGAGGATTGCAATTACCCACGTGAGCAGCATCAGTCGGCCGGCCTGCTGTAAGCTGGCATCGTTGAACTCCTGAATCGTTTGGCGAAGACGATCAGTGGCGTCACTTCCCGACCACTCGCCCAGTGGAATTCCCTTGTCGGCCATAGCGTCCAACTCCATGTCTCGGCAGAACTATATGTACATTGTTGCCTAACGCCCCAGCTAACTTGCGAGCGAGTTCAATAAAATGCGAGCGCAGCGAGCTTCCGCGGATCGCTCGACAAGCTCAGCGTTCGTTAGACAACACGCGGCAAGATGCGTGGGCCTGGTTGCCGCGTCTCAGTCGCCGGCCTGCTTCGGCGCGTTCTAATCGATCTACTTCGGCGTCTTCGGGCACCGGAAACGCGGACTTCATTGCCAGATGGGCAAGACTTGGCACCGCGCGCGCCGCAATTGGTAAGAGCGTCTCCTCCAACGCGACGATAATGGAAATCCCCTCGTTCGGCTGCCAAGTGTATTCACCTAGCGCACCCTCGAGGTGTCGAATGGCATCGAGCCACGCCAGCTTTGCCGCCGCGCTACGCGGTCTCGCGGTAAGATCGATTCTTGAAACTGCGGCCAACTCCTCAACGTCATCCGACAATTCGTCAAAATGCGTGCCTTCTTCTGGCGGAAGAAATCCGTCGCTACGCGGATCGTAAACTCCTCGTTGGAAGGCTGCCCGTCGATCATCCTCGAGCGTCGTAAAGCGGTTATGAGCGTCATCGACTCTTGCCCATAAACGTCTCGTGTGTTCCGCCAGGCCCTGAAGGGTTGCGAGTGAACGCTCAAGCCGCATGAAGCCGGTCACCACTTCGGGAGCCTCGTCTGCGATTTGAGCGATCAAGCCCTCTACCCACGGATGAATCTTTGGCGCTGCTATCGGCGGCTTCCCGGTCCAGGGGAGCAATCCAGCGTCCTTCATTCTCTTGATGTCGCTCTCAATTCTCTCAAGGTCAGCGAGAAGAGCTTTTGCCACGGCACGCTGACGGCGGATGACCTCCCGATCCTGCTGCGCGCCGGCTGCTGACATGCCGACGTACAGCGATACTAGGCTTAGCCCGACGGTGATTGCTGTAGCGGCGATGGAGTCAGCCATGCTTTTCGACGGATGGCGGCTGCAATAGTCAAGGAGTTTGAGTGTTGTCTAACGCCAAAGTTCGATTGCGGACGAATCAGATCAAGCGAGCGGAGCGAGCATTCCGAAGATCGGCCGGCTATTTCAACGATCGTTAGCGCGCCGCGCGCGATGCTGCACTGGGGTCGCGAACGCACGCTTCATCCTCCGAGGCGGCCCAACGCCCGCAAGGTAGACGATCACTCGAGATCAGCGGTGTGTTCCGGCAACGGCCGCTGTAAGTATTCGAGGAGCCGTCCGGGTCGTGTAATCAAGTAGATACCGGATCCAATCGGAATGAGGGAGCCGATGAACCTTCGAATCAGCTCGCCACGCGACGTCGGGTCGATCTCGCCGACGGAGAGAAAGATCAGGATCGTGTTGACCGCGCCTGGTGTTGCCTGAACTAGCAGCAGGACTCCAGTGAGGGCGACAAGCGTTCGGGCGAAATCAGGCAGGGCGTGGTCGGCCGTGGCTTCCACGTCGGGGAAGATGGCGGTCGCGACTTTGGCATTGTGAAAAATCAGCAGGTAGCTGAGGCCCAACATGAGGCCTACGGGAATAACCTCCGCGAGTGCGAGCGGCGCGAACGAGACGCCGACAACGCCGGCGATCTGAATGAATGCGGCGACGGCAGACAGAAGCGCCCAGACGCCGAGGAGACCGAGCCCTACCTGGGCTAGCTGCCGGTTGTTCACGATGAGCCTCCGAAGTTGCGGACCCTACCTACGAAACCGACTGACGGCGCCGCGCCCCGATTACGTCACACGCCCGCACTGAGGCCGCAGAGAGAAAATCTGATTGTCGCGCTAACGCATATTAGACTGCAACGCTCTGCTTCGGAAACGCTGCAACCACGCAGCATAAGATGGGCTTGGAGTCCCTGAGCGCAAGGCGCATCTCCTAGGGCCAGAGGGACTTACGCGATCGTGCGCGCTTTTCTGTCGCCATCTTATGCTGCAATCTCCGCAGTATAAGACATGACGGCGTGCGCGAACGCACGGAGGGTCACTGCCTCGATCCTGCCCGCCCAATCCACCGCATCTCCTGCCTCCCCGCCTGCACCAACCCCTTCGCCACGGTCCTAAATGGCCTCCCCTGCGTAAACGCAGATCCTATCGCATACAACGATCGCACCGAAAACCGCCCCTCGTTCGCAACAGCAAACACCGCCTCCCACCTCTCCGGCGCAAACTTCGCCTTGAAACTGTCCAACCCCTCAAAATTATAAAACCGCCGACCATACGCCCTCACCCACTTGAACCCAATCTGAATCAAAAGTGAGTGACTCGTAAGATCCCCGCCTCTCGTCGACAACGGTGCCAACCCCAGCGTCACATAGTCGGAATGTTGCAGCGCCACCCAACGTACAGCAGAATCAATCATCATCTCAGCAGTCCCATTCGGCGCGTTGTGTCCGCGAACAAACTGCTCCGTCAGCCACCCGCGCCGAGCCGGTATCGGCGACGCGACAAGGAAACCCACTGGTATATCCCGTCGCGTCGCCACAAACACTCGACGATCTCGCAATTGCCCTAATGTTTCAGGCTCCACCAGAAAATGCAGCGGCGGCAATCCTCTGGTCCCCAACCACTCCTGCAGTAACTCTCTCAGCTCCGAAGAACCCTCCGCCCGCTCCGACGGCCACAACTCTACACTGACCCCCTTATTCCGCGCACGATTCAACTGTGCACGCAACGACGAGTGCGATGCGATGATATCAGCCCAGCTGGCCGGATGCCAGGACGGCTGCGCACCAAGCAAGAGCGAAGAGTGCGTTCTTGTTGCACGGTACAAACCTTCGAGCCGGCCCTCCGCGCCAAAGTAAACAACTCCAGCGCCCCGCTTCGCCGCGTCCCGCTCGAACTCCTGCGCAACGTCACGCAGCGCAGCGTCCGCCGCGACGGGTGCACCACCGACCACCAGTCGCCCTCCGGCTCTTACATATCCGACGACGGCCTGATGCGTCGAAGAAAACCACAGCTCGAACCCCGGATTCAGTATCTGGTACGCAGTAGAATTCCACCCGTACTCCAGCACCAGTTCCCGCGCCCGGTCATGCGCCCGGCCAAACTCGGCGCCGCTCTGCGCACTCGGCGTCGATTCCGAACTCATCCGAACCGCTATCGCCGACTGTGCGGCGGGAGGCCGAGTACGCGATTCAACCAGCGCACAAACGGCAACATCGTTGCGTACTGCTTCGCAAGAATATCCGGCAACTTCGGACTCAATACCTGCGCCTCGGTAAGATCACGATGCACAGTAAATGATTTATACCGCAACAACGCCGCAGCAGGATGATCCGCATCGAACCCGCGCGGCGGTCGCTTCAATACCGCTTCCTCACTCATCTTTCCAAACGCACGCTTGAACGCGGGCACTCGCAGAATGGATTCCAGCTCTTCAGGATCTTCCGCGATCGACTCGCGCAATGTCTTCAACGCCGCACCAGGTGGCATCCAGATCCCGCCGGCAACAAAACAATCCTTCGGCGCGATCTGAAAATAGAATCCCGCCCCGCCATGCACGGCCTGCGTTCCTACAGCATGCCCCGCATCACGATGATAGAACC
>Ga0209483_1001792_pt1 | contig 15817 bp, 11 predicted proteins | sample NGEPerA_FD_184508 | JGI IMG/M metagenome (GOLD analysis project Ga0209483, IMG submission 184508) | Arctic peat soil microbial communities from the Barrow Environmental Observatory site, Barrow, Alaska, USA - NGEE PermafrostL2-A... | ecosystem: Environmental > Terrestrial > Soil > Wetlands >... | reverse complement strand
GAGCCATTCGCAACCTGGAAGCTCCCGCCAAGCCCCTTCGTGTCGACGGCAACACCCTACGGCCGTTAGTGAACCGGCTCTAAAATTTTCGCCCACTCGCTCGTCGACCGCCCACTTTCCATCGCCGCCAACTGCACCGCAAAATTCCCCACCGTCGAGCACTCCGTCCCCACCCTGCAAACCTCCAGGCGCGTAGCCTCCGCGGTGAGCCGGTTCAGAAATTCATTCTGACTCCCGCCGCCCATGATGTGGAGCCGCCGAAACTTCTTGCCCGTAATCTCCGCCACGGCGCGCAGCACATCCGCATAACGCCGCGCCAGGCTATAGAACAGAAACGAAGCCATCACCGCCGCATCTTCCGCACGTACACTCAACTCCGGCAGATCGCGCCGATGCAGCTGTGCATTGATACGCTGCGGCATGCGCCCACTCAACAGCAAATCCGGATCGTCCACATCCAGCACATACGCCAGAGAAGGGACAGCAGCAGCCTCCTTCACTAACGTCGGCAAGTCGATTTCCGCGCCCTCCGCAGTCCAGCTCTCAATGCATTGCCGCAGCAGCCACATCCCGTTGACATTTTTGTGAAAGCAGATCGTCCCATCCGCGCCGCGCAGATTAGTGAAATTTTCCTCGCGCGCCTGCGCAGAATTGTTGGCCGCACCCAGCAGCGTCCCCACCAGCGACCAAGTTCCCGAACTGATGTACGCCCAGTCATTGCCTGCATCCGGGATAGCCGCAATCGCCGACGCCGTATCGTGGCAGCACGGCGCAACCAACCGCGTAGCCGCGAACGCCGGCAGCGCAGCCAGTTTGCCGTTCAACTGGCCCACATCCGTCCCCGGATCGACCAACTCCGGCATCGCCGCCGCACTCGAACCAAGCGCGGCAAGAATCTCCTCGCACCACTCGCCATTGAGCCCCAGCATCTGCGTGTGGCTCGCGTTCGTGCGTTCCGAAACCGGTCGCGCGCCCAGGCGATACAGAATGTACTCCGGCAAATTCAGCCACGGCATCGAGCGCAGCTCCGCGTTGTCCGCGAACATCTGGTACGCCGTATTCAGCCGCAGCAGTTGAATCCCGGTAAGCTCCCGCATCCGCTCCGCCGAAATCCGTTCATGCAGCGAAGCCTCTGCCACGACAGTCCGTTCGTCGCGATAGCAGAACGGCGCAGCTACCGGCGCACCCGCGGCATCCAGCCGCACATAATCCACCGCCCAGCCATCAACCGCGACCGAACGAATGCCCTCATCCACAATTCCGGCGCAGCGCGCCAGCCCTTCATCCAGGCCGGTCACAATCGACTCCAGGTTCCAGTGCAGCCCGTCGACGCTTTCGACAACATTGTTCGCGAACCGGTAGACAAGCTGTATCTGCGGCTGCTGGCCAACCCACCGCAGCAGCGACAAGCGACAGCTCTCCGCGCCAAGATCGATCGCAACCAGCGCTCGCGTATCCTGCGGCCCGCCGGACGTCACCGCAGATACGCCTCGGTCAGCCCACCGTCCACCGGAATCAGATGCCCCGTCGTCACCGGGGCCTTCGGTCCGCCGACAAACAAAATCGCCTCCGCGCAATCCTTCGGATCAATCGGCACATGCGTCAGCGTGCGCTTCGCATAAAAGTGCGCCAGCGAATTCCGCAGTTCATCGTCACTCTGCGCGTCGTCGAACGCAATACCGTACTTCGTCAGCGACGCCTTCACGCGGTCCCGCGGAAACATCGTCGAGCCCTTCACCACGGTCGCCGGACTGATCCCATTCACGCGCAGCAGCGGCGCATACGTCACAGCCAGTTCGCGCACCAGATGGCTCAGCGCAGCCTTGCTGACGTCGTAAGCCTCGGTCCCGCGCTTCGGCACAACCGCATTCGCCGAGCTCGTCAGCACCACGCTCCCCGGCAGCCCCTGCGCCTTGAAAACCTCCTGCGCCTCATCGGTCAGCAGATAGTTTCCCGTCACGTTGACCTCGAGCGTCAGCGCCCACTGCGCATCGGTAATCACACCGTCCGGCGACGACGGAAACAGCGCCGCCGTATTGATCAGCAGGTCTAATCCGCCAAACGCTTTCACCGTCGCCTTCAGCGCCTCGCGGATCGTCTCGCGTTTGCGGATATCGATTGCCACTGCTACCGCACACTCCGGCCCGCCAATCGCCTTGGCCTCATCCGCAACCTTCTGCGCCGCATCGACCGAAAGATCGGCGACCACGATATGCGCGCCGCGCACAGCCGCCAGCAACACCGTCTCGCGCCCAATGCCGCTCGCTCCGCCGACCACCAGCACGATCCGGCGGCTCAACTCTTTCTCCGCCGGTTGCCTGCGAATCTTGGCTTCCTCCAACGCCCAGTATTCGATCCGGAAGGCCTCACTCGGCGGCAGCGCAACATAGTTCTCATGCACACCAAACGCGGACGTCGGAGCAGCGTCGCCGGCCTGCGGCAGCACCGCCGGACACTGCCCGTCGTCCATCCCCCCGGCGCCCTCCATCACATGGATCGCGTTGATATAAAACTCACCCGTAATGCGCGCGTTTGGCTTGTCCTTCGCGAAGCTGAACATTCCCACGCCGGGTACCAGCACAATCGTCGGGTTCGCATCGCGGATCGCCGGCGACTCCTTCTCCGCATGTCGGTTGTAATACTCCGCATATTCCTTGCGATAAACTGCAAGCGCCTCATCCACCTTCGCTTCAAGCCCCGCCGCATCGCTCGCCGGATTCCAGTCCACAAACATCGGCCGAATCTTGGTCCGGATAAAGTGGTCCGGACAACTCGTTCCCAACCGCGCCAGCTTCGCCGCCGAGTGTGAATTCACAAAGCCCAGCACATCCGCAGAGTCAGTAAAGCTGCCAATCACGCGCTTGTTCGCCGACACCCGCCCACGCAGCATCGGCATCACAGCCAGCGCAATCTTCTCGCGCTCCTCATGCGACGTGTGCTTCACACCGCCGAAGCTGACGCCCTTCTTCGCTCCGTGCTCCAGTACAAACTGCCCTAGTTGGTCGATGATCGTGACCGTATTCAGGTAGCTCTCGCGCTGCGTCTGTCCCCACGTAAACAATCCGTGGCCGCCCAGCACCACGCCATCGCAGCCCGGCACTTCCGCCACGCCGCGCTGCAACATCATCGCCAACTCAAACCCCGGACGCTGCCACGGCAGCCACACCAGCTTGTGCCCAAAACGCTGATTGAACTCCTCCATCTTCGCCAGCCCATTCGCCGATGCGGCCAGCGCAATGCCCCAGTCCGGATGCAAATGGTCCACATGCGGGGCCGGCAAAAACGCATGAAGCGGCGTGTCGATCGAAGCCGCCACCGGATTGTTCCCAAACGTGCAAAGCGAGTACATCCCCACCATCTCGTCTTCGCGCTCGACGCCCTTATAGCTCTTCGTCAGCGCCAGCACCTTGTCCAGATACAGCGTCGCAAACCCCGACCGCTTGATGCTCCCCAGGTCTCCGCCCGACCCTTTCACCCACAGCACCGTCTTCTCCAGCCCGTCCAGCGGATCGATTTCCGGTAGCTTCGAACTCGTATTCCCACCCGCAAAGTTCGTCAGCCGCAGGTCCAGCCCCAGCAGGTTCGAGCGATAGCGCAGCAACTCCGGCGCATCGAGCTTGGACGCAACCGCGTCGTCCCAGTTGTCTACGAGATAGTGCAACTTAGCAGCCATTGGATATCTTCCTGATTACGTCGTCGGCCGCGAGATTCGCCGCCTCACAATGATGCCATAGCGGAAATCAATAGAGCAATCATTTCCATAGGGACACACATCGCCCCGCACGAAACCTACCACAACCAAATCTACGCTCGCTCCGTTACATCCGTGTTCGCGTACCGCTCGGGGCGGGCACCGCCCATGCCTTGCCCGTCTGGGCCCGCGACCGCTTGGCTCCCGCACGCTTGTCGTCCTCGCTTCCCTTCCCGCCGTTGCGCTCGGCGGTCATCGCAATGTGCTCCACATAGTTGTACGGAGCCACCGTCTCGCCCCGCAGCAGCGCCAGCGCCAGCTCAATCAATCTCGGCCCATACTGGGCCACCTCGTGCGAAATCGACCCGATCGCGGGACTCCCCGGCCGCTGCATCTCGGCCATCATTTCCGCGACGCAGTCCTGCCCCACCACCGCCACATGCTTCTCGCGTCCCAACTCGCGCACCGCGGAGATGGCCCCCATCGCGCTCGTATCGTTCGCCGCCGCAATCAAAATGTGCTTGTCCCTCGGATGCCGGTTCAAGAAGTCGAGAATGACCCGGTGGCTCTTCTCGCGCATCCCGCGGCCGTCCATGCGAACGAAGCTCTCCACCGGCAAATTCGGCAGCCTCGCCTTCACCCCTTCGAAGGCGCCGGTAATGCGGCTCAGCACCATCTGCCCGGCCTCTTCGATATCCAGTCCGATCACCCAATCCAGCTGTCCATCCCAACGATTGATCGCAAAATCCGCCAGCAGGTCCCCCGCCAGCAGTCCCGCACGATAGTTGTCGATCCCAAAATACGTCGCATGAGGATGCGGAATATCCACCGCAATCAGCGGAATCTTCGCCCCGGCAATCTTGTCCGCGATAATCGGCGCCGCATGTTCATCCACCTGAAACTCGATCACAATATCCACGCGCTCGCGGAGAAAAGTCTCCGCATTTTCGACTGCGGTCTCGGCGTTGTAGCGGTTGTCGAGCACCAGCAAGTCGACGCCGACAGCCGCCGCGGCCGCCCGCAGGCTCGCCGTCACGGCCTCTGAAAACGGCATCTCCGCGCTCTGTCCGCCAAACCCGAAGCGCAGCTTCTTGGGCCGTGCAATATGCCGGTAATGCCTGTCCGCGGTCTGACCCACGTAGCCGCGATGCACCAGCGTCTTCAATATCCGGTAGACGGTGGTCTTCGAAATCTTCGTCCGTTTGTGGATTTCCTCCAGCACCATCGGCTGGTTTTCCAGTTGCAGCAGCTCAAGGATGTCGAGTGCCTTCGTCAACACGGGGATAAGGTAAAGCCGCTTCGTCTTGGCGTTCTGAGCCACCATCACCTCCTGCGCAACCAAAATCTCGACGTCGCGAACCGGAAACTATACTAAAGCAATTCCCCTAATGAATTTCACCCGCCACCAAAACAGCCGGAACCACTCACGTTACCGGCAGCTAGGCATAAGAACTCGCCCCACCGGCATTCTTAGCACCGCGCTCTTCCGAAATTCTCTCCACATATCCGCTCTCGTGCAGCGCCGCCATCGGGTCCGGCGGCAAGCCCTTCTGCACCCGCCATTCCCGCAGCAACGGTCGAACATCCTGCCAGAACGCCCCGCGGAACTCCTCTTCCGCCTCCACCAGCCGGCACGCATCCTGCAACTCGGCGAGCTTCTGCTGGTCCACCAGCGCAGCCTTCGCATACAGCTCCTGCGCCGTCACGACGCTCTGCACCATCGCTTCCACCTTGCCCTTCAGGTTGTGGCTCTGGTCGATCATGAATGCCGGCATCTTCTTCGCCCCACGCACCGCGCATTCAAAATGGATCTCGTGGAAAATCCGGAACACCTGGTACGGATCGATCGACCCGATCGTCAGGTCGTCATCGGCATACTTGCGATCGTTGAAGTGAAACCCGCCCAGCCTGCCCAGCTCCAGCAGCCACGCCACAATCTGCTCGATGTTCGTGCCCTGGTAGTGGTGCCCGGTATCGACCAGCACCTTCGCCTGCGGCCCCGCGCCGCGCGACAACTCCAACGCCATGCCCCAATCCGCGATATCGGTGTGATAGAAAGCCGGCTCAAACGGCTTGTACTCCACCAGCATGGTCTGCCCCGGCGCCAGCGCCGCGTGAGTCTGCGCGAGCGCTTCCTGCATCCAGCCGATCCGCCGCCGCATGCTCTGCGTCCCCGGATAGTTCGACCCATCCGCGATCCACAGTGAAACCTCCGCCGCTCCCAGCGCCTTGCCAATCTCCACCGAATCGATCAGGTGAGCAATGGCCTTCGCCCTCACCTCCGGGCTGGGATTCGCAATCGATCCAAACTTGTACTCCGCCTCCTGAAACAGGTTCGGATTGATCGACCCCGCGCGCACTCCGGTCTTCTCTTCCAGCGCGCGGATCTTCTCCACATCCGCCAAACCCCGCGGCAGGTCCCACAACACATGCAGCGCCAGCGTAGGCGTTACACCGGTCAACCGGTTCACCTCGGCCGCATCCGCGAATTTTTCTTCGATACACGTAGCGGCGCCGGCTTGGGTAAACTTCCCGAAGCGTGTTCCCGTGTTGGCAAACCCCCAGGAAGGTATTTCAATGGCGAATTTATCGAGCGCGTCGAAGACGCGGCTTTGGTTCGGGTTGCTGGGCATAAAAAATCCACCTTGGAAGTGCCGCAAATCTTGCAACTTGTTTCTCACAGGAAACTATAATACCTATTGAAACGTTGTCCAATCAAAACTTGCTTCCCGTACGATAACCGGATTTCAATCCCATTGCATCACAAACGGCTACATTCCATAGGCAAATCCGTCCCGGCCATCCATGCACTACGGTACGATGACGCAGAGCAATTGCAATCGAATTCCACTCAACGCTCGAGGTAAATAGTGGCTCCCAATCCCTTTTTCGGCGTCATCCTGCACTGGCTCGGCGGCCTGTGCTCGGCCAGCAACTTCATCCCCTTTCGTGGGATCAAACGCTGGTCTTGGGAAATCTACTGGATCATCCAGGGCGTCGCCGCCTGGCTGATCGCACCGACGCTTATCGCCAGCTTCTTCATCCCCAACGTCTTCGGCATCCTGCGCGCCGCGCACCAATCGCCTGACGCCAGCATCGTCTGGCCGCTCATCATGGGTCTGCTCTGGGGGATCGGCGGCCTCACCTTCGGCCTCGCCATCCGCTACCTCGGTCTCGGCCTCGGATACGCCATCGCCCTCGGCTTCTGCACCGCCTTCGGCACGCTCATCCCGCCCATCTATCACGGCCAGATGGGCGCCATCCTCCACGAAAAATCAGGACTCGTCATCCTCGGCGGCGTCGCGATGTGCCTCGTCGCCATCGCCGTCAGCGGCGCCGCCGGCTACTCCAAAGAGCACGAAATCAGCGCCGAAGACCGCGCAATCGCCGGCGAACGCGACTTCTCCTTCGTCAAGGGCCTTGCCGTCGCCATCTTCGCCGGCATCATGAGTTCCTTCTTCGCCTTCGGCCTCGACGCCGGCAAGCCCATCGGCAGCATGACCAAGGTCCAGCTTCTCAACCACGGACACACCGACGTCCTGCAAAATCTTCCCGTCCTGATCGTCGTTCTCTGGGGAGGTTTCATCACCAACTTCGTTTGGTCGATGGTCCTCATCATCCGCAACCACTCCATCCGCCAGTTCGCGGGCGAGCCCGGCGAGAACCCCATGGGCACTGCCCCTGTCACCGGCGAAACCCTCGAAGCCGTCGACCCCCGCGGCCTTTTGCTGCGCATCGACAACCTGACGCTGGTCAAGAATTATCTGCTCGCGGCGCTCGCTGGAATCATCTGGTACTTCCAGTTCTTTTTCTACTCCATGGGCACCACCAAGATGGGCCAGTACGACTTCGCCAGTTGGACCCTGCACATGGCCAGCATCATCATTTTCGCCACCCTCTGGGGCATCGCCTTGCATGAGTGGAAGGGCACCAGCCTCCGCACCCGCATCCTCGTCACCTGCGGCCTGCTGCTGCTGGTCGGCTCAACCGTCGTGGTCGGCTATGGCAGTTATCTGAAGGTGAACGAACCTGCCGTGACGAGCGCCGTCGTTCTCCCGCTATCGAAATAAGGAGCTTTCCGCCTGCAAATCGCGCTCTTCGTCGCCTGCTACAACGACACGCTCTTCCCCGAGACGGGCATCGCCGTCACGCGCCTCCTCGAACGCCTCGGCCACACCGTCGTCTTTCCCATCGAGCAGACCTGCTGCGGCCAGATGCACTACAACACCGGCTACCACGGCGAAGCCGTCCCTCTCGTCCGCCGCTTTGTCCAGACGTTCCGCGACGCCGAAGTCGTGTGCGTTCCTTCCGCCTCCTGCGTCGCCATGATGCGCGAACACTACGAGCTGATGGCCGAGCGCGAAAACGATCCCGCCTTCCTCGCCGAAGTCCGCAGCCTCCTCCCCCGCGTCTTCGAGTTCTCCGAACTCCTCGTCAACCGCCTCGGCCTCGAAGACGTCGGCGCGCACTTCGCCGACACGGTCACGTATCACCCTTCCTGCCACTCGCTGCGCATGTTGCACGTCGGCGACGCCCCCCGAAAACTGCTCCGCGCCGTCTGCGGCCTCACCCTCATCGAGCTTCCAAATCAAGAACAATGCTGCGGATTCGGCGGCACCTTCGCCGTCAAGAACGCCGATGTCTCCGCGGCCATGCTCACCGCCAAGGACGCCTGCGTCATCGAAACCGGTGCCAACGTCGTCACCGCCCTCGACAACTCCTGCCTGATGCAGATCTACGGCGGCCTCCACCGCGCGGGCTCCGCAGTCCGCACCATGCATCTTGCCGAAATCCTTGCCAGCGAGGCCCCCAGATGAGCGTCCGCGTCGGCAAAACCGCCACCGCTCCCGCCTTCCCCGTTGCCGCGCACACCGCTCTGGCCAACCAGCAACTCCGCGCCAACGTCGCCCGCGCCACCAACACCATCCGCTCCAAGCGCGCCATTCGCGTCGAGGAAATGCCTGACTGGCAGGCCCTCCGCCAGTCCGCCAGCGACATCAAGTCCCATACCCTCGCCCACCTCGACCACTACCTCACCGAGTTCGAGCGCAACTGCGAACGCGCCGGTGGGAAGGTCCACTGGGCCCGCGATGCCGACGAAGCCAACACCATCGCCATCGACCTCATCCGTCACTACGGCGGCACCGAAGTCATCAAGGTCAAGACCATGACCTCCGACGAAGTGCAGATGAACGTCGCCCTCGAAGCCGCCGGCATCACCCCCATCGAGACCGACCTCGCCGACATGATCGTCCAGATGGGCCACGACGATCCCTCCCACATCGTCGTCCCCGCGCTGCACAAGAACCGTTTCGAAATCGCCGAAATCTTCCGCCGCACCATGAACCTCCCCGACCTGACGGCCACTCCGGAAGACCTCGCCGCCGCCGCCCGTGACTATCTCCGCGACCGTTTTCTCCGGGTCAAGATCGGCATCAGCGGAGCCAACTTCGCCATCGCCGAAACCGGCGCCATCTGCGTCGTCGAGTCGGAAGGCAACGGCCGCATGTGCATCACCATGCCCGAGGTCCTCATCACTCTCGTCGGCGTTGAAAAAGTCATCCCCGCCTTCCAGGACCTCGAAGTCTTCCTCCAGCTTCTTCCCCGCTCCGCCACCGGCGAGCGCATGAACCCCTACAACTCGCTTTGGACCGGCGTCACACCAGGCGACGGCCCGCGGGCTTTCCACGTCATCCTGCTGGACAACGGCCGCACTGCGCAGTTGCTCGACGAGCGCGAGCGCGAAACCCTGGCCTGCATCCGCTGCGGAGCGTGCCTCAACGCCTGCCCCGTCTACCGCGAAACCGGCGGCCTGGCCTACGGTTCGATCTACTCCGGCCCCATCGGCGCGATCCTGTCGCCGCAGTTGCAGAACCTCGAACACTCCCGCTCCTTGCCCTATGCCTCGACACTTTGCGGTGCCTGTTACGAAGTCTGCCCGGTAAAAATTAACATCCCCGAAACCCTCATCCACCTGCGCGGCCGCATCGTCCGCGAAGACCAGAAAACTCTCAGCGGCATTTTCTCCGCGGAAAACCTCGCCATGCAGATCGCGGCCAAAGCGTTCCTCAACCATCGCAGTTACGAAGCGGCCCAGCGCCTCGCCCGCATGGGCCAGCGCATCTTCGAGCGCGACGGCCAACTCACCAACCTTCCCGGCATGGCCGGCGGATGGACGAAGTTCCGCGACCTCAAACCCATTCCGAAATCCAGTTTCCGCGACTGGTGGAAGGCACGCGAAAAGGGCTCGCCACAATGACCGCCCGCGAAGAAATCCTGTCCCGCATCCGCACCGCGCTTCCTGGCGACCCGCTCGACCCCGCAGCCTCGCACGCCTCCATCCCGCGCCTTTACAACCGCGCCGGCGCGCTCACACCCGAAGCTCGCCTTGAGCTTTTCATCGACCGCCTGCTCGACTACGACACCGAAATCGTCCAGATCGAAACAGCCGCCGAAATCCCCGCAGCAATCACTCATGCCGCGTGCGAAGAACGCCTCGTCACACCGCCGGACTTCCCTGCGGAATGGCTTCCGGGGAACCTCTCGATCGCCTTCGACAACAACCTCTCCACCGCCGAAATCGACGACGCGCAAGCCGTCCTCACGACGTGTGAAATCGCCGTCGCGTCGACCGGCACCATCGTCCTCGTCCACACCGGAGCGCAAGGCCGCCGCGCCCTCACGCTGCTGCCCGACCACCATGTCTGCATCGTCCGCCGCGATCAGGTGGTCGAGACCATCCCCGAAGCCTTCACCGCCATCGCCACACAAAGCGCGCTCCCCATCACCATGATTTCCGGGCCATCGGCCACGTCCGACATCGAAATGACGCGGATTCGCGGCGTCCATGGCCCCCGTCGGCTGACCGTCATCCTGTATGGGGCCACCAGCCCGTCGAAGTGAAAGACCTCGGTCGTCGGCGATTGACCTATCGCTAGTATATTGTGTTGTTTATGCATCATACCTCAAGTTCAGGACAAACTTCGCTGGCGCGCGGGTGAAGCGATTCCGTCCGTTTTTTCTTTGAGGTTAGTGGCGTAAATTGGCGGTTTTGCGCCAATCGAAGCCTTTATGTGCCACTTTGTGGCTTTTTACCGGAAATTGCGGACTTAGTGGCTTTTCGCGACCATTTTGCGCCAAAACGCGAGTTTGTTGCAGTCCGGTGAGCTGACCTCCGATCATCGGTTTCCCGATTTCGGGTGTTGGCGTGCGAAGGCAAGGCGGGTGGGGTTACAGGCTCGATTTACCAGTTTCCAGTTGCCAGTAAGGTGAGGCTGTGCGACGGCCAAAAGAAGCCGCCGGCCAACGGCCGGCGGCTTCAAAACACTATCCTCCACCCACTATCCCATGCCTTACTGCGGCATTGGAGCGGGAGTATCTGTCAACGGCTTTGGCGGGGCGGGAGGCTTCGGAGCGGTCAGCCCGGGGATACTCGGGGCGTGGCTCACGGTCCCTGTCGCCGCATCCTGCAAGCTGATCCCGTAGCGGTCCAGCGTGTTGGAAAGAATCTGTTCCAGCGACGCCCGGTCACGAGCATAGGCCGCCGTGGCGGAGATCAAATTGTTGGCCGCGGTCGCCAGATTGCGCTGCATTTGCAACACGTTGGCTGTTGTCGACGCCCCCAGCCGGTACTTCTTTCGTTCGGCTTCAAGGCTCTGTCCCGCGTAGTCGTTGGCCGACTGCGCCGCCTGCACCTGGGCGCGATCGTTGGTCAACGCATACTGCGCATTGATGACCTGGATGCGCACCTGCGTGTAGAGCTGCTGCAAACGCATCTGCGTCTGGCGGTACTCCATCTGGGAGCGCGCCTGGTCGGCCTGGGCAGTGCGGTTGCGCAGCGGAATGGAAAGGTTCACGCCGAAACCGTAATCCGGCGAAGTGTTATTGAGCACATTGCCCAGCGTGCTGCCGTAACCCGAACTCGGCACTTGCCCCGGTGGGCAGGGCACAAAATCTCCCGAACCGAGGCTCGTTGCGCAATTGAGATTGGGGTTCTGCGAACCACCCAGGCCGCTGCCGCCATAAAACGCGTACGCGTCGAGGACCGGCAACAGGCCGTTCTTCTCCGCGCGGATGGTGATCTTGTTGTTCTCCATCTCCAGCGCGGCCTGTTCCACCTGCGGATTGTTCTGGTACGCCTGCCGCACCAGGTCTTCCACCTGCATGTCCTCTTCCGGCAAGCGGTCCAGCCCGACCCGGTCGGTGGGCACAACCGGCGCGTTGGCCAGTTGCGGATCGTTCAGGTTGCGCGCGATCGCCTGCTTCATCAGCAGTTGTTGATATTCAAGGTTCGACTGCGACGAAATCAGCGCCTGTTTGTCGGTTGCCACCGCGGAGTCCGAGTTCACCACGTCCAGCGGCGCCAGCGTTCCAATCTGCAATTGCTTGCGGTTGTCCGCGGTCAACTGAGTCGATTGTTGCAGCGCGCGATCTTTGGCCTGCTCATCTTCGTATGCGGAAACCAGCGCCCAGTAGATGTTTTCGACCTGGTTGACGGTATAGATCACCTGCTGCCGGAACGAGGAGTCGGTGATGCGGCGGTCGTTCCTGGCCTGCACGATAAATCGCCGGTTGAGCCAGATGCAGCATCCCTGCAACAGGTGCTGGGTCGCCTCCAGGCGCAAAGTCGATTGCAGCGTCGGGCTGTAGTTCGACCGCTCACTGTTGGTCGTCGAGCGGTTGTTGTCGAACGTCGCGGTAAGGAACGTGCCGCTAGAAAAACCCTGCTGGAACTGGGCGTTGTAAGTCTCCGTGTTCTGCGCAAGCGTGTTCGTGCCGGTGATGAAGGTGGTCGACTGCTGCGAGTTCGCAGACTCATACTGAAGGTTGCCGGTCAGCAGCGGGTCCATGTTCTCCGGCTGCGGGCCGCCGCCGCTGGTGCTCAAGACCAGGCCCGAAGCTCCCGCGCCGCCGCCGCCTGCTCCACTTTCCGTCCCACCCGGGCCGCCGCCACCGCTGATGGTGGAAGTAGAACCGCCCAGCGTTCCCGTCACCAGTCCAGTCGAAACGCCGCGCAGCGACGAACCCGCCCTGGCACGCAGAATGTCCGTGTCGGCAATGTCGAGGTTGATGCGCGCGATGGCGATGTCGTAATTGTTTTCGAGCGCCAGTGTCACTGCGTCGGCAAGACTCAGGTAAATCTTCCCATCGCGCAGGAGGTTGTCGAGGCGAGGCGTGTTCTGGAGGTGCGGCTGCGGGTACTCCACCGGCTTAAAGAGGTCCAGCGGGTTGGGCAGAAAGTGGTGCGGGTCCGTGTAGTCTTTCTGCGTGCCGCGCAGGTAGAGCGGCTCGGTCGCCTTGGGCTGCGGCGCCTGCGGCAGCCCGGGTGTACCGGTCGTATCGTTCTGCACCGGCTGCTGGGCCGCGGGAGCGGTGGGGTTTACCTGTGTCTGCGGCGTTTGCGAAGCCCCCGCCGGCTGTTGGACGATCGGCGCGCCCGCGTTGGCAGGCTGCTGCGCCCGCATCAGGCTCGGATCCACAGTGCTCATCACCACCAGAGCGGCGCACGCCGCTGCCTGCATATGCTTCAATTTCACGATCGGTTTCTCCACTTGCTCATTCAATACAGATTGCGCCGGACACAAAACGTCGCGCCTTTATTTGCGCGACCGTATGCGCATCCAAATTTACGCAGCGCCTTTGCGTTAGATACGGCGGACCCTGCCCGTTAGTTCCAGAGCGCCGGTCGTATCCGATATAGAAGTCTCAAGTATAGCAACGCCAGCCGCGAAATCCACGCCACTTGTGTGTCTTTGCATTGCCGCAGCTCTTTGGATTGCCGAAGATGGTAGGGTGCAATTTGTGACGAACTGGAAGCTCACCCTCAGCTACGACGGCACCGGCTTCCACGGCTGGCAGGTCCAGCCCGGCCTTCGGACCGTGCAGGGCAAGCTGGCCGAGGCCATCCATCGCGTCACCGGCGAAAGGCTGCTTCCGCAGGGGTCGGGCCGCACCGACGCCGGCGTTCATGCGCTGGCGCAGGTGGCTTCCTTCACCCTCGAAGCCGCGATTCCTCCGCCGAACCTGCTACGCGCGCTCAATGCCGTATTGCCCTCCAGCATTCGCATTCTGGCCGCGGAGCACGCCGCCCCAGACTTCCACGCCCGCCACTCCGCCGTGCGCAAAACGTACGAGTACCGCATCTTCGAGCGCCGCAGCTGCGACCGACCCGAAGCTCCGGACCGCGTCTGTCCACCGTTCGTCGCTCCATACGTCTGGGACTGCCGCTGGCCGCTCGACGCCGATCTCATGAGTCGCGCTGCCGACCTGATTCTCGGCGAACATGACTTCGCCTCCTTCCAGGCCGCCGATCCGGATCGCACTGCCCGCGAAGATGCTTCGGGCGAAGCCCTCAGCACCGTCCGTTGCATCTACGACTCCAGTTTCAATCGAACTACGGAATGCCTCCGCTACCGCGTCACCGGCAACGGCTTCCTCCACCACATGGTGCGCAACATTGTCGGCACGCTGGTGGAAGTGGGCCGCGGGGCGCTTGAACCTTCCGACATCGATCGCATCCTTCTCTCCCGCGACCGATGCAACGCCGGCCCGACCGCCCCGCCGAGCGGCCTGTTTCTGGTCTCGGTCGAGTACCCCGAGGCGGGCGCATGACCACGACTCTCGGCCGCATTGCGGCCCTCGCCGCCGACCGCCGCGTCCACCGCGCGTTCCATTGGCTGCATCTGCACGAGCTTCAGTTGCGCCAATGGCAGTTGGAGATGATCGCCATCCCCGCACCGCCGTTCGCCGAGTCCGCCCGCGCGGGCTGGTTCCTCGCCCGCTTCGCCGAGTTGGGCCTCGCGAATATCCACCTCGACGAAATTGGCAACGCGCTCGCCATTCGCTCGCCTTCTAAACCCGCGACCCTGAACCCTGGCCCCTCGGTCCTGCTCTCCGCCCACCTCGATACCGTCTTTCCCTCGGGAACAGTCTGCACGCCGGAAGAAGATGGCACCCGCATCCTCGCGCCCGGCGCCTGCGACAACGCCGCCGGACTCACCGCGCTGCTGGCCATCGCCGCCGCTCTGCAGTTTGCCGAACTGGCGCCCGCCTGCCCCATCCTGTTCGCCGCGAACGTGGGAGAAGAAGGCGCAGGCGACCTGCGCGGCATGAGGCATATTTTTTCAGGCGCGCACAATATCGCCGCCGCCATCGCTCTTGAAGGCAGCGGCAACGCCACGGTCGTCGACCGCGCGCTGGGCAGCCGCCGTTTCCGCATCACGCTGACAGGCCCGGGCGGCCATTCGTGGGCGGACGCCGCTCTGCCCAACCCGATCTTCGCCCTCAGCGAAGCACTCGCAGCAATTTCGCGCCAGCCCCTCCCGTCAACGCCCCGCACGACTCTCCATTGCGGGACTATCTCCGGCGGAACTTCGGTCAATTCCATTCCCGAATCCGCCACCGCCGACCTCGACCTGCGTTCGGCCTCCTCCGATCAACTCGACGTTACCGAAGCGCAACTGCTTCACACCATTCGCACGACCATCGACGCAGCGAATGCTCGCAACCTGCTGACTCTTGAAATCGCGCGCATCGGCAACCGGCCCGCCGCGACCCTGGCCGCGAATTCGCCGCTGCTCGCCAGCCTCCGCGCCGTCGACCGTCATCTCCACATCGCCACCGAGTCGCGCATCGGTTCCACCGACGCCAACTGGCCGCTCTCGCTCGGGATTCCGGCGCTCGCCATCGGCGCGGGCGGCACAGCCGGCGGCATCCACACCCTGCACGAGTGGTACGACCCCACCGGCCGCGAACTCGCCCTGCGCCGCATCCTGCTGCACCTGCTCGAGGCCTGCACGGTCGCCGCAGAAAGCTCCTCCGCCTTTCCTCGCAGCTCGTAGCTCGAAACTCGTAGCTGTAAAGTCACCCTCTCTCGAGCAGCCACAACTGCCGTTTCTCTGCGCTCAACAGCTCTCCGCTCCAAGCTGTCCAAGACCCGCTCTCCCTGCCGCCAACTCCCGCAGCGTTCGCCTTGATACACTCGCAACCGTGAGACTCCTCGCCATTCTCCCGCTCGCCTTCGCCGCCGCCCTCGCCGCACAAGCCCCCGACACCATCTACTTCCACGGCGACATACTCACCGGCGTCGGCCTGCACGCCAGCGGCAGCAGCACGCCGCAACACGTC
>Ga0209483_1001791_pt1 | contig 15819 bp, 12 predicted proteins | sample NGEPerA_FD_184508 | JGI IMG/M metagenome (GOLD analysis project Ga0209483, IMG submission 184508) | Arctic peat soil microbial communities from the Barrow Environmental Observatory site, Barrow, Alaska, USA - NGEE PermafrostL2-A... | ecosystem: Environmental > Terrestrial > Soil > Wetlands >... | reverse complement strand
GCGCACGAGCGCCATTGCAGGTGGCCAGCCGCACGATGTCCGGCGGGGACGCGCCTGGATTGGCGGCGGCAAACGTCTGCATTTCCGCAAACATACTCAGTTTCAATTCAGCGCCAGAAACCTTGGCCACGCTGGCCAGACTGTCTGTGCCCAGGCAAACATTGACTCCCGCAGCCACAAGTTGCTGGTATGGAAACGGTTGATGTCGAAAATAGGCATGGCTGCGCGGACAATGGACGACACTGGATCGTGTCTTGGCGAGATGTTGAATGTCCTCGGCCTCAAGGTAATTGGCATGAATGGCTAGAAACCTCTCCCCCAATAGCCTGGATCTCATAACTTGTTTAACGGGAGTCACTTCGCCACAGTCCGACATGTCGCGTTGATTTTTAAGCCAGTCGAAAAGGGGTCCGCGCCGATAGCGGCACATTTCGGACTCCTCGATGGATTCGGCCACATGCATCGTAACGCGCCAGCGATTGCGAGCCGCCAACTCCGCCGTGGCTTGCAACAAGGCAGGCGTGGTCGAATATAATGCGTGAGGAGAGAGGCCGGCCGACCCGCGTTTGGGCTGAAGGGCATTGATCTTGGCGGCGGCTTCCTGGAGGATCTTTTCCGGGCTTTGCCCACTTTTGACGCCGGTCATTTCCAAAAATGACGCGACGCGTAACGCAGTGGCCGACCAAACTTCTGGCAGCAATTCGGGGACTGCTTCAATATCGGCCACCGTGGTAGTCCCTGTCTGCAACAGCATATTCGCGCCGCGCAACCAGGCATCCGCATAGTCGGTGTAACTCGCATTGGCTTTGAGGGCGAGCAACCCTTTGATCCAGTCAGGAAATTGTTTGGGGGCGGAGAGGCCGGTCATACCCGTGTAGTCCAGGTGGCAGTGGGCATTGACCAAACCCGGAAGAAGGATGACTGAACCCAGATCGACCGGCGGATCGCATTGCGTCACGTTGGAAGAAAAGTCCCGCCATCGGCCGACGGCAGCGATGTGAGAACCCGAAACTAAGACCGCCCCATCCTCAATCGGCGGACTCGAAATAGGCAGAACAATGCGCGCGCGTAAAAGCATCCACCGCAGCGGTCGTTTTACAAATCAGCGGTCTGGCGCGACTGCTTGCTGCGCGAGCCGAGGGTGTGTTTGCGCGCTTTGGTTTTATTGTGGCGCTTGCGCAATTGCTGCTCGATTTTTTTGGTGACGACGTCGATCGCCACATACAAATCCGTCTCCCAATCCTGCGCGAACAGATCCGGGCCGGGAACACAGAGGCGGATGCCGCAGCAAAACTGGCGCTCCGTCAGTTTCAAATGATCGTGTTCCAGCGTAACCCGGGCGCTGGTCACATAACGATCCATGTGCTCCAGCTTTTCGATTCGCGACAAAATGTGGTCTTCAATCGCTTGGGTTAAGGTGACGTTATGAGTCGAAAGAATGAACTTCATATAAACAGGTTGCCTCAGAATGAACGGAAAATCCAATAATTTTGACGGCACAGTCCCAATTCAAAATGGATCACGTCGCGGAATGGTTCTCGGCCCCTGCGGTTCGAGCCGCAAAGTCCTCCAACCACTGCTGCGCCTCGCGCCTCAATGTTTCCCGCTCTCCCTTCTTTAACCCGCGCGGGTCGAAACGCAGACTGCGATGAAGGTGAAAAATTCGCCGCAGGCGATCCGAGTCTGGAAAGGCCGTTTCCAAACGCTGCTGCCACGAGCCGAGCGGTTCGTTGGGAAGGAGCGAGAGATCTGCCGCGCTTAATTGGCGGTTGATCTGGTATAACTCCGAATCCAACCCTGGCCATTCCCGGGCACCGGAACTGTCTTCGGCTCCCTCGCCAGGGCGTTGGCGGCGTTGAGTCGAGACGATGCGCCATGTCAAATATAGGATCAGCGGGACCAGCAGCCAACTGGTATAGCGGGCCCACGAAGTTTTGCTCCAGCGCCATTTTGAAAATTGGAAATACAGGTTCGAGAACGTATCGGAAATAGGTTCCCACCAGGGCGGTTTGGCCGCCTCCGCCCCATCCCAGCCGGACGGGGTATTGTCGATCTCTCCCCAATTCCCGGTGTCCGTATGATAGACCAAAGCCCAGGCGTGCGCATGGCGGGCGCGCACCAGATAGGTGTCTCCGTGGCGGGCGGACTCCATCACGGCATAGCCCGTAATATACCGCGCGCTGATTCCCGCCTGCCGCAGCAGAAGCACGGTCGCCGTGCCGAAATATTCACAGTGGCCCGAATGGGTGGTGGTTAAAAAATAACCCAGCGCGGTGGAGAAGGCGTCGTTTGGATCATGCGGCGGAATGCGCAGCGAATAAGTAAACTGGCTCGCAAAAAAACGGCCGATGGCCGCGATCTTTTTCCGCTCGCTTAAACCCTCCAAGTGCAGGCTGGCCAGGACGTTGGACAGGACCGGCTTTTCCACATCGGGCACGCTTCGGTCAAGCGCGCACGGGGGTGAATCCAAGGAAGCGCCCGGCCCATAGGAAGCTTTCAAATCGACCAGGCCGGGTCCGCCCTCAATGATCGCCATCCCTAGACGATTGGTCCGCACCGAGGCCGGGACATCGCTGATTTCGAAGGTTCCCTGGGGCAAGACAAGCGGCCCTTCTCCTTCGTCGAAGTAACGGGCAATCTCCACCTGGCTGGAAATTGTTTTGGCGGCCAGGAGCCTGAAACTGTCGCTGCCGCCGAAATGCACCGCCGAAAAATCATTGCTGCTGGCCCACCACGTCGTCGTTCGATATTCGTCCCAAGTTGCCTCTCGCAACAGCGACGGCGTTAGTTCTCCGGGTTCAGCGCGAAGGCGCAGAGCGATTTTGCCCGATTGCCGGATCAACCCAGGATGGCCAATCTGGGTTTTGCATTCCCGCGTGTCCTGCGGCTGGCGAAAGAAATCCGCCATCCAGTTGCCGAGGATGCCTTCCATGCTGGTTTGCAAATTTTTCAATCCCTGATGACTGAAATGACCGGCGGCGGCCGACGCCGCCAGGAGTATTATCCAGACAGGGACCGCCACTCGCCGCGGCCGCACACTGGTCAAAGCGAAGGCGACCAGGAGGGCGATGCCCGGATAAAAAAATCGGTTGGGCTGAACCGAGGCGCTGGACGCCATTAAGCACAAGGCGAAGTAGCAGAATGAAATATTATAGCTTCTACGCGCCATCGGGCCGGCTTGGGGACGGCGCAAGAGCGGGGAAAGAACACTGAGAGGCATCGCCGGCCGGTTTCCATAGGCCTGCGCCAGGATAAGGGGGAAAAAACAAAAAGGCAGCCATTGGGAAAACTTAAAGATAAAAACCAAACGATCTTCCGTCGAATACAGCACCAGCCCCGCCCCCAAAAATAAAACCAGGCAAAGATCGGATATGCGATTGAGGTCCGTGTTGGAAAGTTCCCAGCGCGCCCTGGTAAAACGCGCTCCTTCCAGCGCTGCCGTCATCAGCGCTGCCCACAGTAATAGGCCATTTTCCCAACCCCAAAACAGAAGCGCTCCGCCGATGAGCATGAAGGGCGTTTTCACAGGGTCGCCAAGGTCTCCGCCAAGTGTCCCATAGGAAGGACATGGAAATTTTCCGGCTGCTCCGCCATTGGCCCTGGCGGCATCGTCTCGCCCCCATCGGCCACCACAAAAACCCGCAGCGGCACGCCTCGCGACAGCAAGGCGCTCACCAACTTTTTCCGCGGATCGTCCCAGGAAAGGAAGATGCAAATGCACCCGCTCAAATCTGTTGCGTGCGTCAAGACAAGGCTTTCCAACGCGCTGAATTCCTTTTCCGGGCAAACGCGCACCGAGGCCAGCACCTCCAGGATTTGCTCGATATGGCCCACGCCGCGACCGCTCGTGAAGCAATAGGCCTGCAGTCCGACAAACATCAAATCGAGCAATGAATCCTGGTTTTGAATTGTATAAGCGAGCGAAGCCGCGACCGAGACGGCGTCTTCAAAAATTTCCTCCTGCGCGGGGCCGCCAAAGGTGTCGAGCACCAAGGCGTGCCGCACAAAAAATTCATCCTGGTATTCCTTGACGATCGGCTTGCCCAGCTTGGCAAAACTTTTCCAGTGCATTCGGCGCAGGGCATCGCCCGGACGGTATTCGCGCAACGAGACAAACTCCTCGGACTCTCCCACGGACGAGGCCATGGAGACGCCGCCCAATTGATACTTCATCGACCCCGGCAGATCAAAGGCCGGCATGGGATAGCGCCTGGGCAGAATCAAGATCGATTGCGGACCCGGCACCTTGCGGAGCGAACGAAATAATCCAAACGGATCAGGACAGGCTACAGTCGTGCCCGTCAAACGCAGCACGCCCCGCCGCAAAGGCATCAGTTCGCCCTCCATCGAACATTCCGTCTGGCCCGGCAGGTCCGGCACGGATTGCTCGACAATCTGGGCGCGGATATTGCGCTCGATCAGCCAGCGCCAGCGGTAGTAGCCGTACGTGCGGTCGATCCAGTTTCGCCCGGCCTCGCCCGGTTCGGGAGTCACGGCGAATTCTCGAAAGCTGGGGCGCGGGTCGGGCAGTTCCTCAATCAGCTTCAAAGCGTTTTGGCGTTTCTTCGATTCATTTCGCACCACAATCCGGTAGCGCAGCGATTCCCCGGCGGAGCCAAACTTGGGCAATATCCTTTGCAACGATAATTTGGGCCGCCCCAAAGGCGTGCAGGCGGCGCTGGCCAAAATCACGCACCCCAGCAAGGCAAATGTTTGGTAACTCAGCGAGGCGTTGGTGTCCGCGCCGAGCGCCGCCGCCACCACGGCGCCCGCCACCACCATCCGCCCTGGCAAGGTCACCCGCCGTCCAAAGCGATGGGTGATGGAAGCGAAGGTGTGATAATTGCGGTAGAGGTAACGTTTGAAAAGGTTCTCCCGCTCCGCAAATAAATGGACCGGCGCATCCAGCCGGTCGCTCCATCCCTTAATCCACTCTCGCCATGATGCGACCATGCTTGCCCTCTCCTTTGTTCAGACAGGCACGGGCACCCGCTTGACGATTTCCTCCACGACCTGACCTGCGGTGATTCCTGAAAATTTCGCCTGTGGTTCCAAGACGAGCCGATGGGCGATGACCGGCACGGCAATCTCATGCACATGTTCGGGACTGACGAACTCCTCGCCATCGAACAAAGCCAGGGCCTGCGCCGCTTTCATCAACGCGATCGAAGCGCGCGGGCTGGCCCCTAATTGCACTCCTGGCGCGCTGCGCGTGCCGCCGACCAGCCGCACCACGTAATGTTTCAACTCCTCACTCATCCGAATATTCTGCGCCCCTTCCCTCAAGCGCATCACGTCATGCATGGTCACGCAGGGTTCGAGCAACTCGACCGGATGCTGGCCCGACTGCGCAGTCAGGACCGCCACTTCCTCCGATGCGCCGATGTAACCCAAATTAAATTGCATGGCGAAGCGGTCCATCTGCGCTTCAGGCAACGGATACGTCCCCCGAAACTCGATCGGGTTCTGGGTCGCAATCACAAAAAAAAGATGAGTCAATGGCCGGCGTATGCCATCGACGCTGACTTGGTTTTCCGCCATCGCTTCCAGCAAGGCCGACTGCGTGCGAGGCGAGGCGCGGTTGATTTCGTCCGCCAGCAAAATATTGCTGAAAACTGGCCCTTCATGAAACGAAAACGTCTGGTCCCTTTGATTAAACACGGAAACCCCCAAAATATCCGACGGCAACAGATCCGGCGTGAACTGGATGCGTTTGAAACTGGCATCGACCGACTTGGCCAGCGCCTTGGCCAGAGTTGTTTTGCCGGTGCCCGGAAAATCCTCCAGCAAGACATGTCCGCCGCTGGCCAGCGCCGCCAGCAAGCGCCGGATGGCAGTCCCTTGCCCGCGCATCACTGAAGCGATGCTGACATTGATCCTCTGGTAAATCTCGCGAGCGATGGCTGCATTGGAATTCACCGGACTGTGAGCCGTAGAAGCCGGGCGGGGAAGCGATGGGCCGCCCTTGGTCTTATCGAGCAACCCCTTGTGAGCGCCTTCGTTTTCCGTAAATGTAGCGGTTGGCTTCACCTTGCGCGTTATGCGGGCACTCTCTCCTGATCTGGGCACAATGGCAAGTTCATTCGCCAATCCGTCCAAGGGCCGAACGAAGCATCAAAAGCCCTCTTATCCTATTGTTGGAAACGGCTGCCTTCCCCTTCTTCCTTCATCCTTCTGCCTTCTTCCTTTACTGACCCCTTCGCGTTCGCATCGGGAAGTTAAACGGATTAGGCCCGGTGGATCTCGCTCCCGTCGGTCCGGCATAGGGGACGTTGACTCGGGCCGGGGCACCCGCCCGTCCCACGCCCGGGATGGGCGGCAGGCCTCGACGATTATCAAACCTGGCCTGCATGGGGCCGCCGGCAGGTGGTGCGCTGATCGTGTCTTTCAAGGTGTCGTCCTTGAGGTTCAGTGTCATCTTAACGCCGGAATTGATGATCTCCGCTTCACCTTTATCGCGGTCAATTTTGACCAGTTCGAGGAAGCCTTGTTTTTCGCCTTCGGAGAGGCTGTAGTAGATGGGCAGGTCTTTTTTGTCCTTGGAGGTGGAAGAAAAGAGCGCTTTGGAAGAATTGCCAACTTTGACAAAACCGGAAATTTTGATAACAGGGAGGTCTTGTTTTGGCTTTTCTGGTTCGGGCGGCGGAGGTATGGGGTTAAGATGGAAGACGTTGCGCTCGCTAATGACAAAATAAGGATTGGCAGGATCGGCCACAGTGTCCGTAGCCACAGCCGCCATTCCCGAAACGGCCGGGAACAACAGGCAACCCAAGAGGCTGGCAGCCATCGATCTGCAATTCATACGTCTTGAAACATAATCCGCAACCCTTTTAACACCAAATTAAAACGCCAGTTGCGTTCGGCGAGGAATCTTAACGAGAGTTCCGTGACCGCCGCTGCCACAACTTTGTGCGGGCGCACTTGTTAGGCTGCCTTGCGGTTCGGGACGTCCTCGATGCTGGTGATGTGCAGAATGGCGCACTCAACGTATTTCTGCGCCCATGAGCGGGCATTCAGTTCAATGCCGATTTCGATGCCGCTTTTCTTGACGAACGCCACGTCGCGATTCGGCACGTCAAAGACCCTGCCGTCTGACAAGGTGACTCGGAACGGTCTGAAAGGAAGCTCATTCATCCGCAAGCGAAGCTTTTCTGCTGTCATCATAGGTCCGATTTTACTCTTTTCGGGTCATGGTTCAATGGGGTTTTTTGATTGCTCATCTCAATAGAACGGGGTCGCGCTCTGGCGCGCTTTATTCAGTGACTCCGAAAGCACTGGCCATCCAGCCGCACTTTTCTGTAAATTCATGATTGCTCAGCAGAGTGTATGCAAAACCCGGAAAACACACACCCGAAAAAACGCTCCAAAACCAGGCGTCAGCCATCCCTGCCCGGGATGGACGAAGTGCGTCAGCCCGTCTCTTCGTTGCTTCACCTTCGGGTCACGTTCAATCAGATTGCCGAATTTGCCGAATTTGTCTGGACTGCCCCGGAGTCGGGAATAATCGCCGGAGTTGGCCGGGTGCGTTGCACGGGTCCGGCCCAGCTTACGTGGGAGACGGAAAAGGATGGCAATCTGGAGGCGGCTGTTTCGTCGCATCGCCGCAATTCCATCCGCGCAAGCCTGGGCCGCTGGTTACTCATGTTTCCCACGCGGGACGACACCTTCACTGGTTGTTGGATACGATTTCAACCTGGCACAGAAAAGCCTATCTTTGTCGAAGAGCCTCCCTTTGCTCCAGAAGAATCGGTTGGGAGATGGTTGGAGGACAACATTGTTGGGATGGCTGAAGCGCTGCGGTTAACGTCTTTCGCACCGGCGGGAATTTCGCGCGAAATGGGCGAGGAAATATTCCTCGATGCCGCAGGCTATCACCGTAAATTCCTGCGCAAAGAGCAAAAACGTGAGGAGGAAAAAGCCCGGCTGCGGCAGAACATGCAACGTCTCGCCGAAATGCGCCAGCAGATGGAGCGGAAAAAGGCTCAGGCCCGCCTGGCTTTGGAAGCGAAGCATGCGGACGAGGCGCGAGCAAAGCTCCACTCCCACGTTTCCAATCCGGCATCCCGCCCACGCGCGGAGCTGCCGCCATTGCCGGTGCGCTTCGAGATGCCCTCGCTCGACTTGCAGGAAACGTCCTTTCCCCTGGAGGACTTGCGCAGCTTCTTCCTGCGCGAGCGCGCGGCGGTGTGGTGGGTCTCCAACCAATCGGATGACTTGCTTTGTTTGCCGCATTGCCGTGTCGAGCGGCTCGAATACCAGATCAGGACCGCCTTGCGCGTGCTGGGTCCTTTGCGCGGACGCGCCCTGCTTTCCGACGAGGTCGGCCTGGGCAAGACCATTGAGGCGGGTCTGGTGATCAAGGAGTTGCTCACCCGCGGGATGGTCAAACGCTTTCTGGTGCTGACCGTGCCGTCGCTGGTGGATCAATGGAAGGAGGAGCTGGCCGACAAATTCGGCTTGACTGCCGCGACAACCAACGAGGGCGAGTCGCGCGGCGACCCGCAAAAATTCTGGCGCGAGAATGCCGGCATTGTCGCCAGCCTGCATACCCTTAAGCAACCGGCCCATCTGGAAATTGCCCGCCAGATGAGCTGGGACATTCTGGTCGTGGACGAAGCGCATTACCTGCGCAACCGCGAGTCGCAGGCCTGGCAGGCGGTGAATGTGCTGCCCCGCCAGTTTTTGTTATTGTTGACGGCCACGCCGGTGCAGAATTCCCTCGAAGACCTTTACAACCTCGTCACTCTTCTCCAACCCGGCCAATTGCCCTCGCCCAAGGAATTTCGCGCGCGCTTTCTCGATCCCAAACGGCCGCGCCAGCCACGCGAACCGGAGGAACTGCGGCGATTGCTCGGCCAGGTCATGATCCGCAACACCCGCGCCAATGCGGGGCTTAAACTCCCGCCCCGCCGGGCCGAGACCGTGCTTTTCGAGCCCGAGGAAGGCGAGCGCGCGTTCTGGGACAAATGGGACACTGAATTGCGCGCCGAACTGGCGAAGCTCAACGCCAGCCAATCAACCCTTTGGGGCCGTTTGCTTTTGCAAACCGCCAGCAGCAGTCCAGCCGCATGGCGCGCGTCGCTGGCCAAGTTTCCCAATGCCACCGCGGCTCGCGCCTGGCGCGAACTTGCGCCGCTCGAAAAAAGCTGGCAGCGCAAATGCGCGTTGATTCCACCGCTGGCTCACGGCCAGGGCGGCGCGGTGATCTTTACCCAATTCCTGGAAACGCAGGCGGCCCTGGCGGAATCCCTGCGCGCCGCTCGCGTGGAAACCTTTGTCATCAACGGCGCGACCCCTGCGCCCGAACGCCAGCCCATCACGGAAGAATTTCGCAAGCGCGGGGGCGCGCTGCTGCTCACCCATAGCGGCACCGAGGGGCGCAACCTGCAATTCTGCCATCGTCTGGTGAACTTTGACCTGCCGTGGAATCCGATGGAAATCGAACAGCGCATTGGCCGTTTGCATCGCTTGGGACAGCAACATCCAGTGCATATCTACAATTTTGTTCAAGCAGGCACTTTGCAGGAACACCTGTTGCAGATTTTGCAGGAGAAGCTCAACCTCTTTGAACTGGTCGTCGGCGAAACCGGTTTGCTGCTCGGTGAGCGCTTCGGCAGTGACGAATTCGCCGAAGAAGTTTTCCGTCTCTGGCGTGAAAGTGAAGGCCGGGTGGCGGAAGCGATGGCCGGTCTCGGCGATGAACTGGCCGCCGCGCGCGATGCCTATTCGGAAGTTAAAAAACTCGACGAAACTCTTTTTGCCAAGGACTACGAATCGTTGTGATCCCTTCACTGCCATGAAACTGAATCGTGCCACCCATAACCCAGGCGAATTGCTGGAATTCTACGAAGAAGGCTTTTCCTCGCTGGGCGCGCTCTGCGAACGCACCTGGCATGACCGCCTGGAGGTCATCGCCGAGGGCCGCGCCGCCAGTTTCTGGAATGCCCAGGGAGCTTTGCACGAAGTCGAGTTGCATTTCACCCCTGCGGACACGACGTCCGCGCATGATGCCGCGCGCGAAGTGTTTCCCGGTTGTCCGCTGACCTTTGGATTGGCGGAAGCACTGCGCCCCGCTCCCCTGGCGTTGGAACGCTTCGTCTTGACTGATGAGGCCGCCTCGCGGCCACCCCAGGCAGCGGTGGCGGAAAAATTATGGAGGTCGCAATTTGCCGAGACGACCCGCTGGCAACTGGCCGAGCCGTTTAAGGAGGATCTTCATTTTTCCCTCGTCGTTGTCGCGCGTTGCGAAATTCAAGCCATGGATCAACATTGGTCATTGCATCGCCTGGCCATGTCGTTGCCTGGCGGAGACGCCGACGAAACCCTCGCGCAAAACATCGGTTTTCATCAGCAAACGGCTGAACTCAGCCCGGAGATCGTTTGGCCGCGCCCCGACCCGGCGCGATGGCGAGAACTGCTCCAAGTGGTTTTTGAAAACGAGGTAGCCGCTGAATTGGCGCGAGTGCGCGTCCGGCAGGAAAACAGCCTGCGCCGCGAACTGGAGCGGGTTGACGACTATTTCGCCAACTATGAGAATGAGTTGATCGCCCGAGCCAAGCGAAGTTCCAATGAGAATTCCAAGACCAAAACAGCGGATCGTCTCGCTGCCGCCAAAGCCGAACATGCCCGCCGTCGCGCCGACCAATTGACGCGCCACGAAATTCGCGTTTATCCCCATGTGGATGGTTTGCTCATGGTGGCTGAAAAAGCGTGGCGGGCGCGGTTGCGCGTCGATTTGGCCCGCCAGCCCCAAACCATCGACGCGCTTTTTATTCCACGCTCGCGCCGGTGGCAGTTAGACGTGCGCCCGTAAGGCAGGGCGCGTTTCGGGATGTGAGGACGATTTTTCGGAGATGCTGTTCATGAATTTCACCTCGACGCTCTCCCCGTCAAAATGACAGGCCACAGTATCGTGGTGCGGAGTTTCGTAAAAGCGCCAAGTCATCTCGAAGGTATTTGAGTCTGTCCACGCGCCACTAGCGGCGACTTTGGCGGGCAAGAGATTTCCGACGGTCAGCTTGGGCGGCGTGCCAGGCATGTCGGTCACGCCGTCCAGCCATTTTCCCATGCCGCACCGGATCGGGTGCCGGCCTGCCACATCTGTCAAGGTGAATGTGCAAAGGTTGCGCTCGAAATCGAAAGAGAGGGCTCGCGCGTCCAAGGCGTTAGGCTCGACCTGGAAGGTTCGGCCCGAAAGGGCCGCCGCCATGGACGGGGCCGGCAAGCTGGTTCGCATGGGTAATGAGAGCGACTCAAGCTTTTCCTTGAGCACTGCATCGGTTCGCCGGTTGGAGGGAACTGGGCCGCTCTTCATGGCGGGCAGAAGGTGTTCCCAGACCAAATCTAATTCGCTTTGCATGTCTGCGGTTTCGCAGGTGATCGCAACCACCGCGTCCTGCTCGGGCATAACGATGGCGTATTGGCCAAAAGCGCCGTCGCCGCGGAAGGCGTTGTGGCGGCAGCGCCAAAACTGGTAGCAATAGCCTTGATGCCAGTCACTCGTTTCTTTGAGATGTTCCACGTTTGGGCCGCTGGTCGGCGGCTGTTGGATTTTAAAGCTGGTCGCTTCCTCAATCCAAGGTGCGCCCAGGATCTGCCGGCCATTCCACAGGCCCTTTTGCAAATAAAGCTGGCCGAATTTGCCCAATCCCTCGGTGGGAACCTTCAGGCCCCATCCCCCGGTATTGATGCCGCGCGGGCAGGTTTCCCAAGTCATCCCTTCAATGGCCAGTGGCTCAAAAAGACGGGGCCGCAAATACTCAAGCACCCGTTGCCCGCAACGTTTCTGAACGATTGCAGAAAGCATATAGGTTGCGCCGCTATTGTAGAGGAAGTTGCTGCCGGGCGGGTTAGCAATGGGCAGCCCGAGAAAGGCTTTCACCCAGTTCTCTTCCTTAGTAATGGACGGAGTCGAATCCTTGGCGTGCCCGACGGACATGGTCAACAAATGTTTCACTCGCAAGGCGGCCAGATGATCGCTCACCGTATCCGGCAAATCGTCTGGAAAAAACGATGTCACCAAATCATCGACCCCGAACTTCCCTTCGGTGACGGCAAAACCAACCGCCGTCGAAGTAAAACTTTTGCTCAACGAATAGAGCATGTGATTGGCCTTCTCCCGATAAGGCGCCCACCAACCCTCGGCTACGACGTGGCCGTGGCGAATCATCATGAAGCTATGGAACTCGTGTTTGGAACTTTCGACCGCCTCAAGAAAATTAAGGATAGCTTCTGACGAAACGCCTTGGTTCTCAGGCTGGCCGCGCGGAAGTTTATGAGATACAAAAACGCCGGCGCCGGCCGAAAAACACGCTGGAAAATTTGAAACCAAACCCAATCCCGCGGCGCCGAGGCCTGCTTGCTTGAGAAATGTCCGGCGATGCAGCTTCGCCATCGGATACGTTGCAGCCATGGGTTTTTGCATGACGGGAATGGTTCAGTTGTCCCAGCTTGCAGTCAAGCTGAAAACCACCCCGGTTTCTGGTTACTGCTCTTAATCTTAATCCTAATCTTAATCTCTTTCAAAAAAGATTAGGATTAAGATTACGATTAAGATTAAGAAAGAACCCTATTGCCCGCATTCTGGGACCGGAAGAGTACATCCACCACGTTGCGGATGTATTGCTCGGCGGCGATTCCTTCGCAGGCTTCTGGCGGGAAGGTTACGATGGAACGAAAATGGGTGGCCAGTTCGTCAAAGAGAGTGAGTCGCGCTTGCAAGTCGAGCTGATCGCGACGAACGAGGGCTTGCAAGGCCAGGCTGGCTTCGGCAGGAGTGACTCGCTGCCGCAGACGTGCCTCCAAGTGGGGATAGTCCCGCAGTGAGTTGTATTTGCCAGCCATGAGTTGGTCGATGTCCGGCTCGGGCAGCCTGATATGGCGCACGACAATCGTGTTGGCGACGAGGTCTCCTAAACGTTGGGCGCGTGAATTGAGCAGTGAAACCAGGCCGCCGACGAGGTAGAATATCGGCAGACTGTCAACAAAACGAAGCAGGTTGCGCAAGGCGACTTGGTTGAATTGCAGGCGCAACCCCTGGGCGTCCATGACGCGCAAACCGAGCAGACGTTTGCCGACAGTCTGGCCGCGCCATAACCATTCGCAAGTCATGCCGTAACCAATTTGCAGGGCAAAATACGCCAGGGTAGTGAGTGCGCGGCTCAGGTCCAGGTTGATGAGGCTGGTCAGATGCAGCAGGCTGCCGGCCAGGGTGGTCAGCCCAATGATACAGGAGAGATCAACCGCCCAAGCCAGACAGCGGGTGACGGGACAGGCCAGCGGCAACGAAAAAGAAATTCCTTCCGGAGTTTGAATGATCAGCGTGCTGACGCGGGAGGAGGCGGCCGGGTTCATTGCAGAGAAATGGCCTTGGATGTGAGTCGCTGGGTGGAGCGGCCAGATTTGCCCAGTAGCATGCTTAACAAGGCCAGTTCAATGAGGCCAAATACGATTTTGAAAGAGTAAGGAAGGATCGGTTCATGGTATTGGGAAAGGAAACTTTCGACCAACCCGGCCCAAATCAGCATAATCGCCACGCCGAACATCAAGGTGACAAGATCAGGGGCCACCGCGCGCAAACGGTTGGTCAGCGAGGTGCTTCGGCCCCAGCCAATCAGCGCGCCGCCGAGAATCAATCCTCCCTGGCCGGCAATCAAGATGGCCGGGATTTCAAAAGCGCCGTGGGGCAGAAGCCACCCGGCCAGAAATTTAGTTTGACCGGCTAGGATGTAATCGACCGATACCGCACCCAGGATGACGCCGTTGTAGAACAGGAGCAGAATGGTGCCGGCGCCCCAGGTCGCTCCGAGCGCCAGCAGAAAAATTGAGACCTGCGTATTATGAGTCATCAGGAAAGCCGAGAATCCTCCTCGTTCGCCCGCAAGATGGTCATGGGTGGATTGTTCTTCACGCTTCACGCGTTCGGAGGGATCTCCCAGCAAGTGAGAAAAAGGCATCAGCACCGGCTTCGAGTCAGGATCAAGGGCGAGGGCCAATCCGCCAAACAAACAACCCGCCAGCGTGATAGCCAGCGAAAGCCAGAAAGCCCGAATGTGGCGTCGGAAAGTTTGGGGAAAAACCTGGAAAAACCATTGGAAGGGTTGCCATCGGGCGGCTTTGTCGCGCGACTCATGAATCTCGCCGTAAGCGCGGGCCACCAGGGATTCCAGGTAGTGCCGTGTCTCGGGTTCGGAAGCGAACGTCACGATTTTCCCCAAGTCGGCCGAGGTGCGCTCGTAGAGATAATGAAAATGCTTGAGTTGCGCCAGGTCCATCCGCCAATTGGGCTCGCTCTCCAGCTTCGCCAGGATTTGCTCCAGTTCGATCCAGTGGGGACGTTCGGTGGTGAGAAACTTGTGCAGGTCGATAATCACAGCAACTGCCTTCGTTTGACTGTCAAATACTGCGTAATGAGTTGCGCGCTGAGCCGTTCGTCCTGGAGGAGTGAGAAGCGGACTCCGCGGCGTTGCAGCGTTTTCTCCAAACCGCGCAAGGTGTTCCAGAGTATATGCCCGCCAAGATGGCGATAAATATCGTCCAGCGATACCACCGGCGCGCCGGAAAACATCGGCACGATTTCCGGGACCTGCATCATATTGACCACGATAACATGCTGGCGGCGGATCAGGTCCACCGCGCGGACGAAACTCTCGGCCAAAACGGGATCGTCCAACGAGGTCAAGAATATCAAAAGCGCACGCCGGCGCAGGCGCAACCGAACGAAGGTGGCCAGTTCGTCGAAGTCCGGCGTGACCAGGCGCGGTTGCAGCGCGTAGATGGCATCGCGGCAGGTGTTGTAGTGGGATTGGCCGGTCTTGGCGCGCACGAACTGGGCGATGCGGTCGTTGAAGGTAATCAGCCCGAAGAGATCGCCTTGTTGCCCGGCCGCCAGGCCAAGCACAAGACCAGCGGAAATGAAGCGTTCGAGAAGAGTCGAGCCGTCCGGCGCCAGCCGCGCGCTCAACCGGGAAGCGTCGATGACGACATAGACTTCCTGGGTCCGTTCCAGTTGGAAAATCTTGGTGACAGGATGGCCGCGCTTGGCCGTGGCCTTCCAATGAATGTCCTCGTAGCCGTCGCCCGGAAGATATTCGCGCAATTGTTCGAAGTCGCGCGCCTTGCCCACCTGGCGCTGGAGGTGGATGCCGAACGCGCCACGATTGAGAAAGAGGGCGGCGGCGCTATTGCGTTCGCGCCGCAAATTGGGATAGACGCGCAGCTCGCTCTGAACCGTCGCAACCGTTCGCACCGCCCAGAACCCGAGCGGCGAGCAGGTTTCGAGATGGCACGTATTGAGGCGAAAATTGCCGCGGCGCAACGGCGTGCAAGGCCAGCTCAGGCGCGACCAGAGAGCCTGGGCGGGCAAGTGAACCTGAGTGTCCTCCTGCGAGGCGGCAAATTCGCGCGGCAGCGGCAGGCCCAACCGAATACCCCGGGGGCGTTGCGTTTCGTTTTTAATCCGAATTTCAAGGTCGGCCGGACGGTCTTTGTTGAGCCTGACGACAGGTGGGAGCAAGACTTCGATTCCCTTTAAGCCGCCAAAGCCGAGCGCGGCATCGATGGCCGTCACGACCAGGAAAAGCGCAATGAAAGCCAGTGCTGTCGAGTATAACGCTGGCAACACGCCGCCTAGCGCCGCCGCCGGCAGCACGACGATAGCCACCCAGAGAATCAATCTGGCGCAAGGGACGATCATTTTCTCAGCGCGGCACAGCGACTTGTTGAAGAATTTTTTGGATCACTTCGGTGACGGTGACCCCTTCGATCTCGAATTCAGGACGCAAGATGAGGCGATGCTCGAGGACAGCACTGGACATGGCT
>Ga0209483_1001790_pt1 | contig 15822 bp, 18 predicted proteins | sample NGEPerA_FD_184508 | JGI IMG/M metagenome (GOLD analysis project Ga0209483, IMG submission 184508) | Arctic peat soil microbial communities from the Barrow Environmental Observatory site, Barrow, Alaska, USA - NGEE PermafrostL2-A... | ecosystem: Environmental > Terrestrial > Soil > Wetlands >... | reverse complement strand
CCTTTGGCCGTCCTCTGTCTCCCATGGCTGCCTCCCATCGTGGCTGATGATGGAAGGAACGCGCCTCACGAAGAGGAAATTCCCGAAATCTAGATATTTCTTGCGAATCTCTGGCTCAGGACACTAGCTTTCCGCAAACAATTCAGGGGCCTCGGCACCGAGCCGGTGCGGAAATGGGAGAGCGAAATCAATAGGCGGATCGTTGGCAGAGCGGTCCTCACTGCCTTTTGACTCACACTGGCCGGATGCTCGTCCTCGTCGGGTCGTCCATCGTAACGACTGCGGGCAATTCCGGCTCGAGCATCACCGGCGCAACCGGCACGACCGGTCCCACGGGCAGCACCGCAGCCAGCAATGGTGCCGCCTCTGCCAAGGAGATCGGCGCGGCGTACATCATCTTGTCCGAGGGCAGCGACCTCACCGCCTTCTTCAACTACGCAATTCCCGATCAGGTGTCGGTGTGCAAGACCAACCTCACCCCTTCGGGACCCCCTCGAGTTCAACAACCTGGCTCTCGGAACGGTCGACGTCCAGGGCAGCCAGGTCATCCTCAACATCACGGGAAGCATCTGCCAGGGGGGTCAGTGCCAGTCCCAACACCGATCCCAACGTGGGGACGAGCGACGGGACGTCGTTGAGCGATGCGTTCGCCGCCGTCAACGTTCCCAACAGCCAGAACGGGTCACCATTCGTCATCGCCGCGGTGTTCCAGAACAGCGCATGGTGCGCCAGCGGATTCCGACAGCCGCCACGCGGACCCTGATCGCACCCTGACGATAGGGACCGCCGTGGCCCTCGGGGGATGCGTGGCCGTCAGGTGAAGGTCTGCCCGAACGTGCTGAAGTCGATGGTGATGAACAGCACCTCAGTCGAGGCCACCACTTCGCCGTCGGCCAGACACTCGCCGGTCACCCGGAGTTTGCGTCCTTCGTGGTCGACGATCCGGGCCCGGAATTCGAGCGGGGACTCGACGGGAACTGGCCGGTGGTACCGGACGGTGAGCTCGCCGGTGTAGGCGGCGGTCTTGGCCAGGGGGAGCACGAAGGCGGTGAAGTCGTCGAAGAGCGCGGCCACCATGCCACCGTGGACCCGCCCGGGTGCGCCCTCGTAGGCGGTGCCCAGCACGGTGCGGACGACGACCTCGTCGTCGACGATCTCCGACTCGAAGTCGGCGGAGATCGGATTGGTGGTGCCGCCGACGGCCCGGTCGGTCATCGGATTCACCGCCGTCGGCAGCCCCTCGCCCTCTGCCGCCTCGGTGAACATGCCGTCGAGGTGTGCCGCCAGCAGCGCCCCCCGGTCGCGGCGCTCGCCCACCCGGAGCCCGTCGATGGTTGCCCGCGAGAAGGTGGTGATGCGGCGGAGGAGGTCCTCCTCGGCGTCGTGGGCGACGAACGCGTCGTTCAACGCGCGAAGCGCGGCGGCGGCCTCCAGTCTCGGGTCGTCGGTCATGTCGGTCATCAGCGCAGAATGGTTCAGACACCCGCCACCTGCAATTCCGCCGGTCGGTTTCATCCTGGTGTAGCAGAGTGCAACAGCACGAGGAGGCACTGATGGCCACGACGTCCCCCACCCGCATCGACGACGATCTCTTCGCCTCGGCCAAGGCTGTCGGCGAGGTCATGAGCCGCAGCGCCTCCCAGCAGGTCTCCCATTGGGCCCGCATCGGGCGGGAGCTCGAGGCGGCGGCCAGCGTTTCGCAGCGGGCCATCGCCGGGGTGCTGGCCGGAGAGCAGTCCTACGACCGCCTGACCGCCGAGGAGCAGGCAGTCATACGGGCCGAGTGGAGTGAGCGGATCGACGCCCGCATCGGCTCGCTCGACCTGGCCAGATCGTTCGCCGCCGAGGATCAGTCCTTCGTCGAGCTCGACGACGACGGCCAGGTCGTGCACCGGGGCGCCCTGGCCGTCGAGGCACCTCCGGCCGGCTGACGGTGGCGGATCCGGCACTCCATCTGCTGGCCGGACCCAACGGATCGGGCAAGACCACCTTCTACGAGCGGGTCCTCCTGCCCGTGACCAACCTCGGCTTCGTCAACGCCGACGTGATTGCCGCAGCTACCTGGCCCGGCGCCGAGGTCCAGCATGCGTACGAGGCAGCGGCGTTGGCAGCCGACCAGCGGAGCCGACTCATCGCCGATCGCGTCTCGTTCGCCACGGAAACCATCTTCTCCCACCGGTCCAAGCTCGAGCTGCTGTCGACCGCGGCAAGAGCGGGCTACCTCGTGACGCTGCACGTCGTGGCCGTTCCTGTCGATCTGGCCGTGGCCCGGATCGTCGAGCGCGTCGGCCACGGGGGTCACTCCGTTCCGGAGGACAAGCTGCGGGAGCGCTACCAAGGTCTGTGGGGCTATGTGCGCCACGCGATCGGCCTGGTCGACGCCGCCCATGTGTACGACAATTCCCGGGCGGCCACTCCGTTCCGGGAGATCGCCCGGTACCGCGACGGCGCACTGGTGGGTCCGGCCAGCTGGCCGCCGTGGATCCCCGCCGACCTGCGCTCCTTCGACGGCTGACCCGCTCCGATCATCCGAATTGCCCGGTATCGGGTGGGTCCGGGCCGTGGCGCTCAGGCCGGCGGCGTCAGAACAGGCCCTCGATGAAATGGATCAGGGAGGCACCGACGAACAGGATCAGCGCGATGCCCGCGACCCCGACCAGGAGTCCGATGCCAAGGACGAGGACGTCCTCCACGATCATGGCCAGGGCGACAGCCACCGCGCCCAGGGACGGGAGGGTGTCGAGCCCGGAGAACGGCGGAGCGAGGGCGGCGGCCACGGCGAAGGTGATGAGGACGATGCCCAGGATGCTCACGAACCAGCGTCGGCCAAAGAGGTAGGCCAGACGCGGCCGGGAGAACCGCTCGAACCAGCGGACTCGACGGATCATGAACGGCACGGCTTTGCCGGTGGTGACGGAGCCCAGCTCCCGGGTGGCCCACCGCTTCGGGATCCAGACAGTCGACCGACCGGCCACCAACTGGGCCGCCAACAGCACCGTGATCACCTCGAACACATGGGTGATCCCGCCGGTCGGCGCCGGCAGGGCCGGGACGAACATCAAGAACAGGATGGTCACGGCGAAGGCCTTCTCGGCGAAGACGTCAGTGAGGTTGCCGAGTGTCTTCGGCGAGTCTCCTTCGAGCCATGCCTCGAGCTGGTCGCTGAACGGTTGGCCTCTGTCGGGCTCCGCATCCTCAGCGGGTTCGCCCGGGTCCGTGGTCACGACAGCGGGGTCGGGATCAGGAGCTCGGTGCGGCGTCGACGGGAGTCCGGGAGGAGGCGATGGGTCGGCTCAGGCCTCAGGAGCCGACCCATCGCCGTCGTGCTCATCGACAGGAGCCGGGGGCGCGATCGGTGCCTGTGGAGACGGGGGAGCCGGAACTTGCGGGTAGGCCGGCGCCGGCGGGTAGGCCGGCTGCTGACCGGGCTGTGGGTAGCCCTGCTGCTGTGGAGGGTAACCCGGGGGCTGCGGCGGCCATGCCTGCTGGGGGTAGGCGGCCTCAGGATAGGCACCCGGGTACGGAGGCGGCACTGGCTGGCCCGGGTACGTGGGCGGTGGCCCGTACCCCGGTTGTGGCACGGGAGGCCAGGTCGCTGCGGGGGCGGGTCCCCCTACCACCGCACCGGCGCCGACCAGGGGGACGGGGTCGTGGAGTCCGAGCGGTGCGTAGGACGGCTGGCCCTGGTCCGGATCGTCGGCCACCGCATCGTCCCCGTCCTCGTCACGGGGCTTGCGGAGCACCCAGAGCAGGCCCACGCCGGCCACGACGATCGAGAATACGAAGATGGCCAGCGAGGCCAGTCCGCGCCGGTCGGCCAGCGCTTGGCACTGCTGGATGAAGGTCGTCCACTGGTGATGGGCGGTGACATTGGACGCAGGTGGCTCGGGTCCGGCGCCGATCGAACCGGGTCGGGCTAATGCCTCAGCTGCCGTCTCGGAGGCGGTGCTCGGTCCACAGGTGCCGCCGATGGCGGGTGCGGGCAGTGCGGTGAACATGCCGGCGGCCGCAAAGGCAATGCCGAAGCATCCCACGAAGACGAAGAGGATGACGAGGAGGACGCGGGTGGGTGACTGCTTCATCGGTGATCCTTTCGAACTGGCACGATCGTAGCCAGTGGCGCGCCCGGCGCGGCCGCGGCCCGCCACCGGTGGCACCTCGTCCGGTTCCAATGGCCACGGGGGACCGGGCTATCGTCGGAGGCCAGCCGGGCCGGGTCCGGGACAGGTTCCCGCCGGCCCGCACGTGTACGACAGGAGAGCCATGGACATCGAGCAGTTCTACACCGCCGACGAGCGCCGCCGGCAGTCGTCCGAGGTCGAGTTCGGCAACAACTGGTTCGACGCCAAGGGCAGCCGGTACGAGCTGAGCTGGGTGGAGGACACTGGCGAGCTGTACGCCATGCTCGAGCCGGTCCCCGAGGCCGACTCCTGGACTCCGTTCGGCGACATCGAGGTGGAGGACGTCAAGGTCGACACCCTGGTGGTCCTCGTGCTCGGGACGATCGCCACCCAGGTCGAGGTGGAGCAGCTCCTCGACGGCTGGGCGGACCACATGTCCCAGCCCGACGGAGTCCACTGGGTGGCCGAGCGCCTGCAAGTCGCCGGGATCGCCCGTCCGGCGCTGGACTGAGGGGGCCCGAGGATGGACGTGGTGGTCGATCTCGGCTCGGGCCGCGTGGTGGTCGAGGGGTGGGAGACCGTCACCGAACTCGCCGTGCAGGTCGACGGGGGGCCGATGGGCGGACCTGATCCCGACGACGAGCGAGCCCTGGTGGCCGCCCTCGCCGTGGCGGGTATCGGCCGGTCCGGGCCGGACGGGGACGCGCTCCTCCCACCCGGGATCCTGAAGGGGTTGGCACAGGACGCGGCGGCCGCCGACGGGTACGAGCTCGATGCGGGGTGGGACGAGGGTTTCGCCGGCATGCTCGCTTATGCCGGTTCCAAGGGATGGATCGATGACGATGGTGCTGTCCGGGCCCACGTCGAGTGGAGGGATGTCTGATGCGGTTCTCGTATGCGGAGTCGATGGTTGACCCGACCTACTACCTGCCGTTGGCGGTCGCCGCCGAGGACGCCGGCTACGACTCGATGGTCGTGCCCGACAGCCTCTGCTACCCCGAGGTCTCGGACTCGACCTACCCGTTCAATCCGGACGGGACCCGCGAATTCCTCGACGACAAGCCATTCCTCGAGCCGTTCTCCCTGATTCCGGCCATGGGAGCAGTGACGGAGCGACTGCGCTTCGTCACCTTCGTCCTCAAGCTGCCGATGCGTCATCCGCTGATCGTGGCCAAGCAGGCCACCTCGGTCGCCGTGCTCACCAACAATCGGCTCGCCCTCGGTGTGGGCGCCAGCCCGTGGCCCGAGGACTACGAGCTGGTGGATGTGCCGTGGGAGACGCGGGGCCGCCGCATGGACGAGGCCATCGAAATCGTGCGGGGCCTGTCGGCCGGGGGCTACTTCGAGTACCACGGCGAGTGCTACGACATCCGCTCGGTCAAGATGAGTCCGGTCCCCTCCGAACCTTTGCCGATCCTGGTCGGAGGCCACGCCACCCCGGCGCTGCGGCGGGCCGCCCGGTGCGGCGGCTGGCTCCACGGCGGGGGCGATCCGGCCGACCTCCCGGGCCTCCTGGCCAAGCTTCAACAGCTCCGCCAGGAGGAAGGCACGGCTGACCGGCCGTTCGAGGTCCACGTGATCTCAGTAGAGGCCTTCTCCCTCGACGGCATCCACCGGCTCGAGGAGCAAGGGGTGACCGACGTTATCGTCGGCTTCCGTTGGCCCTATGAAGTCGGCCCGGACATCGAGCCGCTCCAGGCCAAGCTGGACAACTTGCGTCGGTTCGCCGACGACGTGATGGCCAAGGTGGACCGGTGAGTCCGGCAACAGGGGGACGTCCGACGGCCCGGGAACTCGGCCAGGCCTCGATGTCCGCGGTAGAGGCGGGGGATCGAGACGCCTGGCTCGCCCTGTTCAGCGACGATGCGGTGGTCGAGGACCCGGTGGGACCTTCCCTGTCCGACCCCGACGGCACGGGCCACCACGGGCGTGAGGCCATCGCCGCCTTCTACGACAACGTGATCGGGGTCAACGAATCGATCCGATTCACCATCCGGGAGACATACCTGTGCGGGGAAGAGGTGGCCAACGTCGGCACCATCCGCATCAACTTCGCAACCGGGGGGGCGGTCGAGGTCGACGGTGTCTACTGCTACCGGGTGTCGACTGACGGGAAGCTGGCTGGGATCCGGGCCTACTGGGAGGCAGACCGGATCCGCAGCATCGAGTGACCGATGATCAAGGGACAGAAATCCGTCCTGCGGCGTCCCTGGCGGACTCGTCCTGTGCGAATGAGTCGCGCACGGACATGGGGGCCTGCCAGTCGGGCATGGCCATGACCATCTGGACGTCGCTGATGTGGCGCTCGAGAAAGGCGCCCTCGCTGTAGCAGAGGTAGAAGTGCCACAGGCGCTGAAACCGCGTGTCGAGGCCGAGGGCCGTCACGTCGTCGGTGCGCGGGTGGTCCTGACGGCCCGGGGGCAGGACGGGGCGGAGCGGGCGATGGCCCAGATGCGCGAGGCGGTTCCGGATGCGGACCTGTCGTACCTGCTCGCCGATGTGGGTGAGTTCGGGCAGGTAGGCGCCTTGGCGGAGCAGTTCCTGGCCGTCCACGATCGACTCGACGTGCTGATCCACAATGCCGGGTCATTGACCAAGGAGCGGACCGTCACCAGCACGGGGCATCGAGGTGACGGTGGCCTCTCAGGTGGCGGGCCCGTATCTCCTGACCGGGTTTCTGCTACCGCCCTCGAGGCAGCCTCTCCTTCCCGGGTGATCCGGGTGTCCTCGGAAGGGATGTACACCCAGAGATTCGATCTGGCCGCGCTCGAGATGGGCCCCGACGACTACGACGGGACGATTGCCTACGCCCGGGCCAAGCGGGCCCAACTGGTGCTGATGCACGAGTGGGTCCGACGGTCGGAAGGGAGCGGCATCTCCTTCCACGCCATGCACCCGGGCTGGGCCGACACCCCGGGCATCCGCCACAGCCTGCCCGGCTTCTCCGACGCCATGGGGCCGATCCTGTGGACCGCGGAAGAGGGGGCAGACACGGCAGTGTGGTTGGCCGCGTCCGGCACCGGGGTCGAATCCACCGGTGGATTCTGGCTCGACCGGCGCCCCCGCTGGGAGCACAGGGTCCCGTGGACTCGTCTGTCCGAATCCGAATTCCTGGACGCCGGTGCCCGATTGTGGGCATGGTGCGCCGAGCGCACCGAGTGGGACGGGCGCCAGCGCGTGGCCTGAGCCACGCGCTGGACGCAAGGCCTGCCCCACACTCTGGCCGAGAGGACGCGTCAGCCGGTGAAGCCGTATTGCTCGTGGGCGCCCATCACCGCGCACTCGAACATGCCGTAGCCGACCTTGCCGTCGCAAGTGAATTTGGCGGCGTACTCGGTCAGGCCCCAATCGGAGTAGGTGGGGTCGGGCGGTGGCACCTGCTGGCCCTGGACGACCAGGTCCCCCTGGTACATCCCATGCTTCCAGTCCGGCTCGAGGCCGTACCCGCTGCCCAGCAGGAGGGGGAAGGCCAGCAGCGTCTCGACCTCGACCTCCGCGGTCTTCTGGCCGTGGGGGCCGAAGTAGGACAGCGTGGCGCCGGTCACGGTGCGGCTACCCGGGGCGAAACGCAGTTCGTGTTCGGGCCTCCCCAGCCACTCGGCCTCGCGCCCCGATCCCACCGGGAAGACGCGGTGGGCGTCCTGCATGATCCGCTCGCCGCTCGAGCGCTCCTGGATGATGGTCACCATGGCGTGGTCGTCGAACCGGACCGGTGCGTAGACCCAGAAGAATCCGAACGAGGTGTCGGTGACCCGGATGCCAGGGTGCTCGGACTCACCCACGGGGCGGACGCCCCACGAGCGGTCGCGTGAACCCCACCACTTGTCGGGGGTCAGCGCGATCTCGCGGTCGCCGACCTTGAGCGAGCCGGTCCAGCCGCCCACCTGGGCGAAGCGGGTCGAATCGAACGTGACCCGGGAGAACTGCCGGTCGAAATGGCGGGCCTCGAGGTGGGCCTCGCAGAAGCCGTCGTAGACGGCGTCGAGCTCGAGACCCCACTCGTTGGGCTCGAGAATGACCCGGACCTGCTCGAGGCCCTTGATCACTTCGACCCGGATGGGCCCGACCGAGGCGTCCATGCGATCGGGGCCGAGCACCTTGGAGGAGCGGACCACCCGGTGGTCGTCTCCGAGCTTCACCGACACGAAGGCGTCGGCCACGCTCAGATTCGGGTACTGACCTACCCCGATGACGCCGAACAGCTCCTCGTCGGTGCCATGGACGTCTCCGGTTCCGTGGATGTTGAAGTAGTAGCGGTCGTAGAAGTTCCGGTCTGAGGTGCCGACATGGCGCATCGGCTCACTGATCTGGTGGACGGGGTAGTCGTCGAGCGGGGAGAGCACGTCGAGCTCCACTTCTCCGGTCTCTGCCGGTGGTCAATGCCCAGGGGCGGGTCGGGCCGAGCGTATCCTCACCGACCCGAGGTGGGCGGTACGTCGGTCCTGGCGCGGGCAGGTCCGCGGACACCGGGCTACGGTTGCTCCAGGCTGTGTCGGTTCCCGAGCGAGGTGGGGGACGGGACGGCGCGCAACGTGCAGCAATCACGTGCAGGGGCATCCTGCATCCGTCGCCCAGGGAGGGCCCATGAAGTCGTACGATCGCCTGTTCATCGGAGGGGAGTGGATCGCACCGTCGTCCACCTCGGTCTTCGACGTCCATTCCCCGTCCACCGGCGAGCTGGTCGGCCGGACCCCCGAGGCCATGCAGGCCGACATCGACAAGGCCGTGGCCGCCGCCCGTGAGGCCGTGGACCACGGCCCCTGGCCGCACATGACGCCCACCGAGCGGGGCGCCGTCCTCGCCCGGGCCGCCGAGGCCGTTCGGAACCAGATGCAGGAGATGTCCGAACTCATCTCGAACGAGATGGGCTCGCCTGTCTCGTGGGGTCTGCTGGCCCAGGTGCTGGCCCCGACCATGATCCTCGACTACTACGCCGGTCTCGGCTCGACGTTCGCCTTCGACACGGTGAAGGACGGCCTCCTCGGCCCGGTCCTGGTGACCAAGGAGCCCGTGGGTGTGGTGGCCGCCATCACTCCGTGGAACGTGCCCTTATTCCTCGCCGCGGCCAAGTTGGCGCCGGCCCTGCTCTCGGGCAGCTCGGTGGTCTTCAAGCCGGCCCCGGAAACCCCGCTGGACGCCAACGTCTTCGCCGAGATCCTGGCCGATGCCGGACTGCCCAAGGGTGTCCTGAGCGTGGTGCCGGCCGGTCGCGAGGTCGGCGAGTACCTCGTCAACCACCCCGGCGTGAACAAGGTCTCCTTCACCGGCTCGACCGTGGCCGGCAAGAAGATCGGCGCCGCCTGCGGTGCCAACCTGAAGCGCTTCAGCCTCGAGCTCGGGGGCAAGTCGGCAGCCATCCTCCTGGACGACGTCAATCTCGAAGAGTCGCTCCCGCTAATGCTCCCGAACGCCATCATGAACAACGGCGAGGCCTGCATCTCGCTGACCCGCATCCTGGCCCCCCGGGACCGCTACACCGAGGTCACCGACGCCCTGGTCGAGCTGGTCCGCAACATGAAGGTCGGCGACGCCCTCGACCCGGCCACCGAGGTCGGGCCCCTGGTGGCCGAGCGTCAGCGCGACCGGGTGGAGGGCTACATCCGCATCGGCCAGGAAGAGGGTGCCAAGGTCGCCGTCGGCGGCGGACGCCCGGCCGGGCTGGAGGCCGGCTGGTACGTCGAGCCCACCGTCTTCGTGGATGTCGACAACTCGATGCGCATCGCCCAGGAGGAGATCTTCGGCCCGGTGCTGTCGGTCATCCCCTACGACAGCGACGCCGACGCCGTCCGGATCGCCAACGACTCGGACTACGGCCTGTGCGGCGGGGTCTTCACCGCCGACAACGACCGGGGTCTGGGCATCGCCCGCCAGGTCCGCACCGGTACCTACATGGTTAACTCCTCCATCCCGATCGACTTCTCGTCGCCCTTCGGCGGCTACAAGGACTCCGGCATTGGTCGGGAGTTCGGCGAGGACGGCCTCGAGCTGTTCCTGGAGAAGAAGACCATCAATCTGCCGGCCGGCTACGTCCCGTCCGCTTGACACCGGCCGTGTGAAGCCGGCCTTCTGACCCTGGCGGACCGGTACGCGTCCAACGTGTCGTCCCGGCCTTCGCCGGGGCTCCGCTGGCGTCGCAGCCCCCGGGACTGCAGGCGTCCCGATCCCGGGTATCCCCGAGGTCGCCCATCTGCGATCATGGTGGCCCTATGACCCGTTCTGCCCGTGGATCCGGGGTCCTCGCCCCGATCCGGGGGGACCACCGTCGATGACCGCTGCGACCACCACCACGGTGCCGACGAGACCACCTGCACCACGGGGCCGGACCATCACGTTCGGCTTCGTGCCCGCCCTGGACGGCCTCCGGGCGGTAGCCGTGCTTGGGGTGCTGCTGTACCACGGCGGGGCCCCGCTCTCGACGGGCGGGTTCCTCGGTGTCAACCTGTTCTTCGTCCTGTCGGGGTTCCTCATCACCTCGCTGCTCCTCGGGGAGTGGACCCGACGCCTGACCGTCCGGCTGGGCCAGTTCTGGACCCGGCGGGCACGACGCCTCCTGCCGGCGCTCCTCCTCCTGCTGGTCGGCGTGGCCGCCTACGCCCACTTCTTCGCCACCCCGGGCGAGTTCTCCGCCCTCCGACTCGACTCGCTGTCCACGTTGTTCTACGTGGCCAACTGGCACTTCATCGTGGGTGGGTCGAACTACTTCGCCCAGTCGTCCCAGCCTTCGCCGCTCTCGCACATGTGGTCGCTGGCCATCGAAGAGCAGTTCTACCTGGTGTGGCCACCGGTGGTCCTGGTCCTCCTCCGCCTGGGGCGGCGTCTTCGGCCGTCCCGTCAGCTGTGGCCGGTACTGGCCACCGCGGTGGTCGGTGTGCTGGCCTCGGCCGCCGACATGCGCTGGTCGTACCTGCACCATGCACCGGTGACCCGCCTGTACGAAGGGACCGACACCCGGTCTCAGGACATCCTGGTCGGGGCGGTCCTGGCCATCGGGCTGACCATGTGGGCCCGTCACCGCCGGGCGCTTCCGCAACCCGTGCCCGACCTGGCCGAGCTGGAGTTGGCCCGGATCCACCCGTCGGCCGGCACGGTAGGGCTGGGTGCACCCCCGACCCGTCGACGTGACACACCGCGCAAGCGTGGCCCGAGCGCCCAGCCCATCGCCGCCTGGGAACTCGCCAGCACCACCACCCGGATGGCCACTCAGGTGTTTGGTTGGGCCGCCCTCATCGGCCTGGTCGCACTGTGGGGCCGCCTCGATGGACCGACCGGGTTCCTGTTCGCCGGCGGTGAGCTGGCCGTGGCCGTGGCCGTCGCCGTGGTCATTTTCGGGGTGGTCACCGCCCGGGCAGGCAGTCTGTCCCGGGCGCTCGGCAATCCGGTCTTCGTCTACGTGGGCAAGATCTCCTACGGGGTCTACCTGTGGCACTTCCCCCTCTACGCCCTCCTGAGCGCCGAGCGTCTGCACCTCTACGCCCTGCCGCTGTTGGCCGTCCGGATCGGGGTCACCATGGTGGTGGCCACCGCCTCCTTCTACCTGGTCGAGCAGCCCATCCGACGGGGCCGCATGGCCTCCTTGGCCGAGTGGCGCGGCTGGCTGGTCACCTCGGGCGCATTCCTCGGGGTGGTGGCGGTCACGGTGGGCGCCACCCTCCCGTCGGCCGCCGACGCCGCCGGCACCTACCGGGCCAGCGTCACCGCCGCGCCGGGCGCGCCGGTCCGGATGGCCATCCTCGGTGACTCGGTGGCCTGGCGCCTCGGCTTCGCCCTTCAGGCCGCCCAGCCCCAGCAGTCGTACGGGGTCGACATCGACAACGGCGCCATCGTGGCCTGTGGGGTCCTGCGCAGTACGAGCTACATGGCTCACGGGGTGGCCAACACCATGGCCGCCCAATGCGACTCGTCGGCTCCGGCGTCCAGTCAGTGGCCGGCACAGTGGCAAGGGAACGTCGCCCAATACCGGCCGAACGTCGTGGTGGTGCTGGCCGGGCGGTGGGAGGTCATGGACCGCACGGTGGATGGTCGGTGGGCCCACATCGGGGAGCCCGCCTTCGATGCCCTGGTGAAAAGATCGCTCGAGCAGGCCGTCCGGGTCGGTTCGTCGGGCGGTGCGTACGTGGTGCTACTGACGGCCCCGTGCTTCAACTCCGGTGAGCAACCCAATGGCACGCCGTGGCCGGAAGACGACCCCGTCCGCCTCGATCGATACAACCAGCTTGTCCGACAGGTGGCGGCCGAGCACCCGGCCACCGTTCGGGTCGAGGACTTCGGGGCGATGGTGTGCCCCGGTGGCGTGTACACCGCCTCCCGGGACGGAGTGCAGCTCCGCGACGGCGATGGCGTGCACATCGTCCCGACCCCGGCCGCAGGCCAGTGGCTGGCCGCCCATCTCCTGCCCGGCGTGGTCCAGGTCGGACGGCTTCAGATGGCCGGCCGCAGCCTGGTCACGCCTGTTGTGCCGTCCACCGGCTCGCCCCGGCCCTCGGTCTCAGCATCCGGTGTCCTGCCGGCCTCCGGGACCCGGGGCCCCTAGGTCGTCTCTCTGGCCGCCAAGTTCAGGTGCTGGTCGGGGACGAGGATGGGGGAGGCTGGTTGAACACCGAGTTGTCGGCGCTCTGGCATTCGGCCTGGAGGGCCGGGACGAGCGTGGGTACTGGCACCCGGCTGGCCTCGGACAGGGTGGTCGACAACGCCTCCCACTGGATGTCGTGGTAGGCGGCCTGGGCGGCGATGGGGATGGCCGGCAGGAGGGCCAGGTAGGCGCGGTCGCGGAGCTTGGCCGCTGTCGTCGGGTCGGCGGCGTGGTCGGCCTCGGTGAGCAGGGCCAACGAGGCGTGCACGTGCTTGCAGGAGGCTTGGGCCAGGTCGCTGGCACTCGCTGCGCAGGCGGTGAATGCGCCACCCGATGCCCCGATGGCGATGATGCCCATCATGAGTCGGGCCAAGCGGGTCCGGAACCCCCTGGTCACCCGAGCCAGCTGGGTGACGAGTCGAGGAGATAGCGGCTGACGGCCAGGCAGCGGTCGAACACGTCGCACATCATCTCCTCGCCCGTCAGCACCCGGGCCAGGGACACCGGCGTGCGGGCGACGATGCTGAGGCGACGCTCGGCGGCATCGGTGGCCGAGGCGTAGGAGTCGATGGCCGAGACTTCGAGGGGGAGCTCGATCCCCCCGACCCCGGCCAGGTCGATGGCCAGGCGGAGCAGGTCGGGTCCGTGGGGGAGGGGCGGCAACGCCCAGGTGAAGGTCAGGGCGAAGTGGAACTCGTCCGGCGGGTCCTCGTCCTCGGGCAGCCCGAACACCGCGTCCTCGAAGGAGAGCAGGGTCCGCGGGTCCACCTCGAGGGCGAGGTGGAGGTCGAGCGGGCCGCCACAGCCGTCTTCGGGGTGGAGCTCCACCTCCCAGACCTGGCGCAGGGAGTAGGTCTCGACGAAGTGGCGCTCGTCGTGCACGTGGAAGCCATGATCGACCGAGTGGTCCTTCAGATCGGCAACGTATCCGGCCACATCGATGACTGCCACAGGGACACGAGCCTACCGGCCATCCGCAGTCCCGGGGACGACGCCGGGGACACAGGGGTGGGGAACCTCGTCCGAAGGGGGCTCCGGTAACGTCGCTCCATGGACGACGCCACACTGCTCGAGGTGCTGCACGCCACAGCCACCGCCATTGCCGAGGCGTTGGGGGACCTCGACGACTGGGGGCTGGCCGGCACGAAGGCCGACCAGTACCGCCACGACCTGGCCGCCGATGCCGCGGCCCTCGGAGTCCTGGAGAAGGCCGAAGTCGGCGTGTTGTCCGAGGAGTCGGGCACCCGGAACCTCGAGCGTGACCTTGTGGTGGTCATCGACCCGGTCGATGGCTCGACCAATGCGTCGAAGGGCATCCCGTGGTTCGCCACCAGCCTGTGCGCGGTCGATGCGGACGGGGCCCGGGCCGCATTGGTGGTCAACCAGGCATCGGGCGTACGGTTCGAGGCGGTTCGGGGCGGGGGTGCGAGGAAAGACGGCGTGCCGATCCGTCCTTCCTTGTGCGAACGGATGGGAGAGGCCATCGTGGCCTTCAGCGGCTATCCGCCCCGGTATCTCGGGTGGCTCCAGTACCGGTGCCTCGGGTCAGCGGCCCTCGACCTCTGCGCAGTGGCCGAAGGGGTACTCGACGGGTATGGCGTGGTCGGAGGGTCCAAGCTGGGGAGCTGGGACTACCTCGGTGGCATGTTGGTATGCACCGAGGCCGGTGCCGTGCTCGGCGAGGCGCAGGGACGTGACCTGGTGACGCTGTCCCACGCAGAGCGGCGGGCACCGTTCGCGGCGGCGACGCCGGCCTTGCTGCAGGAGTTTCTGGCCGCCGATGCGCACTAGCGTCTGGGCCGTCGGGCGTTTAGCTCAGTTGGTTAGAGCAGCTGGCTTACAACCAGCAGGTCATCGGTTCGAGTCCGATAGCGCCCACTACCAGGGAGAATGTATGAGAACACCATTGCACAGCGCTCATACACCTGATAACTTGCTGCCTGTGAATAGCGGCACCGCCCATGAAATCAACGATCTCCAGGAACTGGAGCGGGGCTTCGAGCTGAGTTTGCGGGCCCGGAACCGCTCGCCGAAGACGATCAAGAGCTATGTAGAAGCAGTCCGCCTGTTCCGTGGGTTCCTAGTCGAGGTGGGCATGCCCACCCAGATTGACCGAATAGGTCGGGAGCACGTCGAGGCCTTTATCGCCAACCAGTTGGAGCGGTGGCGGCCGAAGACGGCCCACGTTCGCTATGGCGACCTCCGGCAGTTCTTTCGGTGGGCCGTAGAGGACGGCGAGATCACTTCGTCGCCGATGGCCAATATGAGGCCGCCGACGGTGCCGGAAGTACCCGTCCCGGTCGTATCGGACAACGACCTGAAGAAGTTGTTGAAGACCACTGAGGGCAAGGAGTTCGAGAAGCGCCGGGACGCAGCGATCCTCCGGGTGCTCATCGACTGCGGCATCCGGCTGGGAGAGCTGTCCGGTCTCCGGCTCGACGAGGTGGACTTCGAGACCCAGGTACTGGTCGTACTTGGGAAGGGCAGTCGGCCGCGCTCAGTGCCCTTCGGTGCGAAAACCGCCCAAGCCCTCGACCGGTACTTGCGTGTCCGGAAGGGTCATCCACTGGCGTCCTCACCGATGCTGTGGCTGGGCACCAAGGGGGCGCTGGGGGACTCCGGGGTGGCTCAGATGCTCCGTCGCCGGTGTGCCGACGCTGGCATCGACCAGCTCCATCCCCACCAACTTCGACACACTGCGGCCCACAACTGGTTGGCCATGGGCGGGAACGAAGGTGATGCCATGCGGCTGTTCGGGTGGCGGTCCCGCCAAATGCTTAACCGATATGGGGCAAGTGCAGCAGATGAGCGGGCCCGAGAGTCGTACCGGCGTCTGCTTCCGGGGGACAGGCTGTGACCAATCTTCACGACGACGTGCGCCTACGTGCGGCTATCGCGGCGCTTCCTGACCCCGGCGGTCTCGGAGCCAGGTTGCCGCACATTCCGAGGCACCCGCCGGTCAAATGCATGTGCAAGTGCGGAAAGGAAGTCGGAGCTGTCTTGGAAACGCCCGAAGGCGCACTCTTCATCGGGCGAGTCATCAGCGAGATATCGAAATTCATGCAGGTGAAGGGTCGTCGCGCTTCTCACAATCCGTCATGGACTCCGGCGTACGCACTATTGATCGAGGGC
>Ga0209483_1001789_pt1 | contig 15826 bp, 13 predicted proteins | sample NGEPerA_FD_184508 | JGI IMG/M metagenome (GOLD analysis project Ga0209483, IMG submission 184508) | Arctic peat soil microbial communities from the Barrow Environmental Observatory site, Barrow, Alaska, USA - NGEE PermafrostL2-A... | ecosystem: Environmental > Terrestrial > Soil > Wetlands >... | reverse complement strand
CTGCTGCATCCGGCCGTGCGTGCGCGCAGCCGCAGCCACTGCAGGCTCTCCGGGCAGTCCACCACCAACACCCGATCGTAACGGTCGGCGGCCTGGGTTTCGACCAGCAACGGCACCACGTGCAGTTGATAAGGACCGTTCGCCTGCGAGGCCAGCTGTTCGGTGCGCGCACGCACGGCCGGATGCAGCAGCGCCTCGAGCACGCGCCTCAGGGCCGCATCTGCGAACACGATCCGGCGCAGAGCGGCCCGATCCAGCTCGCCGTCCGCGCGGCGAATCCCGGGTCCGAAGCGCTCAAACAGCTGCGTACGCAGTGCCGTGCCCGGCGCGATCACTTCGCGGGCGATGAGGTCGGCGTCCAGGATGGGTACGCCGCGGGCGGCAAACAAATCCGAAACTGTGGTTTTGCCGCTGGCAATGCCGCCGGTCAGACCGATGCGCGGCGGCCGCGAAGCCTGCGCCGCCGGCACGGTCATCGGCCCTGAACGCCGTACAGACTCAGATAGCGGACGACTATTTGCGGGCCCCACATCATTGCCAGCCAGCCGGCCGCAGCAAGGAAAGGCCCGAATGGAATGGGTACTCCGCGCTGATGGCGGCGCACAATGATCAGCCCGATACCGGTCACCGCTCCCACAACGGCCGCGAACAGCACGATCGGCAACAGCATGCGCCAGCCCAGCCAGGCGCCCAGGGCCGCGAGCAATTTAAAGTCGCCGTACCCCATACCCTCTTTTCCGGTCAGCAACCGAAACCCATGATAGACCGCCCACAATGACAGATAGCCCAGAGCCGCCCCGGCGATGGCGCTGACCGGGTCGACCGGCAGGTTTTGGGCCGCGGAGGCCCACCCCATGAGGCTTGCCAGCAGCCCCAGCCACAGCAGCGGCAAGGTCAGCGAGTCGGGCAGCAGCTGGTGATCCAGATCGATGAAGGTGAGGGCGATCAGGAACCAGGTGATCAGCAGCGCGCAGGCCGCGGAAGTACCGAAGCCGAACCGCCAGGCCACCAGCGCGCTTAAGGCAGCGCACAGCGCCTCGACGAGCGGATAGCGCGCACTGATACGAGCGCGGCAATTGGCGCAGCGGGCGCCCAGCAGCAGGTAGCTCAGCACCGGCACGTTGTGGATTGCCTTGATGGGTGCCTGGCACGACGGGCAGGTCGAGCGTGGCACGACCAGATTGAAGGGCGCTGCGGGGGCGGCGGATGCGCCGCTCGAGGGAGCCAGCTCGACGCAGTCGGCGCGCCATTGCCGATCGAGCATGACCGGCAGCCGGTAGATGACGACATTGAGAAAGCTGCCGACGACCACACCGACTACCAGCGCCAGCGTGATCAACGCCGCCGGCGAGGCGGTCAGCAACTCCTGCACGCGATCAGACGACTGAGCCGAGCTTGAAGATCGGCAGGTACATCGCAATGACGAGGCCGCCGACCAGTACGCCCAGAATCAGCATGATCAGGGGTTCCAGCAGGCTCGACATGCTGTCCACCGCGGCGTCGACATCCTCCTCGTAGAAGGTAGCAACTTTGGCGGCCATGGCATCGAGCGAACCTGATTCCTCGCCGACCGCGATCATCTGCACCACCATGTTGGGAAATATGCCGGTGTTTTCCATGGCGCGCTGCAGCCGCTGGCCGGTGGCGACCTCATCGCGCATCTTCATGACCGCATCCTCGAAGACGATGTTGCCGCAGGCGCCAGACACAGACTCGAGTGCCTCGACCAGAGGAACGCCGGCGGCGAACATGGTGGACAATGTGCGCGCATAACGCGCAATCGCGGCCTTGTAAAGGATGGGGCCGACGATCGGGAATTTCAGGATGACGCGGTCCAGGAACTGGCGCATTTTGCGCGAGCGTTTCTTGAAGTAGAAAAACGTCCAGCCTAGCGCGCCCAACACGATCGCAATGAAAATGCCTTCCGATTGTACGAATCGCGACAGATTGATGACCATCTGCGTAAAGGCCGGCAGATCGGCACCGAACCCCTTGAACAGATCTTCAAATTGTGGGATCACGAATACCAACAGAATGACGGTCACGATCACTGCCACTACCAGCACCGCGGCCGGATAAAACAATGCTTTCTTGACTTTTTTCTTGACTGCCTCGCTCTTTTCCTTGTAAGTCGCGACTTTGTCGAGCAGACCCTCGAGAGCGCCCGCCTGCTCGCCGGCTTCGACCAGGTTCACGAACAGATCATCGAAATACAGCGGATGCTTAGCCAGTGCTTCGTGCAGCGACGTGCCGCCTTCGACATCGGACTTGATGGCCAGCACTAGCGACTGCATGGCCGGTTTCTCGTGCCCCGAGCCGATGATCTCAAAGGCCTGCACCAGCGGTATGCCGGCGCCGAGCATGGTCGCGAGCTGCCGACTGAAGATTGCAACGTCCTGGGCGCTGACTTTGCCCTTAGATTTGAACGCCTGCGATTGCTTCTTGATGCGCGTGGCGACGACGCCCTGGCGGCGCAGCTCGCTTTTCAGGGCTAGCTCGCTCTGGGCGACGCTACGTCCTTTGATGCGCTGACCTTTCTTGTCCATGCCTTCCCATTGAAAGGCCACGTCACGCTTGATGGTACGAATCGCGCTCGTTGCTTGTGCCATGACTATTTCCCTGCTGACGAGATCATTCGATCGTCACGCTGTTGACTTCTTCGAGACTCGTCAAACCGTTTCTGACTTTTTCCAGCCCCGAGCGGCGCAAATCCCATACGCCTTCCACGGCCGCCTGTTTGGCGATGTCCATGGCGTTGCCGCCGGTCATGATGATGCGCTGGATGTCTTCGGAAACTTCCATGACCTGATAGATACCGACGCGGCCTTTGTAGCCGTCGGTGCAGCTGCTGCAACCCTTGGGGCCATAGATCCTGATGCCATTGACGATGTCGGCGTCCTGGAAGCCCTCTTTGCGCAGCGCTTCGGCCGGCACATCGAGCGGCGTCTTGCACTGCGCGCACAGGCGGCGCGCCAGACGCTGGGCGATGACCAGACTCACGGAAGTGGCGATGGCATAGGGTTTGACGCCCATGTCGACCAGACGTGTGAGCGTCTGCGGCGCATCGTTGGTGTGCAGCGTAGAAAGTACCAGGTGGCCTGTCTGCGCGGCCTTGATCGCGATCTCGGCGGTCTCAAGGTCGCGGATTTCGCCGACCATGACGACGTCCGGATCCTGGCGCAGGAAAGCGCGCAATGCCGAGGCAAAGGTCAGGCCCACCTTGTTGTTGACGTTGACCTGATTGACTCCGGGCAAATTGATTTCCGCCGGGTCCTCCGCGGTCGAGATGTTGGTGTCTTCGCGATTGAGAATATTCAGGCCCGTGTACAGCGAGACGGTCTTGCCGCTGCCAGTAGGTCCGGTCACCAGGATCATGCCTTGCGGCTTGGCCAGGTGCTTCATGTATAGATCTTTCTGAAAGCCCTCGTACCCCAGGGCTTCGATGCCTAGCATGGCCTGCGACGGATCGAGGATACGTAATACGATTTTTTCGCCATACAGCGTCGGACAACTGCTGACGCGAAAGTCAATCGCGCGGGTTTTGGACAGGCGCATTTTGATTCTGCCGTCCTGGGGGACACGGCGCTCGGCAATATCGAGCCGCGACATGACTTTCAGGCGTGCGGCAATCTTGCCCGTCAGTTGCACCGGTGGTTGTGCCACTTCGCGCAAAACGCCGTCCATACGCAGCCGCACACGGAAGATCTTCTCATAGGGTTCGAAGTGAATATCTGAAGCGCCGCGGCGGATCGCGTCCAACAGCACCTTATTGACGAAGCGCACGATCGGGGCATCTTCGACATCGTCGCGAGCAACTTCGCCGCCGCTCTCATCGTCGCCGCCCGAAACCTCCAGCGACTCGAGATCGACGCCTTCCTCATCGCTGAGACTGGGCATCGCCGTGTCGACCTGCTCGATGGCCTTGTCGAGCAGCTTCTGCAGCTTGTCATCTTCGACCACGATGGCCTCGACGCCGAAGCCGCACTGGAACTTGATCTCATCGATGGCATGTAAATTGGTCGGATCCGCCACTCCCAGGAACAGCCGTTTGCCGCGCTTGAACAACGGCAGTACCCGATGCTTGACCAGCAACTTGTCTGAGACAGCACGCACTGCCTCGAGATCGAGGCTTAGGGCATTGAGGTCGAAAAGAGGAACGCCATATTCGGTCGAAGCCGCAATGGCAATGTCGCGTGCCTTGACCGTGCCGCTCAACACCAGTTGAGTCACGAAGCTGGTCTTGCGGTCGATGGCCGCTTGCAGCGCCGCATGCATGCCCGATTCGTCCACGACGCCGTCCTGCACCAACCGTTGGGGCAGGCCCCCCAAGTTGGATCGCGCCGCAAGAGCCAAAGAAGCATTATCGTTCATGTACTTAGCGAGTCACCTGTCGTATGTAGGAATCGGCCTAGTCTACCTAAGTAGGGCGGTCGATCAATGTCAAATTCCATCTCATGTTTGCATATCGCGGGATTGTGCTACGTGACTGAATTCCCAAAAGGCCAAGCCCCTCAAGGGCGCTGCGGGACATCGGACCCGAAAAAAGAAGCCCCTCCGAAGAGGGGCTTCCAAGAGACTAAGCCAGTCTCAAACTAGCATTACGGATGGCACGAGGACGGCAGGTACTGTGGCAGCACGTTGGTCACCGCGGCGCCCGAGAGGGTTACGGTGGCTGGTTTAGTGGCAGTGCCGCAAACCCAAATCACATCGCCATTGGTGTCGGTGCCGGGTTGGATGGCGAGGGTATTCTGTCCAGCGAGCGATAGCTTGGCGTTGGCCTGCGGACCCTGATAAGTGATGATGACGTTGCCCTTCGCATCGACATTGATCGCGCTCACATACTTGCCGGTCGACGCACCGGGCATCCCGATCGTCGTTGCGGTGGGAGCGCCGACCGAGACGCCGACCGGGAAGGTGCCGACGTTCTGGTAGAACTCGGCAATGGCTGTCTTGTAGGTGTCGGCCAATGATAGCCCTTCCGTCACCTGGGCGCGGATCGTGTAGTTCTGATAGGCCGGAATAGCGATCGCGGCCAGAATGCCGATGATCGCGATCACGATCATCAACTCAATCAGGGTGAAACCTTTTTGCATCGTCTTCATAAAAATCTCAGGGCTCCGTGTATTGGATGGGCTGCGGCCAGCGGCCGCTGAGCTCAGATAAGCAACCGCCGTGCCAGGATCAGTCGCGCGCATAACTCATTGTAAATATAGGGGGTTCTTAGGCCCTGGCCAACGGTTTGACTTAAGCATCGACCATGATTGACGATCTGTCTGCCGTCACGTGAAAGGAACTGACGTAAATTGTCACGACTCCGCGCCGAGCCCAGGCGGCTACTCGATGCCCAGCTTCTTTACCCGATAACGCAGCGCCCGAAAGCTGATCCCTAAGAGTTTGGCAGCGGCAGTCTTGTTGTAGCGGGTCTGCTCTAGTGCCTTGATGATAGCCTCGCGCTCCATGTGCTCGAGTTGGTCGCCCAATGCGGGGCTTGCATCGACATCCACGACGGCAGCCGCCAGCGCTGCGACGGTGCTACCAGCAGGATCGGATGTAGTGGTGGGGCTGGGCGTTCGCAATTGCAGGTCGTACACATCGATCAGTCCTGACGCCGACAGCGCAATCGCCCGCTCGAGAATATTTTCCAGTTCGCGCACGTTGCCCGGGAACGGGTAGAGTCGCAGCGCTGCGTGCGCGGCGGCGCTGATCTGCGGTGGCGGCACGCCGATGCGCGCGGAAAGTCGCTGCAGCATGGCCGCAGCCAACTCGGGAATGTCAGCGGCGTGGTCACGCAATGCCGGGACGTGGATATCAATGACGTTGATACGGTAGTACAGATCCTCCCGGAATCGGCCCAGAGCGACGAGTTCGGAAAGCGCCTTATGGGTCGCGGAGAGTACGCGCACGTCGATTGGCACTTCGAGTTGCTCACCAATGGGCCGCACGGTTTTTTCCTGGATCACCCGCAATAGTTTTACCTGCATGTGCAACGGAAGGTCGGCGACCTCATCGAGAAACAGTGTGCCGCCTTCGGCACTCTGAACCAGCCCTTTCTTGTCGGCGATTGCGCCGGTGAAGCTGCCGCGCTTATGGCCAAATAACTCGCTTTCCATGAGTTCGGTCGGAATGGCACCGCAGTTCACCGGCACGAACGGGCCATCGGCCCTGGCGCCACTCTCGTGAATCAGGCGCGCTACCAATTCTTTGCCGGTTCCGGAGGCGCCTGTGATATGCACCGGCGCCTGACTGCGTGCCACGCGGCCGATAAGTTCGCGCAATGCGGCCATCTCGCGCGAATGACCCAGCAGCCGCGGCGTGTGCAAGGCCGCGCGCTGGCCAGTATCGGTCGCCGAGGTCGGCAAATCGCGGCCAGCCAGCTTGATCGCGATCGCAACCAGTTTGCGCAGCACGCCCAGGTCGAGTGGTTTGGAGACGAAATCAAAGGCGCCGAGCTTCAAGGCGCGCACCGCCGATTCGACGTTGCCGTGCGCGGTAATCACAGCGACGGGCAACTGCGGATGATGCTGCTGGATAAACGTGACCAGATCCAGGCCGTCGCCGTCCGGCAGGCGCATGTCGGTCAGGCAAAGGGCGAAGTCGTGCGCGCCCAGTTGCGCACGTGCTGCGGCCAGATTCGCAGCGGATTGGGTGGCGAGGTTCATGCGCTCGAGCGTCAAGGACACCAGCTCTATCAGATCCGGCTCATCATCGACGATCAGTACGATTGGCTTGGCGGACATGTGGCATTCATTGTGGTGCGGAATGGATCACGAATACAGGTCATTCCAACGACTGGGATCGGCGAACACCACCCGGAAGATGCTGCCGCCGCCGTCGCGGGCTTCGTACAATAATGTGGCGCCATTGGCGGCGGCGAGTTCACGCGCGAGGAACAGCCCCAATCCCGTGCCGCGCTCGGCGCGCGTAAAGAACGGCTCGAAAATGCGCTCGGTATCGGCGCTGGCTATGCCGGGGCCGCGATCGGCGACCTGCAGAAACGGCCGCCCGACACCGCCGAGTCGTCCGTAGCGCAGATGAATCGCCGTATCGGCGCTCGCCGGGAGCGCGTGCATCATGGCGTTCTGGCACAGATTCCACATGATCTGGTGCAACTGGCTGCCATCGATGCGCACTTCCACGTCTTCAGCCGCCGGGTCAATCAGCAGTTGCTTTGGCGGCAGCTCCACGGTGGCACAGAATTCTTCGCGAAAACGTGTGGTCCATGCTGCCAGCTGCAGCTGCTCCGGTTTCGGCGCTTCGCGGCGTGAGAGCTGCAGCACGTTGTCGATGATGCCGCTGACGCGGCTGGAGTTGGCCTGCATGATCTCAGTCAGGCGGCGATCCTCGCCGCTGAGGGCCGGCGATTCGGCCAGCAATTGCGCCGCATGGCTCATTGCGCCCACGGGATTGCGGATTTCATGGGCGATACTCGCCGACAGGCGTCCCAGGGCTGCGAGCTTAGTCTGCTGCACTTTGGCGGCAATCTCGCCGGTGTCCTCAAGGAACACGATCACCGGCGACGGGTTGCTGTCGCCCAGCGGCGCGAAGTGCGGCCGGATGAGTCGCGCGCCGTCGGCAGCCAGCAGCGTCGGCGCGTCGCCGCTACGATTGATGGTGTCATTGGCGCGCCAGGTCGACAGCAGGTACAGGAGCCTTGGACTGACCTCGCCCAGCAATGCGCCAGGCACCGCGCGCGCTTCGCCCAGCACCTGCGCCGCAGATTCGTTGATGAGACGGATGTAGTCGTCCGGATCGACCACCAGGATGCTTTCGCGCAGATGTTGAACAATGTACTGCGAGACCTGTGCAAGGTTGGCCAGATCGAGTACTGCCCGCCTGACCAGCGCTTCGCTCTCACGCAGGCGCGCCGATACCGGCCAGGCCATGAGCGCCACCAGGAACACCACCGCGCCCTGCATGCCCGCCAGCGGGTAATCCGTGGCCGGGGCGTTGCCGAGGGCCACGCAGGCCATCTGCTGCAGCAGAATGCCCAGGGCGGCAATCGCGGCATTGGCGAATCCGCCGCGACCTTCGGCGAGCAGCGCCATGGCGCCCACTGGGATGACCAGCAATATTCCCAGACCGCTGGATGCCCCTCCGCTGCAGTACAGCAAAAGCGCGACGGCGGCGCTGTCCAGTAAGGTATGGGACAGCACCAGCACGCGCCGGCTCGGCCAGTGTCCGCGTCCCCCGAAGGCGAACAGACCCCCGAGCGTCCAATAGAAGGCGCAGACCAGAACAAAAAGCTGCGGATTGCTGCCGCCCACGGTTGGATTCGGGCGGGTAAACAGGTACAGCGCGAACAGCAACGGCGGCAACAGCAGCCGGTAGAGGTTGGCGAGCCCGACCACGCGCCAGGCGAGGTCGCTCTGCGGTCCGTCGGGGGGCGCGGTACTCATGAAGGGCGGCAACCTAACATTGAAACTGTCGTGCGAAGCCGCACTCTATAGTTCAGGCCATGTTCAGATTACTGGTGTCAACCTTTCAACCGGCTGAGTCGTTGTTATGAAGCATATGCGTACTCCATTACTTAATCTGCGTACCGGGTCCATTTTGGCGCTATCGGCGGTATTAGCCGCCTGTGTCGCGCCTCCGCCACAGCGCACGGTGGTGCAGGGGGAGCCAGTACCAAGGCCCATCGTGGTCTATCCCGCGAATGGGCAGAGCCCCGAACAGCTCGAGCGCGACCGCTATGAATGCCATGTCTGGGCAGTGCAGCAGTCGGGCTTCGATCCGAGCCGCTCCGGCGTTCCACCGGGGGAACGCGTAGTCGTCCAGCCGGCGACGCCCCCGGGCGCCGGAACTGCGGTGGGCGCCATAGCCGGGGCGATTCTGGGCGCGGCCATTGCCGGTCCGCGGGATGCGGGCGCCGGGTTGATTCTGGGTGGGATCACGGGCGCGGCCGTAGGCTCAGTCAGCGACGCCAATGCGCAGGGGCAGGCCAATTACGAGCAGGCACGCCTTGATCGCAACAGTGCAGGGGTTGAACAGGCCGCGTCCAACTATCGGCGCGCCATCAGTGCCTGCCTGGATGCGCGCGGCTATACCACCGCCTGACGGATTCGAGGAGCGATGCCAGACATGAAGATCAAGCGCAACACGCGAAAATGGCTGGTGCTGTCCGGCCTGTGGGTCATCGCACTTGCGGGCATAGCGACCAGCTTCGCGGCCGACCAGCACGGAGACCAGCGCGCCGACCAGCGCGCCGGCCAGCGCGGGCGATCGGCGCAGTTCCAGCGTGATGGCCGCGGGCAGGTGCTCGACAACCGCTACAACCACGGTCATTACTATCCGCCGCGCGGCCAGGTGTTGCGGACATTACCTCCGGGGTACAGGCCGTATGCCTACGGCGGCAGCCGCTTTTATTTCAACGCCGGCGTCTGGTATGCGCCGGGCCCGTACGGGTTCGTGGTCACCCGGCCGCCGTTTGGGCTGTACGTGAATGTACTGCCGCCGTTCTATTCGACCGTGTGGTTCGGTGGCGTCCCCTACTACTACGCCGATGATGTCTATTACCAATGGCGTCCGGACATGAACGGCTACGTGGTCGCAGCCCCGCCCGCCGCTGTCGACCAGCCGGGTGACGCACCGGCGGCGGCACCCGCGGGTGATGATTTCTACGTCTATCCGCGCAATGGCCAGACCGCCGACCAGCAGGCAGCTGATCGCTACGAATGCCACTCCTGGTCCAAGACACAGACTGGCTTCGACCCCACCCAGCCGGGCGGCGCTGTGCCTGGAAGCCAGACCGCATCGAGTCGCGAGCAGTACCAGCGCGCGATCACGGCGTGCCTCGAAGCGCGCGGCTACAGCGTCAAGTAACCCCGGCGACACTCCGGCGACACTCCGGCGCCCGAAGGCTCCTAGCCTCGGGCGCCGCTTTCCGCGACAATCCCGTCCTTTGCCACTGCCGGATGGACGCGGATGAACCTGCACGAATATCAGTCGAAGAAAATCCTGGCCAGTTACGGGGTGCCCGTGCCTGAAGGCCGCGTTGCGGCCAGTGCCGATGAGGCGCAGGCCGCCGCCCAGGCGCTCGGCGGCAAACTGTGGGTGGTCAAGGCGCAAGTGCACGCGGGCGGCCGCGGCAAAGCCGGCGGCGTGACGCTGGCGCGCGATACGGCCGCCGTGCGCAGCGCTGCGGCTGGCATGCTGGGACAGCGACTCACCACCAAACAGACCGGGCCGGCTGGGCTGCCGATCGAACAGGTGTACGTTGAATCGGGCTCGGATATCGAGCGTGAGTTGTACCTGAGTCTGACTCTCAATCGCGAGCGTGGCCGAATCGCGGTCGTGGCTTCGGCCGCCGGCGGCATGGACATCGAAGAGGTGGCCGAGAAGACGCCCGAGAAGATCTTATCCGTGAGCGTGCATCCGGTTGCGGGGCTGCAGCCCTTTCAGTGCAAGCAGCTGGCCTTCGGCCTTGGCCTCAAAGGCAAGCAGATCGAGCAGTTTCAAGCCATCGTACTGGCGCTGTACCGGCTTTATCAGGAACGGGACGCCAGCCTGATCGAGATCAATCCGCTGATCGTGACCAAGAGCGGTGCGCTGGTGGCGCTGGATTGCAAGCTCGACATCGAGGCCAACGCCCTGTTCCGGCAGAAGGACATGGCGGCGCTGCGCGATCCCGGCCAGGAAGATCCGATGGAGCGACGCGCGAGTGAGCACGATTTGAACTATGTCTCTCTCGATGGTGATATCGCCTGCATGGTCAACGGCGCCGGACTGGCCATGGCGACCATGGATCTGATCAAGCTGCACGGCGGCCGGCCGGCGAATTTCCTTGACGTCGGCGGCGGCGCGACCAGCGAGCGTGTGTCGGCAGCGTTTGAACTGATTCTTTCCAATTCCAATGTGCGCGCCATCCTGGTCAACATATTCGGCGGCATCGTGCGTTGTGACCTGATTGCCGATGGCATCATCAATGCCGTGAAGAATGTCGGTGTCGACGTGCCGGTGGTGGTGCGGCTGGAAGGCACCAACGCTGAGATAGCGCGTGCGCGTCTGGCGCACAGCGGCCTGGCTATCATCGCGGCCAAGGATCTCACCGATGCGGCGAACAAAGTCATCGCCGCGGCGAAGGGCTCACGATGAGCATCCTGGTCAACCGTCGGACCCAGCTGATCTGCCAGGGATTCACCGGCAAACAAGGCACTTTTCATTCCGAGCAATGCCTGGCGTATGGCACCCGGCTGGTCGGCGGGGTGACTCCCGGCCGCGGTGGAGAAAAGCATCTGGGCCTGCCGGTGTTTGACACGGTGCGCGATGCCGTGCGCGAGACCGGCGCGACGGCCAGCATGATCTACGTGCCGGCGCCGTACGCGGCCGATTCCATACTCGAGGCCATGGATGCCGGCATCGAACTGGTCGTGTGCATCACCGAAGGCCTGCCGGTCAACGACATGATCAAAGTCAAAGCCGCCCTGAGCGGGTCGGCCACTCGCCTGATCGGCCCGAACTGTCCCGGCATCATCAGCCCCGGGGAATGCAAGATCGGCATCATGCCCGGATTCATTCACAAGAAAGGCGCCATTGGCATCGTCTCTCGCTCGGGCACGCTGACGTACGAGACGGTGTTCCAGACCACCAACAATGGCCTGGGTCAGAGCACCTGCGTGGGCATCGGCGGCGATCCGGTGCGCGGCATGAACTTCATCGACTGCCTGGAGCTGTTCGAGCGAGATCCTCAGACCGAGGGCATCATCATGGTCGGCGAGATCGGCGGCAGCGATGAGGAGGCGGCCGCGCACCATATCCGTCACTACGTCACCAAGCCGGTGGTCGCCTATATCGCCGGCGTTACCGCCCCGCCGGGCAAGCGCATGGGCCATGCCGGCGCCGTGATCGCCGGCGGCAAGGGCACGGCCGGTGATAAGTATCGTGCGTTGGAAGCCGCGGGCGTGTGCACCGTGAAATCTCCGGCGCTATTGGGCAGCGCCATGGCCGAACTGCTGTCGAGACGTGCCAGGCGCAAACGGGCGGTAGAGAAACAGCCGGTGAAAAAGCGGGCCGTCAAAAAACCGGCCGTCAAAAAACGGGTCGTGAAAAAGGCGGCCAAGGCTCGCCGGCCGAGACGCCGTTGAGTTCGCGGAGCAGCGGTGCTACGACGCGCTGATCGGCTCAAAGTCGCGCTGGCGCAGCTGGATCTGCTGGTCGGTGACGTGCGCGGCAATCTCGAGCGCGTCATCGCCGAGGCGCGGCGTGCGCGCGATGAGCTGCAGGCCGACCTGGTGCTGTTTCCGGAACTCACGCTTTCGGGTTACCCGCCCGAGGATCTGCTGTTCCATCGTGGCCTGCGGCGGCAGATCGGTCGCGCGCTCGAGGAACTCACCCGGGCGGTGCCGGAAATCGGCGTGATGGTGGGTTACCCTGAATACGCGCCGGGCCATATTTACAACGCCGCCTGCCTGATTCGCGGCGGACGTGTGCTGGCGCAGCATCGCAAGGCCAGCCTGCCGAACTACAAGGTATTCGACGAAAAACGCTATTTCACCGCCGGCACCGAGGCGACCGTAGTCGACTTCGACGGCTTTCGCCTCGGGTTGCTGATCTGCGAGGACGCCTGGGAGCCGCAACCGGCCGCCGATGCCAAGTCGCGAGGGGCCGAAGCGCTGTTGATCATCAATGCCTCGCCCTATGAAATCCACAAGCAACGCGAGCGCGAGAAGGTGATCGGCGCACGCGTGCGGGAGAACGCCATTCCTGCGGCGTATGTCAATCTGCTCGGCGGTCAGGATGAACTGGTGTTCGACGGCAACTCGTTCGTCATGGATGCGCAAGCGCGGATCGCGCTGCGCGCACCGCCGCTCGAGGAGGATCTGTATTGCGTCGAGTTCGAACGCCGCGGCGGCCTGGTGGTTCCGCTCGCAGGCACTATCGCTCCCGAGTGGCCGGACGAGCGCACGCTGTACCGCGTGCTGGTGCTCGGTGTGCGCGACTACGTCAACAAGCACGGGTTTACCGGCGCCGTCATCGGCCTGTCGGGCGGGGTGGATTCGGCACTGACCCTGGCGATCGCGGTGGATGCCCTGGGCGCGCAGCGCGTGCACGCCGTCATGATGCCCTCGCGTTACACCTCGGACATGAGCCGCGAGGACGCCGCGGCGCAGGCGCAGGCGCTCGGTGTCAGCCTGAGTTCGATCTCGATAGAGAACATGTTCGCCGCGACACTCGAGGCGCTGGCGAAAGAGTTCGCCGGCCTCGCGCCCGACGCCACCGAGGAGAATATCCAGGCGCGCTGCCGCGGCGTGCTGCTGATGGCGATATCGAACAAGACCGGCAGAATGCTGCTGACCACCGGCAACAAGAGCGAAATGGCCGTGGGTTACGCAACGCTGTATGGCGACATGGCCGGGGGCTTCGCGCCGATCAAGGACTGCAGCAAGCAGCTGGTGTATCGGCTGGCGCGCTACCGCAATACGCTCGGCGACGCGATACCCGAGCGTGTGATCACGCGCGCGCCTTCGGCCGAGCTGCGTCCGGATCAGAAGGACACCGATTCACTGCCGCCCTATGAAGTGCTCGATCCGATTCTCGAAGCTTTCATCGAAGAGGACTTATCGGTCGAGGAGATCTGCGAGCGCGGATTTGAGCGCGCGGTGGTGGCGCGCATACTCGACATGGTCAAGCGTGCCGAGTACAAGCGGCGGCAGGCGCCGCCCGGAGTGCGCGTGAGCGCGCGCGCTTTTGGCCGCGACTGGCGCTATCCGATCACCAACGGCTATCGACGCTGAGGTTGCAGGGCCCTCAGCCGGTGTCGCGCCAGAACACCCACCAGTGGTGCCCCGGGTTCAGCGAGCCGCGGGAGCCGGCATAGTTGGCCTGGTAGACACGCTCGACATTGGCGGCCAGTTCGGTGAAACCCAGGCGCTTATAGCAATCGAGCAGGATAGCCACGGCCGCGCGCTCGGACGGTGCGCCGTCGTATTGGTCGATCACGCCCTGCGCGCGCTGCGCCGCGGCCAGATAGGCGCCGCGCTTGACGTAGTAGCGCGCGACATTGACCTCGTATTCGGCCAGCCGGTTGCGCAGGTAGACGAGCCGTCGTAATGAATCGTGCGCGTAGTCGCTCTTTGGAAACTGGGTGACGACGGTATTGAAGGCGGCGATGGACTTCAGGGCCGAGGCGGGCGGCCGGCGCGCCATATCGACTCCGAACCAGCGCTCGACCGCGAACGGCGTGCGTTCGAAGTCGATCATGCCTTTCATGTACCAGGCGTAGTCAATGCGTGGGTGCGTGGGATTTTCGCGCAGGAACTGGTCGGCCGCATCGGTCGCCGACTCCTTCTCGCCCTTGCGGTAGTAGACGTAGATCAGGTCGAGCCGGGCCTGGCGGGCCTGGTCGGTGAATGGAAAGCGCGAGGTCAATGCCTCGTACTGCTTGATGGCATACTCGAAGTCATTGTTGTTCATCGCCTTGTGCGCGTTGGCGTACAGCGATTGGGCCGTGGCCTTCTTGAGGTTCTTGGCCTGCCGGCTATGACAGCCGCCCAGCAATGCCAGCGCCGCAAGCAGCACGGCACTCAGGATTCGGGAGTTTGGGCTCAAGTTTCAACCTTGCGTTTACCAAGGGCGCGATGCGCCAAGTATAGCTGACCCGCACCATGCCTTCGGAGTTCCAAACCCATGTGCTGGATCTGCCCGCGTCGGCCGCCGGCCTGCGGCTCGATCAGGCGCTGGCCGCAGCCCTGCCGCAGTATTCACGCGCGCGCCTGCAGCGCTGGATCCTGGCGGGGGCGGTGCGCGCCAACGGCCAGCCGGTGCGCGCGCGCGATCGGGTACAGGGTGGCGAACGGCTGATTGTCGAGGCGGAGTTTGCGGCCGACACCAGCGTCGCTGCCGAGGCATTGCCGCTCGCCATCCTGCATGAGGATGCGGCGCTGCTGGTACTCAATAAGCCTGCCGGCCTGGTGGTGCATCCCGGCGCCGGCAACCGCGAGCACACATTGCAGAATGCCCTGCTGGCGCACGATCCGCAGTTGGCGCGGGTGCCGCGCGCTGGCCTGGTGCATCGCCTGGACAAGGACACCAGCGGCGTGCTGGTGGTGGCCCGCACGCCCGAGGTTCACACGCTGCTGGTGGCGGCACTGGCCGCGCGTGAGGTGGGCCGCGAGTACCTGGCACTCAGCCTGGGAGAGCCCACCGGTGGCGGCCGTATCGACCAGCCGATCGGCCGACACCGCGCCGTGCGCACGCGCATGGCGGTGCGCGCCGATGGCCGCGAGGCGGTGACTCACTTTCGCATCGAGGAGCGGTTTCGCTCGCACACGCTGCTGCGCGTGCAACTCGAGACCGGGCGCACGCACCAGATCCGGGTGCACCTGGCGCATATCGGCTTTCCGATCGTCGGCGATCCGGTCTACGGCGGCCGTAAGCGCCTGCTGGCCGGAGGCGCACCGGCCCTGAGTGCGGCTTTGCAGGGGTTCAGGCGCCAGGCCCTGCACGCACAGCGGCTGCATCTGCAACACCCGCTGAGCGCCCGTGCGCTGAGCTTTGAGGCGCCGGTGCCGGCCGATCTCGATGTGCTGCTGCGCCTGCTGCGCGGCGATGCCCATGAGCACTGAGTACCTGTGGCCGCAATGGCCGGGCATCAGCCGTGTACGGGCCGCCTTCACGCTGCGTACCGGTGGTGTCAGCCGTGCTGCCTATGACTCCTTCAACCTCGGTGCGCACGTCGGTGATGCGCCGCTCGCGGTGGCGCAGAACCGAAGTGTGCTGCAACGGCAGCTGTCGCTGCCGCGCGAGCCATTGTGGCTCGAGCAGGTCCACGGCATCGACATCGTCGATGCTGATCGAAGCGAGCCGCAGCCGCAGCCGCGCGGCGATGGCG
>Ga0209483_1001786_pt1 | contig 15858 bp, 10 predicted proteins | sample NGEPerA_FD_184508 | JGI IMG/M metagenome (GOLD analysis project Ga0209483, IMG submission 184508) | Arctic peat soil microbial communities from the Barrow Environmental Observatory site, Barrow, Alaska, USA - NGEE PermafrostL2-A... | ecosystem: Environmental > Terrestrial > Soil > Wetlands >... | reverse complement strand
ATTCGAGCATGCGAGCGCGCGGGCGTGCAATCGAAATATCTTGCCGATGTGTTCGACCCTTCACTCTCCCGGCCACGGTTAGAGGTGTCCGGTAATTTCCCTCTAATGGCGATGAGGGTGGTCGAGGACGATTATCGCCTAATTATCAAGCGCGTCATCGATTTACTCGGAGTAATCATTTCGCTGCCCGTGGCGATTCCGCTCTTCGTTTCCGTTGCCGCGGCAATCAAGCTCACCGACAGGGGGTCAGTATTCTTCAGTCATGAACGATTTGGCCGCAAGAAACGACGGTTTACAATGTACAAGTTTCGAACCATGGTTTCGAATGCTGAAATTCTTCAGCCCGAATTCGAACCACTAAATGAGAGCGGCGGTCCTACGTTTAAGATTCGGGACGATCCCAGGATAACAAAGCTTGGCCGGTTTCTCCGTAAGAGTTCTTTAGATGAGCTTCCGCAGTTATGGAATGTTCTACGTGGAGAGATGTCTCTGGTAGGCCCGCGGCCACTGGCGGTCAGAGACGTCGGTAGATTCTCAGAAGCGTGGTTAATGCGGCGGTTTAGCGTACAGCCGGGACTGACTTGCCTATGGCAGATTAGTGGACGGAGTAACCTAACCTTTAAGGATTGGGTTGCGCTTGACCTTGAGTACATCGACGGATGGTCGCTGACTCTGGACATAAAAATATTGTTACGTACGGCGCCAGCTGTACTCCGGGGGACAGGTGCATTCTAATCAAGTCAGTGCCGTGCCGAAGGAATCGAGCAGATGAGCCGAGGATGTCAGTGGTTGATGCTGATTGTCTTAACTACTGTAGTGATTTCGCCTGCTAGGGGTCAGGACAGTACCGGGCGACAGCATGCTCAGCACATGTCCGGTGCACACCTAAAACCCGGGGATATGGTGAGGCTTCGGGTATGGCGCGAGCCCGATCTATCAGGAGATTTCCAGGTGGATGAGGCCGGAGTCGTCGTGTTCCCACGTGTAGGCTCCGTCAGCGTTTTAATGATTTCGCCAGATTCATTGAAACGTACGCTCATCAATGCTTACTCGGAATATCTGAAAGATCCTTCGATTGACGTGACTCTTCTGCGCCGGATAACAGTAGGGGGTGCAGTTCGCACGCCGGGATTGTATCCGGTCGATGCCACTATGACGATAAACGACGTGCTTGCCTTGGCCGGTGGCCCGACGCCGGAAGGTAAGCACAACGAAGTCACCCTCATTCGGGATGGGCATACCATCGCAACAGAGTTGAACAAATCGGCACGAGTAGACGAGTCCCCACTACAGTCAGGCGATCAGATTTATGTCCCGGAGCGTAGCTGGATCAGCCGCAATACTGCGATCGTCACTGCGGTTATTACTGCCGCGGGATTGATCGTTGCGACAGGTCTTACCCGATGATGGAGCTTCACATTTGAACTCGGCAAATGAGTGGCCGGAGATGCAACCCATCTCAGCCACAAATGATAGCCTTGGGGCGGTTTTCACGTCTCTTTGGAGACAACGCCGCCTTCTGATCGGTTGTGTCGTCATCGCTGTGTGTTGCGGCATAAGCTACGCAATGCTTGCAGCACCCGTATATGAGGCCGTCTCATCTGTCAGAATCGAAGATCAAGAAGCAAATCTTCCTGATGTCATCAAGCAGCTCTCAACAGAAAGCAGGGTGAGCACCGAAGTCGAAGTGCTACGAAGCGCCGCACTTGCTCGCGCTGTAGTCGCAGCCACTGGGTTACGCGTCGAGCTGCAGGAGCCTCGGTTAGCTGTGCGAACGTCGCTCGTCAGCGGTATTGTCACCGATAGCTCGTTGAAGTCAGGTACGATAGATATCAGCTCGAGATCGAATGGCACGTATTCGGTTAGGAATCTCAATGATGGTGCGGTAGAGGGTGTCCGTTTAGGAGACGAAGTCCGGTTGCCTGGCATCAAGTTCGTGCTGGCCAGCGGGGCGCGACGTTATAATCGCATTTTGCTGCGTGTGGTAACGCCCGATAAGGCCGTTACTTCTCTAAAGGGCGGTCTAAGTATCGACCGCACCGCACATGACGCGAACATTATCGCGATTCGGTATCGCAATTCTGATCCAACGCTAGCTGCCGCCGTTCCTAACGAACTTCTCGATCGCTTCATATCGGAGCGGCAAAACTCAAGGCAAGTTCAGGCTCGTAACACTGTTACATTCCTCCGGCAGCAAATCGACACGGTATCGCAGCAACTCCTCACAGCCGAAAACCAACTTCTTGCATTCCGTAATCGAGGAGACGTGATCAGCCTCCCCACTGAAGCGAGCAGTCAAGTGAACCGGCTCGTTGGTATGGAGGCGGATCGAACGCGGCTGGAGACTGAACGCTCATCGTTGGCGCAATTAGTAAAAGAGACATCGCAAGCGCCAGCGGCCGGCCCGGGTCAGCCGTCGCCTTACCGACGACTGATGGCATTTCCGGGGCTGATCGGTAATGCCGCGGTATCGGAACTTCTTCGTTCACTTGCGCAACTAGAAGATCAGAGAGCTCAACTCCTAATACGCAGGACGACCCGAGATCCGGACGTTCAGGTCCTTGATGCGCGGATCAGCGATGCAGATACGCAGCTTAAAGTGATGGCCATAACGTACCTGGCGGGCCTTACGAATCGTGAGGCTTCTCTCGACTCCTCGCTCAAGGCTGACAACCGCGCTCTCGCGGTTATTCCTGCAAAGGAGATCGACCTTGCGCGGCTGGAACGAAGCCCAAAAGTACTCGAGGACATATACACTCTTCTACAGACCAAACTACAAGAGGCATCAATAGCAGCGGCCGCTGGCGACCCAAGTGTGCAAATTGTGGACATGGCGACGCGACCAACGAAGGCGGCGTGGCCAAAAACAGCACTTATCATTGCCGCTTGCAGCGCGATTGGTCTGTTAATCGGAATCATAATCGCGCTCGTTCGCGACGCGAAGGACAAGTGTGTGCACAGCCGCGCAGATTTGCTCCGAATTACTGGTATCCCCGTGCTTGGCTTGGTCCCCAACCTCAACAGTCGCCGGCTGGCTTGGATTTCACGGAGGCACAAGGACACGAAGCAGGCAATCGCTCCGGGTACGCTTACTTGGGCTGGAGGGCGAATCCTGGGAACTGGAGCGGGCAGTACCTCGGTGGCTGCTACCGATCCGTACGATCGTCTCTACCTGATAGTGACCTCGTCGTTGGCTGAGTCGGGACCGAAGGCGCTCGTGGTGACGAGCCCACTCCCCGGTGACGGCAAGACCACGACCGCCACGAACTTGGCGCTCACATTAGCGCGTCAGGGATTGCGAGTGCTCCTAATTGACGCTGATGTACGCCGTGGTCAGATCCGCAGCACGCTCGGCGCGCCAAAAGGACCGGGTCTAACAGATGTCCTCCGTGCAAACACAGACGGTAGGGCTGCGGTTAATGGGGTCGATGTTGGCAACGGCCGTATGTTGTACTGTCTGTCAATGGGCTCACCCGAAGAGCACCCTGCGCGTCTATTGGGATCGCAGCAAATGCGTGAACTGCTCTCTTGTTTAAAGAAGCAATTCGACGAAGTAATTATTGACTCACCGCCGATAAACGTTCTGACAGATGCAGCCGCGTTAGCATCTGTCGCTGACGCAACGCTTGTGGTCGCGCGATCAGGTGTTACCGAGGAGAGTGCTCTTCGCTACGCGATGGAGCAACTGCGGGCCTCTGGCGCGACGGTGATCGGTACGCTTCTGAACGACATCAATCCAGATCGCGACGCTGTCTACGACGCCGCGTACCAGTATTTGGATCATAGTAGGTACTACGAGGGCTTGGCAACGTAGGTAAGAATGTCTTCGCTGTCATCACGCGCTTTGCATCAGATAAGAATTTGCCTAGGCACCATATTTCTATTCGGCGGAGATTACTATCGAGACTCCGTGAGGAAGTACCATGTGTGGAATAGCAGGAATAATGAGTTTCGAGGGTCATTCGATACCTCGAGATCTGTTGGACGCGATGACCGATGCGGAGGTACATCGCGGCCCGGACGATCGCGGTACCTATATCTCAGAAGACGCCCGCATTGGCCTAGGCAGTCGGCGGCTTTCAATCATCGATCTTTCGGTTGCCGGCAATATGCCGATGTCGAATGAAACGGCCGATGTCTGGGTAACCTTTAACGGCGAGATCTACAACTTTCAAAAACTACGGAACTCACTGGTTAAGAAAGGGCATTGCTTCAAATCAGTAACTGATACTGAGGTATTGGTTCACCTGTATGAAGAACTCGGTCCTGCATTCGTTAAAGAAATAGACGGCATGTTCGCTATTGCCCTCTGGGATGCAAAGCTAAAACGACTTGTGCTTGCGCGTGATCGACTCGGTGAAAAACCTCTCTACATGGCCGCCCACGATGGGTTTTTCAGATTCGCGTCCGAAATAAAGGCGATCGTTGTTGACCGATCGCTGAGGCGCCTTATCAGCCCGGAAGCACTAAGCCAGTATTTGACATTCGGTTTCGTACAGCCTCCGCTCACCATGTTTGCAGGTATTACCAAACTCGCGCCAGGACAAATCATGATTGTCCTCAGCGATGGCTCGTCGACTGTTTCTAACTATTGGTCCCCAGCTCCTACACCCGAAGAGTTGGATGACGCAAGGTGTCTCCCAATTGAAACGCATGTGCGTAACGTGCGAGCGAGCCTCGAAAGGGCGGTCGACGCATGCTTAATAGCTGACGTACCGATCGGTGCATTTTTGAGCGGCGGTGTCGACAGCAGTGCGGTCGTCGCCCTAATGGCGCGAAAACTTGGACGCGGCATCGATGCTGTGACCATGCAATATCCAGGTCACGCCGACATAGATGAGTCGGAATTTGCACAGCAAGTAGCGGATAGAGCAGGAGCTAGGCTGCATCGCGTGCGAATTACCGAAAACGACGCGATTGAAGCGTTTGGTGAATGTGTCTTCCACTTGGACGAACCGATCTCCGATCCCGCCTGTATCAACACGTACATTGGTTCACGCTACTTGCGAAGTATCGGGGTGCCAGTGGCTTTGATCGGCGAAGGTGCCGACGAACTTTTCCTGGGCTACCCATTTTATTTTAGACATCGAAGAATCGCACCACTATGGTCGGCACGGCGGGTCGTCCCGGCGGCAGTACGTTCAGTGTTGTACGCATCGGTCGAGCCTATGATGAATCCGTTGGGCCTTGGGCGACATCGCGACCTTCTCCGTCGCGTTACGAGCAGCGAGAGTCTCTTCTTAAGCTCTGAGCCGTTCTTTCCGGATTCAGACAAACTCGCAATTACCGGCCACTCAATAGCCGGTGTTGTTAAGCGCATACCTTCTACGACGGTGACAGAGGCTGTGTTGGCCGAAGCAAACGGTGCGTTCAAGGGAGATATTCTAGCGCAGATGGGTTTCACGGAAATGCGTATGCGCATGGCTGAGAAGCTTTTGATGCGAGTAGATAAACTTTCGATGGCCCACTCTGTCGAAGTGCGCGCCCCATATCTTGATCATCGCCTGGCGCGCCTCGCTCTCTCACTTCCGAGCGCAATTCGGGCTCCAAGTGGCGACCCAAAGGCGTTATTGAAGCGAGCTGTAGCGGATCTCCTGCCGGCAGCCTCGCTCGCGCGCCCGAAGATGGGGTTCGCTACGCCTGTGCCCCACTGGTTTCGTGGCCGCCTCGGGAACTATTTACGTCAAATGCTGGAAACGTCAGTACTCGTTACAAGCGGGTTGCTCTCCAAGGCGGCGGTAACGCAGCTCCTGGATGAGCACAATGGGGGCCGGGTGTCACACCACACAAAGCTCTGGAACCTACTCTGCCTTGTCGAATGGGCGAATCGGTTTGAGATCGCCGGGATAGCTCAGAGCGTTCCGGCAACCGCAGCGTAATGCAGCGCGCTCCTTTCATATGCTATGACCGGTTCAATGCCTGAGATCTCCGACGCATTGAAATTTCTGCGCGACTTGTATCCGAGGGGTGCTACACTGCTACTCATTGGGCGTGTCATTCAGTTGCTGAACTCCCTCGGTTTGTCTGTAGTACTCGTCAGACGATTCGGGTTCGCGACAGTCGGCGTGTTCGCTCTTGGCTTTATCGCTGTGAGCGTGCTCGGGTTGCTGAGCACGCTCGGGTTGAATGCATATCTACCGCGCGTTACGTCTCGGCACGGTCAGCTGTCGACCGTCGGGCTCTCTTTACAGTTGGCCATGCTACCCGTATGGATTGCTGGTTGTATTTGCTATGCCTGGTTACAAGCCAGAAGCGGGTCCGAATTTCAAATAATCCTGCTTGTCGCGCTGAGTGGAATCACAATCGGTTTCAGCAACGTCGGCATGATGTTGTCGATCATGGATGATCGGTTTATGCCGGGTGTTGTGGCGCCGCTCGTCGAAACCGTAGGAGTCCTTTTCGGAGCCATCTTCTCCCGTACGCCAGTTGAATATGCAGTTTACTTGCTGACGGCACGTGCTCTCTCGGCCGCTGTCATCTGGGCTGGATTTCGGTTTGAGCAGGTTTCGTTCGCCACCATATCTGCGACTCTCCGGAACAGCCTTGCATACATGGCACCCGATGGAGTCGCGATGTTCTCCGAACAAACCGCCACGCTCATTCTGGCTGCGCTAGTTCCTCGTGCACAGCTCGGACTATTCCGAATTTGTCAGCAGATTCTGACGGCGTCCGATACCCCAGGCTGGAGCTACGTACAAGCACATTATCCGCAACTCGTCCGTGGTTCTCGCCAAGGCATGGAGAAGCTTGCGCTTACCATCGCGAGATTAGGCGCCGGAGCGACCGTCCTTTGCATCGTAGGATCAGCCGTTTTGGCTTACGTGTTCTATCGGGCGCCGGTCGTCGTCCCGATGATGTTGGTGCTTTCTATCACGCTTACATGGCGCTACAGAAATAACCTATATGATCAGGCGCTCAGGGCGACCGGCCGCGTTCAGGCATCGACCTATCTTGCGGCGTCCAAGCTCCTAGTCAGCGGTATTTTGTCATTTGCGCTAATCCATACGTTCGGTGTTTGGGGTGCGATTCTTTCAACTGCTTTCGTGTCGGTAGCAGCGGGTATTGTATACAGACGGGTATACGACCGACATCTGCCGATTCCGGCGCTGGCTTTGTGAGTATTCAAGACTACACGTCTGGACTTGTCAGCATCGTGATTCCAGCGTTCAACGTCGGGCCTTTCATCGCAACTGCTGTTGCTTCTGCTCTTGCGCAGACCTATCCACGATTCGAGTTGATCGTTGTAGATGACGGGTCCACCGACAGTACAATGGCAGAACTCGAAAAATTCGACGACGACAGGTTGCGTATTGTTCGGCAGAAGAATCGCGGATCGTCGGCAGCACGTAATACCGGCATTGCGTTAGGGCGCGGGGAGTATATCGCCTTCTTGGACGGTGACGATATTTGGCTGCCCGCCAAGTTGCAAAAGCATGTTGCGTTGCTTGCGCAGAAGCCGGAAATCGACGTAACGTTCGCGCTTTCTGCCGTTATAGATGAATCGGGTCGCGAGACCGGACGCACGAATCGACAATCCGAGGGGTTGCTAACGTTCCAGCGTCTTTATACTTCGAACGTTGTCGGAAACGGGTCAGCTGTGGTTATGCGCCGATCAGCTCTCGATTCCGCGGGGGGCTTCGATGAGAATCTTTTCGCCGCTGTCGAGCACGATGTATGGCTTAGAGTCGCCCTGTTGCGTGCAGGCAACATTTATTGCATAGCTGAGATTCTCTCTTACTATCGAATGCGGCCGAACCAGGTTACCAAAGACTGGCGACGTATGGAACGTGCCTGGGCAACGCTCGATGAAAAGATTTGCAAGCTGGCTCCCGATGCTGTCCGCGATGTACGAGACGAAGCCCGTGCCCGTATGCGACGTTACCTGGCATACATCGCGTACGAGGCGGGAGATCTCGCGCACGCCAGAGGACACCTACGCAGTGCTTTGGCTATCGATTCACGTTCCGTGCTTCGTGATCGTGGGACATGGCTGCTGGGTATTGCGTTAATCATGGGGCTCGTCCTCCCAGCGTCACTGCAGCGTGGGCTGGATCGGGCTGCCCGTACAGCACGATCCGGTTTATCCCGGATGCTCACCGCGGCTCGCCGCACATCCAGCAGTGCACCGTGAAGAGCGCGTGGACGAATAGTACGCGATCAATTGTCGCCGTGGTAGTCCTCACGGCCAGTATTGCGTGCCAAAAGCACTATCCACCGTTCCCAAGAGCAGCTGAGCACAAGATCGCTGCATTTCTTGCTGACAGTGAGCCTTCGCCCCCAGCTTACGATAGTCTCTTCGTCTATTTCGTAGAAGGATGGGAAACGTACCAAGAACCCGAAGGTACACGTGCACGTTATCCGGGACTCCCAAGCCGGCATGGCGCAGCAGCTGATGGTATGGAGGGATTCGCACGAATATCACCACTCGTCGCTACGTGGCTTCAGTCCGGTCGAATTCCGCGCGTAGCCATGTCCGATGGTAGGGTTGTTGATCTAACGCAACTCATCCGCCGTGGACTAATTAACGGCACTGACCCGAATCGCGTCGGATACTGGGGCGACATTACGGATCTGAATCAACGAATTTGTGAAGCATCGGATGTCGCATTAGTCGTATGGCTTACTCGCAAGTCAATATGGCCCACGCTATCGCAGCACCAGAAGGCGAACGTCGTTGCTTGGCTCAATCAGGTCAACGGCAAGAAAATCCCAGACAGTAACTGGCATCTTTTCCCGACGTTTGTGAACATAGTACTTCACAGCTTGGGGGAGCCCGCTGATATCGCATCTGCGGAGGCTAACTATCGCCGCTTCAAAACCTTTTACCGTGGAGATGGGTGGTTCAGCGACGGCCCTGGCATGCAGTTCGATTATTACAATGGATGGGGGATCCACTACCAGCTCTATTGGATTCAGCAGGTCGACCCCACGTGGGATGCTGCTTTCATCCAGGATGCCCAGAACGCGTTTGTCAGCCGCTACAAGTACCTGTTCGGCCCTTCAGGCTTGCCTATTCTAGGCAGGAGCATCTGTTACCGAATGGCTGCACCTGCCCCGCTAGTGTTTGGGAGCACTACCGATCCAACGCAGGTTTCGCCGGCAGAAGCGAAGCGGGCTCTCGATGTTGTGTGGAGATACTTTCTCCAACGAGGTGCAGTTAGAGGCGGAAATGTAACGCAAGGCTACTGCGGAACAGATCCACGTGTATTAGATAACTACTCGGGCGCGGCGAGCTGCCTTTGGGCGCTTCGGTCCCTGATTGTCGCATACTACCTTCCGCCTGACGCGGCATTTTGGCATGCCCCCGGTGGGAAGCTTCCGATCGAACTTGCAGATGTTGACGTTGCGATTCCAGCGATTGGCTGGCGTATCGAAGGCCTACGTGATAGCGGTTTTGTGGATATTCACACATCGCAATCTGCGACGGAGGATACCTCGGTCATTGGTTATGGGCCGATTCGAAAACTTGCCGGTGCGATAACTGGCAAGCCGTTTCGTCCTGCTAATCAAGGCGCGAAATACGAGCGCCGAGTGTACAGTGGCGGGAAACCATTCTGCGGGTGCGTGAGGCAATCCTCGCCAACAAGTAAAGCAGGCGGAGGTTGACGATGCGACCTTTACGTGTAGCTGTTATCGGGCTTCGCGGTATCCCGAGTAATTACGGCGGAGTAGAAGTCGCCTGTGAGCGCCTATATAGTATCCTGGCATCGAAAGGACACTCGGTAACCGCGTATTGCAGGCCAGAGTACGCGCCGCCGCGCGGACCGGCGTTCCACAACGGGATCCGGCTACTTGCAGCACCTGCGATCCGCTGGAAATCGTTCGACACGCTGTCTTACTCGACGTGGAGCGTTCTCGCTGCTGCGCTGAAGGGGAATTACGATGTCATACACCTTCACACCTTGGCGCCTGGATTACTAAGTGGTGTCTGCCGGCTGTTACAGATCCCCACCGTCGTAACCGTTCACGGGCTTGATTGGAAACGGGCGAAGTGGGGCGGCATGGGCTCAGCGGTACTACAGGCTGCGGAGCGATCGATTGTCAAGCATGCTAGCGCCGTGATAGTGGTTTCCGAAAACCTGCAGAGCTATTTCTACAACAAGTATCAAAGGACGACCTGCTACATTCCCAACGGCGTCGACACGCGCCTGACGTCCCTCACAGACGAAAGCGTTCTTGCACAGTTTGCTTTGCATCCTCAAGGATATGTGGCCTATATTGGGCGACTCGTACCGGAAAAGCGCGTCGAGGATTTGATTCGCGCTTTCCTGCGAACAGAAACTACCCAGCACCTCGCAATTGTGGGTGAGGCAGGATACACAGACTCCTATGAACAGAGCCTGCGCCGCCTAGCCAGCGATGATTCGCGGATAGTATTTACGGGACTTCAACGGGGTGATGCGCTAGAAGTGCTTTTTAGAAACGCGACAGCATGCGTGTTTCCATCTGCGCTTGAAGGTCTCCCGCTCGCGTTGCTTGAATGCCTGGCATACGGGACTCCAGCGATCGCTACTGATATCGCTCCACATCAAGAACTGTTAGCGAATATCCCCGGGCACGATTTATTCTTTCAAGTAGGTGACACTAGTGGGCTGACCGAGCTGCTTCACCGCGTGATAGGAAGCCCTCAGCGATACAAGACGATAGCCGTAGAAGCTCAAGCGAAAGTAGTCGTTCGATATAATTGGGAAGACATTGCACAGGCCACTGAGGCCGTATACGAAGAGGCCACTATGCCGCGTTCCAAGAAGCGTCATAGTGCTACCATGTATGGGTCATGCTCGCCACGCGACGGCGACAATATTGGCGTGGTACGCCACTGTCCCTAATGGCAGAGACCATGGTGGTATCGCGACCCCCTGCACAAATCGTTGCAACAGGTTCCGCTGCGACCAATGGTGCTCAGCGGCTAAGTACACCTGAGCGCCTAATTACCGCGTATTTCACTGCAATCCCATTGCTTTGGTTGCTCGGCTTGTTGCTGCCTTCGGCGCTGCTGCTGGTGTTTGGCATACTGGTCGTCTACGTCAGGTCCCGGAGGGCGGTACTTATTGCAATACCGTGGGCACTTGTTGCGCTCTCTCAGGTTATATCGGTATTGACCAACATGGTTGCGCAGTCGCAGCCCGCGATCATGTTTCTGAAGCATTTGCTGTCTTCCTACGTATTGGGCTGGATTGTTCTCGCAGCAGCTATCTGTATCGGCGCCTCCGGTATGATCCGACCTCAAGTGTTCTTGCACGCTGTAGCAAGGATTGGGTTTGCCTACGTAATTTTGGCCATCCCTGCGTATATCATCGCATTCACTTCGAGCGCCCCGTTTTTGTTCTTTCTCTCGCCTGCGGGATACCTAGTTCCTGCGACGATGAACGCAAGAAATTTCTCGTTTGGAATATTCGTTTACAAATGGGAGGACTTCCTCGGCACGTTTATGCCGCGCCTTGGATTGTTCTTTCCCTGGTCCACTGCTGGCGGCTATGCTGGACTGTTCTTGGTTTTGATCTTGCTAAACGAACCGAATGCGCGACGAAGACGATTGGGCGTGAGCGCCGGGGTCTTTATGGTTTTCGCTAGCATGAGCCGGCTTGCGATCGTAGCGCTCGCAGCATGCGTCACTCTACGGTGTTTTTTCGCTCTGTCTCGCCGTATGCAAGTGGTGCTGGCCGTGCTCATTGTGTCACTGATGGTTGCGCTGGCCGCGGTGGTCGAATCACCGACCGCATTGATCAGTCAGCTCAATGCTGAATTCGAGGCGGCTCGTCCAGGATCAAACGAGGCTCGCGATCTCATCTATGCTATGACGTGGGACGCAATCCGCGAAGCTCCCCTCCTTGGCCACGGATGGCCAGGCGAATCGACAATGGCTCCCGATAACTCGATTTTCGGGGAGGATGCGCCGTTTATGGTGATTGGTAGTCACTCTACAATATCTGGTCTAATCTATAAGGGTGGTGCAATCACATTCGGCCTTTTTGTGTTCGCGTTCGCTACCGCTGCGACACTGATCGTGTTCGCGCCGTATAATACTGAGCCAGCGCGAAATGCGGCCGCGCTACTTTGCGCGATTGCCCTCACCTGCGCTGGTGACGGCCTCGAAAGCCTTGTCGTGCCAGTCGTATTCGCGTTCATATGGCTTGGAATGATCATGCGCGACAGCTGGGAAGGTTCGTGGGCACTTGGGAGAGGTGGTGATGCCCGCGCTCTATCGCGAAGAGGTCATAATGTGCGCGCGAACCGTGCAGGCTCAATTGAGTTTTGATCGAATGTTAGCGTCATGCAAAGGCCTATGTCGAATCTCAACGTGTGCGCGCCGATCCGATTGTCCTATATGCATCGTCGGAATTAAGTGCGACGCCGCTCTCTACATCACTAGGACTCAATGAGCGAAGACATCGCGCCTCCTCATGATATTGACGCTACCGTATTTGTAAGGGCCGTAGCGCGGCTGCACGAGTGGTTCGAGGTACAAGCGCCAGGACGGAATCGTATTCCTTCCATGGAAGGGCTTCGTGGCTTTTCGATTATGCTTGTGTTCCTAGTGCACTATAGCCTAGCGGTCGCGCCTTGGGCAAACCCAGATTCCGTCACCTTTCAAATCCTACGGGCGATGGCTGGTCTTGGTAATGCAGGCGTAGATCTATTCTTTCTGATTAGCGGGTTCCTTATCTACGGTGTACTTGTAAGGAAGTCGCAGCCGTTTGGTAAATACATATCTCGTCGCGTGCGAAGGATCTATCCCGTGTTTCTCGTGGTCATGGCGATATATATAGTCTTGTCAACGATCGCGCCCTCCGAGAGCAAGTTGCCAAGCCATTTGCCTGCAGCACTACTTCTAGTTGTGCAGAGTATTCTGCTTCTCCCCGGTATCGTGCAGATGCAACCCATCGTTGGAGTTGCTTGGTCGCTCAGCTACGAAATGTTCTTTTACCTGTGTTTGCCACTGTTGCTGAGTGTTGTCGCGCTTCGGAGACGCTCGAGGACGACGCGAGTTGTTTTCTTTATTGGCTTAATAGGCGTAATTATTGCGAATGCGGTTGCGTTTGGTGGGGTACACGTGCGTCTCATAATGTTCGTAGCCGGGATATTGTTGCACGAGACGATACAAGTTTTCCCGGAGTCTGCCGCGTCGGGTTGGGTTGATGCTGCGGCAGTCCTTGTAGTGGTTCTCAGTTTCATCGTAGTGTGGTTACTACGCGAACATCGCACCCCGCGCGGACTGCTGTTAGCTCCTGAAGGAGCCAACCCAGTCAGCGAAATTTACGAGGCAATTGTCCTTTTTATTGGCTTCTTCGCTTTGTGTTGCGCGAGCTTTGCGCGTGATGGTTGGGTCAGCAGAGTATTCTCAGTTAAGCCCGTACGGTGGATTGGAAATATTAGTTATTCCTATTACCTCATTCATAACTTGGTCCTTCACGTCATGTTTGCTGGCATAAAGCTAATTGATCCACCCTTAGCTCGGGCCGAAGCATTCGTTTGGATTATGCTCCCGCTGTCTTTCGCCGTGACGCTAGTTCCTGCCGCGCTACTGTTCTTACTGGTCGAGCGACGGTACTCTTTAGCAACTAAACGCACATCAGAACCGGCGCGCGCGGATCGAGTTTCACCGCAGATCGCATGACGAATCTAGCTGGAGTCCGTCCCCCTTCTTGGGCGCCTTCGTCGCCCATCATGCTGGAGTGTTAGCATGTTTTCGTCCGGAAATGAGTGGGAGCATCTGTGGTCGACGAGGAACTGTCACATAATTAAGGCTGCGGACCCAATCTTATCGCCTCGTCTTTCTGTTGTAGTCCCAAATTTCAATACCGCTCCGTTTGTGATCGAAGCCATCGAGTCGATATTGCGTCAGACGATTGTTGATTTAGAGGTCATTGTTGTGGATGACGGCTCTACGGACGACAGCATTGACAGGATCGTCGCTCTTAACGACCACCGGATTACGCTCGTGGCTCAGGCGAATCGAGGACTTGCTGGCGCCCGTAACACGGGTATCATCCTCGCGAGAGCTCCCTTGATTGGTTTCTGCGACTCCGATGATGTGTGGTATGAGAATAAGGCGGAGATGCAAATAGCTGTTCTGGACTGCTGCCACGAAGTTGGCTTAACATTCTCATATTCTGAGTACCTAACAGAGGATGGAGAAAAGACCGGCCAATTTCTCGTGACCAGGTGTAATGAACCGAGTGCTTTTGATCTGGTAGCACGCAATCATATTGGGAATGGCAGCACACCAATTATCAGACGTGACGCCATTGTTATCGCTGGTCTATTCGATGAGAGTTTGATATTGCGTGATGAGGATATCGAAATGTGGGTCAGAATACTTGCGACTACCCCATACAAGGCGCGGCTGATCCCCCGCGTGTTAACAGGCTACCGAATTAGAAAGGGTAGTCTTTCTAATTCCTTTGAGGGAGTCCTTGCCACGCAAAATCTTGTCGTCGAGAACTATCGTAGTTATGTACATGGCCTGACGGAGCGTGATATCTGTCGGTACCGAGCTGAAGGACTGCGGATTTTCAGCCGTAAGGCATTTGCTTCGGGCCAGCTCGATTGCTCGCGAACCCTCCTGCTTGCTGCGATCAAGCAAATGCCTACCTTGGTCTTACGGGACATCCGTGCGCTGGGTCTTCTCGCATTGCACGTTATTGTCTTTCCTCTTCCTGCGGCATCTCAGCAATGGGTGTATCGCGTAATGCAACGCGTCGCGGCAGCAAGCTTCTTTGCGCACCGACGCCTAGCTGTACGGAACGAGATTTAGCAGCGACGGATTGCAGGTTGGAGTCAGCTTACCTGCTGCGACAGCTTTGCCGGCCGCTTACCTCACTGCACGGGTGAGACAGTTGCTACTTGCAAGTTGTCTCGGATAATCCGCAGATCGGAGTCCAAGTCGTTGTTCCAGGCAGGAATATCTGTTACGTGTTGCTCAGACGCGATCACGAAATAGTGCGGCCCCGAGGTATCCACGATATACATTCCGTATTGTTGCGCGGCTTTCGCCAGAGTTCGGCCTTGCGCTGTTCTGAGCCCAAGATTTGCGACGTTCGTGCTCGCCGGAATCGCTAACAGCGATCCCATAGGAAGCGATCCGCTGTAATCGGTGGTGTTTCGATCGATCGCTGTCGCCGGGCGAACGGCGGCTTTCGCAACCGCTTCCGGGCCGATTCCAACTGCAAGCGCATGGTTAATCTGTCCGGACGACAGCTCGCCATTCCGCAACACGCCAGCATAGTTGGGAATCATTGTCGCGCGCCGCCCGTTCGAGTCACCCGTACCTAAGCCGGTTGGATCGGTGAAGCTGGCGAACTGTGAGACAATGTCGCCGTTAGCGAGCCGGATCGCACCCAGGATCTCCAGGACAGATCCGTTTGGCTGAAAAACCGCCATGTGTCCATCTGCATCTGGCGGAGGTAGCGCATCTGCCGGTACGTATGCCTGCAATGACCATGGAGCGTCCTCCCGACGCTTAAAACTGCCTGACATACCCAGAATAGACGGATTGCTCGTTGAGTACGGATTGATTTCGTATCCTCCCCATTCCTGATCCATTCCCGCACGAATTTGCTGCTCCACAGCAGCGGTGTTGCCGGATCGTTTCCAAACGCCGTTCGCTACGTTGATCCAGGAGTTCTGATTGTAGAACAGGTTAACGATTGGGTCCGTTGTTTTTGCTTGACTGATGGCGACCCATAATGCGCCCGGCCACGGCGCGAGTGCAGGAGCGAAGGACTTGAATGCGCTGGTTGGAGCGTATGTGACGCTTCGATACGACGTAAGCGGTGTGTTCCAAGGGCTATGTGCTGAGAATGGCCTAGCGAACGTCGCGGCTGGTAGCACGGGAGAAATCGCCGGTGGCGGAGC
>Ga0209483_1001785_pt1 | contig 15861 bp, 14 predicted proteins | sample NGEPerA_FD_184508 | JGI IMG/M metagenome (GOLD analysis project Ga0209483, IMG submission 184508) | Arctic peat soil microbial communities from the Barrow Environmental Observatory site, Barrow, Alaska, USA - NGEE PermafrostL2-A... | ecosystem: Environmental > Terrestrial > Soil > Wetlands >... | reverse complement strand
GCCTTTGGCAAAATCGCCCATGACGCGCGGCAACTTGCCGGCCCCGAACAGAAGGAGGACGATCACCAGCACGACGAGCCAGTGCACCAAGCTGAAAGAACCCATGGTATGACCTCAGAACGCTGATCCCGTAAGCATGCTACACCGGCCAGATGGCGCAGACGTAACACCCGCATGTCAAGCGAAAACGAGCCAGTTTCCAAGGGCAATATCCGCCACGCGTGGGTTCGCCATGCCCGCGCGCTCAGCGCGCGCAGATGGCTGATCGTTCTCGGGCTGCTGATCGTCGCGGCATCGACGGCGTGGAGCATCCGGGCCCATCGCTCGCCTGCCACGCCGCCCTCGACCCTGTCCGCCGTCACCGCGGAAACGCCGCGCGCGCCGGCCTCGGCCGATACAATGAGCGAGTTGCGGTTGCCGCAAGCGGGCGAGGATTCGCTGATCATCGCGCCGCCGATCGCGGCGCCGCAGATTTCGTTGCCGCCCGAAACATCGAACAAGCCGCCGGTTGCGAGCACCACCGACGCGGTGCCGGAATTGCCGACGGTGAGCGTGGCGCCGCACGCCGTCCATGCCGTGCCCGCGGATTCCGCGACGCAGGCTATGGGCTCCGTCACGGTCACCGATCGGCGCGGTCGAACGCTGCGCGTCGTACCGCCGGCCGCGACCGGTGCCGCAGGACCGCAGCCGATGACGTCGCAATCGCCGAACTACCGGGCCTCGTCAGCCGCGCCGCAGCGCGAGGCGGCGGCGCCCGCCTATGTGCCGGGACCGCGCGCCACTTCACCGGTGGCGGCGAACCCGATGGTGTTCAGCGGCCGCGCCCGTGTCGCCGGTGCGTTCGCGCTGGATATCTCGGGGCAGAAGGTAAGGCTGTTCGGCGTCCGGCTGGCCGAGCCGCAGGACCGTTGCGGGGAGGGCCGCCTGCGCGCCTGCGACGCCGCGGCGCAGGCGGCGCTGCAGCAGCGCCTTGCCGGGCATTCGATCGTCGCGTGCCGCGTGCCGCCCGGACAGGGCGGCGATATCGGCGCCATCTGCCTCGATGAAGAGGGCAACGATCTCGGCCGCTATCTGGTCATTCAGGGATTGGCGCTGGCGGACGGCGCGCAGAGCTACGACTACCTGCCGGCCGAAAGCGCCGCGCGGAGCGCCAAACGGGGTTTGTGGCATTACCGCTAGGCTGAAAAGTACGCGCCCGGCCATCCCCCTTCGGCCGGGCACGCTCGTCGCAGAACGAATGTCAGGCTGCGTTGTGGCTCTTCGGCCGGACATAGGCCATGGCGGCATGCTCGGCGCAGTAGGATTTCCCGACCACCGTGCGCTTGCCGCAAAAGCCGAAATCCTTGTCGCCCGGATGGCCGCTCGGCCACGAGCAGATGCCGTTGCCAGTGGCGGCGGCTGCGGTCGCCTGACGACGTACCGGCGGATGCTTCAAGGGGGAGGGCCGCGGCGTCAGCGACAGGCGATGCGCCTTGCCAACCACCGCATTCTTGCTCACCCCCAGCCGCCGGCCGATCTCGGCGGTCGACAGCCCCTCATCCCAGAGCCGGGACAGGTTTTGGACCAGTTCGGATGTCCAGATCGATTCCATAGGCTTCCCCCGTATATCGCGGTTCAAAGTGAATCTAACCACTAGATACGGTAGCAGCGGCCCCACCCACCGCCAAGGCCCACGATTCGGATATCCACAGGATTCGTGATCCGGCAGGGCGGTTGACGCTTCGCGGCGGCCGCGGCGTAGACTGCGCGCCGCCATGCTCGCCCTCATCGCCACGCTGGCCATCCAGGCGCTCGCCACCATGACCGTCCTGGCGCCGCCGGTCTTCGTCGGCGTGGCGGCGCCCGACATCGGCGTCGGTGTCAACGCGATCGGCGTCTTCACCGCCATCATTTACGCCACCGCCTGCATTTCCGCCGGCGGCGCGGGCGGTCCGGTGCGGCGTTGGGGTGCCATCCGCGTCAGCCAGGCCAGCCTCGTCATCGGTGGGATAGGGTTGGGGCTGGTGGCGACCGGGTCGCTGGCGGTGGCGGCGCTGGGCGCGGCGCTCATCGGCTTCGGCTACGGGCCGATGACGCCGGCGAGTTCGCATATCCTCATCCGCCAGACGCCGCCCGAACGCCGCGCGCTGATTTTCTCGATCAAGCAGACCGGCGTGCCACTGGGTGGCGCGTTGGCCGGCCTGCTGGTGCCGCCGCTGACCTTGGCCTTCGGCTGGCAAGATGCCGCGCTCGCGGTCGGCGGCGCCTCGATCCTGCTGGCGATCGCCTGCGAGAAGCTGCACCGCACGCTCGACGACGACGCCGATCCGCAGGCCAAGGGCGAGCAGCACATTCTCGCCGCGTTGCGGCTCGTCTGGTCGATGCCGGGCCTGCGGCGCCTGTCGCTCGCCTCGGTCGTCTATTCGGCGATGCAGCTTTGCGTCAGCGCCTTCATCGTCACCTTCCTGACCGAGCGGGTCGGGCTCCATCTCGTCACCGCCGGCATCGTCATGGCGGCGACGCAGGCGTCGGGCGTGGTCGGGCGCATCCTGTGGGGCTGGCTGTCCGACCGGCTGGTAACCGCGCGCCAAGCGCTGGCTCTGCTGGGCTATGCCATCGCCATGACCGGTGCGGGGCTGGCGCTGGTCGGCGCCGATTGGCCGCTGATCGCCGTGTTCGCGACCGCGGCCGCCCTGGGTGCGGTCGCGCTAGGCTGGAACGGCGTATTCCTGGCGGAAATCGCTCGGGTGGCGCCGCCCGGCTTCGCCGGCATGGCGACCGGCGGGGCGCTTGCCTTCACGTTTCTCGGTGCGCTGGCGGGGCCGCCGCTATTCGGCGCGGTCATCGATCTGACCGGCAGCTATCGCATGGCGTTCCTGATCGCCGCGGCCTGCGCCGGCCTGGCCGGCCTTTCGGTCAGCCGGCTTCACGGCGCCGCTTCGGGCGGTTCCTAATTACGCGCGCGCCATTTCGGGCGGCGCTTAGTTGTGATGGTGCGGCAACAGCTCGATCGTGGCGGCTTCGCGTCCGCGCCGCGCTTGCGACACCATCATGCGCACCGCCTGGCCCGGCTCAAGCCCATCGAGGCCGGCACGGCGCAGCGCCGTCACATGGATGAAGATGTCCTTGGTGCCGTCATTCGGCAGGATGAAACCGAAGCCGCGCGCCGGGTCGTACCATTTTACGATGCCGTCAAGCGCCTCGGCCGGGCCTCCGCCCATATCTTCCATGCCGCCGCGCATGCCGCCGTCCTCGCGCGGCCGGAAGCTGCGTTCGCGCGGCGCGTGCGGCGTTGCGGTCGAGGCGTCGAGGTCGAGCACCTGCGTGGCGGCACGGCCCTTGGGGCCCTGCACCCATTCGAAGGTGATGCTGGCACCGTCCGGCGCCTCGCCGAAGCCGGCACGTTCGAGCACCGCCAGCGGCAGGAAGATGTCACCCGTCCCGTCATCCGGCACGATGAAGCCGAACCCCTTGCTGCGGTTGAACCACTTGATCTTGCCGGACAGCCGTAAAGCCCCTGCGGGCGCGGGCGAAAATGCGTTCATCGGTTGCACCATCGAAATACGACCCCCCGCATCCTCCCGACCGGGCTTGAGCTACCCGCGATGCCGGAGAAATGCTCGCCTCCGAGGCAAATAACGCCCCGCAATCAGGCTGTGACTAGATTATTTCTCCGTCTGGTTGCTGGCAAACAGTAAATAATTAACGTCGGGCGGGCCGCCCATCCGCCACGTCCGCCGTCGCGGATCATAGGAAAGACCTTCGATCGCGCCGATTTCGAGCCCGTTTTTCCGCAAGTAACCGGCAAGCTCTGACGGGCGGAGGAACTTGCGCCAATCATGCGTGCCCCGCGGCAGCCAGCCCAGCACGTACTCAGCGCCGACGATGGCGAAGAGGAAAGCCTTGGCCGTCCGGTTGAGGGTCGACGCAATGAGGCCGCCGCCCGGCCGGACCAGCGCCGCGGCGGTTGCTAGGAACAGCCCAGCATCGGCGACATGTTCGACCACTTCGAGCGCCAGCACCGCATCGAAGCGCAGGCCTTTATGGGTGAGATCCTCCGCCGCGGCACAACGGTAGTCGATCGCCAAGCCCGCCGCCGCGGCGTGCCGGCGCGCCACCTCGATCGAGACCGCCTCCGCGTCGATCGCCATTACCTTGAAACCAAGGCGAGTCAAAGGTTCGGCGACGATGCCGCCGCCGCAGCCGATATCGAGGAGGGTCAGTCCGGCAAAGGGCCGTGTCGCCTTGATGTTGCGGCCGAAATGCGCCGCCAGGCGGTCGCGGATGAAGCCGAGCCGGGCTGGGTTGAGGCGGTGCAGCGGGCGGAACTCGCCCTCGGGATCCCACCATGCGCGCGCGATCTTCTCGAAACGCGTGATTTCGGCCGGGTCGATCGTGCCGGCGATGCCGCCGGCACGCGCGGCACGGGGCCGTGGCCGTGTCCGGGCCGCTGGTTGCGACTTATGTACCGTCCCTACCATGCGCCTTACCTTGCCCCGGACTCGGCCAAAAGAGTATGTATACGCGCCCTTTCGCCGGCAACCGGGCAACGTGCCGGCGGGTGCCTCGAGCCCCCCAAGGTCTCCTTCATTATGGCGCGCATTGTCCAGAAATTCGGCGGCACCTCGGTTGCCGGCATCGACCGCATCAAGAGCGTCGCCAAGCGCGTCAAGCGCGAGGTAGATGCCGGAAACGAGGTCGCGGTGGTGGTCTCCGCCATGGCGGGGACGACAAACCAGCTCGTTGCCTGGACCCACGACATCGCGCGGTTGCCTGACGCGCGCGAATACGACGTCGTGGTCGCTTCGGGCGAGCAGGTGACCAGCGCCCTGCTAGCGCTGGCCCTGCAGGATCTGGGCGTCGAGGCGCGCTCCTGGCTCGGTTGGCAGGTGCCGATCAGGACCGATTCGATGCATGGCCGCGCCCGCATCGCCGCGATCCGGACCGAGGAAATCGTCGCTGGCATGCGCCGGGGTCAGGTTGCCGTGGTTGCGGGTTTCCAGGGCATGGCCGAGGATGGGCGCATCACCACGCTCGGCCGCGGTGGCTCGGATACCTCGGCGGTGGCATTGGCGGCCGCCCTCGAGGCCGAGCGCTGCGACATCTTCACCGATGTCGACGGCGTCTACACCACCGACCCGCGCATCGTTGCGAAGGCGCGGAAGCTCGATAGAATAACCTACGAGGAGATGCTGGAATTCGCATCGCAAGGCGCAAAAGTCCTCCAGACGCGCTCCGTCGAGATGGCGATGAACCATCGCGTGCGCGTGCAGGTGCTTTCAAGCTTCGAGGACAAGCCCGGCACCCTGGTCGTTGACGAGGATGAGATCGTGGAACAGCATGTAGTGAGCGGCATCGCCTATAGCCGCGATGACGCCAAGGTGACGCTGGTCAAGGTGCCGGATCGCCCCGGCGTCGCCGCGTCGATCTTCGGCCCCCTGGCCGAGCACGCGATCAACGTCGACATGATCGTGCAGAATATCTCCGAGGACGGCCGCACCACCGACCTAACCTTTACCGTCGCCAAGGCGGACCTCGCGCGCACGGTGAAGGTGCTTGAGGCGCAGCACAAGGTTCTTGGCTTCAAGGAGCTGAAGCCCGATCCCAACGTCGTCAAGATTTCGGTGATCGGCGTCGGCATGCGCAGCCATGCCGGCGTGGCGCAGAAGATGTTTTCGACGCTGGCATCCAAGAACATCAACATCCAGGTGATCTCGACCTCGGAAATCAAGGTGAGCGTGCTGGTTGCCGAGGAATACACCGAGCTTGCCGTGCGCGCCCTGCACACCGCCTACGAGCTCGACGCCGAATGAGCGTCACAACCGAGCGCGCGGAGCGTGCCGCGGCGGGGCGGTGGCTCGACCGATTGTGGCGTCGCGGCCGGGACTTTCTCGGCACTGATTGCGCAATCATGGGCGGCGCCATGACCTGGGTGTCCGAGCGCAAGCTGGTGGCGGCGATATCCAATGCGGGCGGCTTCGGCGTCATCGCCTGCGGCTCGATGACACCGGCGCTGCTCGATGCCGAGATCGCCGCGACCAAGGATCTCACGTTGAAGCCCTTCGGCGTCAATCTCATCACGCTTCATCCCGAGCTGATGGGGCTGATCGACGTCTGCACGCGGCACGGCGTCGGCCATGTTGTCCTGGCAGGCGGGCTGCCCAGCGGTCCGGCCGTCGCACGCATCAAGGATTCGGGCGCCAAGCTCATCGGCTTCGCGCCGGCGCTCGCCATCGCCCGGCGGCTCCTGCGCACGGGCGCCGACGCCATCGTCATCGAAGGCATGGAGGCGGGCGGCCATATCGGCCCGGTATCGACCGGCGTGCTGGCGCAGGAAATCCTGCCGGTCGTCACCGAGGTGCCGGTCTTTGTCGCCGGCGGTATTGGCCATGGCGGCGCCATTGCCGCCTATCTCGAAATGGGCGCGGCCGGCGTGCAGCTCGGCACCCGTTTCGTCTGCGCCCACGAGTCGGTGGCGCATGCCAAATTCAAGCGTGCCGTCATCCGCGCCGCGGCGCGCGACGCGGTGCCGTCGGTGCAGCTCGATCCCCGCTTTCCGGTCATTCCGGTGCGCGCGCTGGCCAATGCTGGCACGCGCATGTTTGTTGAGCACCAGCGCAAGGTCATAGATCGCTTCTTCGCTGGCAAGATCACGCAGAAGGATGCGCAGCTCGACATCGAGCGCTTCTGGGCCGGCGCGCTGAAGCGCGCGGTCATCGACGGCGACGTCGATGGCGGCTCGCTGATGGCCGGGCAAAGCGTCGGCATGGTGACGCGCGAGCAATCCACGCAGGAGATCATCGACGAGCTGGTCGAGCAGGCCGTCGACGCGTTAATGCAGCGGGCAAGAATCGCCCTCGATCCGGAACCGCTCGTTCCGACGGCGCGCAAGCGAGCGGAAGTCTGATGGAGCCGGGCGCGGCGCCCACCGGCTCCCGCCGCGTCCTGCGCCGCCTGCGCGACATGATGGCGGGATCGGGCACGGCGCAGGCCAAGCTCGACCAGGTCGTGCGCATCATCGCCGCCGAAATGGTGGCAGAAGTCTGTTCCTGCTACATCATGCGCGCCGGCGAAGTGCTCGAGCTCTTCGCCACCGAGGGCCTGCGGCCCGAAGCCGTGCATCGCACGCGTCTCAGAATCGGCGAAGGCCTGGTCGGCGTCATCGCCGCGACGGCGCAACCGGTCGCGCTGGCCGATGCACAGACGCATCCCGATTTCGCCTACCGGCCGGAAACCGGCGAAGAGGTCTATCACTCGTTGATGGGCGTCCCGATTCTGCGCTCCGGCCGCGTCCTCGGCGTACTCGTGGTGCAGAACCGCACGCGGCGCCATTACGACGAGGACGAGGTCGAGACGCTCCAGACCATCGCCATGGTTCTGGCCGAGCTCGTCGCTTCGGGCGATCTGGTCAATCCGCTCGAGCGACAGCAGAACGAAGGCAACGCCACGCTGCCGATTCGGCTCGAGGGCATCAAGCTCCATTCCGGGCTCGCCATCGGCCAGGCGGTGTTGCACCAGCCGCGCGTCATCATCCGTCAGGTGGTGGCGGAAGATCCCGCCGCGGAGCTCGAGCGCCTCAAGCAGGCGATGGCGACGATGCAGAGCGCCATCGACACGCTGCTGACCGAAAGCGACATCGCCGCCGCCGGCGAGCACCAGGACGTGCTCGAAACCTACCGCATGTTCGCCGCCGACCGCGGCTGGCTGCAGCGCATCACCGAGGCGGTGCGCGGCGGGCTCACCGCCGAGGCTGCGGTGCAGCGGGTCCAGGACGACACGCGCGCGCGCCTGTCGCAGGCAACCGATCCCTACCTGCGCGAGCGGCTCGTCGATCTCGACGATCTCGCGAACCGGCTGCAATGGCATTTGAGCGGCCGCGCCGTCACTGCGGCGCAGCAGGCCGAGCTGCCGGAGGAATTCGTGCTGGTGGCGCGCAGCATGGGTCCGGCCGAGCTGCTCGATTACGATCGCAAGCGGCTGAAGGCGGTGGTGCTGGAGGAGGGTTCGCCCGGCGCCCATGTCGCGGTAATGGCGCGCGCGCTCGACATTCCGGTTGTCGGCCGTCTCAAGGACGTGCTGCTCCGGGTCGATGCCGGCGATCTCATTTTGGTCGACGGCGATGACGGAGTCGTCGTGTTGCGTCCGGCCGAAGATCTGGTGCAGACCGCGCTGGCGCGCATTCGCGTCCGCCAAGGGCAGCGCCAGCAATACGCGGCCCTGCGGGATTTGCCGGCCGAGACGAGGGACGGCGTCGCGGTCGTGCTCCATCTCAACGCCGGCCTGCTGCTTGATCTGCCTTATCTCGACGAATCGGGTGCCGCCGGCATCGGCCTCTTCCGCACCGAGATGCAATTCATGCTGCGCGAGGAATTCCCGACCGTGGTGCAGCAAACGGCGCTCTACCGCCGCGTCCTCGACCAGGCGGGCGACCAGCCAGTGACCTTCCGCACCCTCGACATTGGCGGCGACAAACTGCTGCCCTATATGGAGGGCGAGCGCGAAGAGAACCCGGCGATGGGCTGGCGCGCCCTGCGCATCGCGCTCGACCGGCCGGCAATGCTGCGCCAGCAATTGCGCGCCTTCATCCGCGCCGCTGCCGGCAAGCGCCTCCGGGTCATGTTCCCGCTGGTGGCTTCTGTCGCCGAGTTTGCGATGGCGCGTGAGCTGCTCGATCTCGAGCTCGGGCGCGTCCGGAAGCGCCACGGCGAGCTGCCGCAGGCGGTCGAGGCCGGCGTCATGCTCGAAGTCCCGGCGCTGCTCTGGCAATTGCCTGAATTGCTGGCGCGCGTCGATTTCATCTCGGTCGGCACCAACGATCTGCTGCAATTCCTCTTCGCTGCCGACCGCGGCAATGCCCGGCTCGCCGAGCGCTACGATCCGCTGTCGCTGACAATGCTGCGCGCGCTTACATCGGTCGCCGTCGCCTGCGTCGCTGCCGGCAAGCCGGTCGCGGTATGCGGCGAGATGGCCGGCGATCCGCTGGGCGCCATGGCGCTGATCGGCATCGGCTTCCGGAATCTGTCGATGGCGCCCCGCTCGATCGGGCCGGTCAAGGCGATGATCCGCTCGCTCGACCTCGCGGCGTTGAAGGAACTTCTGGCGGCTCAATGCGACATCGCGCGCGATCTGCGCGGCACGTTGCGCGATTTCGCGCAGGATCACGCCGTCGTCGTCTGAGCCGTGGCCGCCGGGGTTGCGACTGTCCCGTGCGGTTGATACCCTCAACGGACCGGCAAAAAGAGGTACATGCCATTGTTCTCTGGACAGAAACCGCCTGAGGACGAGGCCACGCCGCAACCGCCGGCGGAGGATGTGCGTCCGCGCCATACCGTCGGCGCGCTGCTGCGCGAAACACGCGAGAGCTACGGCGGCGATATCGAACGCATTGCCGCGGCGCTGCGCATCCGCGCGCCCTATCTCGTGGCGCTGGAAGAGGACCGCTACGACCGACTGCCAGCGCCGGTCTACGCGCTCGGGTTCGTGCGCGCCTATGCCATTCACCTGGGGCTGGACGGTGAAGAAGCGGTGCGCCGCTTCAAGCAGGAGGCAAGTGGATTTGAAATCCCGCGCGACCTGATCTTTCCGGTACCGCTTGCCGATCGCGGCATCCCGCGCCGGCCGATCCTGGCCGCGGCGGTCCTATTGCTGCTCGTCGCCTACGGTGCCTGGTATTACCTTTCTTCCGGCAGCCGGGCGCGGCCCGAGCGGGTTAGCGAGGTACCGGCGGCACTCCTGCCCGCCGGTAAGATGCCGGCGAAGACCGCCGAGACCCCGCCGGCGGTCGCAGCCGCGACGGCACCGGCCGCCCCCGCGCCTAGCACGGCCCCGGCACCCGCCACGCCGCCGACACCTGCGGACTCGAAGACGAGCACGTCACCGGTGACCCGGTCCGGTGCTCCGCCGTCACCCCCGGCGGTGACTCTGGCCCCACAGCCCGCCGCGCCGGGCCAGCAATCGGCCTCGTCGGCATTGCCGTCGGCGGCCGAGCCGCAAAACCAGATTGCCACCCTGTCACCGCCGACCGCCGATGCCCATATCTTCGGGGTGACCGACGGGCCGGCGCGGATCGAATTGCGCGCCACCGATGATTCCTGGCTCCAGGTGCGGGACCGCGATACCTCGCTCTTCCAGCGGCTGATGAAGGCTGGGGATGTCTACCGGGTGCCCGACCGGCCGGGCCTTTCGCTGATGACCGGCAATGCCGGTGGGCTCGAAATCACGGTCGATGGCAAGCCTGTGCCGGCGCTGGGCGGGCGGGTGCGGCACAATGTCCGGCTCGATCCGGACAGGCTCAAGGCCGGCAACGCGGTCATCGACTAGCCCAGCCGGGGGCGGGGGGCTTTATTCGGCGTGGCGAAACGCGCTATAAACGACACGCTGGCCGGGGGTTAAGGCCTTCGGCGGTAACAATTTTTTCGCCAACGAGGTTGTCATGAGCGTGCGTCCCTATCGCGACATCGATCGCCGCAAGAGCCGGCAGATTCATGTCGGGCCGGTGCCGGTCGGCGGCGACGCCCCAATCACCGTGCAGTCGATGACGAACACGCTGACCCACGACGTCAAGGCGACGGTCGAGCAGATCCAGGGGCTGGAACGCGCCGGCGCGGATATCGTCCGCGTCTCCTGTCCCGACGAGGAATCCTCGCTCGCGCTGAAGGAGATCACCCGCCAAGTGAAGGTGCCGATCGTCGCCGACATCCATTTCCACTATAAGCGCGCGATCGAGGCGGCGCAGAACGGTGCCGCGTGTCTGCGGATCAATCCGGGCAATATCGGCTCCGCCGAGCGCGTCAAAGAGGTCGTTAAGGCGGCGAAGGATCACGGCTGCTCGATGCGCATCGGCGTCAATGCCGGCTCGCTCGAGCGCGAGCTGCTCGAGCGCTATGGCGAGCCCTGCCCCGAAGCCATGGTCGAAAGCGCACTGACCCACGCCAAGATTCTCGAGGACAATGATTTCTTCGAGTTCAAGATTTCCTGCAAGGCGTCGGACGTATTCCTCGCCGTCGCCGCCTATCAGCAATTGTCCGAAGCCTGCGACTATCCGCTCCACCTCGGCATCACCGAGGCCGGCGGGATGATGACGGGCACGACGAAATCCGCCATCGGCATGGGCTCGCTGCTCTGGGCCGGCATCGGCGACACCATCCGCGTCTCGCTCTCGGCCGAACCGGTCGAGGAGATCAAGATCGGCTACGAGATCCTGAAGGCGCTGGGACTGCGCCGCCGCGGCGTCACCGTGATCTCGTGCCCGTCCTGCGCCCGGCAGAATTTCCAGGTGATCAAGACCGTCGAGGTGCTCGAGCAGCGTCTCGCGCATATCACGACGCCAATGACGCTCTCGGTCATCGGCTGCGTCGTCAACGGCCCGGGCGAGGCGCGCGAGACCGATATCGGCTTTACCGGCGGCGGCAACGACACGCATCAGGTCTATGTTGCCGGGTTGCCCGACCACCGCTTGAAGGACAAGAACATCGTCGATCATCTGGTCGAGCTGGTGGAAAAAAAGGCCGCCGAGCTCGAGGCAAAGAAGAAGGCGGACGAGATGGCCGCCATGCCCGCCGAGGCCGCCGCCTCTTGAGTTTATCCGCTTGAGCGAAAGGCTGCAGCCGGTCCGCGGCACGCAGGATCTGCTGCCAGCCGCGATGCGCCGGCATCGTGCCGTCACCGAAACCGCCCGCACCGTTGCCGAGCGCTTCGGCTACGAGGAGATCGCCACGCCGATCTTCGAGTTCACACAGGTCTTCGCGCGGCCGATCGGTGAAACGACGGATATCGTCATGAAGGAGATGTACTCCTTCGCTGATCGCGGCGGCGACGAGATCACGCTGCGGCCGGAGAACACCGCCGGCGTGGTGCGCGCGGTGATCTCCAACGGGCTGACGCAAAGCCTGCCGCTGCGCCTGTTCTATCAGGGGCCGATGTTCCGCTACGAGCGGCCGCAGAAGGGCCGCTTCCGGCAATTCCATCAGATCGGCGCCGAGCTGATCGGTGTGAAGGAGCCGCAGGGCGACGTCGAGATCATCGCCCTCGGCGCCGAGGTGCTGGCGGCGCTCGGCGTGCTCAACAACACCGTGCTGGAGCTCAATACCCTGGGCGATCCGGCGAGCCGCGCCGCCTATCGGGATGTACTGGTGAAATACTACAAGAGCCACGAGGCGGCATTGTCCGAGGACAGCCGCAAGCGGCTCGAGCGCAATCCGCTGCGTATCCTTGATTCGAAGGACGCGGATGACCGGAAGATCAACGCCGCGGCGCCGCCCTTCGCCGATTACCTGACCGATGCGGCGCGCGATTTCTTTGCCCGGGTGCGCGATGGCCTCGACCTGCTCGGAATATCCTACCAGCTCAATCCGCGCCTGGTGCGCGGCCTCGATTACTACGGCCACACCGCGTTCGAATTCGTCACGACCGATTTGGGGGCGCAAGGTACCGTCCTTGCCGGTGGCCGCTATGACGGCTTGATGGCGATGATGGGCGGCCCCGAGGCTCCGGGCGTCGGCTGGGCGGCGGGGGTCGAGCGCTTGGCACTCCTCCTCGCCGAGCCGCCGCCGGCACCCCGGCCGGTGGCGTTGGTGCCGATCGGCGGCGAGGGCGAGAAGCTCGCGCTGAAGCTGGCGCAGGAATTACGCCGCGCGGGCTTTGCCGTCGATCTGGCCTATTCCGGCAATCTGCAGAAGCGCCTGCGCCGCGCCGACAAGATCAAGGCGCGCGCCGCCGTCATCCTCGGCGAGGACGAGCTGAAGCGCGGCCACGCCGCGATCCGCGATCTCGACACTGGCGCTCAGAGCGAGGCGCCGCTGGCATCGCTCAAAGAGCGCCTCGCGCCCTTCCGATAGAAGCTCCCCCGATGCTGCCCGGCCATAGCGGGTCCGGGACGGGGAAAAGTTTCTTCGTCCTCGGCACCAATCACGGATGACGATGAAGAGAATTTTAGGTGACTGAGAAAACGCCTTTCCATCAGCGGCTCGATAAGCTGGTGGCGCGCCACGCCGAGCTCAATGCTGCCATGGCGGATGCCGCGCGCACCGGCGATTTCGCCAAGTTCGCCAAGGAATATAGCGAGCTGACGCCCATCGTCGAAAGCGTGGATGCGTTGCGCAAGGCCGAAGCGGAGCGGGACTCCCTCGAAGCGCTGGTCAAAGACGGCGATGCCGAGATGCGCCAGCTCGCGGAAAGCGAGCTCGGCGCGCTGCAAAAGCGGCTGCCGGCGCTCGAGGAGAACATCAAGACGCTGCTCTTGCCGAAGGACGAGGCCGACGAGAAGAACGCCATCATCGAAGTGCGCGCCGGCACCGGCGGCGACGAGGCGGCGCTGTTCGCCGGCGAGCTTTTCCGCATGTATCAGCGCTACGCCACGCTCAAGGGCTGGCGCTTCGAGATCATGGAGCTGTCGGAGACCGGCCTCGGCGGCCTCAAGGAGGCAATCGGCTCGATCACCGGGCGCAGCGTCTTCGCGCGGCTAAAATTCGAATCCGGCGTCCACCGCGTCCAACGGGTGCCGGCGACGGAAGGCTCGGGCCGCATCCACACCTCGGCCGCGACCGTCGCCGTGCTGCCCGAGGCCGAAGAGGTCGACATCAAGATCGAGGACAAGGATCTGCGCATCGACGTCTTCCGTTCCTCCGGCCCCGGCGGCCAGTCGGTCAATACCACCGATAGCGCCGTACGCATTACGCACATCCCGACCGGCGTCGTCGTCCAGCAGCAGGACGAGAAATCGCAGCACAAGAACAAGGCCAAGGCGATGAAGGTGCTGCGCGCGCGGCTCTACGATCGCGAGCGCCAGGCGCGCGAGGCCGAACGCGCCGCCTCGCGCAAGAGTCAGGTCGGCACCGGCGACCGGTCCGAGCGCATCCGTACCTACAACTTTCCGCAGGGACGGGTGAGCGACCATCGCATCAACATGACGCTCTACAAGATCGACAAGGTGATGGAAGGCGAAGCGCTCGACGAATTCATCGACGCGCTGCAGTCCGACGATCGCGCCGCCAAGCTCGCCGAGGCCGAGTGAGCGCGACACTGACCACAATTGACGCCGTCAGCCGCGCCGCCGCGACCTTGGCGCGTGCCGGCATCGAGAATGCGTCGCGCGAGGCGCGGCTGCTGTTGGCGCTGGCATCCGGCCGCGCGCCCGAAAGCTTCGTTCTCGAATATCAGACGGCGTGCAGCGGCGACGATCTCGCACGGTTCGAATCGTTGGTGCGCCGCCGTGCCGCGCACGAGCCGCTGTCCCGCCTGCGCGGCAGCCGGGGCTTCTGGACGCTCGATCTGGCGATCTCGCCCGATACGCTCGATCCGCGACCGGATTCCGAAACCTTGATCGACGCGGCGCTGGCGCATTGGCCCGACTGCGCCGCGCGGCTGCGCGTTCTCGATCTCGGCACCGGCAGCGGCGCGCTGTTGCTCGCCTTGCTCAGCGAATACCCCAACGCCGCCGGGTTGGGCGTTGATCGCCTGCCAGGCGCGGTCGCGATGGCGCAACAAAACGCCGTCGCTTCGGGCCTTGCCGATCGGGCGGAATTCATTACCGACGACTGGGCCGGCGATTGGTCCGATACCGGACGCGGTCCGGCCGATGTCATCCTCGCCAATCCGCCCTATCTATCGAGAGCGGCGATGGATTCGCTAGTCCCCGAAGTGGCCGATTTCGATCCCACTTCCGCCCTCGATGGCGGCATCGACGGACTCGATTCCTACCGCACATTGGCGCCGGTGGTGCGCCGCCGCCTCAAGCCCGGCGGCCGCGCCTTTATCGAGCTCGGGCAGGGACAGGCGGAAGCCGTCGGCGCCTTGATGGCGCTGGTGGGCTTGCGCGTTGCAGGCCTCCGGCGCGACCTCGGCGGCGTCGAGCGCTGCCTGGTTCTGGCTTTGGAAAACGATCGACTAAACGACGGCTCGGGCGGGAATTAACGAAAAAACAGGTTGGCTTCGCCTAGCATCCCGGTCTAGGGTGTTCTGGCCAAAAGCCAGGAAGCCTAGAGCTCCGCGCTGAAAGCGCTACAAACGCCCCGTTTGGATGGATCGCTGACCCGTTGTTGGCGCGGAACGGTTGTACGAATCGCATGCGGGGCCCTTCAAGCAACGTCTTGAACCACGGATGAACAGCGACTTCAAAGGAATCATGAGACCAGGCCAGAAGAATCGCGGTCGCGGTGGCCGCAATAACAACATGTCGGGTGGACAGGGCTACTCCAACAATCGGGGGCCGCGTCCGCCGCACCGTTCACAGAATTTCGACAGCAGCGGACCGAGCGTGAAGATTCGCGGCAACGCGTATCAAGTGTTCGAACGCTACATCGCGATGGCGCGCGAAGCCGCCTCGGCGGGTGATCGCGTCTCCGCCGAGAATCTCTACCAGCATGCCGAGCATTATTACCGGATCATGCAGGCCAATGGCGGCGAGGGCCAAGGCAACCCGATGGGTCAGCAACGGCCGATGACGCCGGCCGATAACGAGATGAGCGGCCAGGATGACGGCGACGGTCAGGGCGGCCAGCAACAGCCGTATCAGCAGCAGCAACCCTACCAACAGCAGCCGCCGCAATACGGCAATCAGCAGCCGCAACATGGTCAGCCGCCGCAGCAGCATCAGCCGCAGCAGGGCGGCAACTACAATCAGGGTGGCAACCACCATCAGGGCGGCGGTCATCAGCCGCAACAGCAGCAACAGCAACATCAGCCACAGCAGCATCAGCCGCAGCCGCGTGCGCCGCAGAACGATGATTTGGGCCTGCCGCCGAGCATTCTCAATCCGTCGCGTCCATCGGAAGGCTGAGGCCTAGAGCAGGCTCGATCGCTCGACTTTTGCGGCACGCCGCTCCCCTTGCCGGAGCGCGAAAACGCCCCATATCGATGAACGGAAGACACGGCCGTCGCTTCTCC
>Ga0209483_1001784_pt1 | contig 15861 bp, 10 predicted proteins | sample NGEPerA_FD_184508 | JGI IMG/M metagenome (GOLD analysis project Ga0209483, IMG submission 184508) | Arctic peat soil microbial communities from the Barrow Environmental Observatory site, Barrow, Alaska, USA - NGEE PermafrostL2-A... | ecosystem: Environmental > Terrestrial > Soil > Wetlands >... | reverse complement strand
ACGTCGTAGAGCGCGTGTGAGATCTGCCCGAGCGAGCACACCTTCACCGCCTCCATAAGCGCGGCGAAAACATTGCCGCCGGCCGCGGCGGCCCGCTGCAGGCGTGCGAGCGCCGCCGGAGAACTCTCGGCATTGCGCGCCTGGAAGGCGCGCACGGCCGCAACTTGATCGTGCTTCTCCTCTTCCGTTGAACGGATGAGCGGGGCTGCCTGCCGCACCTCTTGCGCACCTTCCGGGGCGAGATAGGTATTCACGCCGACTATCGGTAGGCTGCCGTCGTGCTTGCGCGTTTCGTAGTACATCGATTCCTCCTGAATCTTGGTGCGCTGATACATGGTCTCCATCGCGCCCAATACGCCACCGCGCTCCGAGATGGCTTCAAATTCCCTGTACACCGCCTCCTCGACGAGGTCAGTAAGGTATTCAATCGCGAACGATCCCGCCCACGGGTTTTGATTTTTATTGAGACCCAGCTCGCGGTTGATGATGAGCTGAATTGCAACCGCTCGGCGCACGCTTTCCTCCGTCGGAGTGGTCAGGGCTTCATCGTAGGCATTGGTGTGCAGACTGTTACAGTTGTCAAATAGAGCATACAGCGCCTGCAGTGTCGTGCGAATGTCGTTGAAATCGATTTCACGCGCGTGCAGGCTGCGTCCTGAGGTCTGAATGTGGTACTTCAACATTTGACTGCGCGGCCCGGCGCCGTAGCGACCTTGCATCGCCCGCGCCCAGATACGCCGCGCTACCCGCCCAATCACAGCGTATTCGGGATCCATGCCGTTTGAGAAGAAGAACGACAGGTTAGGCGCGAATTCATCGATCTTCATGCCGCGCGCGAGGTAGTACTCGACGATGGTGAAACCATTCGCAAGCGTGAACGCAAGTTGCGTCACCGGATTCGCACCCGCCTCGGCAATGTGGTAGCCGGAGATCGACACGGAATAGAAATTGCGCACGCGCTCGTCAATGAAATACGCCTGCACGTCCCCCATCATGCGCAGCGCAAACTCGGTCGAGAATATGCAGGTGTTCTGCGCCTGGTCCTCCTTCAAGATATCCGCCTGCACCGTGCCGCGCACCGCCGCGAGTGCTTCGCTTTTGATGCGCTCGTACACGGCGGGCGCTACCAATACGTCGCCCGTCACGCCAAGGAGTGCAAGTCCGCTGCCGTCATGCTGTGGTGGCAACTCCCCTTTGTAATGCGGCACCGCCAGACCCCGCTCGGCCGCACGAAGGTGGACCGCGGCAATGGTCTTCTCAGCCTGTGGCCACTCGCCGCTTGCCTTCAAATAGCGTTCGATGCGCTGATCGACAGCGGTATTCATGAACATCGCGAGCAGCATCGGTGCAGGCCCATTGATCGTCATCGATACCGAGGTGGTGGGAGCGCACAGGTCGAATCCTGAATACAGCTTCTTCAGGTCATCGAGCGTTGCGATCGACACACCCGAATTGCCGGTGCGTCCGTAGATATCGGGTCGGGTATCCGGATCCTCGCCATAGAGGGTCGTGGAATCGAACGCGGTCGAGAGGCGCGCCGCACCGTGGCCGCCGGCCAGATAGTGGAAGCGCCGGTTGGTGCGCTCCGGAGCCCCTTCCCCTGCGAACATCCGCGTCGGATCCTCCTCCTCGCGCCGGTACGGATATACGCCTTCGGTATAGGGGTAGCCGCCGGGCAGGTTCTCGTTGCGGATGAACCGCAAAATCTCGCCCCAGTCGCTGAATTTTGGGACCGAAATCTTCGGCAGCGGCAGGCGACTTAGGCTCTCGGAGTAGTTCTCGCCGGTGACATCGCGGCCGCGCACCGGATAGGTATAGTTAGGCGCCGTCGCCGCCGTCACGCGCGCCGGCCACGCAGCAAGATCGGCAACGCCCGCTGCGCCGACCGCATCGAGCGCAGCGTTGTAGGCCGCGCGCAGCCGGCGATGAGTCGCATCCACCGCCGCATCGAGCAGGGCTGCGGCGCTTATGCGCGCAAAACGTTCCGGTAGTGCCGCATCCTGCAAGCTTGTGAGCGACTGGTACAAACCATAGGCACGGCTTGCCGCTACGGCTTGCTCCTCGACCTGCGCCGCTGATGCACGAGCGTCCGCGGCGATCTCAGCCAAATAGCGGGTGCGCGCCGGGGGAATGAGCGCCGGTGGAGTGGGCGCCTCAAGAATGCCCGAGGCGTTCAGTTGCCAGCTTGCGGCGCCGATTTGTCGCGTGCTCAACGCAGCGGTGATGACGGCAAACAGGCGATTGACGCCCGAATCATTGAAGCGACTCGCAATCGTCGGGTAGACGGGTAATTCGCTGTCCTTGAGCGTCATGCGCTGCGGATGGTTGCGCCGCCACTGCTTACGCACATCGCGCAACGCATCCTCGGCGCCGCGCTTCTCGCTCTTGTTGAGAACGACGAAGTCGGCGAAGTCGAGCATGTCGATCTTTTCCAGCTGACTCGCGGCACCGTATTCCGCCGTCATGACGTACACCGACAGATCCGCAAGCTCGACGATTTCAGTGTCGGACTGGCCGATACCGGCCGTCTCAATAATGATGAGATCAAAGCCCGCAACCTGATAGAGATCGACCACATCTTTAAGGACGGCGCTAGTTGCAAGATGCTGTCGTCGGGTCGCAAGCGAACGCATGAAGATGCTCTGCGCCGCAAGGCTATTCATGCGAATGCGATCCCCGAGCAGCGCGCCGCCGGAGCGCTGCCGCGTCGGGTCCATTGCAACAACTGCGATTTGACGGTCGGGGAAACTACGCACGAAGCGGCTGAGGAGCTCGTCCGTGAGGCTCGATTTGCCCGCCCCGCCCGTGCCGGTGATACCGATCACCGGTGCCCTGGTCTTCAAGCGCGCGAGCGCGCGCCGAATCGCCTCACGCGCCGGTTCGTCGCCGCCACCTTCCAGGACCGAGATAGTGCGCGCGAGGTGCCCGTGGTCGTGAGCATTAAGCGGCCTAAATTCATAGGCTGGCTGCCCGGCCGCGCGCACACGCCGCATGACATCCTCGATCATGCCGACGAGCCCCAGGCGACGTCCGTCCTCCGGCGTGTAGATCTTCTCTACGCCGTGCTGCTCGAGTGCGGCGATCTCCTGCGGTGAGATGGTGCCGCCGCCACCGACCATCACGCGGATGTGTTCGTAGCCGCGCTCACGCAGCATGTCCACCATGTAGCGAAAATATTCATCATGGCCGCCCTGATAGGAACTCACCGCGATTCCGTCGGCGTCCTCCTCGATCGCGGCGCGCACAATGTCCACAACGCTGCGGTTGTGTCCGAGGTGCACGACCTCGGCTCCCTGCGCCTGCAGCAGACGACGAATCATATTGATCGCCGCGTCGTGCCCGTCGAAAAGAGAGGCGGCAGAAACAAAGCGCAGCGGCCCGCTCTTGCGACCGGGTTCGCGTGCAATCTCTAATGCCGGGATGCTCATGTTAAAGGGGTCGAGCGCAAGGAAACCTGGGTGTTATATTAGCGCACGAGGCGCCTTTCCAGCCCTTTACTCCTCACGCGGTGGATCATGTCCGAACATGCGGTCATTGTTGCAGCCAAGCGTACGCCGATTGGCGCGTTCCAAGGAGTTTTGGCGCCCGTGAGTGCGCCGCAGTTGGGGGCTGCCGCCATCCGCGGTGCACTCGATGCGGCAGGCGTAGCCGCTGCGGAAGTCCAGGAAGTCATCATGGGCTGCGTATTGCCGGCCGGGCTCGGTCAGGCGCCGGCCCGCCAGGCGGCCCTTGGCGCCGGCATTCCGAGCGGCACACCGGCAACCACAGTTAACAAAATGTGCGGCTCGGGACTGAAAGCAATCATGCTGGGCGCCGATCAGATCCGCACCGGCGATGTCGACATTCTCGTTGCTGGGGGCCTTGAGTCCATGACGAATGCGCCGTACCTGCTGCCCAAGGCGCGCGGCGGCTATCGCATGGGACACGGCGAAATATTCGACCACATGTTTCTCGATGGCTTGCAAAGCCCATTCGACGGAAACCTCATGGGCGTATTCGCCGAACGCACCGCAAGTCGCTACCAATTCGGTCGCGACGACCAGGACGCCTTTGCGACTGAATCGGTGCGCCGCTCACATGCGGCGATCGAAGCGGAACATTTTGCCGCCGAATTGACGGCCGTCACCGTCAAGGGCCGCAAGGGCAACGTCGTGGTTACACGCGATGAAACGCCGTTCAGCTGCGATATCAGCAAGATCCCGACGCTCAAATCGGCCTTTGCCAAGGACGGTACCGTAACCGCTGCCAGCTCATCCTCGATCGCAGACGGGGCCGCCGCCGTTGTGCTCATGCGCGCGAGCACCGCTCAAGCGCGCGGCATCCGGCCGCTCGCGCGCATTGTTGCCTACGCAAGCTACGCTCACGAACCGGAGTGGTTCACGACTGCGCCCATCGGGGCCATCAGTAAAGTGCTTGTCAAAGCTGGCTGGCAAGCCCAGGACGTCGATCTATACGAGATCAACGAGGCCTTCGCAGTCGTCACCATGGCGGCTATGCGTGATGTTGAAATCGATCACGCGCGCGTCAATGTACACGGCGGCGCCTGCGCGCTGGGTCACCCGATTGGGGCAACCGGCGCGCGCATCGTCACGACTCTGGTGCACGCGCTGGCGCGACGCGGCAGTACCAAGGGCATTGCCGCACTTTGTATCGGCGGCGGTGAAGCGGTCGCCATCGCCGTCGAGCGTTTGGCCTAACGCGCCAATCCCATGCCCCGTCTGGCGTCGCAGATAGAGCCTGGAAGCGAACGCTTTCGCGCCAACCACGCGCGCATGGCAGAACAAGTTGCGGCGTTGCGTGCGGAAGTGGAGCGTGCCAGTCGCGGCGGCTCCGAGGAGGCGCGCCGCAAGCACATCGCCCGCGGCAAGCTTTTACCGCGCGAGCGAGTGCAGACACTGCTTGATCCGGGCAGTGCATTCCTGGAGTTCTCGGCGCTCGCCGCACATGGCATGTATGGAGCGGATGCGCCGGCCGCAGGACTTATAACAGGTGTCGGCCGGATTCACGGCCGCGCCTGCGTCATCATTGCCAATGATGCCACCGTAAAGGGCGGTACCTACTTTCCGCTTACGGTAAAGAAGCATCTGCGTGCGCAGACCATTGCGCTCGAACATGCATTGCCGTGCGTTTATCTGGTCGACTCCGGCGGCGCGTTCCTGCCATTGCAGGACGAGGTGTTCCCCGACAGGGAACACTTCGGACGCATTTTCTTCAATCAGGCGCAGTTATCCGCGCGCGCAATTCCGCAGATTGCGCTCGTCATGGGAAGCTGTACCGCCGGCGGTGCGTACGTGCCTGCCATGTGCGATGAGACCGTTATCGTGCGCAATCAAGGCACGATTTTTCTCGCCGGGCCGCCGCTCGTGAAGGCGGCGACGGGCGAAGAGGTAGACGCCGAGTCGCTCGGCGGAGGTGATGTACATGCGCGCACCTCAGGCGTCGTCGACCATCTCGCCGACAATGATGCCCATGCGCTTGCGATCGCGCGCTCAATTCTCGCATCGTTGCCGGCACCATCGGCGCCGTGGCTTGCGTGCGGTGAGCCGCGCGAGCCGGAACTTGACCCGCGAGAGATTTACGGGGTTTTGCCGCAGGACAACCGCCAGCCGTACGACGTGCGTGAGATCATCGGACGACTCGTCGACAGCTCGGACTTTCACGAGTTTAAAGCCAACTACGGCACGACCCTGGTGTGCGGATTTGCGCATATCTGGGGCTGCCCGGTGGGTATCGTTGCTAACAACGGCATTTTGTTCGCCGAGTCGGCCCTCAAAGGCGCGCATTTCGTGCAGTTAAGTAACCGCCGCCGCGTGCCGCTTCTTTTCCTGCAGAACATCACTGGCTTCATGGTCGGACGCAAGTATGAAAACGCGGGCATCGCCAAGGACGGTGCCAAGATGGTGACCGCGGTTGCCTGCGCCACGGTGCCAAAGCTGACTGTACTGATCGGCGGCTCCTTCGGCGCCGGCAACTATGCAATGTGCGGCCGCGCCTACGGCGGCAGATTCTTATGGATGTGGCCCAATGCGCGCATTTCAGTAATGGGCGGCGAGCAGGCCGCGCAAGTGCTAGCCACCGTGCGCCGCGACGCGGCAAAATTGCGGCATGAAGTCTGGCAGGAAGAAGAGGAGCGCCGCTTCATGGAGGAAACCCGCTCCCAATATGAGACACAGGGCAACCCGTTCTACGCCACTGCGCGATTGTGGGACGACGGTGTCATCGATCCGCTCGACACGCGTCGCGTGCTGGGACTGGCACTACACCTAGCAGCTCACGGCCCCAAGCCGGCGCCGGAGCGCTACGGCATATTTCGAATGTAAATGAGGGAGAATTATGAAGATTGCTGACGCGCGCGCCGTCCTCACCGGAGGTGCATCTGGCCTTGGCAATGCCGCGGCGCGCTATATCGCGGCTGCGGGCGGTCAAGTCACCCTCCTCGATGTGCAGGAAGGCCCGGGTCGAGCCGCCGCAGCAGAGCTCGGTGTGCACGCAGGATTTGTCAAATGCGACGTCACCTCGGAAGCCGAGGTGAACGCCTCGATGGAAGCGGCGCGCGAGCGCATGGGCGGCATCAATCTCCTTGTCAACTGCGCGGGCGTAATCGGCGCGGCGCGCGTGCTCGGCAAGAACGGCCCAATGGCCGGGGAGTTTTTTACCAAGGTCATTCATATCAACCTCATTGGCACGTTCCTGTGCGACAAAGCCGCGGCCGCCCTCATGCAGCAGAACACGCCGACTGAGGATGGCGAACGCGGAGTTCTGATTCATACGTCGTCGGTTGCCGCGTTCGAAGGGCAGATAGGCCAAGCTGCGTACTCAGCGACCAAGGCTGCCGTCATGGGCATGACGCTGCCGATCGCACGCGAACTCGCAGCATTTGGAATCCGTTGCATGTCGATCGCTCCGGGAATATTTCTGACGCCGATGGTAGCGGCAATGTCGCAGGAAAATCAGGAAGCGCTCGCAAAGCAAATCCCATTCCCGGCGCGCCTCGGCAAGCCGGAGGAATTCGCGCGGCTCGTCGGCACGATTTTTGAGATCCCCATGCTAAACGGCGAGACAATCCGCCTGGACGGCGCGATCCGCATGCAGCCGAAATAGGCACGCAGCATGAGCGACATCATGGAATACGACTTCGTGGTCGTAGGCGCGGGCCCCGCCGGGTTGGCAGCGGCGATCCGTCTGAAGCAGCTGCTGCCGGACAAAACCATCTGCGTCCTTGAGAAAGGCGCAAGCGTCGGCGCGCATTCAATCTCAGGTGCAGTGTTGGAACCCGGACCGCTTGAACAGCTGCTACCCCACTGGCGCGCAGAATATCCAGGCATGAAGGTTCCGGCGTTGCGCGATGAGTTCTCGTTCATGACGGCGCATCGTGCGCTGCGCTTTCCGCTCGTGCCGCCGCAGATGCATAACCACGGCAACTTCATCATTTCGTTAGGGCAACTGACGCCGTGGCTTGCGCAACAGGCCGAAGCGCTGGGAGTGGATGTCTTCGCCGGTTTTGCTGCCGCTGCAGCAATCTATGACGACACCGGTCGGGTCAAAGGCGTGCGCATCGGCGATATGGGTCTGGAAAAGGACGGCAGCCGTGGCCCCAACTACACGCCAGGCGTGCAGATCCATGCCGGTGTCACGCTGCTCGCGGAAGGTTGCCGCGGCTCGATCTCCAAAGAGCTTATCGAACGCTTTGATCTGGCTGCGGGCCATTGTCCGCAGACTTTTGGACTTGGATTCAAAGAGCTGTGGCGACTGCCCGCCGGCCGTGTGCGGCCGGGTTTGATTCAGCACTCTGTCGGATGGCCTGTCGATCACAGAACCTACGGTGGCAGTTTTCTCTATCACCTTGACGCCGATCGCGTTTACGTGGGCTACGTTGCCGGCTTGGATTACGCCGATCCGCGCTTCAAGCCGTTTGAAGCATTTCAACAATTTAAGAACCATCCGAGCATCAAGCCTCTGCTCGAGGGCGGCGAGATCCTTGCCGCCGGCGCGCGCACCATCGCATCCGGCGGCTGGCAGTCCTTGCCGACGCTTGAGATGCCCGGCGCAATGCTGGTTGGCGACGCCGGCGGGACCGTGAACTTTCCGAAGATCAAGGGCATTCATCAGGCGATTCGCTCGGGGACCCTCGCTGCTGAGCATCTTGCCGAACACGGCACGAGCGCAGGTTTCGATGCGCGCTGGCGTTGCTCATCCGGGGGGCAGGAACTGCGCAAGGTACGCAACATTGCGCCGGGCATGAAACGCGGCCTGTGGTTCGGCCTTGTCAACGGCGCCTGGGAAACCTATATCACGCGCGGCAAATCGCCCTGGACGCTGAAGAATAAAGCCGATTGGTCAAAGATGCAGAGATTGGATGAGTATCAGTCGCCGGATCGGGGTTGGGCGCCGCGCACGCTGCCGCCGCGTGACCGAGTGTCGTCGGTATTCTTTGCCGGCAACACCCACGATGAGAACCAACCGGTGCACTTGCATGTCGCCGACACCTCCATCTGCGTTGAGCGCTGCACCCGTGAGTTCGGCAATCCCTGCCAGAACTTCTGTCCGGCGGGCGTCTATGAAATGGTGGACGACGTCGAGGGCGGCAGGCGCCTGCAGATCAATGCCGCTAACTGCGTGCACTGCAAGGCCTGCGATATCAAAGATCCGTACGAAATTATTACCTGGACGACCCCTGAAGGTGGTTCCGGACCGAACTACCAGATGCTGTAGCGCGCAACATGTCTCCCATATGGCGCCCGTCCCCGCAGCGAGCTAGCGCCTCGAATCTCGCGCGCTTCATGGCCTGTGTGAACGCCCGCCAGGGGATGCACATGGCCGACTATAGCGATGTATACCGCTGGTCAATCGAGCAGCCGGCGCAATTTTGGACCGAACTGGTGCGGTTCGCCGACCTGCGCGCAAGCGGCGTCAAAGACGGGCCCGCCATCGCGAATCCGACCGCGATGCCGGGGGCGCGTTTCTTTCCGAACGCGTGTTTGAATTTCGCGGAAAATCTGCTGCGCTACCGTGACGACTGCCCGGCACTCGTGTTTCGCAACGAACGTGGTGCACGCCGCGAGCTCTCGTATCGGCAGTTGTATGACGAAGTTGCCCGTGTCGCCGCCGGGCTCGAAGCCGCAGGAGTGGTGGCGGGCGATCGTGTCGCCGCTTTCATGCCAAATCTGCCCGAGGCGGCAATCGCCATGCTCGCCACCGCAAGCCTCGGCGCCATTTGGTCATCCTGTTCGCCCGATTTTGGTGTCGGTGCAGTGATCGATCGCTTCGGACAGATCGAGCCAAAGGTGCTATTTACCGCCGACGGCTATTTCTATGCCGGCAAGACGCTAGACTCGCTCGCAATTGTTGCGCAGCTGTGCGCGGCGCTTCCGAGTGTGCAGCAGGTCATCGTCGTGCCCTATGCAAATCCCGATGCCGTGCTCGATGGTGTGCACGCCGGCGCGCGCGCAGCCGTGCGTTGGAGCGAATTCGGCAGCGCCGGCGCCGCACTCAAATTTCTGCAAAAGCCGTTTGATCATCCGCTTTATATCCTGTACTCATCCGGCACTACCGGCGCGCCCAAATGCATAGTCCATGGCGCCGGTGGCACGCTGCTGCAGCACCAGAAAGAGCATTTGCTGCACACCGACGTGCGCCGCGAGGATCGGATCTTCTTCTTCACCACCTGTGGCTGGATGATGTGGAATTGGCTCATGAGCGCACTGGCAACCGGTGCAACGCTCCTGCTTTACGACGGCTCGCCGTTTAATCCGGATCCGGGCGCACTGTGGCGCATGGCTGCGGAGGAACGCCTGACTATTTTCGGCACCAGCGCAAAGTATCTCGCGTCCCTTGAGAAGAGCGGCTTTGCGCCCGCGCGCGCTGTTGAACTGGGCGCGCTGCGCACCATCCTCTCGACCGGCTCGCCACTCCTTCCTGAAAGCTTCGACTTCGTGCATCGCGACGTGAAGGCGGACGTGCAGCTCGCCTCGATTTCGGGCGGCACGGACATCGTTGCCTGTTTCGCACTGGGCTGCCCGATCCGGCCGGTCTATAGAGGCGAGATCCAATGTCGCGGGCTTGGTATGCGAGTTGAGATCTTCGACGCACAAGGGCACGCGGTGCTGGGCGAGTGCGGCGAACTGGTCTGCACGGCGCCGTTTCCTTCGATGCCGGTCGGGTTTTGGAAAGATACAGACGGTCGCAAATATCGGGCCGCGTATTTCGAACGCTTTCCGGGTGTTTGGCATCACGCCGACTACGCCGCGCTCACCGCACACGACGGCCTGATCATCTATGGACGATCCGACGCGGTATTGAACCCTGGCGGTGTGCGCATCGGCACCGCCGAATTGTACGCGGCGATTGAAGGCATGACTGAGATCACCGAAACGCTCGCAGTCTCCCAGGACTGGCACGGCGATGTGCGCGTGGTGCTTTTCGTGCGACTGCAGCCAGGGTACGAACTTGATGGCGCGCTGCAAAAGAAAATTCGTGAGGCCATCAAAAATCGCGCCACCCAGCGCCACGTCCCGGCGAAGATCATCGCAGTTCCAGATCTGCCGCGCACGTTGTCCGGCAAACTTACTGAGCTTGCGGTGCGCAACGTGATTCATGGCTTACCGGTACAAAACCGCGATGCACTTGCGAACCCGGAGGCGCTCGATTACTTCCGCGATCTCGCCGAGCTTTCGACTTGACGAGCTTTCACGAGCTCTATGCACGAGAGCTTGAGGCGCGCGATTTTTGCCGTGATCCGGCGCAAGCGGCTGCAGTTGAAGCACTGGAGGATTTGCGCAGCCGCTTGATTGAGCGCGAGACTGGCGCCGGCAAGCCACGACGCTGGCTTGCGCTGCTGCGAGCGCCGGAACCGGTGCGCGGCTTGTATCTGTGGGGTGGAGTCGGCCGCGGTAAAACCTGGCTCATGGATTTGTTCTTCGCAAGCCTGCCATTTGCCAAGCGCCAACGTCGGCATTTTCATCGCTTCATGTACGACGTGCACTCGCATCTGAGAGACATCGACAAACAAGCCGCGCCGCTCGAGGAGGTTGCCGAACGCATCGCGCGCGAGGCGCATGTGCTGTGCTTTGATGAATTCTTCGTCAGTGATATCGCCGACGCCATGATTTTGGGCAATCTTTTGCGCGGTCTGTTTGGGCGCGGCGTCACGCTCGTGGCCACCTCGAATCTGGCGCCGCGCAGACTCTACGAAAATGGCCTGCAGCGCGAGCGCTTTCTGCCGGCCATTGATCTTCTTGAACGACACACGCGTGTGCTTGCGGTCGACTCCGGCACTGACTATCGCCTGCGCGACCTCACCCAAACGGGCACTTATCTTGGGAGCGGGGCGGCCGCTACGCCGGCGCGACTCGATGCGCTTTTCAGCAAACTCGCAGCCGGGGCAGTGCGCGAGACGGGCACGGTGCAGCTCGAAGAGCGCCTGCTCGCCATCGTGTATGCGGCAGGCACGGTAATCTGGTTTGATTTCGCGGTCCTATGCGCGGGACCGCGAAGCCAGAACGATTACATTGAAATCGCGCGCTCTTACCAGACCGTAATCGTTGCCGATGTGCCGCAATTCGATGCACAACATGACGATGAGGCGCGCCGCTTCATTGCTCTTGTCGACGAGCTTTACGATCATAGCGTGAAGCTCGTTGTCAGTGCTGCGGCGTCCGCCGCCGAGCTTTATCGCGGCGAGCGCTGGGCGCGCGAGTTCGAGCGCACTTCAAGCCGGCTTATTGAGATGCAAAGCGCACAGTATCTCGCGCGCGAACATCGGCCCTAAACGACCCCGCGGCGCATCTGATCGAGCTCGATGGATTCGAACAGGGCGCGGAAGTTGCCCTCGCCGAAGCCTTCGTTGCCCTTTCTCTGAATAATCTCGAAAAATATGGGACCAATGACGTTCTGTGTGAAAATCTGCAACAACACACCGTCGCCATTGTGCGCATTGCCGTCGATCAGAATGCGCCGCCGCGAGAGGTCTTCGAGCCGCTCGTCATGGCCGGGCACGCGCGCGTCGACCGTCTCGTAGTAGGTATCGGGCGTATCCTGAAATCTCACACCCTGGCGATTTAGCACATCGACTGTTTGATAGATGTTGGTTGAAGCCAGCGCAATATGCTGGATCCCTTCGCCTTGGTAAGCCTTCAAATATTCTTCGATTTGGCTTTTGTCGTCCTGCGATTCGTTGATGGGAATGCGAATGCGCCCGCAGGGGCTCGTCAGTGCACGCGAAAAAAGGCCGGTCTTCTTGCCCTCGATGTCGAAATAGCGAATCTCGCGAAAGTTGAAGAGCCGCTCGTAAAAGCTCGTCCAATAATCCATGCGGCCGCGCATCACGTTGTGGGTCAGGTGATCGATGCAGGCTAGTCCCGCGGACTCAAGACCTACCGGCGTGGTAACCGCACGAAAATCCACATCGTAAATGGATTGCTCGCCGTAACGATCAACGAGATAAATAAGCGAGCCGCCAATGCCCTCGATACAAGGGATATTAAGCTCCATCGGGCCTGCACTCTGCGGGCCTGGCCGCGCACCGAGCTCAAGCGCGCGCCGATAGGCGAAGGCGGCATCGCGTACGCGGAACGCCATTGCGCACGCAGACGGGCCATGCGCGCGGGCAAATGCTTGTGCAAAAGAGTCCCGTTCGGCGTTGATAATGAAATTGATATCGCCCTGCGCGTGACGCGTGACGTTCTTGGACCGGTGCCGTGCCACAACTGGAAAGCCCATATGCTCGAACAGCGAGCGCAGCGCCTGCGGATCGGGCGCCGCATATTCGACGAACTCGAAGCCGTCCGTACCCATCGGATTTTCGAAGGCCTCTGCCATGCAAGTCTCCGAGCCGCGCGATTAGTTACACTTGCAACTATCATACGCTTGGCGCCGCCTGCAACGAATTCCCGACATGCCGCACCCAGTCGCACTGCAACTTGATACCTTTCTGCCGTACCGCCTCTCGGTACTGACGAATATCCTCAGTAGTGCGATTGCCGGTGCTTATCGCGAGCGCTTTAATCTGTCGATCCCCGCGTGGCGCGTACTTGCGGTACTTGCGAACTGCCCAGACCTGTCAGCGGCGGAGGTCGCGCAACGTACCGCCATGGACAAGGTTGCGGTGAGCCGCGCGGTGCGGGGCTTGCTGCAGGACGGGAGGCTTGAGCGGCGTGTAGCACGTGGCGACCGACGCCGGTCGGTATTGCGGCTTACGGCGGCCGGCCGGCAGGTACATATTGCAGTTGCTCCGGTCGCGCTTGCATACGAGCACTCGCTGTTGCAATCGCTTACGCGCGCCGAGCGGATCGCACTCGATCGGGCATTACACATCCTGCTCGGGCGGGCGGTGGAGATCGGCCCCCTGACGAAGGGGTAAGCAGCCGTTGCTCATGTATAATCCGGCGCCGCTCGGGGGGGGTCGCAATGAAGACGATTGCCGAATTCAAAATAGAGTACTGCCAGTTTCTGGACGCGGATGGCAACCCCGTTGGAGCGCTACCCGAATTCACACGGGACGCGGCGGAGCTCATAAAGATGTATCGCCTGATGACCCTGGTGCGAACCTTCGACACCAAGGCGATCAATCTGCAGCGCACCGGCAAACTCGGCACTTATGCCTCGTGCCTTGGTCACGAGGCAACCCATGTCGGAGCGGCTGCTGCAATGCGCGTCGACGATGTGCTTGTACCCGTCTACCGCGAGTACGGCGCGCAGTTCTGGCGCGGCGCCACCATGACAGACGTGCTTCTTTACTGGGGCGGTGACGAACGCGGTAATGACTTTAAGGTACCGCGGCAGGACTTTGCCTGGTGCGTGCCGATCGGCTCGCAGATGCTGCACGCCGCGGGCGTCGCAATGGCCATGAAGATTCGTGGCGAAACACGTTGCGCGCTTGCTTTCATTGGTGATGGCGGTACCTCGCAGGGGGCTTTCTACGAAGCGATGAATCTCGCCGGTGCGCGAGATCTGCCCGTCATCTTTGTAATCGTGAATAACAAATGGGCGATCTCGGTGCCGATCGAGAGTCAGACTGCCACGGCTACTCTTGCGCAAAAGGCCATTGCTGCGGGCATTCCCGGGGTACAGGTCGACGGGAATGACATCATTGCCGTGCGCCACACGGTGGGTGAGGCCATTGCGGCTGCGCGCCGCGGCGAAGGGCCGACAGTTATCGAGGCTGTCACGTACCGCTTGAGCGACCACACGACCGCAGACGATGCAACACGATACAGGAAGGAACACGAAGTGAAGGATGCATGGCGCAGCGAGCCGCTGCTGCGCCTGCGCGCTTATCTCAAAGCGAGCGGCGCTTGGGATGACGCGCGTGAAGATGCGTTGAAAGCCGAGTGCGCAGCACTGGTTGAGGCTGCGGTCGAGGAATACCTCAACACCGCCAAGCAATCTACGGATGCGATGTTCGACTTTGTGTTCGCACGTCTGCCTAAAAGCACGCGGGAGCAGCGCGAACTTGCGCGCCGTTACGCATCCTCCAGCGGTCACTGAGTAACAGGATCGCTCATGGCGAAGGTAACGATGATTGAAGCCATCAACCGCGCGCACGCGTGGGAAATGGCACACGACTCAACCGTCGTCGTCCTGGGCGAGGATATCGGTGTCAATGGCGGGGTATTTCGCGCCACTGCCGGATTACAAGAAAAATTCGGTAGCGAGCGAGTACAGGACACTCCGCTCGCTGAAGGCATGATCGCCGGCATGTCGATCGGCATGGCGGCGCAGGGTCTGCGCCCGGTCGCCGAGATTCAGTTTATGGGTTTCATCTATCCGGCAATGGATCAGATCGCAAACCACATGGCACGGATGCGGCATCGCACGCGCGGTCGCATCACCTGTCCGCTAGTGCTGCGCATGCCCCACGGCGGCGGCATCCACGCGCCGGAGCATCATTCCGAGAGTTTGGAGGCGATGCTCGCGCATCATCCGGGGCTGCGCGTGGTTTGCCCCTCCTCCCCGGCGCGGGCCTATGGGCTCCTCCTGGCCTCGATCCGCGACCCTGATCCGGTCATGTTTCTAGAACCGGTGCGTTTGTATAGGCTCGTGCGTCAAGAGATTGCCGACGACGGTCAAGCCCTACCACTTGATGTCTGTTACAGACTGCGCGAAGGTCACGACGCGACTATCGTCACCTGGGGAGCCATGACGTTTGAAAGTCTGCGCGCGGCGGAGCAACTGCAGAAGGACGGCATATCGTGCGAGGTGATTGACCTCGCCACGCTCTCGCCCATCGACCATGACACCATTTTGGAGTCGGTCGCCAAAACGGGACGATTGATCATCGTGCATGAAGCCGCGCGCAATTGCGGTATCGGCGCAGAAATTGCCGCGACGGTCGCCGAACACGGCCTTTACGATCTGCAAGCGCCAATCAAGCGCGTCACCGGCTACGACACGCCGATGCCTTTGTTTAGGCTCGAGTACGACTACATTCCAAGTGTCGCGCGTATCGTCGATGCGGTACGCGACACGCTGACTGAATAGCTTTACGTAACCGGCAATGAACGGAGGGCGCATGACAACGTTCAATCTTCCGGATTTGGGCGAAGGACTTGCAGAAGCGGAAATCGTGCGCTGGCACGTCAAACTGGGGGATCAGGTCAAAGTCGATCAGCCCATGGTTGCAGTTGAAACCGCGAAGGCGGTCGTTGAAGTACCGTCCCCGTATTCAGGCGTAATTCGCGTGTTACACGGCAAGCCGGGCGACATGATCGCAACTGGCGCGCCGCTCGTGGAATTTGACATCGCAGGCTTGGCAGCACCGGCGCGCGCTACGCCTGCGGCGCCAGCCGCGCGGCCTGCAGCGGACGATTCCGGCACTGTAGTAGGCAGCATGCCGACGACCAGCGAGGAGGAGCTCATAGAGAC
>Ga0209483_1001783_pt1 | contig 15876 bp, 19 predicted proteins | sample NGEPerA_FD_184508 | JGI IMG/M metagenome (GOLD analysis project Ga0209483, IMG submission 184508) | Arctic peat soil microbial communities from the Barrow Environmental Observatory site, Barrow, Alaska, USA - NGEE PermafrostL2-A... | ecosystem: Environmental > Terrestrial > Soil > Wetlands >... | reverse complement strand
CGCCCATGCGGTCGGGCACCGCCTCCGCGACCACCACCAGCGCGAAATTGCGTCCGCCGCGCCTGATCTTTTCGACATGCGCCGCCACGGTCTCGATGCGATAGGCGATCTCGGGAATGAGGATCACGTCGGCGCCGCCGGCGATGCCGGCCGCGAGCGCGATGTGGCCGGCGTCGCGTCCCATCACTTCGAGAATCATGACGCGCGCATGGCTCGCCGCCGTCGGCGTCAGCCGGTCGAGCGCCTCGGTCGCCACCATGACGGCGGTATCGTAGCCGACCGAGCTTTCCGTCGCGCCGACGTCGTTGTCGATGGTCTTGGGAATTCCGACCAGCGGGATGCCGCCTTGCTGCGCCAGCCGGCGCAGAATGGCGAAGCTGCCGTCGCCGCCGACGCCGATCAGCGCATCGAGGCCGAGCAGCCTGATGCCGTCGATGACCTCCGCCGACCGGTCGATTCGCGTGCCGTCGGGCAGGGGAAAAGCGAAGGGATCGCCCTGGTTGGTGGTGCCGAGGATGGTGCCGCCCAGCCGCACGATCTCGGCGCCCGCGACGGCGGGGGTCAGCGCGATCGCTTCCACCGGGCGGCGTAGCAGCCCATGCGTGCCTTGGCGGATGCCTTGCACCTGCCAGCCATGGCCGTCGACGGCGCGGGAAACCACGGCGCGAATGACGGCATTGAGGCCGGCGCAGTCGCCGCCGCTGGTCAACAACCCAATGGTCTTGTGCCCGCCTTCCGCCACGCGTCGCTCCCTGCCGCGATCGATCGCGCGCCATTGGGGCGCTTTATTGGGGCATTTTGGCGGCGCCCGGCGCCACCCGGCCCGGCAAGGCGCAAGGGACGGACGGCCTCGGGGCGCTCACGGCGGGGCGGCCGGTTTGCTATAATTCGGCCCTCACCAGCCGCGGCAGGCCCTTCCCCGATGGATCTCGACGTCGAAGCGATCAAGGTCAAGATCGAGAAATTGAAAAGCGAGCATCGCGGGCTCGATCAGGACATCCTGCGCCTCGAGGAAAAGCCCTCGGGCAATCCGCTCGACATGCAGCGCCTGAAGCGTCGCAAGCTCGCGCTCCGCGATCAGATCACCAGGCTCGAATCGAATCTGCTGCCGGACATCATCGCCTAGCTGCTTTTTCGCTTTCGACGGTACATCGCCCGGTCGGCTGCGGCGAGGACGCGCTCCGCATTTTCCCCGCCGGTGAAGGCGCGCACGCCATAGGCGACGGCGAGCGGCACGCGTACGCCTTGCCATTCAAGCGGCGAGGCCTCGATCAGCTGGGCGAGCTCAGCCGCCTTGCGTTCGGCGGCCTCGGCGTCGGCCTGGACCAGCAGAAGCCCGAATTCGTCGCCGCCCAGCCGGCCGATCACGTCGCTGGCGCGCACGCCGTCGACCAGCAGGCGCGCGATCTGGAGCAGCGCCGCGTCGCCTGCGGCGTGGCCGTGGCTGTCGTTGATCTGCTTCAGATTGTTGAGGTCGAAATAGACCAGGCTGCCGGTGCCGCCGTAGCGCTGGGCAAATGCCATCATGCGCGTCAGTTCGCGCAGGAAGGCACGCCGGTTGGCGACCGGCATGAGCGGATCTTCGTCGACCAGCCGCTCGAGCTCGCGCAGCCGCGTGCGCGTGCCATCGAGCTGCCGCTTGGTCTCGTCGAGGGCGCCACGCAGCCGCGCCAGCTCGGCGGCGCCGCTACGGCTGGATTTCGGCGCTTTGCGCGCGGGCTTTGGACGGCTTTTCGCCATGCGCTGATTAGTCGCTCCCGATTGAATCCGGATTATGGCAAAAGCTTCGCCGGCTCGATAGCAAGCACTCCACCTCTCCGCTTTCCTGCTTCGTTCGCTTTTTTCCAAATTGAACACGGGAGATATGTAGTTGCGACCAGCGCGTTGTTTATCGGACGATGCGGCATGATGATCGATCCGCTCTATTCGCTCTCGGGTTTTATCGTCGGCGCTCTCGTCGGCATGACCGGCGTCGGCGGTGGCTCGCTGATGACGCCGCTGCTCATCCTGCTTTTCGGCATCCATCCGGCGACCGCCGTCGGCACCGATTTGCTCTACGCCGCCGCGACCAAGACCGGCGGCACTTTCGTGCACGGATTCAGCGGGTCGATCGATTGGCGCATCGTGCGCCGCCTTGCCACCGGCAGCCTGCCGACGACGGCATTGACGCTGCTCGTCCTGTCGCGCCTCGGCATCGAAGGTGCCACCGCGCACAGCCTCATTCTCGTTGTGCTCGGCTGCGCGCTGTTCGCGACGGCGGGCGTCCTGATCTTCCGGAAATGGATCGTTAATCTCTATGCCGCGCATGTCGGCGAGCTCGACGACCGGCGAACGGCGATCTTGACCATCTCGACCGGCGCCGTGCTCGGCGTGTTGGTGTCGATCTCGTCGGTCGGCGCCGGCGCCCTGGGCGCCACCGTGTTGGTCCTGCTTTATCCGAAGCTGCCGACGGTGCGCATCGTCGGCTCCGACATCGCGCATGCGGTGCCGCTGACGCTGCTGGCCGGCATGGGCCACTGGATCATGGGCTCGATCGACACCCATTTGCTCGGCTCGCTGCTCGTCGGCTCGATCCCGGGCATCGTCATCGGCAGCTACGGTGCGACACGCGTGCCCGACGCGGTGCTGCGCTTCGTCCTCGCCGGGACCCTCATTCTCGCCGGCAGCAAGCTCATCTTTTAGCCGCGCGTCGCTTGCCCGCGGCGCAGCCGCACCTATAATGCGCGCTGCTCCGACGCCGTAACGGGGCGAAGGGATCGAGATGAAACGCGCCAAGCCGTCGGTCGGAATCATCATGGGCAGCTCGTCCGACTGGAAGACCATGCGTCACGCGGCGCAGGCCCTCGATCGTCTGCGCATTCCCTACGAGGCAAAGATCGTCTCCGCCCATCGCACGCCGCGGCGCCTGGTCCAATACGCCGGCAGCGCGAAGCAGCGCGGCCTCAAGGTCATCATCGCCGGCGCCGGCGGGGCGGCCCATCTGCCCGGCATGGCCGCCTCGCTCACGTCGCTGCCCGTTCTGGGCGTGCCGGTCGAGAGCAAGGCGCTCAAGGGCGTCGACAGTTTTCTCTCAATCGCCCAGATGCCGGCAGGCATTCCGGTCGGGACCCTCGCCATCGGCAAGCCCGGTGCCATCAATGCGGCGCTGCTGGCGGCGGCGATCCTTGCCGTTTCGGACGCGCGCGTCGCGGCGGCGCTGGAGCGCTGGCGCAAGCGGCAGACCGCTGCGGTGGCGCTCAAGCCGCCACGGCGCTGACGGGGAATGATCGAACCCGGCTCAACCATCGGCATATTGGGCGGCGGGCAGCTCGGCCGGATGACGGCGCTGGCTGCCGCGCGTCTCGGCTATCGCTGCCATATTTTCGCGCCCGAAGCCGACAGCCCGGCAAAGCAGGTGACGCATGCGGCGACCGATGCCGGTTATGACGACGAGGCGGCGTTGAGGCGCTTCGCGGCGGCGGTCGACGTCGTGACCTATGAGTTCGAGAACGTGCCGGTCGAGGCCGCGCGCTTCCTCGCCGCGTTGAAGCCGCTCTATCCCGAGCCATCCGCGCTCGAGATTGCGCAGGACCGGCTGAGGGAAAAGAATTTCCTCCGCGGCATCGGCGTCGCCACCACCGAATTTCGTGCGGTCGACAGCGCCGCCGGGCTGGCGGCCGCGCTGGCTGCGATCGGCCCGCATGCCATCCTCAAGACAGCGCGCCTCGGCTATGACGGCAAGGGTCAGCTCGGCGTGGCCGCGGGTGACGATACGGCGGCGGCATGGCGGCGGCTCAATGTCTCGGTCGCCGTTCTCGAAGCCAAGGTCGATTTCGCCTGCGAGGTCTCGGTCATCGTTGCGCGCGGCCAAGACGGCGATCTTGCCGCCTATCCCGCGGTCGAGAACCGGCACGTCAATCACATCCTCGATACCACCATCGCGCCGGCGCGCCTTGCGGTCGCGGTCGCGCGCGAGGCGGATCGCATCGCACGGCTGATCGTGCAGAAGATGAATCTCATCGGCGTGCTGGCGGTGGAGATGTTCGTCACCAAGGACGGACGCGTATTGGTGAACGAGCTCGCGCCGCGGCCGCACAATTCCGGCCATTGGACGATCGATGCTTGCGCGACCAGCCAGTTCGAGCAACTCGTGCGCGCGATTTGCGGCCTGAAGCTGGGCTCGGTTGAGCGCCATGCCAACGCCGTGATGAAGAATCTGATCGGCGACGAGGTGCTGGATTGGCCGGCGGCGCTGGGCGACGGCGAAGCGCGGCTTCACCTCTACGGCAAGGGGACCCCCGTGCCGGGCCGCAAGATGGGCCACGTCACGCGGCTGCTGCCGAAGAGCTAGCCGCCGCTCCGGAACCGCGCCATCGCCTTCAGCGGTCCCGTCACCGCGCCGAATGCCCCTTCGACCCGCGCGCGCAATTTCGGAATCCGCATGACGTCGGCAATGCGGCGCTCGAGGAACGCCTTTGTCGTCGCGTGGCCGGCGGAGCGGTCGTCGAGCCAGACCAGCGTCGTCGTGGCATAGATGCCGGCGAGCAGGCCGCGCTTGGTATAGAAGCTGAAATCGGTCGAGCGGTCGCCGGCGGCATGCCACAGCATGTCGACCGTGCCGTAAAGCAACCTGGCGCCGAGCGGAACATTGAGCGGCAGGGTGAGGGCGGTCAGCATGCGCCGCACCGCCTCGCGATGCGGCTCGAGCACCGCCAGCCTCGTCGTCACGCCGAGCGCGATGCGCTCGCGCAGCTTGAGGCTGCCGAGCTTTTTCTTGGCGAGCGCTTTTTCGGTCTCGCGATCGGCCCACTGGCTGAACCAGGATATCGCGTCGCGGGCGCCGCGCGGAAACAGCGACGATAGCTCCGCGGCGGAGAGCTCGGCCCGCTCGCCCGCCGCGGCGAGCGAACGGCGGCTCCAGCCGTCGAACGGCACCGCCGGCAGGAGTGCCCGCAGAACCCGGTCCTTGAGCGCATGATCGTCGGTCATTCGGCGGCCCGCGGCGCGGCTCCAGGCAGCTCGATCGGAAAGCGCGCGCCTTCCTCAAGGTAAGTCAGCAGGCCGAGATCGGTCATGCGCTGAGGGTAGAGAATGCCGTCGAGATGGTCGCATTCGTGCTGCACCACGCGCGCGTGAAAGCCCTCGACGGTACGGTCGATCGGCTTGCCGTCCAGCCCGACGCCGCGATAGCGGATGCGGGTGAAGCGAGGCACGGCGCCTTTGAGGCCCGGCACCGAGAGACAGGCCTCCCAGCCGATTTCCGTCTCGGTCGTCAGGGGCTCGATCACCGGATTGATCAGCACGGTGAGGTCTTGCTTCTGGTCGAGCGGCCGTCCCGTGAGTCGGCCCTCGGAGACGAAGAAAACGACGATTCGTTTCGGCACATGGACCTGGGGCGCGGCTAGGCCGGTGCCGCCTTCCTCCTCCATGGTCTCGACCATGTCGCGCACCAGGTCGCGAATCTCGGGCGCGGCCGGGTCGGCAACCGTCGCGGCCTTGGCGCGCAATACCGGATGCCCCATGCGGGCGAGCTTGAGAATGGCCATGCCGCTAATATGGGGGCGCCGTCCCTCGCCGTAAAGTTGCGCGATCGGCTATGATCGGGAGATGGCGAGCCGCCGCGATTTCCCCCTGCCGGCCGATTTGCCGCGTCCCGTCGACGACGGCGCCTGCCGGCATTTGCCGGGCCTCGCGCTGCCCGCGATCGCCCTGCCATCGACCCTGGGCGGCAGTATCGATCTTTCCAAGCGCGCCGCGCCGCGCAGCGTGATCTATGCCTATCCGCGCACCGGCGTGCCGGACCGGCCCCTGCCGGCGGGCTGGGACGCCATTCCGGGCGCCCGCGGCTGCACGCCGCAATCCTGCTCCTTCCGCGACCGCCATGCGGAACTCGCGGCGCTCGGCGCCGAGGTTTTCGGCCTTTCCACCCAGACCCCGGAATATCAGCGCGAGATGGCGACGCGCCTGCATCTGCCTTTCGCGGTGCTGAGCGACGCCGGATTCGCCCTGACCGAGGCCCTCCGGCTCCCGACCTTCACGGTGGAGGGCATGCGGCTGGTCAAGCGGCTGACCCTCATTACCCGCGGCGGGCGCATCGAGGACGTGCTTTATCCGGTGTTCCCGCCCGACCACAGCGCCGCGGAAACCTTGGGCTGGCTGCGGGCCCACCCCCTCTAAAGGCGGGCTGGCGCAAACCCGCTTCACAATTTCCCAGAGTCGTGATATTGAGCCGGCCCTCGTCCCGCCCCTGTCCGGGGTTGGGGCGGGTCGGTCCCTCTCTCGTTTCATGGAGCAGCGCACTCGTGCAGGTTCTCGTCCGCGACAACAACGTCGACCAGGCACTTCGCGTGCTCAAGAAAAAGATGCAGCGCGAAGGCGTCTTCCGGGAGATGAAGGCCCGTCGCAATTACGAGAAGCCCTCCGAGCGCCGCGCCCGCGAACGCGCCGAGGCGGTGCGCCGCTACCGCAAGCTGCTGCGCAAGCGCATGGAGCGCGAGGGCTACTAGGCCAGCCTTCCGGTCGAAATAAAAAAGCCGCCCTCGGGGCGGCTTTTTCGTTCCGGCGCGCGATGCCTCAGGCGCCGAGGGATTTGACGATCTGCTCGCACATTTTTTTCGCGTCACCAAAGAGCATCATGGTGTTGTCGCGGAAGAACAGCTCGTTCTCGACGCCGGCATAGCCCGACGCCATCGAGCGCTTGATGAACAACACCGTCTTCGCCTTCTCGACGTCGAGGATGGGCATGCCGTAGATCGGCGATTTGGGATCGTTCTTGGCCGCCGGGTTGGTCACGTCGTTGGCGCCGATGACAAAGGCGACGTCGGTCGAGGCGAAGTCGCGGTTGATGTCGTCGAGCTCGGCCACCTCGTCATAGGGCACGTTGGCCTCGGCCAGCAGCACGTTCATGTGCCCCGGCATGCGCCCGGCCACCGGATGGATGGCGTAGCGCACGGTGACGCCTTCCTTCTTGAGGATGTCGCCCATTTCCTTGAGCGCATGCTGGGCTTGCGCCACCGCCATGCCGTAGCCCGGCACGATGATGACCGAGGCGGCGTTCTTGAGAATGAAGGCGGCGTCCTCGGCGCTGCCGGATTTGACCGCTCTGTCGCCCGTGGCGCCCGCCGCGGCGGTGCCGCCCTCGGTGCCGAAGCCGCCCAGGATCACGTTGAAGATCGAGCGGTTCATCCCCTTGCACATGATGTAGGAGAGAATGGCGCCGGATGAGCCGACCAGCGCGCCGGTGATGATGAGCAGCGAATTGGCCAGGGTGAAGCCGATGCCGCACGCCGCCCAGCCGGAATACGAATTCAGCATCGAGATCACGACCGGCATGTCGGCGCCGCCGATCGGCAGGATGAGCAGCAATCCCAGCAGCAGGGAAATTCCCACGATCAGCCAGAACTGCAGCGGCCCCTGCGCCATGGTGAACCAGACGATGCAGCCGATAAGCGCCAATCCCAGCAGCGCGTTGAGCGGGTGCTGCAGCGGGAAGACCAGCGGCCGGCCGGTGATCAGGCCCTGCAGCTTGCCGAAGGCAATGATCGAGCCGGTGAAGGTGATGGCGCCGATGGCGGTACCGAGGCTCATCTCGACGAGGCTGCCGGGCTCGATCGCGCCGGCCTGGCCGATGCCGTAGGCGGCCGGCGCAAAGAAGGCGGCGGTGGCGACGCAGACCGCGGCCAAGCCCACCAGGCTGTGGAACGCCGCCACGAGCTGCGGCAGCGCCGTCATCTTAATCTTTAGGGCGATGAAGGTGCCGATGGCGCCGCCGATGACGATGCCGGCGGCGATGACCTCGTAGCTGACGATGCCGGGCGAGGCGAGGGTGGTGGCGATGGCGATCGCCATGCCGACCATACCGTAGAGGTTGCCGCCGCGCGAGGTTTCGGGCGAGCTCAGCCCCCGCAGCGCCATGATGAAGCAGATGCTGGCGACGAGGTAGAGCAGGGCTGCAAGATTGGCGCTCATTTCCCCGCCTTCACTTTTTGGGCTTGCTCCTTGGCCGCTTCTTTCGGGGCCTTCTTCTTGAACATCTGGAGCATGCGTTGGGTCACGATGAAGCCGCCGAAGATGTTGATCGAGGCGAGCGTTACCGCGACGAAACCCATCACCTTGGAGAAGCTGGCGCCCCCCGGCCCGGCGGCGATCAGCGCGCCGACGATGATGACCGAGGATACGGCGTTGGTGACGCTCATCAGGGGCGAATGCAGCGCCGGCGTCACCCGCCAGACGACGTAATAGCCCACGAATACCGCCAGGACGAAGACGGTGAGGAAGAAAACGAAGACATCGGCGTGGCCGGATTCCATGCTGGTCAGCCCCCGGCCAGTTGCGGATGGACGATCTTGCCGTCGCGCGTCAGCAGCGTCGCCTTCACGATCTCGTCGGCGTCGTCGATCTTGAGGGTCTTTTCCTTGGTCAGGATCAAGCCGAGGAAAGCGAAGAGGTTGCGGGCATAGAGCGCGCTGGCGTCGACGGCGATGCGCGACGGCATGTTGGCGTGGCCGATGATCGAGACGCCGTTCGCGGTGGTCACGATCTCGTCGGGCTTGTTGCCCTCGACGTTGCCGCCCTGTTCGACGGCGAGGTCGACGATCACCGAGCCGGTGCGCATGACCGCGATCATGTCCTTGGTAATCAGCACCGGTGCCTTGCGGCCCGGGATGAGCGCGGTGCAGATGACGATGTCGATCTTCTTGAGCGCCTCGGTGACGTGCTCGCGCTGGCGGCGGGCGAAATCCTCGCCCATTTCCTTGGCATAGCCGCCGGCGGTCTCCATCGCCTTCATCGCCTCGAGATCGACCGCGAGGAAGGTGGCACCCAGGCTCTCGACCTGCTCCTTGGCGGCATAGCGCACGTCGGTCGCGGAAACGATCGCGCCCAAGCGCTTTGCCGTGGCGATGGCCTGCAATCCGGCGACACCGGCGCCCATAACCAGCACGCGCGCCGGCGCGATCGTGCCGGCGGCGGTCATCATCATCGGCATGGCGCGCCCGAATTGCTCGGCGGCGTCCAGCACCGCCTTGTAGCCGGCGAGGTTGGCCTGGCTCGACAGCACGTCCATCGACTGCGCGCGGGTGATGCGCGGCACCAATTCCATGGCGAAGGCGACGATTCCGGCCTGGGCGAGAGCGGCGATTTCATCCTTATGCTGCAGCGGCGCCAAATTGGCGACCAGCACTGCGCCCTTTTTCATCGCGGCGATCTCGTCGGGCAGCGGCCGCTGGACCTTGAGGACGATGTCGGCGCCGAGCGCCGCCTTGCTGTCGCCGAGCCTGGCGCCGGCGGCGGTGTAGCCCGCGTCGGTGAAGGCGGCGCCGGCGCCGGCGCCGGTCTCGACGACGATTTCGTGGCCCATGGCGATCAGCCGCTTTGCCGTGTCGGGCGAAGCCGCGACGCGGCGCTCGCCTTGGCGCCGTTCCTTGGGAATTCCGATAATCATGCTTTGAAGCGTCCCCGGCCTTCGATTTTTTTTCGCACCCGTCACGGCGGGCCGCCACAATGCCGTGGCGTCCCGTCTTTCTCAAGGCCCCTATGCCGGGGCACGAGGTCGCGGGTCTATTTCAGCAGCAGATTGGCGTGGCGCACGGCGTCGGTGCACAGATTGACTCGCCCGGCGCTACCGTCGCTTTGCGCCTTCTTGAGCAGAAGGTCGATTTCGTGGCGCTTGGCGGGCTCGCTGACGGTGGTGAGCTTGGTCTGGGCCGACGATATCTCCTGGCGGCATTCCGCGGCACGTGCCCCCGACATGCCCGCCAGCAAGGCCCCGGCCGCCAGAACACTCACGAAAGCCGGTACGACCCTTCTCACGCCTGACCCCCACGATTAAGATATCCACCGCGCCGATTCGAGCGCGGAACCTGCCAAAATTAAGCCATAATTGCGCCCTGCCCAAGGAATATCTCGCATCTATAGCCGTTGTCATAGCGTCAGGCTCGTTCGGGAGACCCTGCCCAGCCGGGGGTCGGGACGATGAGTGCGTCGTTCAGCGACCAGCTCGTCGCCGTGCTGCCCCGGCTTCGGCGGTTCGCCCGTGGCCTGACCGGCTCCGCCGTCGAAGCGGATGACCTGGTTCAGGCGGCATGCGAGCGGGCGCTTTCCCGCACGCATCAGTTTCAACCCGGTACGCGCTTCGACAGTTGGATGTTCCGCATCGTGCAGACGGTCTGGATCGACCTGCTGCGCGCGCGCGGCACCCGCAAGGTGGAGAGCGAGGACGTGGCGATCAACATCGGCTCCGACGAGTCGGTCCGCCGTGTCGAAGCCCGCCTCGCCTTGCGCGAGGTGCAAGCCGTGGTCGCCACCTTGCCGACGGAGCAGCGCGTAGCCCTGCTCCTCGTGACGGTGGAAGGACTGAGTTACAAGGAAGCGGCGGAAATCGCCGGGGTGCCGGTCGGCACCATCATGAGCAGGCTGGCGCGAGCCAGAGGAGCGGTGGCGGCGAAGCTCGAAACCGCCAAACTCGAAACCGGCAGTGCTTTCCGGGGGAGTACGGAAGATGCAGAGACCGAGTGACGAAATCCTGATTGCCTACCTCGACGGCGAACTCGTCGACGGCGAACGCCGCGCGGTGATGCAGGCGCTGGCCGCCGACGGCGCGCTCCGCGCCCATGCCGAGCGCCTCAACGACGGCGCGCGGCTGATCCGCGCCGCTTATGACGGTGTCCTGCGCGAATCCGTGCCCGAGCGGCTGATCGCCGCCGCGCGCGGCGAGGCCGGCATCAAGGCACGGATTCGCGCGCTTGATCGCGCGGCTGGCGCGCTGGCGCGTATTGCTCGGCGAACGGCCGTGGTGGATCGGCGTGCCGGTCGCGGCGTCGCTCGTCGGTCTCGTGGTCGGTGGCGGCTTCGGCTACATGGCGGCCAGCCAGCAGAGCGCCGATCTCGTGGCGCAGCAGGCGGCGCTCAACGCGAATTTCGGCAGCAGCAGCTGGCTCGACAACATCGCCGCCTATCACAAGCTGTTCGTCAACGCCGGGCCGAACGACCGGCAGCTGATGGACGTGCCCGCCGACGACAGCGGCAATGCCATCCGCAAGGCCGCGCAGCTGCCGGCCGATTTCCGCCTGCCCAATCTGAAGCCCTGGGGCCTCGATTTCCAGGGCGCGCGGATCCTCGTGGTCGAGGGCCAGCCGGCGACGCAGCTCTTCTACACGACGGATAACAAGAGTCTCGGGCCACTGACCTTGGTCGTCGGCTCCTCGAACAAGCCGGATCTGGCGCCGACCTTCGACCATCGCGCCGATCTCAACATGCTGTATTGGCGCCATCACGGCCACGCCTACGCCATCGTGGGCTCGGCCGATATCGGCTATCTCTGGAACATCGCCAACGACATCGCCTGGCAGCTCGACGCCATCTAGGTCCGCCGCCCGGATTGTCCCGCCTCGAAAGCCCGGCGCATCGCGCCGGGCTTGGGCTATCCGCCGCCGGCCGGTATGATCGTTGCGTGAACGCGCAAAGCGGCCATGGAATTGCGGGCGCGAGGGAGCCGGTGGCGCGCGACCTGCGGCTCGATTTCTTCCGCGGCTTGTCGCTGTTCCTCATCTTCATCGACCACATTCCCGAGAATTTGCTCGCCTACGGCACGTTCCACGCCATCGCCTTTTCGGACGCGGCCGAAGTGTTCATCTTCATCTCGGGCTTTACCGCGGCACTGGTCTACGGCAAGAGCCTCGAGGAACACGGGCCGCTCTTCGCCACGGCGCAGATCTATCGCCGCGTCTGGCAGCTTTATGTCGCGCATGTCTTCCTTTTCGTGCTCTTCACCGCCGAAGTTTCCTACAGCATGCTCGTCGTGCGCAATCCGATGTATGCCGACGAGATGGGCGTCGTCGATTTTCTCGAGACGCCGCATCTCGCCATCATTCGCGCGCTGCTGCTGGTCTTTCAGCCGACATACCTGGACATCCTGCCGCTCTATATCGTGCTGCTCGCGGCTTTTCCCTTCATCCTGTTGCTGCTGCGCAAGCAGCCGCTCCTGCCGCTGGCGCTGTCGCTGGTGCTCTATGTCTTCGCACTCGGGCGCGGCTGGGCGCCCAAGACTCTTCCCGAGGGCCAGTCGTGGTTCTTCAATCCCCTGGGCTGGCAGTTTCTGTTCGTCATCGGCGCTGCGGCCGGCTATTCGCGCATCAGCGGCTGGTGGCCGTTTCCGCGCGGCAAGTGGTTCACCTACCTGGCGCTCCTGGTGACGGCGGTGTTCGCGGCGGCGAGCCTGAGCTGGACGATCCACTGGCTCTACGATCCGTTTCCGCCCTTTCTGGCCAAGCAGCTCTGGACCCATACGCTGGACAAGACCGATTTGGCGCCGCTGCGTCTGGTCAGCTTCCTCGCTCTCGCCGTGACCACGGTTCATTTCGTCAAGCGGGACAGCCGGTTCCTGCACACGCGCTGGGTGCGGCCGCTGATCGTCTGCGGTCAACACTCGCTCTACATCTTCTGCCTGAGCATCGTCCTGTCGGTGCTCGGCCATTTCATCCTCGCCGAATTCAACGACGGCATCCCGATGCAGGGAGCGGTCAATTTCTGCGGTTTCGCCGGCATGATCGCCGTCGCCTATCTGCTCGAATGGTTCAAGAATGCAAACCGTCGGCCGCCCGGCACGCGCGCCGCGACGCAACCCGCGATCGCCTCGGAGTGAAGAGATGATGCGCCATGCCCTGCTGCTCGCCGTCCTGGTTCTGGCCTTGCCGCTGGGGAGCGAGGGCGCCCGCGCGCAGCCCGCGCCGACGCAATGCGCGGCACCGAACGAACTCCTCGACAGCGATGTCCGATTGCCGGAATTGGCCAAGCGCCTGCGTGCCCGCCAGCCGATCACCATCGTCGCCATCGGCGGCGCCTCGACGGCAGGCACGGCGGCGGGCGACGGCGAGGGCAATGCCTATCCGCGCCGGCTCGAGGAGGCGCTGCAGCGGCGTCACCCCGGCGTGCCGATCACGGTAATTAACAAGGGCGTGCCGCGGCAGACCACGGACGAGATGGTGGCGCGCTTCCCGCGCGATGTTTTCGCCCTTCATCCGACGCTGGTGATCTGGGAAACCGGCACGGTCGACGCGGTGCGCAGCATCGATGTCGAAGGCTTTGCCGGAGCGCTGGAATCCGGCATCGCGGCGTTGCGGCAGCAGCACGCCGAAATCATGCTCGTCGACATGCAGTACAATCCCAAAACGAGCTCCTTGATCAATTTCGAGCCCTATTTGGACACCCTGCATCGCACCGCCGATCTGCAGGAGGTTTATTCGTTTCGCCGCTACGACGTCATGAGATATTGGAGCGATAGCGGCCGTTTCGATCTGGTCGATGTGCCGAACGGCCGGCAAGCTGCGCTGGCCGGGGAAATCTACCGATGCCTCGGCGAGCGGATGGCCGACGCCATCGATCATGCCGCTCGGTAGCTTGAAAACCAGGCCGCCGAGCCCGACGTTGCTGCGTCGGCAGCATTCGCTCGTCGCGGTTGTGCTGGTGCTCGTCATTGCCCTGGCCTTTTTGCTCGTCCCGACGACCGGCCATCGCGCGACTTCCACCGTGGATCAATGTGCCTTCAGCGAGGATGTCGCCGCCATCGGATTGCGCCTGCCGCATGTCTCCCGGGCGCTGGCGAGCGGCGGTCCGCTGACCATTATCGCCTTCGGCTCGTCTTCGACCTACGGCACCGGCGCCTCGAGCCCGGACAAGACCTATCCGAGCCGCTTGGCGCAGATGCTGGCGCTGCGCTTTCCCGGCGTGAGGATCGAGGTGCTCAACCGCGGCGTCGGCGGCGAGACCGCGACGACGACCGCGCAACGCATCGAAACCGACGTCATCGCCGCGCATCCCGATCTCGTCATCTGGCAGGTCGGCACCAACGACGTACTGCGCGATGTCGATCCGCTTACGGCGGCGGACATCCTGCGCAAGGGCATCGCGCGCATGCAGCATGCCAGCATCGACGTCGTGGTGATGGACGTCCAATACGCTCCGGCCATTCTCAAGCACGAGCATTTCCGCGATATGGAGAACATGATCCTGGCGTCAGCGCGCGCCATGAACGTTCCGGTCATCCACCGCTTTGCCATGATGCGCGAATGGGTCGAGGAGGGGCGCATTCCCCTGTCGGTCATGCTGGCGCACGACCGGCTGCATATGACGGATGTGAGCTACGATTGCCTGGCGCGCCAGGTCGGCCGCGGCATCATCTTCGCGCTGCGCCGCCGGACTGCCGCCGCGAATTAAGGCGTCAGCACGGCGCGGCCGACGATTCGACCGGCACGCAAATCCTGCAAGGCCTCGTTGGCGCGGTCGAGCTTCCGTTCGTCGAGCCGCATCGGCTCGACCTTGCCTTGCGACACCAGGTCCATGACTTCGCGAAACTCGGCGGATTTGCGTGCCGACCAGCATGCCCTCGATGGTGATCGAGCGGATCGGCAAGAGCGGCAGCGCCAGGGTAAGGTCGCCGCCGAACAGGCCGACGATGACGTATTTGCCGCCGCGCGGCAGAATATCGGTGCCGAGCCGCGCCGTTTCGTTGGAGCCGACGAAGTCGATGACCGCCGCGGGCAGGCCCTTGGCCGCGTCGCGGATGGCGCGGCCGGCGTTCTCTGCCTTGGGGTCGATGGCGGCCAGCGCGCCGGCGGCAAGCGCCGCCTCGCGCTTCTTCGGGTCGATGTCGGCGACGATCGCGCCCTTGCCGCTGAGCGCCTTCAATAGTTTTAGGCACATCAGGCCGAGCCCGCCGGCGCCCAGGATCAGGATCGGGCGATTCCGGTAGACGGCCTCCCCGACGCGGCGAAGCGCCGAATAGGTCGTCAGGCCCGAGCAGGCATAGGGCGCCGCCTGCTGTGGCGTCAGCTTGCCCAGCGGATAAAGATAGCGCGGATGCGGCACCATGACGTGGGTCGAATAGCCGCCCGGCCGGCGGATGCCGAGCGTGCGCGCGTCGTTGCACAGCTGTTCCTGCCCGTCGCGGCAGACTGCGCATTCGCCGCAGCCGATCCACGGATAGGCGACATAGCGCTCGCCGGGCTTGACGCCCTTAGCGTCGGGCCCGACCGCTACGATCTCGCCGGCGATTTCGTGGCCCATGGTGATCGGCACGGCGATGCCGCGATCGGCCAGGGTGAAGCGCTTGCCGCCGCCCATGTCGTAATAGCCGTCGGCCAGATGCAGGTCGCTGTGACAGACGCCGGCGGCCAGGGTCTTGAGCAGAACCTCGCTGCCTTGCGGCTGCGGCGTTGGCGCTTCGATCGCCCGGAGCGGCGCGCCGAACGCGGTAAGGACATGGCTTTTCACGATTCAATCTCCCGCATTTCGGGCGAGCTTACCTTGCGCCGAGCCCGGTTCATCCGGTTTTCTCATAAAGCGCCGCGAGCGCCTCGCCATGGGTGCGGCGGATGATATGGCGCCGGATTTTCAGCGTCGGCGTGAGCTGGTGATTGGCGGTGGTGAAGGGCTCGTCGGCAATGACGAAGCGGCGGATGCGCTCCAGCGCCGGCAGCTTGGCGTTGACCCGCGCCACCGCCTCGCCGACCGCCTTGGCGATCGCCGGATTGTCCGCCAGCGGCACCTGCGCCGGAAGGCTCTCGCGGCGCGCCACGCCCTCGACCAGCTCGAGGCTGGGGACGATGACGGCGACGAGATAGGGCTTGTTGTCGCCGAAGACCATCGCCTGGCCGACCTCCGCCTCGAGCGTCAGATGTCCCTCGATGCGCGCCGGCGCCACCATGTCGCCGCCCGACGTCTTGATGAAATCCTTCTTGCGGTCGGTGATGAGGAGAAATCCGTCTTCATCGATCTGACCGATGTCGCCGGTATGGAGCCAGCCATCGGCCAGCGCCCGCGCCGAGGCTTCGGGATCGTTCCAATAGCCCTTCATCACGTTCTCGCCGCGCACCAGGATCTCGCCGTCGGGCGCGAAGCCCA